>JAEEGL010231775.1_pt1 | contig 17309 bp, 14 predicted proteins | sample 9134231 | NCBI WGS metagenome assembly JAEEGL01 (sample SAMN16246548, study PRJNA631951) | gut metagenome | biome: gut microbiome; feature: rumen; material: fiber-attached | host: Bos | place: Iran: Karaj | collected 2018-10
ATAGACCGTTCAGGCCACGCTGGCGCTTCCGAGCTGTTGATTAACCCCTGGGCAGCCTCGTCTGGCTGGGGCAATGCAGGCATGTCGTTCGTTCATGGCGTCGAAGCCATCTACGGCAACGTGGCTGGTATCACCTCGTGCCACACTTTGGATCTGAACTTCACCCACACCAGCTGGCTGGTAGGCGTGGGCAACGACACCCGTATCTCCTCGTTCGGCCTCTTGGCCCGCGTGGGTGAGTCGAGCGTGTTGGGTCTCTCCTTCATGTCGTTCAGCATCGGTGAGATTCCGATCACCACCGTTATGAACCCCGATCCGGGTTCGCTCGGTACCTACAAACCCAACCTGATGAACATCAACCTGTCGTTCGCCAAGTCGTTCTCGAACAGCATCAGCGGCGGCTTCAACCTGAAGATCATCAGCGAGTCCATCAAGGATATGGGTGGTGTTGGTGTCGCTCTCGATGCCGGTATCCAGTATGTCACTGGTCCGTTCGACAACGTACACTTCGGTATCACCTTGAAGAACATCGGACCCACGATGAAGTTCTCGGGTGACGGTATCTCACTGCGTGTGTTCATGGACAACACCAGCAACCAACAGTTCACCATGGTGCAGCGCGTCGACGACTTCGAATTGCCCACTCAGTTGAGCATCGCAGCCGCTTACGACTTCCTGTTCGCCGAGGTCAACAGATTCACGGTGGCTGGTAACTTCTGCTCCAACTCATTCACCAACGACCAGCTTACTGGTGGTTTCGAGTATGCTTGGAAAGAGATGTTCATGCTGCGTGCCGGTTACACATGGGAAAAAGGCATCTGGGCCAAGCAGTTCACTGAAGGCATCCTCTATGACGATGGCTGCATGAACATCAACAGAGGCCTCAGCGCCGGTGTTTCCATCCAAGTGCCGTTGTCGAAGAAGGAAGACGGTATGAAGCTCGCTGTGGATTATTCCTACAGAGACACCTACACCTTCGGTGGTACGCACAGCGTGGGTGCAAGAATTATATTCTAAAACTGACGCCAGTTCAGAAATAATTCGTATTTTTGCAGTAGCAAGCCAAAAGCGGACCCTTATTTCGGTAAGGGTCTCTTTTTTGCAACCTGCAATGAATTGAATATTATACTATAACTATGTCAGAAATCAAATACTTTACCCCAGAAGGGTTACAGAAACTGAAGGACGAACTCGATGATTTGATTCTCCGTGAGCGTCCGCGCATCGTGCAGGCCATTCAGGAAGCACGCGACAAAGGCGACCTCTCCGAGAATGCCGAATATGATGCCGCCAAGGAAGCCCAAGGCTTGCTTGAAGCCAAGATTGCCGAACTGCAGGACTTGATTTTCAATGCCCGCGTCCTCGACGAGTCGAAGATGGACAACTCGAAGGTGCTGCTTTATTCAACCGTGAAGATCAAGAACACCAAATCGGGCATGTTGATGACCTACGCCATCGTGCCTGAGAAGGAAGCCAACTTCAAGGAAGGCAAGCTCTCCATCAACTCCCCCATCGGTCAAGGACTGCTGGGTAAGCAGGTGGGCGACATCGCCGAAATCCAGGTGCCTGCCGGCAAGGTTCAGTTCGAAGTCATGGAAATCACCCGTTAATATCAAAAGCTATGGCAACAATTTTCTCAAGAATCATTCAAGGTGAAATCCCTTGCTTTAAGATTGCCGAGGACGAGCGTTTCTTCGCTTTCCTGGACATCAATCCCGTGATGAAAGGCCATACTTTGGTCGTGCCCAAGCACGAGGATGACTACATCTTCAACCTCGACGACGACGAAATCGGCGCCATGATGGTCTTCGCCAAGAAAGTAGCCAAGGCTATCGAGAAGGCTGTGCCCTGCAAGCGCATCGGCGTGGCCGTCATCGGCTTGGAAGTACCTCATGCCCATATCCATCTTATCCCCATCACCCAAGAGGGCGACTTGGACTTCAAGAAGGAGCATGTGCATCTGACTCCTGAGGAGTTTGTCGAGGTGCAGAAGCGCATCGTCGAGAACCTTTAAGGTGATCCGACATTTCTGATTTGTAGAGACGGTGCATGCACCGTCTCTACATTTTTTATTACCTTTGCGCCAAATAACAACGCGATGAAACGAATCACTTTATTAATATGGACCTTGCTCTTTTCGGCAGGCCTCTTCGCCCAGGACTTCAACTTGCCCTGTGGCAATATCAACTACAAGCCTGAGGTGCAGACCGTGCTGCTCTATGCCGACGACAACCAGCTGAACGACCCGATTGTTCCTTTGGAAGACATGATGGGCCGCCTGACCCTCTCGTTCGACATCATCGACGGGGAAGGCGAGGTGCTCAACTACACCTTTATCCATTGCAGCCACGACTGGCAACCCACCGACATCCAGCGCATACAATATGTATCGGGCTTCGACTCCGACCGTTTGGACGACTATGCTTTTTCGCGCAACACCTTGATAGAATATGTCAACTATCAGCTCAAGTTCCCCAATGAAGACATGATGCCGCTTGTTTCGGGCAATTATCTCCTCGTTGTCTACGGTGATGACCTGAACGACCTCTATTTCACCCGCCGTTTTATGGTGGTCGATGAAAAAGCCCATGTGGGCGCCACAGTGCCGCGTTATCCCGATGATTTATCGTTGACGGATACGCACCAGCAGCTCAACGTCAAGGTGAACATGAGCAGCTATCTGACGGGCAACACCCAACAGTACAGTTTTTTGACCATAAGGCAGAACGGCCGTTGGGACAATGCCGCCGAGGGACTGAAGCCCACCTATGTCTATCCCGATTACCTCTCCTTCGAGCATCATCCCCAGACCGTTTTTGAGGCAGCCAACCAATACCTGCGCTTCAACACCAGCAACTTCTATTTCCAGTCGGAGAACCTGGCCCATATCCGTCAGACCGACGAATCCTATGAAATCGACATCGCCACCTGTGAGTCGCGGGCACGGAAAGCCTACGTCACATACGAGGACATCCATGGCGAGAAGTTTGTCTATGTCGAGGACGAAAACCTGGACAACGCCATTGAAGCCGACTACTGCCGCGTCAATTTCTTCTACAAGAGCGAGGCGCCTTTGACCCACGAGGACCTCTATATCATGGGTGCGCTCAATGACTGGTGCTTCAACGAAAGCAACAAGATGACCTATGACTATCAGCTGCATGGCTATACCTGCTCGATGGTACTGAAACAAGGCTATTACAACTTCATGTTCGTTACCATCGACCGCAAGACCCACGAAATCAAGACCGACCTGACCGCCGGCAACCACTGGGAGACCAACAACGTCTATAAGCTCTATTTCTATTACTTCAATGTCCTCAAAGGCTATGATGAACTGGTGGGATATTCCACTGTGAATTCACATTGACGTTCCCGTCATTGCGAGGAGGAACGACGAAGCAATCTAGACAAACAAACTTTCACCCTAGATTGCTTCGCTTCGCTCGCAATGACGCAAAGCGACTACAAATCGAAAATAATCCAGACATGAATTCTTCTTTATCCGATAGAATCACATTGTTTGCGGAGGTGCTGCTGCCGATACCCGTCCCCGGCACCTTCACTTATCGTGTGCCTTTTGCCCTGAATGACTCAGTGCGTGTTGGCCAAAGGGCGGTGGTGCAGTTCGGCAAGACCAAGATCATGTCGGGACTCATCGTCGGGTTGACCGAGAAAGTGCCGACGGTGGAAGTCAAGTTTCTGATGGATTTGCTTGATGACCAGCCAATTGTGAACGAGAAGCAGCTGAAGTTCTGGGACTGGGTGAAGACCTATTATATGTGCCACACAGGGGAGGTGATGCAGGCTGCGTTACCCTCTGCGCTGAAATTGAGCAGTGAGACAACGGTTGCCTTGTCGCCCGACTATGTCCTCGATTCTGTGGCTTTGAACGACTTCGAATACCTCATCGTGGAAGCCCTTCAGATCAAGCCGAAAATCGCCATCAGCGAGGTGAGCAAGATCATGGGTTTCAAGAAAGTGATGCCACTCGTTCATTCGATGATGGAGAAGGGCATTTTGGTGATGGAGGAGGAACTGAATGAGAAATACAAGGCTAAATATGAGCGTTTTGTGCGGCTGTCGGGGGAATATCGCGACGAGGCGAAAGTGCATGAACTGATGGATAACCTCACCAAGCGTGCCTACAAGCAGCTGGAAGTCTTGTTAGCCTTCATCACTCTCGGTGGTGATGCCGACAACGACGTCCTGGCCAAGGCTTTGCTGGAAAAGGCCAACGCCACTTCCACGATACTGAAAACCATGGCTGACAAGGGCATCTTTGAGGTCTACGAGCGCAAGGTCAGCCGACTGAAGGAATTCAAGGTGCAGACCGATGTGGACAGCATACAGCTCACCGAGGCCCAGCAAAAGGCTTACAATGGCATCAAGGCGGGATTCGGGGAGAACAAGCCTGTTTTGCTCCACGGCGTGACTTCGTCAGGCAAGACGGAAATCTATATCAAGCTCATCAAGGAAGCCATCGACCGAGGCAAGCAGGTGCTGTATCTTTTGCCCGAGATTGCGCTGACGGCCCAGATCATCAACCGCTTGAAAGCATATTTCGGTGACAAATTGGGTGTGTACCACTCACGATACGGCAACAACGAACGAGTAGAGGTTTGGGAGCAGGTACGTGACTTCGGCCGTACTCAGTCGCCTAAACATCAGATTATTATAGGCTCACGTTCGGCCATCTTCTTGCCTTATTCCGACATCGGCCTCATCATCGTCGACGAGGAGCACGACAGCAGCTTCAAGCAGATTGACCCCGCGCCACGCTACAACGCCCGCGATGCCGCCATCGTGTTGGCAGCCATGCACAAGGCGAACATCGTATTAGGTTCAGCCACACCGTCTTACGAAAGCTATTACAACGCTTTGAACGGCCGCTATCATCTGGTGGAAATCACTGAACGTTTTGGTGGCGTGCAGATGCCTGAAATCATACTCAGCGACATGCGCATGGAGCGTCGTCGCAAGACCATGAAGGCCGACTTCGGGAGCACATTGATTGACGCGATGAAGGAGACCTTGGACGAACACAACCAGACCATCCTATTCCAAAACCGACGCGGTTTCTCTTTGAGGTTGGAGTGTGATGAATGCCATTATGTGCCGCAATGCATCAACTGTGACGTGAGTCTCATCTATCACAAGAGTCAGAACGTGTTGCGCTGCCATTATTGCGGCTATACGGCCAGCGTCCCAACCGAGTGTCCAGTCTGCCACAGCACCAACATCCGTATGCACGGCTTTGGTACTGAGAAGATTGAGGAGGACTTGAGTCTTGTCATGCCCGAAGCCAAGGTGGCCCGCCTTGACCTCGATACCACGCGCTCAAAGAATGACTACCAGAGCATTTTGGAGGCCTTCCAGGACCATGAGACCAACATCCTTGTGGGCACGCAGATGGTCACCAAAGGATTGGATTTCGACTCGGTGAAGGTGGTAGGCATCCTCAATGCCGACAACATGCTCTCTTTCCCTGACTTCCGTGCCCATGAGCGCAGCTTCCAGCTGATGGCGCAGGTGGCAGGTAGGGCAGGTCGCAAGGGCAAGCAAGGCAAGGTCATCATCCAGACCTACGAGCCGGCGCATCCCGTGTTGCAGGACGTGCTTCGTAACGACTTCAGTGGGCTCTATGAGAAGCAGATGGTGATTCGTAAGCAGTTCGGCTATCCGCCCTTCTATCGGTTGATTCTCATTCGCCTGAAGCACAAGGACTACCAGAAGTTGAATCCCGCTGCAGCAGAGCTGGCATCCATGTTGAGGCCTATTTTCAAGCAGGACCTGCTTGGACCAGAATACCCAGTGGTTTCGAGGGTGAAGAATCTGTATATCAAGCAGATGATGGTGAAGTTTCGCAGGGACTATAATACCCAAAAGATCAAGGAATTGATAGCAGAGCAGATACGTTTGTTCCAGCAGAATTCCGACTACAAATCGGTACAGGTGCAGATTGACGTGGATCCGATGTAGGGTTCTGTCGCCCCTACGGGGCTGTGCAAGAAAATAATCCCCAAAATCCAAACGCTAATTGCTTGAAAAACTATATTTTTGCAACCTAAATGAGCAGAAATAGTTTTATGAAAAAAAGCATCCTATTTATATTGACGCTCCTATTCAGCGTCCAACTCTCCTTTGCCTCTATCACGGTGAAAGGCCGCGTCTTCGACAACTCGACGGGCCATCCGATGGAATATGCCACGGTTCGAGCATGCACGTTACCTGACTCCACTTTCATTTCGGGATGCATCACCGAGCCTACGGGTGTTTTCTCCTTGCAGCTGGAGAAGGGCCGCTATGTGCTTGAAGTGCAGTATATGGGTTTTGTCACCAAATACAAGAACGTCACCCTTGATGGTTCGAAAAGCACCGTCGATGTCGGCAAAATTAACCTGTCGCCCGATAGCCGCATGCTGAATGAGGTGAATGTGGTGGCTGAAAAAAGCACCTACGAGATGACCTTGGACAAGCATGTCTTTAACGTGGGTAAGGATGTGGGTAACACAGCGGGCAATGCCATCGAGGTGCTGGAGAACATCCCGGCTGTGTCGGTCGACGTGGAGGGTAATGTGAGCCTGCGTGGTGATGATGGCGTACGTATCCTCATCGACGGCAAGGAGTCGGGCCTCTCGGGTATGAGCACACAGGATGCGCTGCGCACCTTGCAAGGCGACATGATTGAAAGGGTAGAGGTCATCACCAACCCGTCGGTACGTTATGACGCGGAAGGCTCGGCAGGTATCATCAACATCATCCTGAAGAAGGACAAACGCCAGGGTTTCAATGGCGCGGTCAACATTCGTGGCGGCTATCCTTGGATGTATGGCGCGAGCCTCACGGCCAACTATCGTCTGAAACGCTGGAACCTCTTTGCCAGCTATGGCTTCAATAACCGTTCTAACGTCGGTGGCGGCGTGAATCAGACCAAACGTTTCGACATAGAAGAAAACGGTGACACGACCTTCTATCAGCTGACCGACCAAACCACCGAGCGCCGTATGCGACGCAGAGGTCAGAATGTGCGCGTGGGTGCCGACTACTACATCACAGACCACGACATTTTAAGTGCAGCTTTTGTCTACCGCAATGGCAGATTGGAGACCCATCCTGTGGTGAAGTACTTCGATGAATATCCGCAGTTGGGCACTTCGACCTACGATGAACGCGCCGAGGATTACGAGGAGATTACCCCCATGTATGAGGTCACGATGGACTACGACAAGACCTTTGAGCGTAAGGGCCGCAGCCTGAAGGCCAATGTGCGTTTCTTCACTAATACTGAGGATGCCTACTCTGACATTACGGAGAAGGTATATCCCAATCAAGATATGCAGCAAGTATTGGAGGAGATTTACCAAAAGACGGGCAACGACCAAAGTATGCGTAACCTGCAGGCCAGCATCGATTATGTGCATCCCTTCCTCACCAAGGCGCAGTGGGAAATCGGCGGGAAATACACCAATCGTAATATCTTGAGTAATGACAGCGTTTGGCAGAAAAATGACAGAGGTTGGGAACCGCTGGACAACTACTGCTACGACTATGAATACAATGAACAGGTGGCCGCACTCTATACCAGCTTGGGCAACGAATGGGGCCGCTGGTCTGGACAGGTAGGCCTGCGTGCCGAGATGACGAACGTCATGACCAACCTGAAAGGCTATGCCCACGACGGCAACGACTCCATCAACGGCGGTAAACCCTATTACGACTTCTTCCCAAGCGCCCACTTGAACTATTCGGTGAACGAGTTCAACCAGTTCCAGGTGAGCTACACCCGACGCATCCGTCGCCCAGGTTTCTGGCAGATGAGTCCCTTCCGTTCCTACAATGACAACCGTAACATCCGCATGGGCAACCCCGCCTTGACGCCGACCTATATGGACAGCTATGAGCTCGGTTACATCCATTTCTGGGATAAGGCCAGTTTTAACTTCACGACCTATTATCGCCATGGTACCAATATGATCCGCAGCTATACCTACGAGGACGATGGTGTGTTCTACAGCATGCCCATCAACTTCGGCAAGGCTGATGATTTCGGTATGGAGATGGTGGCCCAAGGCCAGATGACCAAGTGGTGGAACCTGAACGGCAATGTCAACTTCTTCCGTTCCCAATTCAATGGTAAAATCAATGACAAGGTCTATGATGATGCCACTTGGATGCTCTTCGGACGTGCTGTCTCAAAGTTCAAGGTCAAGAACTGGTTCGATTTCCAGCTGACGGCACATGTTATGGGACCGCACAAGGAGCCGCTGGGAATGCGTAAGGGCAACTGGTGGGTCGACCTCGCGGTGAGCAAGGAAATCCTGTATGGCAACGGCACCATTACCCTTAACGTGCGCGACCTCTTTAACAGCCGCAGCTGGGGTGGTGAGTCGTGGGGCGACGGCTTCTGGCAATACAACACCAGCACTTGGAACCGCCGTTCGTTCTCGCTCAACTTCAACTACCGCATCAACCAGCAGAACATGAAACGCAACCGTCCCGACGGTGAAGAAGGCGGAGGCGATGAAGGCGGAGGCGAAGAACAACAATCGGATGAGGGATATTAAGAAGCTAAAAAGCTATAAGCTATAAGCCGTAAGCAATAAGCTTGATAGCAACGATGCTAAAAGCTTACGGCTTACGGCTTAAAGCTAAATAAAGCTCTTGCGTCAATTATGTAAACTAAATTTACTCTTCTACTTATTTCTTGACGAACTTACTGGTCTTCACGAACCTGTCGGTGACCAACCTGACCATATAGGTTCCATCAGGCAGATTCTCGACGGGCACTTCAAGTCGTTCGGAGCCTTCCGTAAGGGAAAGCATAAGTTGTCCGGTGAGGGAATAGACCTCACACTTGCGGATGATGCCAATGCTCTCGACAAACAGCAAGTCATTCACAGGATTGGGATAGAGGACGAGGCTCTCGCCTTCAAACTCATCGACACCTGTGCCGGAGAACTGGGCCACCAGGTTCCTGTTTCCAGTCACGGTGAAGGTGTAGGTGGCTTCTTGTGAAATCACATTGCCGTTCTCTTTCCAGCAGACAAACGAATAGCCTTCGTTGGGCGTGGCGGTCAGGGTGCAGGTGTTGTTCTCGTAATAGGTGCCAGCGCCGGTGATGGTGCCGCCATCGGCAGGAACTGCCGAAGCTGTGATTTCATAGGTTGCGCCTTCGCCTCCCTTCATGAAGATGTAGCTTTGTGGGGCCGCCACGGTGCTGCCTTCGAGGAAGATACGCACGACATGCTCGCCGTCCTCAAGGGCGGTCACATCTAATAGGAGGTTGCCGTCGCCCAAAGCACCTGTCTGCTGATGTCCGAAGTCCTCGTCGAACCAGCAGTGGTAGCTGAGGTTGACACCCAAGTCAGCCAAATCGGTCTTGATGAAGAGATAGCTTCGGGTGGCGCTGTAGTTGCTGCCCTTGACCATCAGGTGCAGAGTGTGCAGTCCAGTGGCGAGGTTGCTGACATCCAGCTGGATCGTGCCGTTGCCCATTGTGCCGCTGTGCAGGTTGTCGTGACGGTTGTCGAACCAGTAGCGGTATTCCAATGAAGAAGCCCCGATGTTCGAGACTTTGTGGAAGAAGTATCCTTTGACGGGAGTCGAAGTGGTGTCGGTCAGGTAGTAGTGCAGGGAGTGGATGCCGTCGGGGAGCTGGCTCACGTCGATTTCGGCGTCCCACACGTTGCCACTGAAGATGGTGGTCACACTCTGCCCGAGGTTCCCGTCGAACCAGTAGCGGCAGGTGCGTGTTTGGGCCCTCAGTCCGCAACACAGCATTAACCCGACGATTGCGATGATATAACGTTTCATGGCTTTCATGCATTAATGGGTGATTACTTGCCTTCGTCAATCACTTCGATGTGGACGTTCAGTTTGCCGGCGGGCGTCGACTCATGGTCGACGGTGCTGCGGTAAGGTGTCATGTAGGTGGGACGGGTGCCATAAGGCATGGTGCCACCGTGGATGCTTATCTCGGTGCCGTCGTCGCCCAGGAAGTTGTTGGCGATGGAGCTTTTCAGGATGAACATCTCGTCAAAATCGGGGTCAGTACCGTCGAAGGTTTGAAAGACTTCTTCAAAGGTCTCATATTTAATACAATTGATTATGTTGGCATCATTAAAATTACTAGACCTAATGAAGACGCAGTTGATAAAAGTGTTGGATGATCCCAAATACTCATTGGTGTTGACAACACAGTTGGTAGCCCTGATTCTCTTGGGATAGGTTTTTCCAAAAACGCAATTTTGGAACGTCAATGGCCTATTGTCGTCACAGTTCCATACTTGCCAGACCACCGAATTGATGAACGTGACATTTTTGGCTGCGTTGGCATAAAACTGTTTGATAAAGCAATCAATAAAAAGAGCGTTTTCAATTCGGCCAACTCTCATGGTGCCAATATGGCATCTGATGAATTTTCCATAGAGGAAATCGGTTTGTTCGGTCTGCTCGGGGAATTGGATGCCTTCAATGGTGAGGTGTCTCGTTTCGTCGCCTGCAAAACTGAAATGCGCCCATCCAGTGATAACGGTGGGACTAGTGCCCGTTTCAGGGTCGTAGGTGCAGCCTGCGCCACGCACGGTGACAGGTTTGTTGAACTCGATGGCACTGAAAGAGCCACTCGACAAAGTGATGATGTCACCGTCATCGGCATATACGAAAGCATCGGCCAAAGCATCAGGCCCATAATAAGCCGTGATGTTGTCGCCATGCTTCAGCGTGGCCGTCTGGGTGGTGGTCTGTGCGAAAATCAGTGTTGAGACGCACAAGAGAGCGAAAAGTAAAGAAGTTTTTTTCATAGAATTCTGTTGCCGGTTATTTCCGCATCGGCTCGTCGGGGTTAAGGTATATTTATGATTTAGTTTGTTTTTTCGGCTGGACGAAAGGACAAAGATAGGAAAAAATTGGAATAAACAAAGAAAATTGAGGAAAAATCGTAATTTTGCCCAGATAAGAGACCTATTTTCCCGATAAAAAACCCTAACTTTGCCGCATCGTTTTATGCATAAAACCTTGCGCTTATGATATGCTTTTTCCAGTCTGGAAATCAGCGGGTTATCGCTGTTGATTCCAAAGCAGAGCTTTCAAAGGAGACTGTTTCCAAACTCACATGGCTTTTCGGTAATGCCGAAAAAATCGAAAAAGACACGGTGAAAGGTCATTTCATCGGGCCGCGTCGTGAGATGATCACGCCTTGGAGCACCAATGCCGTCGAGATCACCCAAAACATGGGCATCAAAGGCATCGTCCGCATCGAGGAGTTCCAAAAGGTGGACTCGAAGAAGGCACCCTACGATCCGATGCTGCAAAACCGTTACGAGAACCTCGACCAAAAGGTGTTCTCGGTGGATCGCAAGCCTGAGCCGCTGCAATACATCAAAGACATCGAGGCTTACAACCAGCAGGAAGGACTGGCATTGAGCGAGGAGGAAATAGATTATCTGAAAGGCATATCCGCAAAGATTGGGCGCAAACTGACGGACAGTGAGGTGTATGGCTTCGCGCAGGTCAACTCCGAGCACTGCCGACACAAGATTTTCAACGGTACCTTCGTCATCGATGGCAAGCCGATGCCCAACACACTCTTTGCCCTCATCAAGAGGACCTCGAAGATGAACCCCAACCGACTGGTGTCGGCCTACAAGGACAACGTGGCTTTCATCCTCGGTCCCAAGGTGGAGCAGTTTGCTCCCGCCGAGCCCAACAAGCCCTCGACTTTCCAGATCAAACCCATCGAGACCGTGATTTCGCTGAAGGCCGAGACGCACAACTTCCCGACCACCGTGGAGCCCTTCAATGGTGCAGCCACGGGTAGCGGCGGCGAGATCCGCGACCGTCTGGCTGGCGGTCAAGGCAGTCTGCCGCTGGCAGGCACTGCCGTTTACATGACGTCTTATCCCCGCACGGAGCAAGGCCGTGAGTGGGAGAAGGACATCGAGCCGCGCCAATGGCTCTATCAGACCCCTGAAGAGATCCTCATCAAGGCCTCCAACGGTGCCTCCGATTTTGGCAACAAGTTCGGTCAGCCCCTTATCAACGGCAGTTTGCTGACCTTTGAGCACAGCGAGAAAGAGACGTTGGGCTACGACAAGGTCATCATGCTGGCGGGCGGAATCGGTTTTGCCAAGGTGAAAGATGCGAAGAAACTGGAACCTGAGGAAGGTGATGTCATCATCGTGCTGGGCGGTGACAACTACCGTATCGGTATGGGCGGTGGTGCCGTGTCGAGTGTTGACACGGGCCAATACAGTAACGCCATTGAGCTGAATGCTGTGCAACGTGCCAACCCCGAGATGCAGAAACGCGTGAGCAACGTCATCCGCGCCATGGCCGAGAGCGACCATAACCCCATCCGCAGCATCCACGACCACGGTGCGGGCGGCCATCTCAACTGCCTCTCCGAGCTCATCGAAGATGCGGGCGGTGTGGTCTACGTTGACAACCTGCCTGTCGGCGACCCGACGTTGTCCGACAAGGAAATCATCGGCAACGAGTCGCAGGAGCGTATGGGTCTGTTGGTCAATAAGAAGGATAAGGATATCATCAAGGAAACTGCCGAGCGCGAGCGTGCACCCTATTACGAGGTGGGCGAGGTGACGGGCGACGAGCGACTGCGTTTCGTTCGCAAGAAAGGCAAGGCTCCCATCGACTTGGCCATCTCCGATTTCTTCGGCAGCGCGCCCAAGACGATATTGAAAGACAAGACCAAGCCTCATCATTTCAAGAAAATCAGCTATACCAAGCGCGACATACACAAGTACCTCAGCAACGTGCTGCAGATGGAAGCCGTGGCCTGCAAGGACTGGCTCACCAACAAGGTGGACCGCTCTGTGACAGGTCGCGTGGCCCAGCAGCAGTGCGTGGGCGAGGTGCAGCTGCCTCTGAGCAACCTCGGCATCAGCGCCTTGGACTACAATGGCAGACGTGGCATCGCTACGGCTTTGGGTCATGCCCCCATCGCGGGACTCATCGACCCTGCCGCCGCCTCACGTCTCTCGGTTTCAGAAGCCTTGACTAATATCATCTGGGCACCCATTGAAGGCAACCTTGAAGGCGTCTCATTGAGCGCCAACTGGATGTGGCCCGCCAAACAAGAAGGTGAGACCGCCCGTCTCTATGAGGCTGTGAAAGCCTTGAGCGACTATTGCGTAGCCATGGGTATCAACGTGCCGACGGGCAAGGACAGCCTCTCCATGACGCAGAAATATCCTGATGGCGGAAAAGTCATCGCTCCTGGAACGGTCATCATCTCCGCTGCGGGCGAGGTGTCGAACATCCGTCAGGTGGTGCGCCCTGTGATGAAAGCCGACGAGAACACTGAGCTCTTATACATCGACTTCTCGAAAGACGGTTTCGAACTCGGCGGTAGCAGCTTTGCCCAGAGCATTGGTGCCATCGGTCAGACGGTGCCCGACGTGAAAAGCGTCAACTACTTCAAGAAGTGCTTCAACGCCATCCAGAAACTTATTGAGAGTAATCTTGTTTTGGCTGGTCACGATGTGTCGGCAGGCGGTTTGATCACCACCCTGTTGGAGATGAACTTCGCCAACACGACTTACGGCATGAACCTCGATCTGAAGGCTTTCGACAAGGACGACCTGATTGCCGTGCTGTTCTGCGAGAAGCCCTCGGTGGTCATTCAAGTCTCCAATGACGGTATCGCCAACCGCATGCTGCGTGATCTGGGCATCGCCTTCAAGATGATTGGCAAACCCATGGCCAAGCGTCAGATTGTCATAGCACACAGTGAACGCCATTATGTCTTCGACATTGATGAGTTGCGCGACACTTGGTTCAAGTCGTCGTACCTGCTTGACCGCAAGCAGAGTGGTCCGCGCAAGGCCATGGAACGTTTCATGAACTACAAGAAACAGTACTTGCACTACAGCTTCGGCCGCAGCTTCACCGGCACTGCTGCCAGTCTCGGCATCGATATGCACCGTCGTAAGCCCACGGGCATCAACGCGGCCATCATCCGCGAGAAAGGCTGCCAGTGCGACCGTGAAATGGCCTACGCGCTTTATCTTGCAGGCTTCGACGTGCGCGATGTCACCATGACCGACCTCGCTACAGGTCGTGAAACGCTACAGGACGTTAACATGATTGCCTTTGTGGGAGGCTTCTCCAACTCCGACGTGCTGGGTTCGGCTAAGGGCTGGGCAGGTGCCTTCCTTTACAACAAGAAGGCCAAGAAGGCCTTAGACGACTTCTACGCCCGCGAGGACACCCTGAGCCTTGGCGTGTGCAACGGCTGCCAACTGATGATGGAACTCGGTCTGCTTTATCCCGACCATGAGGAGCACCCTGTGATGATGCATAATGACTCGCATAAGTTTGAGTCGGGCTTCCTCAACGTAGAGATTGCCCAAAACGAGAGCGTAATGCTCAAGTCGCTGTCGGGCCGCCGCCTCGGTGTGTGGATTGCCCACGGCGAGGGCCGTTTCTATTTCCCTTGCTACCGCGACAAGTACAAGATTGTGATGTCTTACGGACAGGACGAATACCCGGGCAACCCCAACGGCAGCGACTGGTCGACGGCGGGCATCTGCTCCAACGATGGACGTCACCTCGCTATGATGCCGCACCTCGAAAGAGCCTTCCTGCCATGGCAGTGGGCGTTCTATCCTGAGGAGCGCAAAAACGATGAGGTTAGTCCTTGGATGGAAGCTTTTGTGAACGCTCGGAAGTGGGTGGAGGAGAATAGGAAATAAAGGATAATCCATGTGGTTTGGCTGGCTATTTTGTGCTGTGTTTGGATGTTCGGGAAAAAATGTAATTTTGCAGGGTGAAAACAAAATGATAAAAAATGGCAACAGCGACATCAATCAACGTACAAATGCCACGGAGAGACTTGTCTTTTCTTAGACAGTTGGCCAAAAGAATGGGCTGGACGGTTTCTGAGGCAGTTCAACCTGACAGTTTATTCGACCCTGAAACAGGCGAATATTTGAATGAAGAAACTATGCAGGCTATCCGCGATGTTGAGGCTGGTCATGTGAAGAAGTGCAAGGATCTTGATGAACTTTTGGCCGAGATATGAAAAAGTATGAGTTGGAATATGGCGGTAAGTTCCTTAAGGATTTGAAACTTGCCAAACGGAGAGGTCTGGATTTGAAAGAATTAAAGGAAGTGACAGATACATTGCAAGAAGGCAATCCTCTTCCAGAGAAGTATAAAGACCATCTCCTTTCCGGTAACTACAAAGGCTTTCGCGAGTGCCATATCAATCCTGATTGGTTGCTCATTTACAAAAAGAAGGAGACTATTATGGTCATCTCTTTGTATCGTACCGGAACCCATTCTGATTTGTTCAAATAAAGTAATGCCCAAAGAAAAAATCAATAAAACCAACGCCTGCCGTATCCTTGACCAGAAGAAGATTGCGTATGAGCTGATACCTTACGAGGTGGACGAGAACGACCTCGGGGCGCAGCATATCGCTGACCAATTGGGCGAGGACATCGACCAGGTGTTCAAGACCTTGGTGCTGAAAGGCGACAAGATCGGGTATTTTGTCTGTGTCATCCCGGGCAACGATGAGCTCGACCTGAAGAAGACCGCCAAGGCTACGGGCAACAAGAGCTGCGACCTCATTCCCATGAAGGAATTATTGCCGTTGACGGGGTATATCCGCGGTGGTTGTTCGCCTGTGGGCATGAAGAAACAATTCCCGACCTTCATCCATGAGACCTGCGAGCTGTTTGATTACATCTACGTTAGCGCTGGCGTTCGCGGCCTTCAGTTCAAGCTCAACCCGCAGGATTTGATTCAGGTAGTGGATATGAAAGTTGCTGATTTGACCATTTTCGAATTCGGGCAAAAATGAATTACACGATCCGCAAATCGACTTTGGCCGACTTGCCGGTCATCCTCAATCTCCGCAACCAAGCCCGCGAAATCATGCGCAGTTACGGTAACATTTATCAGTGGCCTGACGGCTATCCTCGTGACGATATGTTCAAGAAAGACATTGAATTAGGCGGGAGTCATGTCATGCTGGATGATAGGGGAGTGATAGTCGGCACTTTTGCTTTGTTGCCCAGTCCCGAGGTGACTTACAATGTCATCTATGACGGCCAATGGCTCGACGACGAACCTTATTATGTCATCCATCGTATTGCAAGCACGTCTGGTTCACATGGTGTTTTGGATGCACTTCTGGATTATTGCGAAAGCAAAGTTGGAAATATCCGCATCGATACGCATGAGGCTAACGTAATAATGAGGAAAGGCTTGGAAAGACATGGCTATCATTATTGCGGTATCATTCACCTATTGAATGGCGATGAGCGGCTGGCATTCCAGAAAAAGAGGGCAATAAGCAGAAAATCTTAATTTAGCACCCCATCATTGCTGCTGGAGTAATGTTCAACGTTTTGCATAGTAGGCGTGCAATCTTCAATGTAGGTTCCGACCTTCCAGAAACATAATCATTAATTCGAGAAGGACTAACACCTATTAGAAAAGCCAATTGCTTTTGGGTCATTTCCTTTTCTTCCAAAGACAATTCAATCAATTCGGCCACTGTAGGTTTAGCTATGGGATAATGCTCCTTTTCATATTCAATCACAATATCCGACATCATTGTAAGCTCGATGGCGTTACGGTCGTTGGCAGGCGTTTCGTCAGTCACCAAAGGTAGCAATTCCTCTATTCTTGCCAGCGCAAATTCATATTGTTCTTTAGTTATCTTACTCATAATCTATCTTTTTCATATTGTTGAAACATCAATCTTGTCATATTCGCTATGGGTACCTACAAAACGGATGAAAACATGGCCAATCGTAAACTTTATCACAACCACTAGACGATACTTGTTGCCTTTGATGTTGAATACATACCGCTGATTGCCAACATAATCTGTAGCAGGGAAATCAACTTTTATGTCTGACAAGTTTTTCCATTCTGCATCCTCAGTGATTTCGTACCAGCGCTCTAGTGCAACTTTAGCATCGGCATGTCCCTCCGATTCATAGAATTCAACCAATCGTTTGTGTGATACTATTCTCATTTTGCTTGCAAAAATACATAATAATTTTGAAATGCAATATAATTTCTATAAAAAATCCCAATATACAGGATAATTTATTTATCAATCAATATTCTCAATGATTTTATCCTCTTCGCTCAAGTCCGGCACAAGCCGCTGGATAATCTTGTAGCGATAGAAGAACCTGATGGCGACGACGCGCACCACCGTATAGGCAGGGATGGCGACGAGCATTCCCAAAATGCCGCCGATATGGCCCGCCATGAGCAGCACGATGAAGATCTCCAAAGGATGCGCCTTGATGCTCGTCGAA
>JAEEGL011375901.1_pt1 | contig 17309 bp, 11 predicted proteins | sample 9134231 | NCBI WGS metagenome assembly JAEEGL01 (sample SAMN16246548, study PRJNA631951) | gut metagenome | biome: gut microbiome; feature: rumen; material: fiber-attached | host: Bos | place: Iran: Karaj | collected 2018-10
CGGCAGCCGCGGCAGCGTCGTCGAGGCGGAGGCGGTATCGACCGGCTCGCTGTCACTCGACGCGGCGCTCGGCATAGGCGGCATGCCCAAGGGCAGGGTCGTCGAGATCTACGGCCCCGAGGGCTCGGGCAAAACGACGATAGCGCTCCACGTTATAGCGTCGGTGCAGAAGGAGGGCGGAACGGCCGCCTTCGTCGACGCCGAGCACGCGCTCGATCCGACCTACGCCGACGCCCTCGGCGTGGACACCGACAGCCTTTTGGTATCTCAGCCGGACAACGGCGAGCAGGCGCTCGAGATAACCGAGGCGCTGGCGCGCTCGGGCGCGGTCGACGTCATCGTCATCGACTCGGTCGCGGCGCTCGTGCCCAGAGCCGAGATAGAGGGAGAGATGGGCGAGAGCTTCATGGGCCTTCAGGCAAGGCTCATGTCTCAGGCGCTCCGCAAGATAGTCGGACCCATAGCAAAGTCCAACTGTCTCGTCATATTCATAAATCAGCTCCGTGAAAAGATAGGCGTCGTATACGGAAATCCCGAGGTCACCACGGGCGGCAAGGCGCTGAAATATTACGCGAGCGTCCGCGTCGAGATAAGGCGCACCGAATACATAAAGAACGGCTCCCAGCTCATAGGCAACAGGACCCGCGCCAAGGTCGTAAAGAACAAGCTCGCGCCTCCCTTCAAGGAAGCGGAGTTCGACATGATGTACGGCGAGGGCATATCCAAGATAGGCGAGCTCGTCGATCTCGGCATAAAGTTCGGCTTCATACAGAAATCGGGTGCGTGGCTCACCTACAAGGATCAGCGCATACAGGGCAGGGACGCCTTCAAGGAGTATCTCAAGTCCGATCCCGAAGAGGCGGACGCTCTCGAAAAGCTGATAAGGGACAAGATGTCGGGCAAGGCCCAGACGCAGGAGACCAAGGACGAAGAGAAAAAAGAGTCCGCCGCTCCCGCGGCGCCGATAAAAGCCAAGGGCAAGGGCGCCGGCATAGAGGTGTTCGCAGACGATTTCGAAGACGATGACAAATAACGGCAGGGACGAAGCCGTAAAACGCGCCGCCGCGATATTAAATTATAAAAATCGCAGTTCGGAGGCGTTGAGGCTCAAGCTGCTTGAAAAGGACGTCGCGCCGGAGGACGCGCTTTACGCGGTCGAAAGGCTCAAAGAGCTCGGATACCTTAACGACGGCGAATACGCCGCTTCGGTCGTCCGTGCCTGTCTGCGCCGCGGCTACGGGAAAGAGCGCATAAAAGAGAAGTTGCGCGCCGAAAAGCTTTCGGACGAAACGGCGGAGGAAGCGCTTGCCGGCGTCGAAACGGACGTTTCCGAACTCGCGGCGGTCTACGCCTCCCTCTGCCGCGATATCAGGGACCCCAAGGAAAGGGAAAAAACGGCTCAGAAGCTCGTGCGGCGCGGCTTTTCGTGGAGCGAGGTCTCCGCCGCGGCGCGCGAAGCGTCCGAAAACGCGGGCGAGGAAGAGGGTCCCGAACTTAACGAGCCGTAAGGCGCGAGCATTTGATGCCGAGGACGGTAAGAAATGAAAAAAGCAAGTGTTTATTTACTCTCTTTGGGCTGTGCGAAAAATCTCGTAAACTCCGAGCAGATGCTGCATAAGCTCAAAGAAGCCGGATACGTCATAACGCAGGAGCCGGAGAACGCCGACGCGGCGATCGTCAACACCTGCGGGTTCATAGATTCCGCAAAAAGCGAGGCGATAGACGCGATTCTCAGCCTCGGAAGGCTAAAGGAAAGCGGCTCTCTGCGCGCGCTCATAGTCTGCGGATGTCTTTCCCAGCGTTACGGCAAGGAGTTTAAAAAGGAGCTTCCGGAGGTAGACGCCGTTCTCGGGACCGGAAGCTATTCGGATATATGCTCCGCCGTCTCTGACGCTTTGGCGGGAAAATACGTTTTGGATCTCAAAAGCCCCGAAAAGCAGGAGCTCGAGGGGCAGCGCGAGCTTCTTACCCCGCGTTATTCGGCATATCTTCGCATAGCCGAGGGCTGCGACAACAGATGCTCCTACTGCGTGATACCGAGTATAAGAGGACCCTACAGGAGCCGCAGGATGGAGGACGTCGTCGCGGAAGCGGAGGCGCTTGCCGAAAACGGGACGAAAGAGATTCTCGTGATAGCGCAGGACATAACGAGATACGGCACGGATATCTACGGGCGCCGCGCGTTGCCCGAGCTTCTCCGCAAGCTCTGCGGGATAGAAAAGCTCGAATGGATAAGGCTCCATTATCTCTATCCCGACGAAACGGACAGAGAGCTTATCGAGCTTTGCGCGAGCGAACCCAAAATACTTCACTATTTCGATATACCGATACAGCACATAAGCGACCGTGTGCTCTCCCGCATGAACAGACGGGGAGGGAGCGCCGCGATCGAAAAAACGATCGGTCTGATACGCGCTCTTATGCCCGACGCAGTGATAAGAACGAGCCTTATAGTCGGGTTCCCCGGCGAGACGGAGGAGGATTTTTCCCTCCTTTGCGGCTTTTTGGAGAAAAACAGACTTGAACGCGCGGGGATTTTCTGCTATTCTCAAGAGGAAGGCTCACCCGCCGCGTCCTTTCCCGATCAGGTGCCCGAGGATACGTCCGAGCGCCGCCGCGAGATACTTTACGGCATACAGGAACGCATAATGAGCGAAAAGTCCCGCGAGCAGGTCGGAAAGACACTTCGCGTCCTCTGCTGCGGCAAGACCGACGGGGGTTACGCCGGCAGGTCCTATATGGATTCGCCGGACGTCGACGGAACGGTCTTCTTCAAAGGGAAAAACGTCCGTGAGGGCGAGTTTTACAACGTTAAAGTTACGGGTTATGACGCCTGCGACCTCTACGGCACGGCGGAGGAGGAAAAATGACGATCCCTAATATTCTTACCCTTATCAGAATGGCGCTTGTTCCGCTGTTTTTGGTCTTCGCTCATCTGGATATGAACATCGCGGCTCTCATAACCTTCATAATAGCGGCTCTCACCGATACCGCCGACGGAGAGATAGCGAGAAGGTTCAACCAGGTGACCGATTTCGGCAAGCTGTTCGATCCTCTTGCGGATAAGCTCCTCGTCATGGCGGCTCTGCTCATCTTCGTCGTCCGCGGGACGGTCCCCGCCTGGGCGGCGACGGTCATAATAGGCAGAGAGCTCGCCATATCATCCCTGAGGATGATAGCCGCATCTAAGGGGATCGTGATCGCGGCGGCGAAATCGGGAAAGTTCAAGACCTTTTCCCAGTGTATATGTTTGAGCGTGATGCTCTTTTTGTGGGATAAGGAGCCCGTCATCTTCGGGTCCTTCACGGTCCAGGATCTGTGCGTCGTCATCATGACTCTGGTCGCGGTGGTCTCGATGGTCGATTACTTTATACGCAACCGTCACGTCCTTCACGGAAGTCTCGGCGTAAAGGAGAAATAATATGAAGCTGTATAACAGCATGACAAGAAGAAAAGAAGAGTTCGTCCCTATCGAAGAGGGAAAGGTCAGGATGTATTCCTGCGGACCTACGGTATATAACTATTTCCATATAGGCAATGCGCGCCCCTTCATAATGTTCGACGTCCTGCGCCGTTATTTTGAATACCGGGGCTATAAGGTCACCTTCGTTCAGAACTTTACCGACATCGACGACAAGGTCATAAAAAAGGCCAACGAAGAGAATACGACCTATGACGTTATTGCCGAAAGATACATAAAAGAGTATTATACGGACGCGCAGGGGCTCGGCATACATAAGGCGAGCGTCCATCCCCGCGCGACCGAGAACATAGGCGAGATCATAGACATAGTCGACACGCTGGTGAAAAAGGGCCACGCTTACGAGGTGAACGGCGACGTGTATTTCAGAGCGCGTTCCTTCAAGGATTACGGCAAGCTCTCTCATCAGCCGATAGACGAGCTCGAATCGGGCGCGAGGATAGCCGTCGGAGAACAGAAGGAAGACCCCATAGACTTCGCTCTCTGGAAGGCGGCAAAGCCGGGCGAGCCGAGCTGGGATTCCCCCTGGGGCAAGGGCAGACCGGGCTGGCACATAGAGTGCTCGGCGATGGCGCGCAAGTTCCTCGGCGATACGATAGATATCCATTCGGGCGGCGTGGATCTCTGCTTCCCCCATCACGAGAACGAGATAGCTCAGAGCGAATGCTGCACGGGCAAGCCCTTCGCTCATTACTGGCTGCACAACGCTTTCCTCAATATAGACAATCAGAAGATGAGCAAATCGCTCGGGAACTTCTTCACCGTGCGCGACGCCGCGAAGACCTACGGCTACGACGCGATACGCTTCTTCATGCTTTCGGCGCATTACAGGAGCCCGCTCAACTATTCGCAGGAATCTCTCATGCAGGCGCGTGCGGCGCTGACGAGGCTCAACGCGGCCTTCAACAGCATAAGGTTCCTTAAAGACAACGGCGCCGCGGGAGACGAAACGGAGGACGAAAAGAGATCCTCCGACGGGTTCGGCGTTTTCAGAGACAAGTTCTGTGAAGCGATGGACGACGATATGAACACGGCGGACGCCGTCGCCGCGATATTCGAGGCGATCCGTGAGATCAACACCCTGGCCTCGCGCCCCGAGGTCACCCGCGCTTACGCTCAGAAGGCGGACGCGCTCTTGAGCGAGCTTTGCGGAGTCCTCGGCATCGGTCCCGCGGAGGAAAAGAAGGACGGAGACGCGGAGATAGAGGAGCTCATAGAAAAGAGACAGGCGGCAAGACGCGCCAAGGACTTCAAAGAGGCGGACAGGATACGCGACATGCTCAAGGAGCAGGGCATCATCCTGGAGGACACGGCGCAGGGCGTGCGCTGGCACAGAGCCTGAGACATAAAAAACCGTGATGGGAGCGGAAAACGCTCCCATCATTTATAAGCGGAGGAATATGGAAGACAGCAAGCTTCGTGGACAGGTTACGGCGGTGGTGTTCAGGAACGGGCAGAACGGATGGACGGTCGCAAAGGTGCGCTCGTCCGACGGAGAGACCGTTACCGCCGTCGGGAACATGACGGGACTCTGCGTCGGCGAAAGCATCGACGCCGACGGCGAATACGTCGAGCATCCGCAGTACGGACGGCAGTTCTCCGTCCGCTCCTTCGAGAGGACGATGCCGTCGTCCGAAGCGGGCATATACGAATATCTCGCGTCGGGAGCCGTCTCCGGGATAGGAGCGAAAACGGCTCAGCTTATTGTCGAGAGATTCGGGAGCGAGGCGTTCGAGGTCATAGCGTCCGATCCCGAGCGGTTGGCGAGCATACGCGGCATAAGCCTTAAAAGGGCGCTCATGATGCAGAAAAGCTTTTTGCAGGCGGGAGTTCTGCGCGCCCTCATAGAGTTCCTGGCGATACATAAGCTGCCGCCGACCTTTGCCGCGCCTCTTGCCGGAAGATACGGGGGCGACGCGGTGGAAGCCGTGACCGAGGACCCGTATATCCTCTGCGCAGAGCCCTTTCTGCTCACATTTTCGGAAGCGGACAGGCTGGCTTCCGACCTCGGCATAGACGGCGAGAGCCGCGTGAGACGCGAGGCGGCGATACTCTACGAGTTGTTTTTCAATCTTCAGAACGGCCACGTTTTTCTGCCGGAGAAGAAGCTCCTTGCCGCGGCCGAAGAGCTTTGCGGTGTGAGCGCCGAACGTCTTTCGGAGGCTCTGCGTTCCCTTTGCGAAAAGGGCAGGACGGTCGAGGAGACCGTCTGCGGCACGGAGGCGTGTTATCTTCAGAGCGTTTATATCCGGGAGGTAACGGCGGCAAGAAAAATAAGAGAGCTGCTGGAAATGAAGATAAAGCCACCGCATGACCTTGAAAAGACGCTTTCGAAGATCGAAAAGGAAACGGGAGTGATCTGCTCGGAAATGCAGAAGCGGGCGGTAACGCAGTGCTTCGGCTCGGGCATATCGATAATAACCGGCGGACCGGGAACCGGGAAGACGACGGCGCTCCTCACCCTTATCAGGCTGCTCGAAAAGCACGGCCTTACCGCCGCGCTGGCGGCGCCCACGGGCAGAGCCGCCGACCGTATGAGCAAGATATGCTCGCGCGAGGCAAGGACCCTTCACAGGCTTTTGGAGACCGTCCCCGACGAAAGCGGCGAGATGACCTTCAAAAGGAACTCGAGAAATCCTCTCGCCTTCGATGTCGTCATAATCGACGAGGCGTCCATGCTCGACCTCAATATGAGCGCATCCCTGCTCGACGCCATGAGACCGGGCTCGCGGCTCGTTTTGGTCGGGGACGCGGATCAGCTCCCGCCGGTGGGAGCAGGCAGATTCTTCTCCGATCTGCTCGAAAGCGGGAAGGTCCCCGCCGTGAGGCTCGACGAGATTTTCAGGCAGGCGCGAGAAAGCGACATAATAGTAAACGCGCATAAGATAAACCACGGCGAAAAGCCGGACCTCAAAAAGAACAGCGGTGATTTTTACTTTTCGGAATGCAGGACGGCGCAGCAGACGGCCTCCCTCGTGTCAGAGCTCGTCGGCGGCAGGATAACCGAACATTTCGGTATAGATCCCGCCGACATACAGGTGATTTGCCCGAGCCGCCGCAACGTGTGCGGCACCGAGGAAATGAACGTGAGACTGCAGGAGACGCTCAACCCTCCGTCGGAGGAAAAGGACGAGATAAGGTTCGGCGATACCGTCTTCCGCCGCGGAGACCGCGTGATGCAGATAAAGAACAATTACGATAGGGTCTGGCTCGACGAACGCGTGAACGTGAGCGGAGCCGGAGTATATAACGGCGATACGGGCGTGATCGCGGCGGTGGATAAAAGAGCGAGGCTCCTTACCGTCCTTTTCGACGGGAAGAGATCGGAATACTCGATGACCGAGCTTGCGGAGCTCGAGCTCGCGTTCGCCGTGACTGCCCACAAGTCGCAGGGCAGCGAATACAGAGCGGTGATAATACCCGTCTTCGACTGTCCTCAGCGCCTTCTTACCCGCAATCTCCTCTATACGGCGGCAACGCGCGCAAAGGAGCTTCTGATCATCTGCGGCAGGGAGGATATGCTTGAGGTCATGATAAAGTCGGGAGACCCGGCAAAACGCTACGGAGCGCTCAAGCGCAGGATAATAAATGAGCTTAAAGGAACAGAGTAAGCTGCTTGGGGCGCTGTTTCCCCATAAGTGCCCCTTCTGCGGCAGGGTGATAGGCGGCGCGGAGGACGGAGTATGTCCGGAGTGCGCCGCGTCGGTGAGCCGGTGCGTAAGGCCCGCGGCGGAAAAAGGCGTTTATTACGGCAAGGCATACGCCGTTTACGAATATAAGGGAAGGGTCCGTTCGGCGCTTTTAGGCTATAAGTTTTCCGGCAAAAGGGCTCTCGGGAGGTTTTTCGGTATAAAGATCGCCGAGCTTTTGAAAACCGAAGGACTCAACGCGGACGTGATCGTTTGTCCTCCGTCCCTTTCAAAAAGGGAAAGAGGCTCCGATTACGACCACGCGCAGCTCCTGGCAAAAATGGTCTCGCGTTATTCGGGCATAAGATTCAAAAACGTTTTGAAAAGGACCGGAAAGAGAAGACCGATGTATGAGCTGTCGCCTGCGGAGAGGCGCGCAAACATCGCGGACTCCGTGCGGGTCGCTGATGCCGGAGCAGTCCGCGGAAAAACGGTCCTGATCGTGGACGACATACTCACGACGGGCGCGACCGCGAACGAATGCGCGAGAATGCTTCGAGGCTGCGGCGCCGTGAAAATATACGTTGCTGCCGCCGCGGCGAGAAAGTAGGTAAGAAATGGTTTCAAAGATCTATTCCTGCGGACTTACGGGACTTAACGGATATACGGTCGAGACCGAGGCGGATATAAGCCGCGGTCTTCCCCGTTATGACGTCGTAGGTCTTCCCGACGCCTCGGTAAAGGAGTCGGGGGACAGAGTGCGCGCGGCGATAAAAAACAGCGGATACGATTATCCGGTCGGCAAGGTGACGGTGAACCTCGCCCCCGGCGAGCTGCGCAAGGAGGGAACGGTCTATGATCTTCCGATATTCGTGTCCATCCTCTGCGCCTCGTCGCAGTTCCCCCTTCCGCCGGATGACAACTGCTTTATGGGAGAGCTTTCTCTTGACGGCAGGCTCCGTCCGATAAGCGGCGTCCTTCCGATGACCATGCACGCCAAAAAGGCGGGAATGAAGGCCGTGTTCCTGCCCGCACAGAACGCGCCCGAGGCGGCGCTCGTGGACGGGATAACGGTATATCCGCTCAACTGCGTCAAGGAGCTTGAAGAGCATCTGAACGGGACCGCCCCGATAACGCCGCAGGAAAGGATGACCTACGAGCCGGAGAACCTCGCCTCGCTGGATTTTGCCGACGTAGTCGGTCAGGAAAACGTGAAGCGCGCGCTGACGATAGCGGCGGCGGGCTTTCATAACGCCCTGCTCATCGGCGCGCCCGGCAGCGGAAAAAGCATGATGGCGAAAAGGCTTCCCTCCATCATGCCCGACCTTACCGAGGAGGAAGCGCTCGAATGCACGCAGATATACTCGGTCGCGGGGCTTTTGCCGCGCGGAGAGGCAATGATAAGGAGCCGTCCGGTAAGGTCGCCCCATCACAGCGTGTCACTTTTCGGCTTTACCGGAGGCGGCAGCCGTCCGAGACCGGGCGAGATATCTCTCGCACATAACGGCATACTCTTCCTCGACGAGCTTCCCGAGTTTCAGCGCGACGCTCTGGAGGCGCTGAGACAGCCTCTTGAGGACGGGCACGTGACGATATCACGCGTCGCGGGGAGCTGCACCTATCCGAGCAGATTCATGCTCATATGCGCGATGAATCCCTGTCGGTGCGGATACTACGGACATCCGACGAAAAAGTGCACCTGCACCGAAAGGCAGGTCGCGGAGTATAAAAAGCGCATATCGGGACCCCTGCTCGACAGGATCGATCTGCACGTCACGGCGGCGCCCGTGTCGGTGGCGGATCTTGAAAAAAGACAGCGCGGAGAAAGCTCCGCGGCAATAAAGGAGCGCGTCGCCGCGGCGCGTGAGATACAAAAGGAGAGATATAAGGGCACGGGCATATCCTTGAACTCTCAGCTCACGCCCGAAATGATGTCCGGATACTGCACTCCCGACAAGGCGGGACAGGAGCTTCTGCGCGCGGCGTTCGCAAAGCTGGGGCTTTCGGCGAGAGGATACGACAGGATATTGAAGGTATCCCGCACGATCGCAGACCTTGAAGGAGACGCCGTCATTTCGGCAAAACACGTTGCCGAGGCGGTCCAATACAGACTGCTTGACAGACCCGGAATATGAATATTACGCTCGGTTTAGGGGCTTTGCGGCGGCGGATGAATATCCGTATGTGGAAAACTCTGTGGAAAGTGTGCAAAACCCTTAATATCTCGGACTTTTTCCGTGAATAAAATCTTTAGCTGTCGAATAAAAGAGTAAAAACCCGAAAAAAGGTAAATACATTCTGTTTATATCAAAAAAACACATATTGTTCGGAAAAAACATACGATCCGAAAAACGCTTCAAAAGGAGAGGAGGAGACGGGAATGAACGGACAGAAAAGCATATTCGACGACGATCTGCGTCAGCCGCTGCCCGCCCGTTTGAGACCGGAGACCCTGGACGATATAGTGGGGCAGGAGCATCTTTTGGGAGAGGGCAAGGTCCTGCGCCGCATCATAGAGCAGGACGCGGTCTCCTCGATGATATTCTGGGGGCCTCCCGGCGTGGGGAAGACGACCCTTGCAAACGTGATAGCCAATGCGACGCGCGCGCATTTCATAAACTTTTCGGCAGTCACCTCCGGCATAAAGGAGATCCGCGCCGTTATGCAGCAGGCGGACGAGAACAGGCATTTCGGCGGCAAGACGATAGTCTTCGTCGATGAGATACACAGGTTCAACAAGGCTCAGCAGGATGCATTTCTGCCCTTCGTCGAAAAGGGGAGCATAATACTGATAGGCGCGACGACAGAGAACCCCTCCTTCGAGGTCAACAGCGCTCTTTTGTCCCGCTGCAAGGTCTTCGTGCTCAAAGCGCTTTCAAAGGAAGATATCGTGAAGCTGCTGTCAAGAGCGGTGGAAAGCCCGAAGGGCTTTAAGGATCAGAAGGTCGAAATAAGCGAGGACGTGCTCGGACTTATTGCCGCATTCGCAAACGGGGACGCGCGCACGGCACTCTCTACCCTTGAAATGGCGGTGCTCAACAGCGCCGCTGAAAACGGGAGGACGGTCGTCACGCAGGAGACTGTCGAGCAGTGCACCTCGCGCAAATCGCTCCTTTACGACAAGAACGGAGAGGAGCACTACAACCTCATATCCGCCCTTCATAAGTCTATGAGGAACTCCGACCCCGACGCCGCCGTATATTGGCTCGCAAGGATGCTTGAGGCGGGAGAGGACCCGATCTACGTCGCAAGGCGCGTGACCCGCTTCGCGAGCGAGGACGTCGGGCTCGCCGATCCGCGCGCTCTGGAGCTCGCAGTCGCGGCGTTCGAGGCGTGCAGGCTCATCGGTATGCCCGAGTGCAGCGTGCATCTTACCGAGGCGGTCGTATATATGTCCCTGGCGCCCAAATCCAACGCCCTTTATACGGCGTATGAATCGGCAAAGAGGGACGCGGTGACCCAGCTTTCGGAGCCGGTGCCTCTGCATATCCGCAACGGCGTCACCAAGCTGATGAGAGAGATAGGCTACGGCAAAGATTATCAGTACGCGCACGATTTCGAAGACAAGCTCACCGACATGCGATGCCTCCCCGATTCACTTTTGGGCAAGGAATATTACAGGCCGACCGTTCAGGGCGTGGAGGGAAAACTCAAGGAGCGTCTTGAGCAGATAAAGGAATGGAAGAAAAAACACGAGGATAAAAAAGACTGAAAAACCGAGGTAAGAGAAAGTGAAAGAAAAGCCGGAACTGTTCGATATGTCCGCGGCCCCGGTCCGCACCAAGTGGTTTTTAAGACCGATCACCATACTCATAAGCCTTCCGGAGCTTTGGGAGCATAAGGTCATACTTAAAAAGATCGGGACAGAGGAGCTCAAACCGCCTTACGTCCTTTTGTGCAATCACAACGCCTTTTTCGATTTCAAGGTCGCGACAAAGGCGATATGGCCCGCAAGAGCCAATTACGTCGTCGCGATAGACGGCTTTATCGGAAGGGAAAAGCTGCTCCGCGACGTCGGATGCATATGCAAGCGCAAGTTCACGAACGATACGAAGCTCGTCCGCAATCTGATCAAGACGGTCCAAAACGGCGACATCGCTGTGATCTATCCCGAGGCGAGATATTCGCTCTGCGGGACGACGGCGGTCCTGCCGGAGGCGCTCGGGAAGATGTGCAGACTTCTGGGAGTCCCGGTCGTTTCCCTCATCTGCCACGGGCACCATATAAACTCTCCATTCTGGAACCTGAATAACAAACATCTGAAGCCGACCGAGGCGGAGATGACCCTTTTGTTCGACGGCGAAGAGGTAAAGAATACCCCCGCGGAAGAGATCAATAAAAAGATAGTCGAGGCTTTTCAATACGACGATTACGCGTGGGTCAAGGAAAGAGGCTTGCGCGTAACGTATGAAAAGCGCGCGGAGGGACTTCAGAAGGTGCTTTATCAGTGCCCCGCCTGCCGCACCGAGTTCCGTATGGAAACGAAGGGAACGACCCTGCGCTGCGCCGCCTGCGGCAAGACGTGGACGATGACCGAATCCTGCGAGCTTAGGGCAGACGACGGAAATACCGAGTTTTCGCATATCCCCGACTGGTATGAGTGGGAGAGAGCGAACGTCAGGGAGGAAATAGCAAGAGGCGAATATTCGAGCGGCGAGCTTGAGGTTTCCGTGGAGTCGCTGCCGAACGCAAAGCGCTTCATAAAGCTCGGAAAAGGAACGATGGTCCACGATATGAACGGCTTTACCGTGCGCGGCGTCGATTTCGACGGCGATCCTTTCGAGATGATAAAGCCGGTGCCTTCGCTTTACTCCTGCCATATAGAATACGATTATCTCGGAAAGCACGGCGACTGCGTCGATCTGAACACGCTCACGGACACTTGGTATGTTTATCCCGAGGGCAGGGATTTTTCGGTCACCAAAATGGCTCTCGCGACCGAGGAACTTTATTTCGCCCATAAGCGGGATACGGGCCATCCCTGCCCGCCCGGACTTGCGTAAAAACTGAAAAATAAAAAGGAACGGACTTTCGTCCGTTCCTTTCTTTTTAAGGCGTTCAGTCTATCTTTTTGAACTGGGTGTTGTAAAGCTCGGTATAAACGCCGCCCAAAGCCACGAGTTCTTTATGCTGGCCGTGCTCGACGATCTTTCCGTCCTTCAAGACGTATATCTCGTCGGCGGCGAGTATGGTCGAGAGCCTGTGAGCTATAAGTATGCTCGTCCGCTCTTTGATTATCGGGTCTATCGCTTCCTGTATTTTGCTCTCGGATATGGAGTCGAGTGCGCTCGTCGCCTCGTCGAAGATGAGCAGGGCGGGATCCTTGAGCAGGACGCGGGCGATTGAGATACGCTGCTTTTCGCCGCCCGACAGCTTGAGTCCGCGATTGCCGACAGGGGTGTCAAATCCGAGCTCCTGCGACTTTATAAAGTCATAGATATTGGCTTTTTCGCAGGCGGCGATAAGCTCCGCTTCGGTCGCGTCGGGCTTTGCGTAAAGCAGATTGTCGCGTATCGAGCCGTTGAAGAGATAGGTCTCCTGAGAAACGACGCCGACGTTTTTCCGCAGAAGCTCAAGGTCCATATCTCTCACGTCGACCCCGTCGAAGGATACCGAGCCGCCCTTTACGTCGTAAAGGCGGGGAATGAGATTTATTATCGTGCTCTTGCCCGAGCCGGAGGGACCGACGATCGCCATGCTCTTTCCGCTCTCGAGCTTGAAGTTTATGTCCTTGAGTATCTGCCTTTCCTCGTTATAGGAGAAATCGACGTGAGAGAACTCCACTCTGCCGGTTATCCTTTCGGGGGTCACCGGGTTCTCGGGGTTCTTTATCTCTACCGGCATATCGAAGTAATCGAATATGCGGCTGAAAAGCGCCATGGAGCGGAGCCAGTCTACCTGTATGTTGAGGAGGCTGTTGACGGGCATATAGGTCTTTCCCAAAAGGGCGACGAGAACGGTTATGTCGCCGACCGAGAGATTGCTGTCATATTTCATTATCAGTATGCCGCCTACGAGGTAAAGGAGCATGGGTCCGATGTTCGTTACCGTGCTCAGGGTCATGAAGAACCATCGGCCCGCCATTCGCTCCTTGATGTGAAGGCGTATCATCCTGCCGTTTACCTTCTCATAACGGTCGTATTCCTGCTTTTCTCTGCCGAAGAGCTTGACGAGCAGCTGACCGCTCACCGAGAGGGTCTCGTTTAATATGCCGTTGACCTCGTCGCTGCAGCTCTGAGCCTCTCTCGTAAGGGTCCATCTCGTTTTGCCCGCCTTGCGCGTCGGCAAAACGAAAAGAGGGATTATTATTATTCCCAGAACGGCAAGTATCACGTTTTTCTGGAACATCGCGATGAGGGCGAAGATAAGGGTCAGAGAGTTTGAAACGATGCTTTTGAAGGTGTTCGTGACGACCGATTCGATCCCGTCGATGTCGCTGGTCATTCGCGTGATTATATCGCCCTGATTGTTCGACGTGAAAAAGCGCTGGGACATTTTCTGCAGGTGCGCGAACATGCCGTTTCGCATATCGAAGGTTATGTGCTGCGCTATCCACGTGTTTATGTAGCTCTCAAGCACGCCGATGAGGCTTGCGCCGAGGGTTACTCCGAAGGAGGCGGCGATATAGATTATAAGGAGCTTGAGATCCCTTCCGAGCAGACCGTCGTCGATTATCTTTCCCGTGAGTATAGAGGGCATAAGGGAGAAGATCGAGGACACGGCTATGCATAAAAGCACGAGGATGAACTGCTTCCAATAGGGCTTGAGGTATGAAAAAACGCGTTTTAAAAGCTTAAGGGTTATTTTGGGCTGAGCCGCTTTTTCTTCTTCTGTCATATAGCGGCCGCCGGGGCCGCCGGGACCGCCGGGTCCGTATCTGGGAGGAGCCATATCAGACCTCCTGTTTTTTAAACGTTTTTTTAAAGAGCAAGCTTTCCGTCGAGGTAAAGGATCGCGTTTCCGGATATCTTCACGCGTTCGCCTTTATCACGGCAGAAAAGAGAGCCGCCGCGCTTTGAAAGTTGTTTTGCGAAAAACTCGGTCTTCCCGAGGCGCTCTTTCCAGAAGGGGATGAGAGAGCAGTGGGCGGACCCCGTCACGGGATCCTCGATTATGGCGTCGTGCGGGTCGAAATATCTCGACACGAAATCGCACTCTTTGCCCTTTGCCGTCGGAACGAATCCGGCGCAGCCGGGTATTTCGCCCAAAAGCTCAAAATCGGGATCGAGAGACGCGACCGTTTCCTCGTCCTCCATCAGGATTATGAGGTCTCTTGAAAGAGCGCAGCCCAAAACGGGCGCGCCGAGAGCTTTCGGGAGCCTTTCATCCACTGCGCAGGGGACCGGGGGACGGGACGGGAAATCAAGGGAAAAGAAGCCGCCGTCCTTTTCGACGCAGAGCATGCCGCTCTGCGAGGAGAAGAAGACCTTTTCCTTTTCCGGCTCTAAAAGAGACAGGACGACAAAGCCGGAAGCAAGGGTGGCGTGACCGCATAGGTCCATTTCAAAGGCGGGGGTGAACCAGCGAATGTTCCAGCCGCTCTCCTGCTTTATTATGAACGCCGTCTCGGGAAGATTGTTCTCTCCCGCTATTTTCTGCATCAGCTCGGGAGAAAGCGGAGAGTCGAGAAGACAAACGCCCGCGGGGTTGCCGGAAAAATGCTTATCCGTGAATGCGTCGACGACAAAATATCTCATTTTGAGCACGCCCCTCTTTTTTCTTGATTCTAACATTTCCGACTTTTAAAATCAACAATTTGCGGAAAAAATCGAATATTATGACCGAAAAAGAGAGGAGTATCGCAGTAAGCAGTTGGGAAAGGGTAAGCCCGAAGGAACGGAACATATCCCCGCCGAGATAAATAAGGGCGAGCTGGACTGCGGCTACCGCCGACATAACGAGGATGAAGGAACGGTTCTCGGAAAGATGGATGAAGATGTTGAGCTTTTCGCTCCGCGCCGTGAAGGCTCCGGCGATGCCGGCAAAAATAAAGAGGGCGAAAAAGCCGGTAAGGTATTCGCGCTCCGAGGGATAAAGGAGCCTGACCTGCGGCAGGGTGAGGAAGAGAAGGCAGATAAAAACCGAGAAAAGAGAGGTCGCCGCGATCTGACGCTTCATGTCGCGCGTAAGCAGGGGGCTTTCCTTCCTTTCGGGCGGCAGGGACATATATTCCGCGAGAGGAGGCTCTCCGGAGAAGGCGAGCCCCGCGAGGGTGTCCATTATCAGATTCGTCCACAGTATCTGCGCCACGGTCACGGGCGTGTCTATGTTTATGAAGGGACCTATCAGCGAAACGCCGACGGCGCACATGTTCATGGTCAGCTGATAGACTATGAACCTGCGTATGCTCCGCAGTATAGTCCTGCCGTAAAGAACGGCGCGGCAGATAGATGAAATGTTGTCGTCGGTTATTATTATGTCTCCGGCTTCCTTGGCGACGTCGGTGCCGCAGCCGAGGGCAAAGCCGACGTCGGCGGCCTTCAGGGCAGGCGCGTCGTTTATGCCGTCGCCGGTCATGCCGCATACCTCTCCCTTTTCCTGCGCTATGCGGACGAGCCTGCTTTTGTCGCCGGGCAGGGCGCGCGCTACGACCGAAAGGCTCGGCAGCAGCGCCGCGATCTTCTTGTCGCTAAGCCTCGAAAGCTGCTCGCCCGTAAGGACTATGCGGCTGTCGTCGTAAAGTATCCCGCATTTTTCGGCCACGGCGACCGCCGTGTCTCGGTTGTCTCCCGTCACCATTATCACGCCGACGCCGGCGCTTTGAAGCTCCGATACCGCCCGCTTGGCTTCTTTTCTCAGGCTGTCGCCGATCATCACGAGCGCTTCGAAGCAGAGCGGCGGGACCTCTTTGCCGTTGGGCATGGAGCCCGCCGTGCAAACGCAGAGCAGTCTGTGCCCCGCCCTGCACTCGCGCTCGGTGCGGTCAAGATATTTCTGTCTGTCGGAAAAAAGGACCTGCCTTCCGTCCGCCTCTCTGCGGTAAATGCATTTTTCAAGAAGCTTTTCCGCCGCGCCCTTAACGTAGACGATCCCGTCGGCCTCTGCGGCGGAGTATTTGAACTCGGACGAAAAGGGCAGATATCCGCCCCTTTCGGGAAGAGGGGCCTTTACGTCTAGCGAAAGGGCGTATTTCAAAAGTATACGGTCGGTCGCGTTGCCCGAGACGGCCTTTTTGCCGGCAAGACGGGCGGAAGTGTTCAGCATGCCCGATACGTACATGGTCCGCGCAAGACGGGGCGGAAGCCCCGAAAGCCCCTCGAAGTCCGGACTTATCACCGAAAGGATCTCAGGCCTGCCCTCGGTGAGCGTTCCCGTCTTGTCGGTAAAAAGCAGGGTCATGCTTCCCGCCGTTTCTATCCCCGCGAGCTTTCGCACCATCACCTTGTCGCGCAGCATCCTGAACATGTTTCCCGAGAGCACCACGGTTATCATCATGGGAAGTCCCTCGGGGACCGCCATAATGACTATGCTTATCGCAAGGGTCAGCGCGTGGAGAAGATGCCCCGTGAGCTGAGGGATATCAAGGAGCTCGGCTTTTATTAGCCCCGGATCCATACCGCATTTTAAGAATACGGAATTGAATAGGTCGGAGATCCCGATGAGCAGCGCCGCGAGATATCCGAAGCGGCTCAGGGTCGAGGCAAGCCCCGAAAGCCGTGTCTTCAAGGGGCTTTCGCGCGGGGACTCGGTAAGCGACGCCGCCATCTGCCCGAAAACGGTCGAGTCACCCACGGCGGATACCTCCATGACCCCCTCGCCGAAGGTGACGACGGTGCCGCGGAAAAGGGTGTTTTCCGCCATCGTCCCGCGCTCGCGTTTTACGCAGGGAGTTTTTTCGCACTCGTGGCTCTCTCCGTTTATCGCCGACTGATCGACTGATATTTTACCGCTTACGAGAAAGCCGTCGGCTGATATCATGTCGCCCGCTCCGAGAAGGATGATATCTCCGACGACCGCCTCTCCGCACGGGAGTTCGCAAAGCCTGCCGCCGCGCATCACGCGGACGGTTCGCTCTCCCGCTTCCTCCTGCAGCCTTAAAAAGGCGCTCTCGCTCCCGTATTCGGAGAGGGTGGAAACGAAGGAGGAGAGGAAGATCGAAAGGGCGATGCCGGCGGTCTCGAACGATCCCTCGCCCCGAAAGCAGAAGAGAAGATTTATGAGAAGCGCCACGCACAGCACTTTTATTATGGGATCGGAAA
>JAEEGL016087578.1_pt1 | contig 17309 bp, 14 predicted proteins | sample 9134231 | NCBI WGS metagenome assembly JAEEGL01 (sample SAMN16246548, study PRJNA631951) | gut metagenome | biome: gut microbiome; feature: rumen; material: fiber-attached | host: Bos | place: Iran: Karaj | collected 2018-10
ATCGACGCAAAGTCAATCATGGGTATCTTCTCACTTGATCTCTCAAAGCCCATTCAGCTCAACATTCACGATGAAGCAGGCACATCAAATGTAATGGATGTCCTCGCTCCCTACATCGTAGATTAATGATTTAAAAATACTTTAAACACAAAGAGTTCCGAGATTTCGGAACTCTTTTTTTATCCGCAGAATCCAAAGACTCCGTTTATTTCTTAAAATTATTTCTTGGAAATTATTTTTTAATTTCAATAATCTCCCTTGTCTCAAGGGCCCTCGCCACCATCTCATCGATATGCTCAGAGAGATTTTTCTCATGACGACGGATTACATTTACATTGGGCTTTGTGACGGGATGCTCAGCAACCCAGATTGTACAGCAGTCCTCGTAAGGTAATATGGATGTCTCGTATGCTCCGATTTTCTCTGATATATCCACGATGTCCTGTTTGTCAAAAGCAATGAGTGGTCTGTATACAGGTATCTCGCATACATCATTTGTGCAGAGCAGAGACTGCATGGTCTGGGAAGCAACCTGACCGATTGACTCACCTGTTACCAGTCCGAGACAGTTATTTTCAACAGCTATAGCCTGGGCTATTCTCATCATGTAGCGACGCATGATTATCGTGAGCTCATCCTTGGGACATGCATCATATATGTATTTCTGAATCTCAGTGAAATTAATGACATGAAGCTTTATGTCACCACAGTATGCAGAGATAATCGTGGCGAGATCAGCGACCTTCTGCTTTGCTCTCTCACTTGTGTACGGGGGAGCATGAAAGTATACAGCCTCGATTACGACACCACGTTTTGCTACCATATATCCGGCTACAGGGGAATCGATACCGCCTGATAATAAAAGCATTGCCTTCCCGCCTGTACCGATAGGCATTCCGGCTGCGCCCTTAATCTCTTTTGAATAGAGGTAAATCTTTTCTCTAATCTCAACATTTATAAATACTTCGGGCTTATGTACGTCAACCTTCATCTCCGGGTATGCGTCAAGGAGAGCCTCTCCGATTTTTGCACATATCTCCATGGACTCGAGGGGATAGTTCTTTCTGGCACGTCTGGCTAGTACCTTAAAGGTAAAGTTCTTATCAGGATATTCCTCACCGACGTATTCGACTACCCTCTTTTTAAGAACTTCAAAGCCTTCGTCATCAAGGACGATGGTAGGACAGAAAGCCGTTATACCAAATACTTTCTGAAGAGCCTCTACTGTCTCGTCGTAATCATATTCACCGTCACACTCCACATGGATACGGCCCTGAGTTTTGTACACATTAAAAGAACCGTCTGCATGTTTAAGAGCTCTCTGGGTTTGTCTCACCAGAGCATCCTCAAACATAAAACGATTCTTCCCCTTCATTGCTATCTCAGCGTATTTAATTAAAAATGCCTGAAACACCTGATTTTATTCCTCACTTTTTTGTTTTTGTTTATCACGGTATTCCTTAATCTTGTTTCTCGTCTCAAGGAACATCTGCTGGCTGACGAGGATTTTCTCACCATTTACGAGGGTGATTTCATATCTCTCAATCGATTTAACCTTGGCAAGATTTACCACATATGCACGATGGCATCTGTAGAACTGATCCTCAGGGAGAAGCTTCTCCATATCAGAAATCTTCTCATGGGTAGTCAGCATGTTGTCACCCGTTGAAATATTTACATCTCTTGTGGCACTCTCCACATAGAATATGTCGGAATACTGAAGCGTCACATCGCGAAGGTCCACCATGATATGAATGCATCCTGTATTCTCATGATGCTTTACCGATAAAAGAATGGCCTCGCGTAGTTTGTCAATATCAATAGGCTTCTTAAGATATCTCAGTGCCTGAACCGCATATCCGTCAAGAGCGTACTCTGCAGTAGATGAGATAAATATAATATCAAGCTGGTCGCCAAGGAGTCTTATCTGCCTTGCCGCGTCAATGCCGTTCATCTCGTTTGTCAGAATATCGCAAAGGAGCAGGTCAAAACCCTTCTCATTTCTGCGCTCCTCCATGACATTTAACAGATCGTTCATGCTGGTAAATGTCTCTATGGCGAACTCTGTCTTGTTATCTGTTAAGATTTTCTCTGTAAGACCTTTATTAAGTACGAGCGATGTCTGCTCATCATCACAAATTGCAACCCTAAACATAAATTAACCCCGTCCAGTTTTTTTTCACCCTAACATTATGATTATATCAAATATTACTATACATTGCCAAAGAAAACTTGCTTTAAAAGTTTCAGCATAGCCCTGTATTCGTCTACGAAATCCTGATGATTATCCCAGATATAATTGATATCCCCGCGCTTAGCCGCTCTCTCAAGGGCATAAGCCTTCTCAGCCAGGTCCGTGGCAGCTATATTGTTGCTGGCTCCCTTGATGGAATGGGCCGTAATACCATAGTTTTCCAGATCCTCTTTTTCAAAGAAATCATCGAGGATATTGGCCAGATTCGAGTTGGCGTATGTCTGAAGAAGCTCACAGAACATGCTCTTACTGCCGGCACAGTTCCTGATACCGCCTCTGATATCGATACCTTCGAGACATGCCAGCTTTTCATCAAGTGTCATGTTGTCAAAGTCTGCCGACTCACGCTCTATCTCTGCCAGATCAGTATCAACAGGGAACTGCTTTTTCTCCGGTAACCATTTCTTCAGGATGGCTGCCAGCTGCTCTATTCTGATGGGCTTTGAGAGATAATCGTTCATTCCTGCATCAATGAATGTCTTCTCGATACCTTTAATCGCGTTTGCAGTAAGGGCTACAATAGGCACATTCTTGGCATAATCACCGCCAAGCTCTCTGATATGCTTGGTTGCCTCAACACCATCCATAAATGGCATCATGTGGTCCATGAAAATGAGGTCGTATGAAACAAGATTCTTATCAACTTTATTAATTGCTTCCTCACCACTCTCGCATAGATTTGCCTCGAAGCCAAAGAGCTTCATGAGCTCTCTCGCAACTATACGGTTAACCTTGTTATCATCGACAATAAGTACCCTTGCCTTAGGTGCGATAAACGGTACCTCAAATGACGACTCATTTGTATTCTTATAAATCTCATCATTGTCAGGTGTAAATCTGGAAGGCGTATCATCATAAACCTTCTGCTGAATATGTACTGTAAAGCAGCTGCCTTCCCTTAGTTTTGATGTAACGGAAATATCACCGTGCATGAGGGTTGCCAGGTTTTTACAGATGGCAAGACCAAGTCCTGTACCTTCAACGTTTCTGTTTTTCTTTGTATCAAGCTGACCAAACGCGGTGAAAAGCTTATCAAGATCTTCCTTGGAAATACCGATACCCGTATCTTTTACCTTGATACTCATAAGACCGGATTTATCATTATATGGTTCCCAGTCAATCTCGAGGGTAATCAGACCACGATTTGTAAATTTAACTGCATTATTTAAGAGGTTAATCAGAATCTGCCTTACTCGAATCTCATCACCGATAAGCTCCTTTGGCACTTCCTGGTCAACCTTAATGTCAAACATTACGTTCTTCTCACGGAGTCTGAATCTGATAATTGAGATGACATCCGAGAGCATATTGTTGAAATCATATGGATGCTCATCGATACGCATCTTACCTGAATCAACTTTTGAAAAGTCCAGAATCTCGTTGATAATAGAAAGAAGGTTCTCCGATGAGTTCTTGATAGTCGCGATATATTCTTTCTCAAGGCGTCCGAATTCTCTCTCCTCGAGAAGCTCTGCCATACCGTAGATAGCGTTCATGGGCGTACGGATTTCATGGGACATGTTTGCAAGGAAGTTACTCTTTGCTTCCAGAGCTTCGTTGGCTTCCTCGTTTTTCTCCTCCATCTCTATACGATACTGCTCGACACCGATAATGATGAACAATAGCGCCACCGCAGAGAATGCGTACATCATCATGTATACGATAAACAGTGAAAACTCCATATTGCTACCAAGAACCCGGGCCTGGGCAATGATGACAAGCACAAGGGTTACGATAGTGACAATCAGATATTCAAGAAGCATCTTGGGCTTTACGAAAAGTGAAATTGAAATAGCCATTGCCAAAAACATAAATGGCAAAATAGCCTGGTTACCGATTACAAAACTCATAAAGAGGAATGTAAATACAGATGAAATATAAAGACACCTTATAATTGCGTTCTCACTCTCAACCTTTACAGCGATAAGCAACATGAAAAGTGCCGGCAGAAAGCCAAGGGACACAAGACCTGCGAGGCTTGTCCCAAATGTTGATATGGCGTAAATTGTCTGCAGCAATACGGCACAGACGAACTCAATTATGAAGATTTTAATGTTGGTTTTAAAAGGGAGCATTTATCTTCTCGTATATTTTCTTAAATCAGGTATGATTTCCTTTATCTCTTTTACAAATGTTTCAACTTCATTCATCGTAGTGAAAACAGACATACTGATTCTGATAGTTGATTCATCAAACTCCTTAGGAAGTTTTATTGCTGATAATGTATCTGAGACACCTGCCTTGCTCTTATTTGATGCACAGGCACTGCCTGATGAAATATATATGCCTCTGGCAGCAAGCTCATTCAAAAGAACCTCAGCTCTGATACTCTTTACGGAAAAGCTCACGATATGGGGGCATGTATTTAATACTGCCTCATGTAGTCCGTTATTATCAGACAGGTTTACACCGTTTATTCTGGTATCTTCGATATCCTTCATATTTGAGATGAGATACTCTTTCATGTCGTAGAGTCTTTCTCTCTCGCTATCAAGGTTATCATAAATCTTCTCTGATGCAATGGCGAGTCCCGCAATGGCTGGGACATTCTCCGTACCCGAGCGCATACCCTTCTGCTGGCCACCACCAAGCATAAAAGGTAAGATGCGGACACCTTCCCTGATATAGAGAAAACCTATACCCTTAGGGCCGTGAATCTTATGGCCGCTGACACTCATTAAATCTATGTTCAGCTTCTTAGGGATAATCTTATATTTACCAAAGCCCTGTACTGCATCTACATGAAATAAAATGTCTTTGCTATAGGCTTTTACAATCTTTCCAATTTCCTCTATCGGCTGGACACTGCCTATCTCATTATTTGTATGCATCACGGAGACGATTAATGTCTCGGGCCTTAATGCATCCTTAAGGGCCTGCGTATCTACTATACCATATTCGTCTACAGGGAGATATGAAATCTCGAAGCCCTGTTTCTCGAGGTACTTTGTAGTCTCTAATATAGCCGGGTGCTCGATGGCTGTCGTAATGATATGATTGCCACGTCTTTTTCCTGCCATGGCTGCACCGATAAGAGATGTGTTATCGCTCTCGGTACCACCGGAGGTAAATATTATCTCGTCGGGCTTTGCTTTCAGGATTCCGGCGATTATGTCTTTTGATTTTTTTACATGATCCTCAGCGTCCATACCCTTATTATGGCGGCTCGAAGGGTTGCCGTAATCTTCGAGGGCGATGCGGGACATTTCGTTTATCACATCGTCAAAGGGTTTGGTGGTTGCTGAGTTGTCGAGGTATATTGTGTTCATTTTTTACTTCTTTCTCTCCGGCAGTTCGGCTTCGTATATCGCTGACACCTGCGGGATTGCGGATTCTAAGCAAATGCTGCGAAAATTATATTATGCTGACGGAACCGGGGCAAATTCGGCATCCATGCCTCAGTTGCCCCTGATTTTTCCATCACGGAAAAATCTTCCTGATTACGAGCATTTGCTAAGAACCGCTAACCCCTTGGTTAATGCGACATACAAATCCGAACTGCCTGTAAATACAGTATTGAGTATAGAATCATTTATCTGTCAAAGATTTAAAAAATATATATTGTCTAAAAAATTGAATTATGCGTGATAACACAAATCAAATTCCCACAAAATTAAATTCTTATCAGAATACTACAAAAAACTAGCAAATTAAATATACTAAATTCATCTATCTTAATTCCAAATAAAGTATGCTAATTACTCTCAATAAACGTAAGACTGGAATATTCCCGTCTTTTCATATTTATTCATGCATGATTTCCAACTCATACATGAGTATAGACATGACAGTCATGCCGGCTGTCTCAGTTCGAAGGATACGCTTGCCGAGGGATATGGGAGTGATGCCGGCATTACGGGCATACTCGACTTCCTCTTCGGTGAAGCCTCCCTCAGGTCCGATGAAAACTGCGACTGATGGTTTTGCAACAGGTTCTAATGAAACGTCTTCAGATGCAGTAATACGCTCAGTTGCTTTAATATACTCGGATGCCGACTTCTTCACATCATCTATCCAACTCTTTGTATCCTTCATGCCCTCTGCAAGCTCATAAGGGATTGATTTTGCTTCAAATCCTGACGCAAGGTTAACCGCTTCCTTGAAAGACATGACAGGCTTAATCTCGGGGATTACTCCACGCTGGCTCTGCTTTGCGGCTGCCTCAGCTATGCCCTGCCATCTTTGAATTCTGCTCTTCTCTTTCTTGGGATCAAGCTTCATAACACATCGTTTTGTATTCACAGGAACAACAGAATATATGCCGAGTTCCGTACACTTCTGGATAATCGTCTCCATCTTGTCGCCCTTGGGAAGTCCCTGGAACAGTGTGACATTTACAGGAAGCTCCACTCCTGATTCCTTGACGAACATGAGGGTACATACAACCCTGTCATCTTCTATTGAAGATATCTCACAGCGATACTCTTTCATGTCCTCACCGTTGCTGACAGAGATTTCCTCACCTGGTTTCATGCGAAGGACGTTCTTAATATGATTTACATCATCGCCTGTAATTATTATTTCTTTATCATGTATATTTTCCACTGATGTGAAAAAATGCTGCATTTAAGTCTGTCTCCGTTATTAATTCTTTCTTGCTACGATTCCGACCCACTCACCCTGATGATTTACTTCAAGGACTTCAAGGCCTGCATCTTCGATAGCTTTCTTAACTACTTCTTCCTTCATGTCGATGATACCGGAAGTAATATAGATTCCACCTTTCTTCATCTGATTGATAATAACAGGTGTAAGGGGGATAAGTACATCTGCAAGGATATTGGCTGCAACAATGTCGTACTTCTCATAGCCGACTTCATCCTGAACTGATTTATCATCAATGATGTTACCGATAATAAGTTTGAATTTATCCTTATCGATATTGTTATGCTCGATATTATCGGCTACTGCTTCCACTGCACACGGGTCAAGGTCTGTGCCAATAACATATTTGCCACCAAACATAAGCGAAAGTATTCCAAGGATACCGCTTCCCGTACCTACATCGAGAAGTACTGTCTCATCATTCACATATTTCTTAAGAGCTCTGATGCAGAGCTGGGTTGTCTCATGCATACCTGTTCCGAATGCTGTACCCGGGTCGATATGGAGAATCATCTTATCTTTATCCTCTTCCTTTACCTCTTCCCATGAAGGAATTACGAGGAGGTCATCTACATAGAACTGATGGAAGAATTCCTTCCAGTTATTTATCCAGTCTTTATCCTCTGTCTCGCGAATCTCGATTGTACCGTCGCCTATCTCCATATATGTACGGATATCATCAAGGACGGCTTTTGCATTCTCCATGATTTCTTTTACACGGTTATCATGGTCTGCCTCTGTTTCATCCTCTTCCTGTTGGATGAAGAAATTCAAATATGCCACGCCGTCATCATCTGGAACATCAGGCATTATGTCCACAAACATCTGCTCCTTTTCCCTTGCAGTAAGAGGCACCTTATCTTCTATCTGGGCTCCTTCGAGACCGACGTCATAGAGTTCTGAAATAATCATGTCCTCCGCATCGCTTATTGTCTTTATCCTGAGCTGTGTCCATTTCATATTTTCTAATCTCCTTTACTTAAATCCATCCCACAGGAAATGGTAATAAAACATATCAATACCATATTCTAGTATATTCGTATTAATTAATATTAAGTCTTTAATCGACTTTTAAACTAAGAACCTTTCTAGATATTAATATTAAATACAATTATTCCCACGATAATAACAACCAATCCCAGCAATTTCTTCCTGCTGACCTTCTCCTTAAGAATCAAATATCCAAGCAGTGTCACCCAGATATATCCGGTTGCTTCCAAAACAGGACCAAGGGAAAGGTCCACATATTTATATGCGAGTACAGTTACCACTGTTGATAAAAAGAACAGACCGTATGCAATGATAACAGGAGCATTGAGATACTCCTTTATCTTGCTGTCATACGTTTTCCCTGCACTTATCTTGAGCAGTATCTGTGACACTGATGAGACAAGGACCGATATTAAAAATATTCCGATATAAAGATAATTATTCATCGCCTGTCACCACCAGATAAACGCCTGCCATAATGATGACGGCTCCAACAACATTAAGCACTGTAATTGTCTCACCAAAAATAAGAAATCCCCACACGAGTCCCCATATTACTGTGACCGCCTTATTTGCATACGCTGTAACTATCGGCAGTCCTTTTATTATCTGCTGCCATACTACTGCATAGACAACAAGTATAAACATGAGCAGTCCGTAAAACAGGCAGAATTTAAAAGAAAGAAATTGTTCTGCCGAAGCCATCTTCGAACACACGCTGCCAAGGGAATAAATCAGCAGCAGTATATGGAGTGCCATGAAATATTTGATTTTTGAAGTTTTATTATCTGCAGAATTTTTCATTTAATTTATTTAAAAGCCTTCTTTATTTCAGTATCCATATCCGGTCGCTCGGCACCCTCACATCACTCCTGTACGGTCTTGCGGATGAGTGGAATATCAGATACAGTCCCTCGTCCGACAAAAACGGCTGTTCCACGCCTTCGGGCAGGATGTAGCAAAGGGCATTTTCCTCTGTATATGATACTATCTGATCGCTGTATCCAAATATCAGCAGCTTTGAATCTTCATTGCCGTAGCTCTGGGTCATAATTATCTTGTTACGGTTATTTGAGTCATGCCTAAATGTGATACCCTGGATATGCTCCGGGATAGAAATGATATTTAGGAGATGCTCACTCGTAGGATATGTGATGTCATACACTTTGATCTGGCCATCTACTCCGTCCATGTTGGCTCCGACGTACAGCTTATCATCATCGACTGTCAGGAATGATACGACTACATCACCGTTCTGATTATAAAATCCAGCAGAGAAACTGTACACAGGTTCTGTATTGCCTGCCATGAGATTCGGCCAGTCAAAAGCATATACATATCCGTCTGATCCTGTTATCCAAAGCAGATCGTTTAATCCGTCATATCCGATACCTGCGCCATGACATTTCATGCCTGTATCAATGATATTAACAAGCTCTCCATTTTTACCAAGCTCATACAGAACCGTATTTCCATGAGACGAGATATCATAAGCTGAGATAAGAAGCTTGTCTCCGACTTTAGTCATGCCCTGCATCACGTAATTGCTGTATGATTCCTGAAGGACATAATCATAAAGCACGGGAACCTCATATGATTTTACATAATAATCATATAGAAATGAATACTCATCGTGAATCACAACCTTTGCTATGCCGGGATAGTTGGTTACAATACCGTCGGCACCTATATCAACAGCTTGCCTGATAGAAGCAGCATCGTTAAGAGTCCATGCATAAAACTTTACACCCGCAGCGTGAAGCTTCTCCGGCGCATCCGCCTCAATGCCTGAGAGCTTCAGATTGTAATAATCTGCAGGATAATAGGTGAGCAGCTCATCTGCATTGGCTGTATCAGAAATATATTCGATTTTAAGTTCTTCGTCGATTGCCTTAATCTCTTTCAGATAAGTATAGTTGTATGAAGAGAAGATAACCCGGTCCTCCATGTTGTAGTCTTTAACTATTTCAACAACGTTGTCGGTAAATCCTGCAACATCGCCGATATTTTTAAGCTCAAGATTAATACCTACTCCCGTATCCTGGAGCATCTCGCATACATCACTTAACTTGGGTATCTTTTCATCTCCAAAAGTACCCTTGTAACTGCCGGCTACTCCGTCAAACCAGCTGCCTGCATCGAGCATGCATATCTCTGAGTAATTAAAATTCTTTATCTTTCCCGAATGACCTGTGACGCGACTAAGTGTGTTATCATGGAATACGAGAATCACTCCGTCTTTTGTCATCTGGACATCAAGCTCTATCTGATCAGCGCCAATATCAACTGCCCGCTTAAATGCTGCTATGGTATTTTCAGGTGCAATACCGCTGTATCCTCTGTGGGCTATTATCTCTATGCCAAGCTCCTCTTCCTTAACGGTCTCCTCGCCTGTCTCTTTCCAGAATATCTCATCACCGTCAATGATAAATCTCGCCATCTCAATGACATCTGATGTACTGCGATTTGTAAATGTTGCGACTCCGATGATTACCAAACCAATCAACAGTATCACCGAGCATACGCCTATTACTATTGCCTTGCCAATCTTCCTGCCCTTGTCTGAAATGGTCTTGCTCTCCCATATGGTAAATACAACAGGATAAATATAAGCTACGAAAAACGAGATAAAGAGATTCTGAATAAAATCACTATATTTCTCAGGAAGCAGTAAAACAGAGAGGTCATCTCCAAATGAACAAAAGAGGGATAACAGAATTGCTCCCGGAATGTATCTTAAGATCTTTGTAATCAGGTCGCCACCTGTCCTGAATCTGACAGAATAATTATCAAGGAGAACGCCTACGGTAAATCCGATAAAAAGTCCGAGTCCTGATGAAAGTCCCGATCTCACAACACTGATTAAGACAAAGAGAAAAATAATCAGTGCCAAAATTATTTTTGACCTTTTTGGATTCGATTCATCTTTAATCACAAACTTAAAAATAAGTTTGATGATAAACATCATAAATATCGTAAATCCAAACGATAATAAAACATGCTTAAGGGAAAAGACACCGAGATAGCATCTTGAGATCATTATGAGTGAGAGCAGAAATAAAGATTCTGCTGCAAGAATCTTTTCGTGCAATGAGCTTTTACATTTTTTACAACCAATACAAAGACTCCCCCATACAGAGGATCCGCGGATAGTTGTGGTACAGGGAAATACACTGCTGCCTACAGTTAATGTAAGAGACGATGACATGGTACTGCTCATTAAGATACCGGTCTTTTTATCAATACACCAGTATACAAAGGAAAGTACCAGAAATATCTCAAGGGGTCTGCCAAGGTTAGATAACTGGAGCATAAATGCATCAAATATACCACCTGTGGCGTTTCTGATATTTTGAAGGAACAGGACAAAACTCATCGGTAATAATCAGCGACCTTCCTGACTGCTTCTATGACATCTGATACATCATCATCTGTCATTTTAGGATAAAGAGGTATACTCATGATACCCTCATATATTTTCTCAGCGTTGGGGCAGAGACCTTTCTCATAACCGAGATGCTTGTAGAACGGGAAATAATATACAGGCACATAATGAACCTGGCACTGGACATTCTCTGCGCTCATGGCATCAAAAAACTCCCGTCTCGTACACTTAAGTACATCAAAATCAAGACGGATGATATAAAGATGACGGCATGTATCCGACTCAGGTATCTCCTCCTGTATGATGATACCGGGTACATCCTTAAATGCTTCATTATATCTGGCAACTATCTCTTTACGTCTGGCTGCAAACTTATCAAGTTTTGTCAGCTGACTCTCGATAAGGGCTGCCTGGAAATCAGTAAGACGGTAATTAAATCCCATTGATATCTGCTCGTAGTACCACGGTCCTTCATGAGGGGCTTCCTCCATGAGGGCTTCATCATGGGTGATACCGTGGGTATGGGCAAGGACAAGTTTTGTATGATACTCATCATTATTAGTAAGGATTGCTCCGCCCTCTCCTCCAGTGACGGTCTTAACAGGATGAAAGCTGAAGGTAGTCATATCCGCAATGGAGCCTACCTGCTTTCCGTTATATTTTGTGCCGATTGAATGGGCAGCGTCCTCGATAAATACGAGGCCGTTATCATGGCAGATCTTTTTTATCTCTTCAACCTTAACAGCCTGTCCCGTAAAGTCCACAGCTACTACTGCTTTAGTCTTATCAGTAATACGGGCTTTAATTGACTCAGGGTCGATGTTGTATGTCTTCATATCAACATCTGCAAATACGGGCTTTGCTCCACAGTAGATGGCACAGTTTGCACTGGCTGCGAATGTAAGGGGCGTTGTGATTACTTCATCGCCTTCCTTTACACCTGCCGCAAGACATGCACAGTGAAGAGCTGCTGTTCCGTTTGATACAACAGAAGCATGCTTTGCTCCTGTATATTCACAGAGTCTGTTTTCAAGACTTGTGACATAGGGACCGCATGTAATGTAATCTCCGCGAAGGACATCGCTTACTGCTTTTATATCATCTTCATCAATCCACTGACGACCGTAGAATATTTTGTTTTCTCTGACAGGCTTACCGCCTTTGATTGCAAGAGTCATATCTTTAATCCTCTTTCAAACAATTCTATTATTTTCAAATGTTAATTATTTTCTGTTGATGAAATATACTCTTTGAATTCATCATAATCACGGATATAATCGGTTTCATCATAAAACTCAGATGCCGCAACGCAGAGTACGGAATCTTTCTGAATCCAGAGCATCTCCCGCCATGTACAGTTCTCGATTACAACTCCTATACTTGGATCGGATAGTTCTATCTCCTCCCGGCCATCCTTATTTTCAAGGACAAGCTGTATTCGTCCGTACGGGCAAAAGAGCAACTGTCTTAATTTCCTGTGGGCATGGTATCCTCTACGGGACCCTTCGGGAACCTTTGATATGTAATAGATTCTCTTTATATCAAACGGGATTTCACGGGTTCCCTCAAAAAACGAAAGCTCACCGGCATTTACCGTAGGGATAGTTTTAATATGAATGACTCTGCATCCTGCAACCGTGTCCCTGACATTTATCTCATCGCCCTTAAGAACCGAATACCACTTCAGGTTCTCTATACCTTTATATCTCTCTAGAATGTTCTCAGGTATATCAACTGTCTCATGGAAATTGTGCTTGTCATAAAATCTGACTGCCCTGACGTTCTCCCTTGATACGCACCAGTAGACACAGTCGAGATTCAGTTCATTAAATGCTTTATCAAGGATGCGTTCCATACCAAACCATGAGTATCCGTGGGTCATGGCTTTGTTGCGAACGATGATGGCAAACTCCGCGCTTCCGTTTTCAATATACTTAAGACTCACTGTACCCATATACTCATCTTCATCTGAGACAATCGCCATATTGATGTTGTCTTTATCGTCCCAGCTTGATTCGATGAAGTGTTCTGCATCCTGAAGTGTCTTTGATGAAAAGTCCGTTCGAAGCTTTCCTACTACACTTATATCATGCATCCACTCAAGCATAAGGGGTGCGTCTGATTTTTTCAGTTTACGAATATCCATAAATATTACCTGTCTGATAAATCTTTTTTATTCTTCATTTTATATTTGATCATCGTGATAAACCATGCAGCTACCGTACTCACAATTAATACAGGAGGAAACAGATAATATGAACCAGCATCTCCGTGAGTGATAAAGTTCATTACGTCCTTTATAAACATGCCCACATATATCTGCAAAAAATAAACTAGCATTGTTATGTTTCTGATGTAATATGATCGTTTTTTATATGAGTCATATTGCTCATCTGTATATGAATCAGGGCGCTTATATGACGATGCCAGTTTAAATATAAACCAGCAGATAAGAGGTGTCATTATATAAAAGTCTGCTTCTCTGGCAAGTCCAAGTTTGTTTACCAGTTCAACCTCGGCGATATTTATTATAAACAAAATAATAATTGCGATTATATATTTTAACCGTAGTGAACTTAAAAGAACTCCCTCCCCGGTTTCCCCTTTACTAAATGAACCTGCTTCTGCTTTCTGTTCACTCAGCATCAGACCAAGTGACACAAAGAGAGTCGCTTCAAACAATCCGTTTCTGGTTGTATCAAAAATATTAAAATATGTCTCGGATATAGAAGCAAACCATGAAACATTCTCGCGTACACCCGACAACAATCCATAATATGACTGGCCAAGGAGTCCGATTATATAAAGCGATATCGAAATCACAAATATTTTTTTAGGCGACAGTCCCCATTTATATAGATATGAAACAACTATCAACCCTGTAATAAGCGCCGGCATAAACCAGAGATGAAAATAACTTCCGCAAAAGAAGAAATCCCTAATAAGCTGCGCTATAGTCTCCCTGCCGTGAGTATAATTCTTGATGATCATAAAGAGGTAAATGACAGTCCAGAGCAGGTACTGCTTAAAATACGAAAAGCACTTTAACATACTCTTTTTCAGATCAATCCGACCATCATTAATCACTCTCTTAAAGAAAAAAAATGATGACATCATAAAGAAAAGAGGAACGGCATCCCTTGAAAAGTACTGTACAAATCTGTAGTTTAAAGGCTGCATGGATTTCCACGGACCAAAAGGCGCAAAATGGATCGATACAACAAGGACAGCACATATTATACGCAGTACATCAAGTCCGGGATATTCTTTTTTCTTTATGTCTGTTGTACTCATTTTATTTCCAGTACGGTCCGTACTCGACCTTGTCGGCGTCGGCAGGCTTTTCCTCTATGGGATAAATCCAATCATCATTGTAATACTTTGCCACGTCTGCTCTCATTTTCCCGTCAGAACCGGGCCGCGTACCGTCCCAGCGCTTGCCCATGATACCAAACATCAGCTGGATGGCACCGCCCATGTGGACCGCCTGTCTGCCGCCTCTCTTAATCTCCGCTGCGAGAGGATATCCGTATGCACCGCATCCAAGTAAAGCGATATCAAAATCAATATTCTGAATCTCTTCTGACATGAAATAAAGGGCCTCAAACCAATTATCAAACCGGTCATCTTTAAGATTCCCCACTGTCATCAGAGGCTTGTATGTCTTTAATTCAAATTCCGGTAAAATATCAGTTCCTAAAAAAAGTTTCTCTCTCTTCTCATACTGGATTTTTACGCTTTCCGGAAAAGATGTTACCACCAGGACTTTCTTCCCCTTAAGAGCTTTTGTCCATGAATCATTTCCCAGTTTGCATACTTCAAAGAGATCAAAGCTGTCACATACTACAGACTCCTTTGGCAGATAATGATCTATGAAATAATTTTCTATGACATTTGTATTTGCTGCCTGAATATCCATAACGGACATGGCATCTTTCATGCAATCATTGAATTTATAACCGTAGGAAATATCATTTGGAAAGAAGCCTGCGCAGTTATAAATATTGTTCATGACGAGACTGTACTTTTTCTTTATGCCAAACTCGTACATACGCATGGCAGCCAGTTCAAAAAGTCCAAGGCGTCCCACTGCAAACGGCTCTCCTCCCCGGATCATATCAGAAAGGACTCCGGATGCTCCATACATATCAAGGACTTCTCTTTTGCAGTATTTCTTATTTTTCTGATATACAGGAAACTTCTGACGCAGTACATAATCTGCTGCGTACAAAAGCCATGTCAATCTGCTTTTTGTCATATCAAATAATTATCTTACGGATTCTCGCTTTTAAAGAGTTCGTCATGTGATATCTGCTCTACTTTGCCATTCTCAACCCTGAATATGATATCGCACTTCTCTACAGTCGTTAATCTGTGGGCAATCATGATCATGGTTCTGGTGCCCTGAAGGGACTCGATGGCTTTCATTACTTCTTTTTCTGTCTCATTATCAAGAGCCGATGTGGCTTCATCAAATACAAGCACCTGGGGATTTCGATAAAGTGCTCTCGCTATACCGAGGCGCTGACGCTGACCTCCGGATATACGGGTACCCCGTTCACCTACATCCATCTCGAGACCTTTTTCGGATTCTCTTACAAAATCGGCTATCTGGGCATCGGCAAGGGCCTGCCATACTTTATTTTCATCGGCTGAGGCCTCGTTTACACCCCATGCCACGTTGTTTTTTAAAGAGTCATCGATAAGATAAATATTCTGAGGGATATATCCGATCTGCTTTCTCCAGCCCTCGATGTTCTCAATTATATCCTTGCCGTCAACCAGCACTTTTCCTTCTGTGGGACGGAGGAGTCCGATTATCATATCCGCAAGAGTAGTCTTGCCTCCGCCTGACGGACCGACAAAAGCAACTGATTTGCCCTTAGGAATCGTGATACTGACATCATTAAGGACAAGCTTCTCTGAATTGTCGTAATGGAAGGTTACATGGTCAAGGGAGATGTCGCTGTCGAATGATACAGGGACTATCTCATGGCTGTCATCATTCTCTTTTACAAGGAGCTCATTTGCTTCTTTGACGTCGTTATAAACAAGGTCAATTGATGCTCTATGATAAATAATGGTATTCAGGTAGTTGTATATTGCATTAACTGCCGGCAATAATTTATAAGCCGCAGCAACAAATACTGCTATACCCGGAACAAGTTCCATGTAATTTGGATTAAATAAAATCTCAAGTCCAAGATATACGAGTATGCCACACATGCTGACCGCTTCTATCAGATTTTTCGGTATTACATTTGAAAGTCCGAATCGTCTGTATACATCTGTGCTTTCTTTATACTGACCCACATATCTCTTTATAAAGAAATTCTCACTGTGCATTATCTTGAGCTCTTTAATTCCCTCAAACATCTGCTGGAGAGTCTGGTAAAGAGCTCCGTTTAATTCCTGGTTACGCTTGCCATAATATCTTGATTTCTTTTTTATGAAAATCATAATGATAGCGGCACATACTCCGAGAAGTCCGGCAACAACCGTTGTCATTACGATATTTGTCACAGCCAGAGTTATCAGCAGAAATATCACAGTCAGTGCATTTGATGCCACCTGAAATACATTAAGGATTACTTCATATAACTGGGCTGTATCATTGCTGACAGACCTGATCAACTCTGCTGTATTTCTCGATAAGAAAAATGAGTATGGCTGTCTCATGTACGCTTTCATAAGCTTTACTGCCATATTCTCTTTAATTGTCGCTGACATCTTGTAAAGCTGGCCGTACATCCATGACAAATAGAGACTCTTAAACACATACACAAGCATGGCCGCTCCGATAATGATAATCATAACCGGTTCTCTCTCAGCGATACCGGTAATATTCATCACGGCCTTACACCATATATTCTCCGCGTAATTATCATCCATTATCAGATTTACGATAGGATAAATAACTGCCACGCCAACGAGTTCAACGAAAGATCCAAAGAAAATCAACGCAAAAAGAAAGATCACTTTTACTTTGATCTTTCTTTCCATTAAATAATTTAATTTATAAATTACACTCTGTTTTTTGTCATTCATGAGATGTCATTAAATAATCTTAAAGCA
>JAEEGL010014578.1_pt1 | contig 17308 bp, 13 predicted proteins | sample 9134231 | NCBI WGS metagenome assembly JAEEGL01 (sample SAMN16246548, study PRJNA631951) | gut metagenome | biome: gut microbiome; feature: rumen; material: fiber-attached | host: Bos | place: Iran: Karaj | collected 2018-10
TGTGCAGATTGCCGAGATGATTTTTTGTCTGTTTTCGCTGAGAAATCGCAGGAAAACAGGCGGTTTTTGGGTTTCATTCCTTGAATGAAACCTGATTTCGACACGGAAACAGACGGAAAATCAGCCGGCTAGATGTGCGCGTCGAATTGTGCGGTATTGCCTTAAAACCTCGCGAAGCAAGTTTTTAAACAATCCCTTTTGCGTGCGTTTTCACTTTTATCCGAAGTATTTCCCTGCCGAGCGGAAGAGACCGATATCGTAGTTTCCGGGGACGTTGCGGTACAGGCCTTCGCACCAGCGCTCGCTGTGTCCCATCTTCCCGAAAACGCGGCCGTCGGGGGAGGTGATTCCCTCGATCGCGCAGGCGGATCCGTTGGGATTGAAGCGTATTCCGGCGGCGGCATGCCCGTCTTCGTCTGCGTACTGGGTCGCGATCTGTCCGTTCCTTTCAAGCTCGCGGACGACCGCCTCCGAGGCGTAGAATCTTCCCTCTCCGTGCGATACCGGCACGGTGTAGATATCGCCGACCTTCGTTTCCGCCAGCCAGGGAGACAGATCCGACGCGACGCGCGTGCGGACGATTCGCGACTGGTGGCGCGCTATGCGGTTGAAGGTGAGCGTCGGTGCGCCGGGCTCGGGATCGACGATCTTTCCGTATGGGACGAGCCCCAGCTTGACGAGCGCCTGGAAACCGTTGCAGATACCGAGGATCAGCCCGGCCCTGCGGTCGAGCAGGTCCTCGACGCCCCGCCGCAGCGACTCTCCCCGGAAGAAAGCGGTTATGAATTTTCCGCTGCCCTCCGGTTCGTCGCCTCCCGAAAAACCTCCGGGTATGAAGAGAATCTGGGACGCGGCAAGCTCGCGGGAGATCTCGTCCACGCTTTCCTTTATCGATGCGGCGTCACGGTTGCGCACGACCCGGATGACCGGATCGAGTCCGGCCGCCTCGGCGGCTCTCGCCGAGTCGAATTCGCAGTTCGTACCCGGGAATACCGGTATGAGAACGCGAGGTTTCGTAAGCATAACGCCGGGGGCGTGAAGCTTTTTGCCCGAAGTGAAGGACACGTCGCGCACGTCCTGCGCCGGCGGCACGTCATTGCAGCGGTAAACCTCTTCCAGCCGGTCCTCGTACGTGCCGAGCAGCGTCGACGCCTGAAGCTTTTCCTTTCCGTACGAAAAGACGGGGGCGCCGGTCGTCTTTCCGATAAATTCGCCGTCCGCGATCTCGCCGCCGGATTCGATGATGAATGATCCGTAAAGCGGCGAGAAAAGCCGCCCGAGCGGCGTTTTTTCATCGAATTCAAATCCGAATCCGTTGCCGAAGGAGCATTTCATCACGCCCTCCGCGACGCCTCCGGCGCCGACGGCCCAGGCGGACGTCGCCCTGCCGTCGGAAAGAAGCGAGCGGACGCGGCTTATCAGGGATTTAAGAGAGCCCGGCTCGGGAGTGCCGTTTTCACGGTATTCGGGCGTGAGCAGATATACGCGGCTTCCGACCTTTTTGAATTCGGGCGAGACGGCGTTCCCGGCCTTGCCCGTAGTAACCGCAAAGGAGACCAGCGTGGGCGGAACGTGCAGTTTTTCGAATGACCCGCTCATCGAGTCCTTTCCTCCGATGGCGGCGACGCCGAGCTCCTTCTGCGCCTCGAAGGCGCCGAGCAGGGCGGCGAGCGGCTTGCCCCAGCTGTGAGGATCGCTTCCCAGCCGTTCGAAATACTCCTGGAAGGTCAGATACGTGTCGCCCGCGGGAGCTCCGGAGGCGGCAAGTTTGCAGAGTGAATGGACGACGGCAAGATATGCGCCGCGGAAGGGGCTTGCCTCGGTGACGTAGGGATCGAAGCCCCAGGACATGAAGGAACAGTCGTCTGTGTTTCCCTTTTCGAGGGATATCTTCTGCACCATCGCCTGGACGGGTGTCAGCTGGTTTTTCCCGCCGAACGGCATAAGCACGGTGCCGGCTCCGATGGTCGAATCGAAGGTCTCGGAAAGGCCGCGCTTCGAGCAGATATTGAGATCGGAGGCAAGGGACAGCATCGTATGCGAAAAGTCTTCGCACTTTCTTTCATTCGGGGACAACGGCGCGTCGACGACCGCCTCCGCGTGTTTTTCGGCTCCGTTGGAATCGAGAAATTCGCGGCTTATGTCGACGATGATCCTTCCGTCGTGGAACATCCGCATGCGACCGGTGCCGGTGACCGAGGCGATGACCGTCGCGGACAGGTTTTCCTTTGCCGCGAGCGAGAGAAATTCGGGCGCGTCTTCCTTTGAGACGACGACCGCCATCCTCTCCTGAGACTCGCTGATGGCAAGCTCGGTGCCGTCGAGTCCTTCGTATTTTTTCGGAACGGAGTTAAGATCGATATCGAGTCCTGCTGCAAGTTCGCCGACGGCGACCGACACTCCTCCGGCTCCGAAATCGTTGCATCTTTTGATAAGGCGCGCCGCTCTTTCATTCCTGAACAGACGCTGCAGCTTGCGCTCCTCGGGAGCGTTGCCCTTCTGGACCTCGGCGCCGCAGGCGGTGAGCGATTCGACGGTATGCGACTTGGACGAACCGGTCGCTCCTCCGCAGCCGTCGCGACCCGTCGCTCCGCCCAGGAGTATCACGACGTCTCCCGGCTCCGGGCGCTCGCGGCGCACGTTCTTCTGCGGAGCGGCGGCGATGACGGCGCCGATCTCCATACGCTTGGCGGCGTATCCGGGGTGATATATCTCGTCCACCGTTCCGGTGGCAAGTCCGATCTGGTTGCCGTAGGAAGAATATCCGGCGGCGGCCGTCGTGACGATCTTGCGCTGCGGGAGCTTTCCCTTCATCGTCTCGGAAACCGGCCTTGTCGGGTCGGCGGCTCCCGTCACGCGCATGGCGCCGTAGACGTACGCCCTGCCCGAAAGAGGATCGCGAATGGCGCCTCCGATGCAGGTGGCGGCGCCGCCGAAGGGTTCTATCTCTGTGGGATGGTTGTGCGTCTCGTTCTTGAAAAGCAGGAGCCAGGGTTCGCTTTTTCCGTTCACCGTGACGTCGATCTTTACCGTGCAGGCGTTTATCTCCTCCGACTCGTCGAGCCGGTCGAGAAGACCGCGTTTGCGCAAAAGCCTCGCTCCGACGGTCGCGACGTCCATAAGACACACCGGCTTGTTTTCGCGTCCCAGCTCGCGGCGTGCGTCGAGATAATCCCGCCAGGCGGCTTCGGCGTCGGGATCCTCGAATTTTACGCTGTCGATATGCGTGCCGAAGGTGGTGTGCCGGCAGTGATCCGACCAGTAGGTGTCGATGACGCGTATCTCGGTGACGGTGGGATCGCGCCCTTCGCGTCTGAAATAGTCGCGGCAGAAGCGGACGTCTCCCTCGTCCATCGCGAGCCCGTTTTCCCTGATAAAACCGGAGATCCCCTCCTCGTCAAGTTCGCGGAAGCCCTCGAAGGAGCCGACGGGCGCCGGCTTTTCGTATTCGGTCACGAGAGTTTCGGGTTTGTCGAGTGACGCCTCCCTCGCCTCCACCGGGTTTATCACGTGTTTTTTTATCTTTTCGATATCACCGTCCGAAAGATCGCCGTAAAGAGCGTACACCTTCGCCGAGCGGATGAGCGGCCGCTCGCCCTGAGAGATAATCTGTACGCACTGCGCGGCCGAATCGGCGCGCTGGTCGAACTGCCCGGGAAGGAATTCGACGGCAAAAACTCGCGCGCCCGAAAGATCGGGCTCAGTCGTCGCGATATCCGCCTGCGGCTCGGAAAAAACCGTCTTCGACGCGTATCCGAAAAGCTCGGGATCGATGTTTTCGACGTCGTATCTGTTGAGGATACGCAGATCCTCAAGACCTTCGATACCGAGAAAGGCCCGAAGTTCGTTTTTAAGTTTGGCGGCTTCCTCGGCGAGTTCTTTTTTCTTTTCCGAATAAATTCTGTAGACCATCCGGTTCAAATCTCCGCTTTCAGTGCTTTCTGTCCGATGTCGCGGCGCATAAAAGCGCCTTCGAAGGAAATTCTGTCCGCAGCCGCGTAGGCCCTGTCAAGCGCCTCGCGCAGCCCGGGAGCCGTGGTGCAGACTCCGAGAACGCGTCCGCCCGAGGTGACGAGACGCCCGTTTTTTCTCGCGACGCCCGCGTAGTAAACGGTCGCCGGGATATCTTCGGGAACGTTAACGGGAAAACCCTTTTTATACGACGCGGGATACCCGCCCGACGCCATTATGACGCAGGCGGCGCTTCCGTCGCGCAGTTCGACCTTTTCGTCCTTCAGCCGTCCCCCGGTGACCGCAAGCATGTGAGAAAGCAGATCGCTTTTCAGCAGCGGCAGCACGACCTGCGTCTCGGGATCTCCGAAACGGCAGTTGTACTCGATTACTTTCGGTCCGTCCTTTGTCAGCATGAGGCCGAAATAAAGGCATCCTTTGAAAGTCCTGCCTTCGGCGCGCATCGCGTAAATCGTCGGCAGAAAGATCCGGTCAAGGCACTCTTTTGCGATCTCTTCGGCGTAATACGGGTTCGGAGCCACCGTTCCCATACCGCCGGTGTTCGGGCCGAGGTCTCCGTCGAGCGCGCGCTTGTGATCCATCGACGAAACGAGCGGAACGACCGTATCGCCGTCGGTCAGGGCGAGGACCGAAACTTCGGGTCCCTCAAGATATTCCTCGATGACTATCTTTTCGCCGCTCTTTCCGAATTTTTTGTCGATCATTACCGAGCGAACGGCGTCAGTCGCCTCTTCTCTCGTAAACGCAACGGTGACTCCCTTTCCGAGCGCCAGCCCGTCCGCCTTTACGACGGTCGGTATCGGGGCGGTCTCAAGATATTCGAGCGCCGCCTCCGGGTCGTCGAAAACCTCGAATTTTGCCGTGGGTATCCCGTAGCGCTTCATAAGGCGCTTGGCGAACACCTTGCTTCCCTCGATTATCGCGGCGCGGGCCGACGGGCCGAAGCAGGGTATCCCGGCTGCCTCAAGCGCGTCGGCGCAGCCGAGCACGAGCGGGTCGTCGGGAGCGACGACGGCGTAGTCGATATGATTCTTTACGGCGAAATCCACGATGGCGGGGATATCGGTCGCACCGATATTTACGCACTCGGCGTCTCCCGCCTCTTCCATCCCGGCGTTGCCGGGCAGGGCGTATATCTTTTCCGCGAGCGGGTTTTCACGCAGTTTTTTGATTATCGCGTGTTCTCTTCCCCCGCCGCCGATAACTATTATTTTCATGATAATATTTCCTTTTTGCCGATAACGGTTGCCTGTTGAAAAGAAAAATTAAAAATGAAAAATTAAAGTTTCTGTTTCTTCATTTTTCATTTTTCATTCCCCTGCTCACTGTCCGCTTTCAATGATGGAACAGTCTCATTCCGGTGAACGCCATGACCATTCCGTATTTGTCGGCGCACTCGATGACGGCGTCGTCGCGGATCGATCCGCCCGGCTCGGCGACGTAGGAAACGCCGCTCTTCTTTGCCCTTTCGATATTGTCGGAGAAGGGGAAGAAAGCGTCGGAGCCGAGAGACACGCCGGATACCGAATCGAGATATTCTCTCGCGTCGGCGGCAGTTAGCGGCTCGGGACGGCGGGTGAACCATTTCTGCCATACGCCGTCGGCGCAGACGTCCTCTTCGTTTTTGTTGATATAGCCGTCGATGACGTTGTCCCTGTCGGGGCGTCCGATATCCTCTCTGAACGGAAGGGCGAGGACTTTCTCGCAGCGGCGCAGAAACCAGGTGTCGGCCTTGCTTCCGGCAAGGCGCGTGCAGTGGATGCGCGACTGCTGTCCGGCGCCGACGCCGATCGCCTGTCCGTTATAGGCGTAGCAGACCGAATTCGACTGGGTGTATTTGAGGGTGATGAGCGAAATGATAAGATCGCGCGCCGCGTCTTCGGGGAGTTCCTTTTTCGCGGTGACGATATTCGAAAGCAGCTCTCTGTCGATCCTGAACTCGTTTCTTCCCTGCTCGAAGGTGACGCCGAATACCTGCTTGCGCTCGGTCGGCTCCGGGACGTATTCCGGATCGATCTTCACTATGTTGTAGCTGCCTTTTCTCTTGGTTTTCAGGATCTCGAGCGCTTCGTCGTCGTATCCCGGGGCGATTATTCCGTCCGACACCTCGCGCTTTATCAGTTTCGCCGTCGTCGCGTCGCAGACGTCGGAAAGAGCAATCCAGTCGCCGAAAGATGACATGCGGTCGGTCCCTCTCGCGCGGGCGTAGGCGCAGGCGAGAGGAGAGGAATTGACTCCTTCGACGTCGTCGACGCGGTCTGCCCGCAGTTCGACGTCGGAGAGCGGCAGGCCTACCGCCGCGGATGTCGGGCTGACGTGCTTGAAGGAGGTGGCCGACGGCATACCGAGGATGCTTTTCATCTCCCGCACCAGCTGCCATGAGTTGAAGGCGTCGAGGAAGTTGATGTATCCGGGTCTGCCCGAAAGTATTTCGACCGGAAGGTCGCGTCCGTCGCTCATAAAGATGCGTGCGGGCTTCTGATTGGGGTTGCAGCCGTATTTGAGTTCGAATTCCTTCATTTTTTCTCTCCTTCAGACGTTTTTGTTGATTATTATATCGACGGGCTCGCCGCCGTCGAGGGGGATCTCCCTGACGAAAAGCGACACCTTGTTGTCTTCGTTGAGATTCTTCCAGCAAAGCTCCGCCAGCGCCTTTCCTGACGACGGAAGCGCGACCTCCTCGGGTTCGCCCTCGAAGGACGGGATGGGACTTCCGTCACACCTGTAAGTGTGAATGAAGTGCCCGATACCGGCAACCGGCGTATACTCGAAGAAAAAGCGGTTGCAGACGTCGGGAGTGCCGTTCGATTTGAGTATCGAAAGGGCGTATCTGAAGTTCTTTGCCTTTGCGTCGTATTCGGCGATACCCGAAACGCGCGGAGTGTAGTTGGGAGCGTCGGGCTCGAATTCGCGGGTCAGCAGCGCCTCGCGGAAGGCGGCGAACGGATCTCCTCCCGCGGCGGCAAAGTCGCGTACCGTATCGGTCTGGTCGCCGTTGGTGACGATATCGCAGTTTCCGTATTTGAGATAAGGATTGTATATGATCAGACTCGGGTCTACTACCTTCGACTCGTCGAACGCCCTGGTGCGCATACCGCCTTCGAAGGCCTCGAAGACGCGGTTGCGGCTGTTTACGCTGCGACCCATGATGAAATACGCGATAAGCGCCTTCCTTCCGTCGCAGGACTCGCCTATGACTATGCCTCTGCCGGGATACGTGTTCTCCGACAGCAGTTTTTCAAGACTGAACTTTGCCATTGTTTTTCTCCTTTTCGATAAGCTCGCGGCAGACCTTTTCCGCCGCCCGAGGGTAAATTTTCCATTCCGCCTGGCGCATGACGCGCTGCTGAAGTATTTCGGGGGTGTCGCCCTTGCGGACAGGCACCGCCTTCTGCATGATTATCCTGCCGCCGTCGGGTATCTCGTTGACGAAATGCACGGTGGCGCCGGTGATCTTTACCCCCCTTTTCAGCGCCTCCTCGTGGACGCGCAGACCGTAGTATCCCTTCCCGCAGAATGAGGGGATGAGAGCCGGATGGATGTTGATTATCCTGTCCGGGTATTTTTTAACGAAGTTTTCCGAAAGGATCGACATAAAGCCGGCGAGGATTATAAGCGAAGCGCCGGAAGAATCCACTGTTTCTGCGATCCTTCTTTCAAATTCGTCCGCTCCCAGTTCCTTCCTGACGAAAGCGTATCCGGGTATCCCGGCAATGCGCGCCCGCTCGAGAGCGTAGGCGTCCCTCTGCGACGAGATGACGGCGACGATATGACCGTGTTCGAGCAAGCCCGACCTTTCGGCGTCGATCAGCGCCTGAAGGTTGGTCCCGCCTCCCGATACGAGAACCGCTATCCCGATCTTTTCCTTCATTGCGGCTTCTCCTCTTTTTTGTCGAAAAGCGCGATAAATACCGATCCCGCCGCGTTGCCGGCAAGTATCAGCAGGATATAAAACATCGCGCGCCAAATATACGGGGCAGTGAAATCGAATCCTGCCGAAAGATAAAACATATCGGCTATGCTGTGCTCGAATCCCGAAAGAATGAACACCGGGATGCAGAATATGATACCGAGCGGCGTCTTTTTCTCCTTGAAAACGCTGACGGCGAGATACATAAGGATCCCGCAGAAGAATGCCTTCGCGAGCGCCTGCGGCACCGACTGCGAAAGCTTTGCCGCCGAGACTGCTTCGGCCGGCGCGAACGAGCCGCCCCAGCAGATCCTGGCAAGCACAGCCGACGTCACGGCGCCGGCGAAATTGCCGGCAAGTCCGAGGAAAAGCACCGAAAGATCGGTTCGCGTCCTGCTTTTGGCGAGATAGCCGACTTTTCCGGTGAAAAGGGCGTATTCTTTATAGCATATACAGAGAAGCGCGACCGAAAAAAGCACCGCTCCAGCGACCGTGCCGAGCGCCGACCCGTCACGGCAGGAAAGAAAGACGCACCCGCCGATCGAAACCAGCACGCCGGCAGCAACGCCGGAAAAGAAGCGTTTAAGAACCGTTTTCAGCATAGCACGATCTTTTCTTCACCTTTCGCGATAACTCCGATCGCGTAGGCGGCTTCACCGGCGGAGCCGAGGATCGACAGCGCCCTGTCGGCGTCTTCGCGCGCGACAGTTACGCACATGCCGACGCCCATGTTGAAGGTGTTGAACATGTCGCGTTCGGAAATATTGCCCGCCTCCGCGATGAGACCGAACAGACGCGGCGTGCGTACGTTCTTCTTTTCAATGACGGCGCAGAGCCCGTCCGGGACCGAGCGCGGTATGTTCTCGTAAAATCCTCCGCCGGTGATATGAGAGATACCTTTTATATCCACCTTGCCGAGGAGCGACAGTACCTGTTTTACGTAGATCCGCGTCGGAGTGAGAAAAGCGTCAAGCAGCGAGCGCCCTCCGAGATCTTCGCGCGGCAGGCGCGCTTCCGGCGCTTCGATATCGAACACCCGGCGTACGAGAGAAAAGCCGTTTGAGTGGACTCCCGACGACGGAAGGGCGATCATTACGTCTCCTTCCTTCATGCGGGAATTGTCGATAATATCCTTTTTGTCGACGATGCCGGTGCAGTACCCGGCAAGATCGTATTCGTCGGCCGGATAAAAGCCGGGCATTTCGGCGGTCTCGCCGCCGATGAGAGCCGCTCCCGCCTCAATGCAGCCGTCGCAGACTCCCTTTACTATCTGAGCTATCCGCTCGGGAACGTTTTTCCCGCACGCGATATAGTCGAGGAAGAAAAGAGGTTTCGCCCCGCAGCAGATCACGTCGTTGACGCACATCGCGACGCAGTCGATGCCGACGGTGTCGTGTTTACCGGAAACGAAAGCCAGCTTTAGCTTGGTTCCGACTCCGTCGGTACCGCTGACGAGGACCGGCTCCTTCATTCCCGAAAGATCGGGAGCGAAAAGGCCTCCGAATCCTCCGATGCCCGAAACGACGCCGGGAGTCTTCGTTCTCGCGATATCCGATTTCATGAGCTCGACGGCGCGGTATCCGGCGGTGATGTCGACTCCGGCGGCGGCGTAGCTTTCAGATCTTGACAATTCGTTCATAAGGTCATTCCTTTCCGTTCCAGCAGTAGGTGCAGAGCTTGCAGGGATCGAGGCCGATCGCTTTTACCAGCCCTTCGAGAGACTGGAATTCAAGCGATGAAAAATGCATTTTTTCGCAGATCGCCTGCCTCATCTTCTTTCCTCTTTCGGTGGAGGGGTCGCTGTATTCGTCAAGATGCGAAAAGCCCTCCTCGCCTTCGAGTTCGAGTATGACCCGGCGGGAAAGAAGATCGTTGTCCCCCGTTGCGCGGGAGAAGTTCAGATACTTGCAGGCGTACATGATCGGCGGGCAGGCGGAACGCATGTGGACCTCCTCCGCACCGTTTTCATAAAGGAATTCTACCGTCTCGCGCAGCTGAGTGCCCCGGACTATCGAATCGTCGACGAAAAGCAGTTTTTTCCCCTCGATGAGGTCCTTTACCGGGATCTGCTTCATCTTTGCCACCCTGTCGCGCTCCTCCTTGCTCGACGGCATAAAGCTGCGCGGCCAGGTCGGGGTGTATTTTATGAAGGGACGCGCGAACGGGACGTGGCTCCGGTTGGCGTATCCTATGGCGTGCGGCGTTCCCGAATCGGGCACTCCGCAGACGTAGTCGATATCTCCGGCATCGCCGGTTTTTTCATCGTTTTCGGCGATGATCTCACCGTTGCGGCATCTCATCATTTCAACGTTTATCCCCTCGTAGTCGGAGGTCGGATAACCGTAATACGACCAGAGGAAGGCGCAGACGCGCTTTTCGTCAAGCGCGGGGAGGAGCTGTTCGAATCCGTCGGCTCCGAGTCTGACGATCTCGCCCGGCCCGAGTTCTCCCGCGTCGGCGTATCCGAGCTTGCGGTAGGCGAAGGATTCGAAGGAAACGCAGTATCCGCCCTCCTTCCGGCCGACGTGCACCGGGAGACGTCCCTTCAGATCCCGGGCGGCGATGAGCTCGCCGGCTTCGGTCAGTATCAGGACGGTGCAGGTGCCGTCGATCGCCTCCTGTGCCTTCCGTATCCCGTCTGCGAAATCGCGTCCCTCGTCGATCAGGGCGGCGCAAAGCTCGCTTGAATTAATCTTTCCCGACGTCATAGCACCGAAGTGCGCACCGTTCTTTATGCACCTTTCGGTCAGCTCGGCGCTGTTGTTGATCACGCCGACGGTGCAGATCGCGTAGCAGCCGAGATGCGAACTGATGAGCAGCGGCTGGGGATCGGTGTCGCTGATACAGCCGATTGCGGCGTTTCCGCTCATCTCGCTGAAAATATTCTCGAATTTCGTTCTGAAGGGAGAGTTGGCGATGCTGTGGATCTCACGCTGAAGACCAATTTCACTGCCGAAAGCCGCCATTCCACCGCACCTGGTGCCGAGATGCGAATGATAGTCGGTCCCGAAAAACACGTCGGCTATGCAGGAGTCTCTGCACACCGCGCCGAAAAAACCGCCCATTTATCGTCTCCCGACCGTCAGTTCTTCGCAAAGAAGAGCGCCGACAGCGTCATCGGATCGACGTACTTTCCGTCTTTGTAAACTCTCATATTGCCGGACGCGATCTCGTCGATCAGCATAACGCTTCCGTCGGGGGCGTATCCGAATTCGAATTTGATGTCGTAAAGGACGAGCCCTCTCGCGGCCATGTCGTCGGCGACGACGGCGGTGATCTTCTTCGTCATCTCCTTGATGGCGTCGTACTGTTCGCCGGTCATTATCCCGAGTTCGATAAGCCCGTCGCGCGTCACCAGCGGGTCTCCCTTGGCGTCGTTCTTGAAGGTCATTTCCACGTAGGAATCAAGATCGGCGCCCTCCTCGACGTATTCGCCGTAGCGGCGGAAGAAACTGCCCACGGCTTTTTTGCGGCAGATAACCTCGAGTCCGTGTCCGAAGACCTTTGCCGGGAGGACCTCCATAGTGGTGTCGTCCAGGTTTGCCGAAACGTAGTGCGTCCTGACTCCGGCGGCGTTGAGCTTTTCAAAATAATATATCGACATGCGCAGGTTGACGTCGCCGACGCCTTCGATAGTGAGTCCTATCGAGTTTTCGCCCGGATCGAAAACGCCGTCCTTTCCGGTGCAGTCATCCTTGAACTTAAGCAGATAATTGCCGTTGTCAAGCGCGTAAACGTTTTTTGTTTTTCCCGTGTAAACGAGTTTCATCTTCGGAACCGTCCTTTTTATGATATTTTTATTCTTCTCTGATTTTCACGCCTGCCGCGGCGTCCTTTTCAAGCACTTTTTCGCGGTCGCCTGCTCTTTTCCGCTCCAGCTTTCCGGCGATATCCCCGTCGGTGACGGCAAGTATCTCGGCGGCAAGCAAAGCGGCATTGACTCCTCCGTTAATCGCAACGGTGGCCACCGGGATCCCGGAAGGCATCTGTACCGTTGACAGAAGTGCGTCAATGCCGTCGAGTGTATTCGATTTGCAGGGAATTCCTATCACCGGAAGGGTAGTGTTTGCCGCGATTATTCCGGCAAGGTGCGCCGCCATCCCCGCGGCGGCTATGATGACCCCGAAGCCGTTGTCCCTCGCCTCCCGGGCAAACTTCTGCGCCTCATCGGGCGTGCGGTGCGCCGAATATACGTGTGCTTCGCAGGGTATTCCGAGGGCGTCCAGCGTTTTTGCGGCGCCCTTCAGCACCGGCAGATCGCTGTCGCTCCCCATAATGATCCCGACTTTTTTCATTATGCGTTCACTCCTTTCGCGGACGTTGTGCCCCGCAAAAAAATTACATTTTATTTTACCATTTTTGCGGCAAAAAGTCAAGTTTTTTCTGCTCCGGTTTTTTTGTATTTCGCTGTTCGAAAACCCGGATAAGGATTCGGGCGACTAAGCGGATTTTATAATCCTGCTTCATGATTGGCTGGGAGCAACGGAGCGTCCCGGGAATCCTCAAAGCACGTGAAATTCGCCGCACCTCTGTCCTGCTCCCTGCCAAATTGGCGTACACAAGGGAGCGAAAAATGCGGCGATTCTTATGGTGCCTCTGGCGTCTCAATTAACTAGCCGTTATAACGTGTAATTTCGTATCCTGAACAGTCAGTTCCGCCCGAATGAATGACACGCAAAAATCCTGCCTCCCTTGTGTAAAGGGAGGTGTCGCCGGAGGCGACGGAGGGATTGTTACCAAGCAAATCGGTTACTGCTAAACAAAGGTGGTTATCGTTTATACCCAACAATCCCTCAGTCACGCGACGAGCGCGTGACAGCCCCCTTTACACAAGGGGGCCAAGGACGCAGACGATTCTTCGGGTGCCACCGTCATTTCAAAAAGCACAAATAAGCAATTATTGAAAAAAACGCTTTATTCCTTCGATTTTCTTCGAGGTTTTTCAACCGCCCTCATTTTTCGCTGCCCTGACGGTTGCTTTTTTTCTTTTTTTTTGATATAATTATTATTTGGTAAACAATTAGAGCATCCGGTTTTGCGGGAACGGTCCGCGCGGCCGGGCGGGAAAGGGATAAACAAGTGAGTTTTTCGAGCCTTGAATTCATAATACTGTTTTTCCCGCTTTTCTGTCTTGCCCACTACGTTATGCCCGCCCGCTTCCGCAACGTCGTCCTTTTCCTCGGATGCGCGGCTTTTTATCTTTTCGGCTGCACGCAGGATCTTTCCTTTGCCGTCATCCTTGCCGTTTCGGTGATCGCAAACTGGCTTCTCGGCATGATGATCGAAAAGGCGCCCCGCAGCCGCCGCATCTGGCTTGCCGTCGGAGTGATACTGAATATCGGCACGCTTTTCTTTTTCAAATACGCTCCCGCCGTCGGGAATCTTTTCGCAAAAGAGGGAACTAACGTTTTCCGCGATCTCGCCCTTCCTCTCGGTATGAGCTTCTATTCCTTCCGTGCCGTCGGGTATCTCGCCGACGTCGCCCGCGCCAAATGCTACGCCGAACCGAACCCGGCGCGCTTCGCCCTCTGGTTCGCCTTTTTCCCGTCGGTTACAGCGGGGCCGATCACCCGCTATCCGGCGATGCTCCCTCAGCTGAAGGAGAGAAAATACGGCGCTCCGCAGGCGGCGGAGGGAATGAGGACCTTCATTCTCGGTCTCGGATACAAGGTCCTGCTCGCCGACCGGATAAGCACTCTCTGGTACAAGGTCACCGAGCTCGGCTGGCCGAGCGTATCGTCGCCGCTGGCCTGGATGTGCGTTATCGGCTATTCGCTGTACATTTATTTTGACTTTGCCGGATACTCGCTGATGGCGATCGGCGTCGCGAAGATCCTCGGCTTCGACCTTCCCGAAAACTTCCGCTATCCCTACGCCTCGAAAAGCATGACCGAATTCTGGCGCCGCTGGCATATCACGCTCGGCGAGTGGTTCAAGGATTACATCTACATTCCCCTCGGCGGTTCGAGATGCGGAAAATGGCGCAATCTTTTCAACCTCCTCTGCGTCTGGCTCTTTACCGGTATCTGGCACGGATCCACTCTCAATTTCCTGATCTGGGGCCTCTTCCTTTTCCTCGTGATAGCGGTCGAAAAGCTCTTCCTCAAGAAATACCTCGATAAGATCCCCGTGCTCGGGCACCTCTATATGATCGTCCTGATCCCTCTGTCCTGGGCGATCTTCGCGTCGACCGACCTGTCCGAACTCGGCAGTCTTTTCCTCCGCCTCTTCCCCTTCCTTCCCCAGAAGGACGTCTTTATCATCCCCGGGGACTGGCAGAAATATCTCGGTCAGTACTGGTACCGGCTTCTCCCGGCGCTTCTGCTCTGCTTCGGGCTCCCCGAAAAGATCCACAAAAAATATTCGGGAAAGCTGTGGTACGACGTGATACTGATGGTTATCCTCTCGTTCTCTCTCTGGTTCGTATCGAAGTCGGGCGGCGACCCCTTCATGTACGGAAAATTCTGAAAGGCAGTTCATACGATGAAAACAAAAGAAACGATTCAGGCGGTAATCTCGATAGTGCTGTTCGCTCTCTGCTTCGTCATAACACTGCCCTTCACTTCAAGCGCGCTGCTTGAAAGGATACCCGGGTGGAAAGGAACCGAAGAAACCGATCCGGTGGAAAGCGTAGACTACACCTACTCCCCTTACGTCCCCTACACACCGGCTCAGGATACCGATCCGGTCGATCCGGTAACGTCGGTTGAAGATACGTCGCCGCAGACCGTCGCGCCGGATACCTCGGACGACGTCACGTCTGACGAAGGATCGACGGCCGCCGAAACCGAAACGCAGACTCCCGTCACCACTCTTCCCGAAACCACCCTGCCCGAGACCACTGCAAGGCCGGTCGATCAGCCGGTCGGCGGATGGAAAACGGTCGACAAGGATTATTTCGCCGACGCGCTCTTTATCGGCGACTCGAGGACCGAAGGAATCTGCCTCGGGTCCTACGGCCCCTTGAGCAACGCCGTCTTCTTCTCGGGAGAAAGCTGGACCTGCGGACACGCGATGACGGCCAGGGCGATGGCCAAAACCGGTTCCAACCCCGGCTTCGTCGACGCGGCGAACACGAGGACCTATTATCCTCTCGGTGAATACACACTTGAAGAGCTCCTGACCAACGGAGATTTCAAATTCAAAAAGATCTACATCATGTTCGGGCTCAACGAGATAGGCACGCCGGTCGATTATATCGTGGGCACCGTCGGCAGCATGATAACCATGTGCCGCACCCTCTGCCCCGACGCGATCATCTACGCCGAGGCGAACCTCTTTATGACCGAAGGATTCGTTCAGAAAAACGCGGCAAGCGGCAAGGGATACTACAACAACGTAAAGCTCGCCCAGATAAACGAGGGCATAAAGAAGTTTGCCGACTGGAAATACGTCTTCTATATTGATATCAACGAGCTGATGGGCGACGGAAAAGGAAACGCCAGCACCCAGTACTGCACCGCGGGCGGCGCTCACCCGAAGTGGGAGCACTACCGCACCTGGGCGGAATGGTTTTACACGAAAGGCGTTTAAAATATCAGGCAGGGGCGTCTGAAGACTTTTTTTCACGGGTTTTCGACTTTCCCTGCCTTTTTTTCAAAAAAACGTAAGATTTGGCTGACTTGACTGTATATAACAGTGAAAGCAAAATGGAGGTGAGACGGTGGAGGACGGCGAACTGCTGAAACTGCTGAAAAATGATCCCGACGCCGGAATGGAACGGCTGATAGATCAGTACGCGGGTCTTGTTTACTCTGTCGTCGGAAGCAGACTGGACCCCGCCTTCTGCCTTTCGACCGACCGCGAGGACTGCGTCGCCGACGCGTTCAGCCGCTTTTACTCGGAGCTTTCCCGGTACGATCCCGAAAAATCCGGCATCGGATCCTGGCTTTGCGTAATAGCCCGGAACCTTGCGATCAATCTTTCGAAAAAAAGGAGAGCGGAAGCCGGCGTCCCTGACGGGGAGACATCTCTTTCGCGGATCCCGGACGACGAAGTTTTCGAGTCGGAGGCCGACGAAGCGGAATTGCGCCGCGAGGTGATAAAGGCCGTGGAAAACCTCGGAGAACCCGATTCCTCCATCATCTTCCGCAAATATTATTACGGAGAATCCTCGAAACAGATCGCAGAAGAACTCGGCATATCTGTCGCGAACGTTGATACGCGAACGCACAGAGCGCTGAAAAAACTGAAGACGCTGCTTGGAGGGAACGAAGGATGAAAAAAACGATTACAGAAATATTTGACGGGGCGACTGCGGAGGAGACCGACGTTCTCGTAAAGCGCAACCCGGTTCCCGCCCCTTCCCCGGACGCGCTTGCTTCTGTAAAAAGCAGAGTCGCCGTCAGCGCGGGATACGACGCGCCGGGCGCGAAAAAAAAGAAAGCCGGAATCCTGTGGAAATCCGCTGCCGCTGCGGCCGCCTGCCTTCTGATCACCTTCGGCGTCTTTGCCGTTCTGCGCGCGCTGCGCGGTGGAGTTCCCTCCTCTCCGCTTCCCGCCGATCCGGACGATATCGTCTGGGGACGCGCGGATATGCAGGAAGCGCCGGCTGAGGTCCCCGCCCCCGACTGGAACGGCTGGCATACCGGCCCGCTCCTGCTCGCCGAGCTGGAAAAGGCGGACGCTGAAACGGTTTTCGCGCTTCACGTATCGAAAGTCTTCAGCGACGGATACGTATACGACGGAAAGACGGTCGCGCAGATCCGGATCGAAAAAGAAGAAAAAAGCGCCGTAGCCGAAAAGCTCATGCTGCTTCTGAAAACCGGCGATATTCTGAAATACGGAGAGGCAGTTTATACAGTCGGCACCCCGGAAGGCGAAAAGTGGAGCCGGGAGCTGTACGAAGAAACCAGGGCATCCATCGGTGCTGAATTTCTGTCGGAATATCTGTCGGACGTCGCTTTCGACCGCGAGCGGGCGCAGAAAGATCTCGCCGCGGCCGAAGATGAGGTCCGGCGGCTTGAAGGAGTTCTCGACGAAGCATACGGCGAGTTCCGGCGAGCCGCAGCCGGAGACGCGGCAAAGACTTTTTCGGATAACGGCGTACCGGTCGTCGAAAAGAACGGAAAGGCCTTCGTTTTTATCACAAAAAAACAGCTGGCGGACCTGGAGGTCCCGGATAAGGACAGTTATCTTCTTGAACTTGCCCTCCGCAGAAATTACGAACACGTCGCGGGAGACGTGCCGGTTTTCGACAGCGCCTCGGTCAGCGGATTTGCGCTCGAAAAGATCGACTGTGAAATTCCAGACGGTTCCTCCCGCAACGCCCGGTCCGACGCGGAGCTGATAGATATGATCAACGACCTGATCAGAGCCCGGGAGTTCGACACCGACGTCGTGACCGTCCGGATCACTAGCAGCGAGGAACTTTCAAGAGAGGTCTTCGCAAATATAGAATACGAAGATATCACAGTGACGAAAAAA
>JAEEGL010341435.1_pt1 | contig 17308 bp, 12 predicted proteins | sample 9134231 | NCBI WGS metagenome assembly JAEEGL01 (sample SAMN16246548, study PRJNA631951) | gut metagenome | biome: gut microbiome; feature: rumen; material: fiber-attached | host: Bos | place: Iran: Karaj | collected 2018-10
AGGTAATGTTGTGGCCGTGGGCCCCGGCAAACGGAGCGACGACGGCAAAGTTATCGCCATGTGCGTAAAAGAGGGCGATAATGTGCTCTTTGGCAAATATGCCGGCACAGAAATCAAAATCGACGGCGCCGATTACCTCATCATGCGCGAAGACGACATCTTGGGTATTATCGAATAATTATAGCAGGTTAATCTTTTAATAAATAAAGAGGAGAATTTTTACTATGGCAGCAAAAGATATCATTTTTGATCAAAAAGCTCGTGAGCGCATTCTGGTTGGTGTCAATACTCTCGCCAATACCGTAAAGGTCACCTTGGGCCCGCGCGGACGCAATGTTATTTTGGATAAAGGCTTTGGCGCTCCCGTCATCACCAAAGATGGCGTCTCCGTGGCCAAAGAGATTGAACTTGAGAATAAATTTGAGAACATGGGCGCCCAGATGGTTAAAGAGGTGGCCTCAAAAACTTCCGATGTAGCCGGTGATGGTACCACTACAGCCACCGTGCTCGCCCAGGCCATTTACCGCGAAGGCGCCAAAATGGTCGCCGCCGGCCACAATCCCATGGATATTAAGCGCGGTATCGATGCCGCTGTAGCCGAAGTGGTAAAGCACCTCTCAGCCGTTTCCAAAGCCACCCAGGACAAAAAAGAGATTGCCCAGGTTGGCACCATCTCCGCCAACGGCGATGAGACCATCGGCGACTTTTTGGCCGAAGCTATGGAAAAAGTGGGCAAAGAGGGCGTCATCACCGTCGAAGAGGCCAAATCTTTGGAAACCACTCTCGATGTGGTGGAAGGTATGCAATTCGATAGAGGCTACATCAGCCCCTACTTTGTCACCGATGCCGAGCGCATGGAAGCCGTTCTGGAAGATCCTTACATTTTGATTTATGACAAAAAAATCAGCAATATGAAGGATTTAATCCCGCTGCTCGAATCTGTGGCCAGAAGCGGCCGCCCGCTGCTCATGATTTGTGAAGACATCGAGGGCGAAGCTCTCGCCACCTTGGTGGTCAATAAGCTGCGCGGCACCTTAAATGTGGCTGCCGTTAAAGCTCCGGGCTTTGGCGATCGCCGTAAAGCCATGTTGCAGGATATCGCCGTGCTTACCGGCGGCGAGCTCATCTCTGAAGAGCTGGGCATGAAGCTGGAAAACGCCGACATCACCCACATGGGCACCGCCAAACGGGTCACCATCAATAAAGACAACACCACCATTATCGACGGCGCCGGCAAGCAAGAGGCTATCAAAGCCCGCGTGGCCCAGATTCGTCAGCAAATCGCCGACACCACCTCCGATTACGACCGCGAAAAATTGCAAGAGCGCTTGGCCAAACTCATTGGCGGCGTAGCTGTGGTCAAAGTTGGTGCCGCTACCGAAACCGAGATGAAAGAGAAGAAAGACCGCGTGGAAGATGCTCTTAACGCTACCCGCGCAGCCGTTGAAGAAGGTATCGTCCCCGGCGGCGGCGTGGCTCTCCTCCGCTCGGCTAAAGTTCTTGATGACCTCAAAGTGGCTCCGGAACTCGAGGTAGGCGTTAAAATCGTGCGCCGCGCTCTCGAGGAACCTATCCGCCAAATCTCGGCCAATGCCGGCGTCGATGGCTCCATCGTCATTGATAAAGTTCTTAATGGCGAAGGCTCCTTCGGTTACAACGCCCGCACCGACAAATACGAAGACCTGGTGGCCTCCGGCGTTATCGACCCCACCAAAGTGGTGCGCACCGCTTTGCAAAACGCCGCTTCCGTCTCCGCTCTGCTCCTGACCACCGAAGCGCTCGTCGCCGAGCATCCGCATGAGGATAAAGGCGCCGATGCGGCCATGGCCGGCGGTATGGGCGGCATGGGTGGCATGGGCGGTATGGGTATGGGCGGCATGATGTAAGCCGCCCCTAAGCTTAAGCCCTAAATCCTTTTTTTCGCTAACCATTCCCAATTCTAAGCTTAAAAATCTTTTTAACCCCGCTTAGGGCAAAAGTTTGCAAAATACTACTGGCATTACGCTGCTCCATTTACTATAATGCGTTCGCCCTTTTGTAGGAGTGAGTCGTGAGCGATAACACACCTAATCAACAACTGGCCGTAAAACTGCCTGTAAATTCTCTGGAAGAGCTGGCCAAGGCATACGGCCGCCTTTTTTCTGCCAGCGGTTTTTATTTGCCAACCGGGCAATTGCGCCCACTGGGCACATATTTGCCCTTTAAACTCTTGACCCCCGGCGGCGCTGAGCTTTTATCCGGCATCGGCAAAGTTGTTTGGTCCAAGAGCGCAGCCGAAGCCGGAAGCGGTTTTTTCGGCCTGGGGCTAAATTATTGCCAATTCTCTCCGGAAATGCTGGAAAAGCTGGAAAAGATTCTGGAACTGGCCGGTATCCCCGGGAAACCTAAGATTGTTCCCATACCGGCTCCTGGTAGTGCTGCCAAAACCCAAGTTGCTAAAAGTTCCAGCAACTTGGTTTTAGGTATTGACCTCGGCACCACCAATTCTGCATGCGCTGTTGTAAACGACAACGTGCCAATGCTCATTACCCACAATGGTTCCACCACCATTCCTTCTATTGTGGCCATTGATGAAAGCGGCAAAATTCTGGTGGGCCATGAAGCCAAAATTCAAATGGTGAAAAACCCGGCTACTGCCGTCTATGCTTCCAAGCGCCTTATTGGCCGCAATTTTTACTCGCCGACAGTGCAAACCATGCGCAAAAGAGTGCATTATGAAGTCTTTAGTTCACCGGAAGGCGAGTGCTGGGTGCGCATTGCCGGCAAAGAATTTTCTTTGGTGCAAATATCTTCGCTCATCCTTTCCGAATTACGCCGGGTGGCCGAAGAATATTTAAAAACCAAAGTCGAACGCTGCGTCATCTCTGTGCCGGCTTATTACAACGAGGCCCAGCGGCGGGCGGTGCGCCAGGCCGGCGAACTCTCCGGCATGGAAGTAGTGCGCATTGTCTCTGAGCCCACGGCAGCAGCCATGGCTTATGGCCACAAACTGCCGGCCGATAAACGCCTCTTGGTCTATGATATCGGCGGCGGCACCTTTGACGCCTCGCTGCTCGATTTATCGGGCAGCCTCTATGAAGTGGAAGCCACCGGCGGCGATAATTTCCTTGGCGGCACCGATTTTGATAACCGCATTTTAGAGAGTGCGCTCGATTACTTAAATAAAAAATACCGCCTGGATTTAAGCGGCCAAACCACTGCTATGCAGCGGCTAAAACTGGCCTGTGAAGCGGCCAAGTGCCTCTTATCCGATATTACGCAAACCGACATCAGCCTGCCCTATCTCACCACTTATAAAAATGAGCGTTTTGATTTTAAAATGCCCTTTAAGCGCGAGGAACTCTATGCCTTAACCGGTGATTTGGTGGATGCCACCATCAGCGTGTGCGACCGGGTATTAAAAGCCGCCGGCCGCACCACCGACGATATAGATTCCATCCTCCTCGTTGGCGGCCAGAGCCGCTATCCGCTCATTCACGAAAAATTGCGGGAGCGTTTCGGCAAAAATCCCGATACCCACATCAACCCCGATGAAGCTGTAGCCATCGGCGCGGCCCTTCTTGGCGATAGTGTCGATCGTTTCGACTCGGTGGTACTCATTGATGTTCTGCCAATGGCTTTAGGGGTAGCTACAACCGGCGGTAAATTCCAGAGCGTAATTCCCGCTCATGCCAAAATGCCGATAAGCGGCGAGTATAGAGTAAAAACCGGCAGCGCCAGCACTGAAATGGCTATTTTCCAGGGCGACTCACCGATTGCCTTGCAAAACGAATACCTGGGCACTGTACAAATAGCCGGTCTCTCTCCAGGCAATCATGAAATTACTCTGCGCTTTAATTTTAACGAAAACGGCCAGCTGGAGCTCACCTATCTGGTTGACGGCCAAAATGAGCGCCCCATAAAAATGGTGCCCAGCGATACCCCCGATACTTTAACCAAAAAACTAAATATCGCTCCCGATATGCAGCCCAAGGCGCCGGCCGCCGAAGCCACAAAAGACAGCTTCTTTGTGCGCCTTTTCAAGAGGTAAAAAGCATGACTACTTATCGCAATCCTTACCCCACAGCCGATATAATTATCGAACGGCCGGAGGGTATTGTCTTTATTGAGCGCCAAAATCCCCCTTACGGCTTTGCCCTGCCCGGCGGCTTCATTGAATACGGCGAAAGTGCCGAAGACGCCGCCCGCCGGGAGGCCAAAGAGGAGACCGGCCTCGATGTAACTCTAACTCGCCTTTTGGGCGTTTATTCCGACCCAAACCGCGACCCGCGCCACCACACACTTTCTGTTGTTTATGTAGCTACAGCCGAGGGTGAGCCTATGGCCGGCGACGATGCTAAAAATCTAATCGTGGCCGATCCCAATAATCCCCCGGCGCCGCTCGCTTTCGATCATGCCAAAATTGTGGAAGATTATTTAAAAAGCCGCAAATAAATTTTTTTGCCAAAAAAGAGGAAAAATATGGACGACAAAGAGGTTATAACCCCGAGAAGTAAAGATTATTCACAGTGGTACCTGGATGTGGTACGCGCCGCCGATATGGCCGAGGTGGCCGAGGTAGTAAAAGGCTGTATGGTGATTAAACCGCACGGCTACGCTATTTGGGAAAAAATCCAGCGCGAGCTCGATGATCGCTTTAAAGCGACCGGCCATCATAATGCCTATTTTCCGCTCCTCATCCCCGAGAGCTTTATGCGCAAAGAAGCCGACCATGTGGAGGGCTTTGCCCCGGAAGTGGCGGTTGTCACCCATGCCGGCGGCAAAAAGCTGGAAGAGCCTTATGTCATTCGCCCAACCAGCGAAACCATCATCGGCTACTTTTTTGCCAAATGGATTGAGAGCTGGCGCGATTTGCCCTTAAAAGTTAATCAATGGGCCAATGTTATGCGCTGGGAGATGCGTACCCGCCTATTTTTGCGCACCGGCGAGTTTTTGTGGCAGGAGGGGCACACCGCCCACGATAACCACGAAGAGGCCAAAGAAGAAGTAATGCGCATGCTGGATGTCTATGCCGATTTTGCCGAAAATGTCATGGCTATGCCGGTGATAAAAGGACAAAAGAGCGAGCATGAAAAATTTGCCGGCGCTGTCTCTACTTTTTGCATCGAAGCTATGATGCAAGACGGCAAAGCCCTCCAGGCCGGCACCAGCCACGATTTGGGCCAAAATTTCGGCAAAGCCTTTGATGTTACCTTCCAAAATAAAGAAGGCAAGCTCGATTATGTCTGGCAGACCTCTTGGGGCGTCTCAACCCGCCTCATCGGCGGCCTCATTATGACTCACTCGGACGATAACGGCCTGGTATTGCCGCCAAAACTCGCCCCCATCCAGGCAGTAATTATCCCCGTTTGCCAAAAAGAGGCCGATAAAGAGCGGGTGATGGCGGCGGCAAATGCCCTCTTTAGCGAGCTGAAAGGCGCCGGCGTGGCGGTGAAACTTGACGACCGCGACTACCTGCGCCCCGGTGCCAAATATTACGAATGGGAGCGCAAAGGTGTCTGCCTGCGCATAGAACTCGGCCCCAAAGATTTGGATAAAAACCAAGTGGTCATCAAGGGGCGCATCGCCGAGAAGAAGGAATTCATCCCCCGCGAAAATGCCCTAAATGTGGTACTCAATATGCTGGCCGATATGCAAAAAGAGCTCTTAAGCCGGGCTAAAGCCTACCGCGATGCCAATATTGTGAGCGATATAGCGGATTACAAGGGCCTCTCTGACCTCTTTGCCAAAGAGAACAAATTTGTCTATGCCAACTGGTGCGGGAGCCCGGCCTGCGAAGCCAAAATCCAAGAAGAAAATAAAGCTACTATCCGCTGCATTCCCCTTATTGGCAGCGAGCCCACCGGCCCCTGCGTCTGCTGCGGCGGAGAGGGCAAACACCGCGTCTATATTGCCAAATCGTACTGATTAACCGCCATAAGTTACCGGCCGCTGCCAAGCGGCAGCAAATAACTACTTGCTAAATAGTTGCCATTTGGACTATTAGATATGATTGAGTTTGTTTTGTTCGTTTGATTTTACGAATAAAAGGAGGTTCAAAATGAAGAAAACAGCTTTAATATTGTCGCTCGCTTTGGCGCTTTCGACCGCCAGCGGGTGTAAAGACGAAAAGAACAATGGGTCGAACAACAACAACAACAACAACCAGCAACAGAACAACAACAACAAGCCAAAAGAGGATGTTGGTTTTTGTGCCGAGCTTACCGATTTTCCCCAAGCTATGTGCTTTAAGAACGGCGATGAGTGCGACAAAGTCGGTGCTAAAACTACCAGGTGTTCAAGCGAGGAGAGTACCACAGAGCCTGGAACTTTAAAGTGGTACTCGGATACATATGTGTGCGTGGCCAGTAATAAAGGCAACGTCTTTGCTTATAGCGGTGATTACAAATCTTGTGAAAACGGTTGCGATGAAAGCACCGGCCTCTGCAATGGCAGCAAAAAGGCCAAAAGCATAGCCCCGGTAGTCGATGCCAATAGCGATGCCAATAGCGATGCTAATAGTGATGCTAATAGCGATACCCCAAGCGGCAAAATCAAAGCGGGCGACCCCTGCAATATTGAAACAGATGATGATATTTGCCAAGATAACAAGGCCTATTACTGCTCTTCGAATGGCTGGACTTTAGATGCCGACTGTTCTGATGCCCAAAAGTATGGCGCCGGCATGCAATGCGCTGTATTTGAAGAATTAGTGTTCATCTTCACGATGCCGGTAGCCGGTTGTCATAAACCTTGTAACCAAGGTGACCCGAGCATTGGCGGCTGCGCTCTTGATGAAGAAGCGTCTGCAGAGTATGGTGAACTTATATATTCAGCTGATGTCTCTACCTGCTCACAAGCTATGAATGACGGCAAATATTATTATGCTGAGACCAATGAGTACTGTGAGCATGGTTGTACAGCCGATAACAAAGCCTGCCTCATGTATGACCCGGATGAAGGTAACGATTGCGAATATGGCGACTATGTTGAGCGCTGTAACGAAGAAGGCTATGTCGTCTACTGCTACCCAGGCATGTTCGGCGACACTGTTGTTGCCACGAAGTGCGATACCGGTTATTCCTGCCGTAAAATGGCCGATGAAAACTATGCCGATTGCACCAAACCTTGTACCGAAAACAGTGACGTTAATTTTGATTGCGCAGATTATACCAAAGACTATGGTTTGCACCTTCTGATCGATTCATCTTGCGTTAAAACTACTAATGGCGATTGGGCACTATTCCATGATGATGAAGAGCCGGAATATTGCTCCAGCTGTGCCGACGGCAAATGCACTATTACCGATGCCGATAAGGGCATTAGCGCCAAAGCCGGTGCCGCTTGCAATCCGTATCTGTTCGCCCAAAGATGTGACGCTGATATGGCTATGCTCTGCAACACCAACGAAGCTGAAACTGCTTATGAAGTGCAAGGAATAGACTGCACAAAAATCAAATAGTTTTCTCCTCCGCTGCTAAAAAAAATAATCTCCACAAAAAAAAGTCTTGACAAGCCAAAACTCTTAGTATAGAAGAGGCCTCACCAACTGACGGGGTAGTAGTTAAGTTGGTTATAACGACGGCCTGTCACGCCGTAGGCCGCGGGTTCGAGTCCCGTCTGCCCCGCCATTTTTCCTCAGTTGGTTGTTCTTTTTAATCTGCTACGGGGTAGTAGTTAAGTTGGTTATAACGACGGCCTGTCACGCCGTAGGCCGCGGGTTCGAGTCCCGTCTGCCCCGCCATTTTTCCCTTTCTGGATGTATTCCATAAGTGGGGCTGTAGCTCAGTTGGGAGAGCGCGGCGTTCGCAATGCTGAGGTCGAGAGTTCAAACCTCTTCAGCTCCACCAATTTTTTCTCATAATAATAATTACGCCAATTTTGATTGACAAATAAGCCCTTTTCCCCACATATTGCCTCCTTTGTGCTAAAGGCACAAAAGGGAGTAAGCACCATGTCAAAAGCTATCGCTAAAATTATTTTCATCACTTCTCTAATACTACCGGCCGCTGCTCTGGCCTGTACCAATATTTTGGTAACAAGAGAGGCCACAAGCAGTAATTCCACCATGATTACCTATGTTGCCGACTCACACGATTTATACGGTGAACTCTATTTTTACCCCGCCTCAACACACCGCGAAGGCAGCAGTTTAACCGTTTTTGACTGGGATAGCGGCAAAGCGCTCGGGCAAATAAAAGAGGCGGCCAAAACCTACCGTGTCGTGGGCAATATGAATGAACACCAAGTGGTTATTGCCGAAACCACCTTCGGCGGCCGGGAAGAATTGCAAAATCCTGCCGGCGGTATCGACTACGGCTCTTTAATGTATATCACATTACAACGGGCGGCTACAGCGAGAGAAGCTATTAAAATAATTGATGAACTCACTAAAGAATATGGCTATGCATCTTCCGGCGAATCCTTTTCCATCGGCGACCCCAATGAGGTTTGGTACATGGAACTCATCGGCAAGGGGCCGGGGAGCAAAGGCATTGTTTGGGTAGCCCGCAAAGTACCGGCTGGCTATGTAAGCGCCCACGCCAATCAGGCACGCATTACCACCTTTCCGCTCAAAGATCCCGATACTCTTTACTCGCCAGATGTCATCTCCTTTGCGCGCGAAAAAGGCTATTTCAAAGGCAAAGATCGCGCCTTTAGCTTTGCCGATGCCTATGCCCCGCTGGATTTTGGAGCTCTCCGCGCCTGCGAAGCCAGGGTGTGGAGTATCTTTCGCCGGGTAAATCCAAAAGAAAAGCTCTCTCTGGAATATGTCATGGGCAATTCCAAAGCGCCGCGCTTGCCGCTCTGGATAAAACCGGAAAAGCCGCTGACAACAGCCGCTGTTTTTGCCCTCATGCGCGACCATTTTGAGGACTCACCCATGGATTTGCGCGCTGGCGTGGGCGCTGGCCCCTTTGCCCTGCCCTATCGCTGGCGCCCCATGACCTGGAAACTGGACGGCAAGGAATATTTTCACGAAAGAGCCATTTCCACTCAGCAAACCGGCTTTTCTTTTGTGAGCCAGAGCCGAGCGGATTTGGCCGATTTGGTGGGCGGCTTGCTCTGGTTTGGCGTGGACGATACTTTCGGCACCGTTTATATGCCAATGTATAGCTCTATTGATGAGGTGCCGCCGGCCTTGGCCGTGGGCACCGCCGACTTTCACCGCTTTAGCTGGGATTCGGCTTTTTGGCTTTTTAATACTGTAAATAATTTTAGCTACTTACGCTATAGCGACATGATAGGCGATATCATAAAAGCCCAAAGCGAACTGGAGGGACTCTTTTTAGGACGGCAGGCAGAAATAGAAGCGGCGGCCGTACAAAAAATGAGCGTCTCCCCTTATGAAGCGCGAAAATTTTTAACTGCTTATTCCAAGGAGAGCGCCAATCTGGTGATGGAGCGCTGGCATAAACTTTTGCCGGAGCTCATCATGAAATACATGGATGGCAATGTGCGTAATGAAAAGGGCGAGGTAACACACCCGCGCTATCCTGATAGCTGGTATAGAGCCATCGTAAAAGAAGCGCCGGAACGCTACCTTGTGCCTTAAGCAAAAAAGTATTAACCAAAAAGCTTAGATAGTGTAGAGAAAATCTTGCCTGACACTGTCTGCTGTCAGCGCTTTGGAAATGGAGCAAATAATGCCGAATCATTCTTTAAAACAAGAACTGGCCGCCATGGCCCGCAGTGCCTTTAACGCCGCCGGTTTTATAACCGATCAGCCCATTGAAGTGCTTGATTCCCAGCGCCCGGAACTGGGGCAATTTCAATGCAACAGCGCTCTCGCTCTGGCTAAAGCCTTTAAAACCAGTCCTAGAGCCATTGCCGATAAAGTGTGCCCTATTTTGGCGGAAAAGCCGCAAATTGCCGCTGTCAGTGTTGCCGGCCCTGGCTTTATTAATATCACTCTGAGTGATGACTTTTTGGCCCAAAGCTCACTGGAACTCGCTAAAGATCCGGCTGCAATCTGCGGCGGCGAGCACCATAGTCAAAAGGTGGTCATCGACTACGGCGGCCCCAATGTGGCCAAGCCCATGCATGTAGGCCATTTGCGCTCTTCGGTCATCGGCGAGTCTTTAAAAAGGCTGCTCCGCTTCATGGGCGATGATGTCACCGCCGATATCCACATGGGCGACTGGGGCACCCAAATGGGTATGCTTATATATGAGGTAAAGCGTCTTCATAGCGACCTGCCCTATTTTGCCGACCCTCTGCCGGAGAGTTTTCCGGCCGAATCACCGGTAACTATTGATGATTTAAATAAAATGTATCCAGAAGTAAGCGCCCGTTGCAAAGAGAATCCGGAAGAAATGGCCGCTGCCCACGAAGCCACCGCCAAGCTCCAGGCCGGCCACCCCGGTTACCGCGCCCTTTGGCAACATTTTAGGGATATCTCCATAGCCGCTCTAAAGGCCGATTTTGGCGCTCTTGATGTCTCTTTTGACCTCTGGAACGGCGAGAGCGATGAGCACGAGCACATTCCTCCGATGCTGAAAAAACTAAAGGAGGAAGGGCATCTGATAGAGAGCGACGGCGCTTTAGTAGTGCCTGTTGAAGAAAATGGCGACAATCTCCCGCCTCTCCTCCTGGTAAAATCCGATGGCGCCTATCTTTATGGCACCACCGATCTTTCCACCATAAACGAGAGAGTGCAAAAACTTAGAGCCGAGGATATTATCTATGTAGTTGATAAGCGCCAGGCACTCCACTTTACTCAGGTTTTTCGCGGCGCAAAAAAAACTGGCATTGCCCCCGATACCAAGCTTGAGCACATTGCTTTCGGCACCGTCAACGGCCCAGATGGCAAGCCTTTTAAGACCAGGGCCGGCGGCGTGATGAAATTGCAAGATCTCATCGCTCTCGCCATAAACGAAGCCGCTAAAAAGATGGCCGAAGCCAATATTGCTCAAGAACTGGATGAAGCAGCCAGAGAGGAAACGGCACGTATGGTGGGCATTGCCGCGCTGAAATTTGCCGATTTAAGCCATTATCGCCTCTCTGATTACTCTTTTGATGTGGATAAATTTACCACTTTTGAGGGCCACACCGGCCCATATCTCCTCTATAATGCCGTGCGCATTAAATCTATTTTGCGCCGCTCGCCGCGCCCGGCGGCGGTGGAAAAACTCCTGCCTCCGCAGACGGAAGCTGAGCGCTCTTTGCTGCTCACTTTGCACCACCTGCCGGAAAAGGTGCGCGAGGCTTACGCGGGCCGCGTGCCGCATATTCTCTGCGACCAGGCCTATGATGTGGCCAAAGCCTTCAGCCATTTTTACAAAGAGTGCCACATTTTGAGCGAAAGCGACGAAAAGCGCCAGGATTCGCTGCTCGCCCTTTGCCTGCTCACTCTCAAGCAGCTGGAACTTCTGGCGGGCCTTTTGGGTATAAAGATTCCAGAACGTATGTAAAACTCCTAGCCAAATGGCTAATTACCTATTAAATTATGATTTAGCCGCTTCCGGCTTTTCTTCTGACTGAGGTTGTTTATGGAAGAACAAACAGTAGTAGGCTTTGAGCTCCCAACAAAAAACTTAAAAAATCTTGCTGAAATAGATTCCTGCCTGGTGGAAATCCACGGCAACAGCCTGGGCAAGAGGTACAATTTGGAGGAGGAGGCCTTCATCGGCCGGGGCGAAGAAAATACCATCGTGCTGGATATGGACACCGTCTCGCGCAGCCATGCCTCCATCACCCGCAAGATGTATGGCAAATATGAGATTGAAGATCTCATGTCCACCAACGGCACCTATGTGAACGATCAGCTCATTGAGGAAAAGGCCACTTTAAAGCACAAAGACCGCATCAAAGTTGGCCAAACAGTATTTCGCTTTATCTCCGGGCCCAATTTAGAAACCCTTTATTATCAAGAAGTATATGACTGCTTTGTGCGCGACGGCCTAACAGGCGCCTATAAGCAGCATTATCTGGTGGATAATCTCATCAGAGCCGTAGCCCGCTCCAGGCGCCACAATCGCCCGCTCTGCCTCGCTGTGCTGGGCGTGGATGATTTTATCGGCATCACTGATGATATGGGGCGCATGGCTGCCGACAAAGTGCTGAAACAAGTGGCCGACGAGCTGGAAAAGTTTTTAAACCCCGATGAAATGGCCGCCCGGGCCCACAATGAGCAATTTGATATTCTTTTGGAAGAATACACCATAGAAGAAGCCGAAAAGCGCTTAAACGATTTGCGCGCTCATCTGGAAGAGCTCGATTTTGGCTTTGAGGACGATGCCTTTCAAATCACTGTTTCTATTGCCGTACAGGCTCTTCCGGCCAATGTCACCCGCGGGCCGGAGTGGATTTTAAAATTGCAAGAAGTTTGCCACTCTCTCTCCAATAGCGGCGGCGCTACAGTTAAGGTTATTTGATTTCTCCAGAATTTGGCTCTACCTGGCGATAATTCTTATTTAATTCATGCCAGGTAATGGCTACGAGTATAAGGCCAACTACCAGCAGGATAGAGCCCAGGATATATTCCCCAAAGAGCAGCTTTCCGACGCCAAAAAGCAAAGCATAAATGGCCGCCGCTCCGGCTATGGTAAGAAGCAGTAAAAGGCCAAGAGATGGCGCCTTGGGCTGTTTCTCCGTTACTTTAGCCGCTATAGGCTGCCAAAAACCGGGCGGATTCACCAGGCGGTAAAAATTGACCAGATGCGGAGCATCGGCCTTTACTTTCCAGATGTAAATAGCGGCAACAGAGGCTATAGTGGAAAGCATGGCCGTGATAAAAAGCTTATAATGGAATGGCAGAATTAAAAATGCTAACTTATCGGCAATATAGAAGAAAATTGTGGTAATAGTGGCAACAATCATAGCGGCCAGCTCGCTTTCGGCATTGGTGCGCCAAAAGAGCCAGCGCATAATCATAGCGGCGCCCCAGCCGGCTCCCAGCTGGAAGAAAATTTCCCAGCCGCTTTGAATGCTCTCCATGGAAAGAGCCAAAATAACAGCCAAAATAGTCATGATTAAAAGAGCTAATCTGGAAACTCGCACCAGCTCTTTATCGCTGGCCTTCGGCCGAAAAAAGCGCTGATAAATATCGCGCACCAAGTAAGAAGTACCCCAGTTGAGATGAGTATCAATAGTGGACATAAAAGCGGCAAGCAGCGAGCAGATGACGAGCCCCTTAAAGCCGGCCGGGAGCAGAGTCATAATGAGCATGGGATAAGTGGCTTCCCTATCAAGGTCGGGAAAATCGGCTATAGGAAAGATGATGAGAGCGCAAAGAGCCACCAAAATCCAGGGCCAGGGGCGGATGGCATAGTGGGCAATACTAAACCAAAAAGTGGCCTTGGAAGCGGCGGCGCCGTCGCGGCTTGCGCCCATGCGCTGCACAAAATAGCCGCCGCCATCGGATCCCTTTTGGCACCACCACTGGATGCCAAGGTAAATAAAGAGCGCGGAGAGGGGCATCCAGCTGCTATCAGATGTAGGGAAAAATGATAATATTTCCGCCGAGTTTGCATAATGTGTTTTTAAAGCCGGCGCCAGATTATTAAGGCCGCCCACCGCTTTTAAAGCATAAAAAGCCATAATGAGCGAGCCCAAAAGGCCCAGCAAAAATTGCACTAAATCAGTGGCGATTACCGAAACCAGGCCGCCCATAATGCTATAGAGCATAGCAAAAAGCACCAGCGTAATCAGGACAATAGCGGCCATAGTCTCATCAGCGCCGCAAATAGCCATGATGATTTTTTTCATGGCTAAAATAACCCAACCCATGGTGATTATGTTGAATACCAGAGAAAAATAGAAGGCCTTTACCGACCTGAGCACGGTGGCCGGCCGGTGCTTTGGGCCGTAGCGCAATTCAATAAGCTCGGCATCGGTAATGACGCGGCTGCGGCGCCAGAGGGGGGCAAAAATAACGGCCGCCATAATATGGCCGATAGCTAAATTCCACCAAAGCCAGTTACCGGCAATGCCGTTTTTGGCCACCGCCCCAGTTACCCAAAGCGGAGTATCGGCAGCAAAAGTGGTGGCCACCATGGAAGTGCCGGCGAAAAACCAGTTGACTCTGCGGCCGGCCAAAAAGAATTCATCAATTCCCTTTGAAGCATGGCGGCTGCCTAAAAAGCCAATAATAATAGTTAAGAACAAATAGGCGGCTATAATGATTATATCTATAGGAAGAAGGTGCATTTTTTAGTTAGCCAAATATCTTTTGCCAAAAAGAGGTCTTAGGTTGCTGGGGCGGTTCTACTGGCTCACAGGACCTGTCATTGGGCTCTACGCTCGCGCTCCTCGGCATAGCTTTTCTCTTAGTGAGAATAAGACCATTTTCCTGCTGATACGCGGAAAGAGCCAAAAGCAGGTGATAAGTAGCTTCGGCATCGCCAAAAGCGCGGTGTTTGGCCTCATTAGTCAGCGAAAAATAATCGAGCAAATCGCTCAGGCGGTAATGGGGGAGCCCCGGCAGCAAGAGACGCGCAATTTGCAATGTATCAATATAAATATTCTCTAATTTTGGCAGGTTAAGGCGCCGGGCCGCCATATTGACAAAGCGGATATCAAAAGGCACATTGTGGCCCACTAAAACGGCACTCCCGGCAAAAGAGAGAAAATTCGGCACCACATCGGCTACAGCGGGAGCGTCGGCTACCATATCCGGCGAAATGCCGGTGAGCTCAGTGATTTGCGGAGAAATAAGGCCTTTAGGCTTTATAAGCGAGGCAAAGCGCCCCGTAAGCACCCCTTTTTCAACCTTCACGGCAGCTATTTCAATAAGCTCGTTATGCTCGGGATTTAGACCGGTAGTTTCCACATCGAAAACCACGAAAGTATCAACCGCAGCCAGAATCCTATCGCCGCTATCGGCCAGCCGCAACCAGTTTGCGCTCATGGTTTTACTTTATTTGTTCACCCAGTGCTTTAACTTCTTTGCCAAAATTGGCCAAAACGGCATTATATTTGTTGCCCACGGCAAAGCCGGCAAAATCGGCCTCTTTGGCAGAGTAATTTATATCTTCCCCGGAACTCTTGCTAAAGACAACAATATACTTGGCTTCGCGCTGTTCGCGGGTTTCATCGGAACCGGCGGCGGCTGTAGCACCTTCGGGCACTTCCGGCCACTTAATATCCTGATTACCCTGGCCACCGGCTTTAAAGCTATTCAGCTTTTTCCAGCGATAAATCTTATATTCGCAATAATTTGCTTCCACCGGCACCTCTTTTTCCTCATAAACCGGCACATCGGCGCATTCTTTTACTTTTTTGGCATAGCCGTTTTTGAGGTCTTCAACTTTTTCTTCGCACTTTTGCTCGGTAAGCGGGGTGCCGTCTTCTTTTTTCACTACTTCTTTTACTTTTTTGCGCCCTTTTTCTTTTTTCACGCAATTAGAAATAGTGGCGCCCTTTAGATCATCATCTTCTTTAATATCTTCTTCCCAATCTTTGCCCTCTTCCAAAGCTTTGCGCTCTATAGTAATTGTGCGGCTCCAAGAGAGGCTCTTAACTGTCACCGTATCGCCGGATTCTCTGGAAGCTAAGACAAAATAGATAATAATGCCTAAAATAATAGCAATAATTACAAAGAGGAGAGGACTTGTACCCTTCTTGGCAGCGGCAGCCGGAGCAGCCTTTTCACTGACTGGGGCGCTGCTACCTGCCAAATCACCTTTAGCCGGTTTGCGCTCACTCTCGGCAACGGTGGCCCCACAACTGGAACAAGTGGGATTATTGCCTCTGTTCTGCCCTTCGCAGTATGGGCAGACCCAGTGCAAACCGGCAGCCGCCTCTTCGAGCTGCTCGGCATCGGTGACCGCCGGGCCATCAGCCGAAACAGTATAAGCCGCATCGGCTGTTTTAGGCGAGCCGCAGGAGGGGCAACGCATATCGCGGCCCATATTTTGCGCTCCGCAACGTGCGCATTTCCAGGTGGTCTCGATTATCTCTTCGCTCACCACATAAGATTCCGGTTTTTGCTCCTCTTGGTTTTCAGCGTCTTCAGTTTCGTTTTCAGATACTTCAGAAATTTCTGATTCACTCATTTTTCATCTTCCATTCGCGGAAAATCCGCTGTTATTACTAGGTTATTCCCTAATACTATTGCACTATTGTATTTAAAAGTCTATTAGCTTCAAAATATTTTTCATCTTTAAAAAACTGTTCTGCCTGTTTCCAAATAAGCCAAGCGCCGTTCTTTTGCTCGGGCGGCAAAGTGGCAATATAGCCCTTTAAATTAGCTAACTTAGTATTAATAAAAGACTTATCTATAGCTATGGAATCAATAACCGCTGTGGCTTCTCTCGCCAAAAGTTGCTGTTCCTTGGCCGAGGTGCTCTCCTCAAGAGATTTTATAAGGCCATCGAGCGCGGGCACATCACCCAATAAAAGCCCCTTATCAGCCATGTGGTTTTTAACTTTGACAACTATCATAGCTCCGTTCACCTGCCCGTTATCGGCGCCGGAAACCTGAACAATATTGTCGTCAAAGGAGGGCAGTTGCAAAATATCGGAATTCGAGGTGTGCTCAAAAGAGAGAGCCACCACTATGCCGATACCAACCATCAGCACAGCGGCAAAAACAGCGGCCACAATGTAAGTCAAAGGAACACGGCTAAAAAAGGATTCACCGATTTGGGAAATATTTTTTCCGGTAGCCGGCAAAGCTTTGGGGAGCGGCTCGGGTTCTAAATCAAAATGCGAGCTGGAATCCATGTCCACAGCCTGATTATTCCGCTGCTCAACATCTTTTACTACATCTTCCAGCATGAGGGTCACGGGATCATTAGTCAGATCTTTGGGCCTGGAACCGCAGGCTTCCTCCAGATCTTTACGCAGTTCGCGGAAGGAGCGATAGCGGTCTTCGGGATTTAAGGCCATGGCCTTTAAAATTACCCGCTCCATTTTTTTCGATAAATTGGGATTAACGCTGCGCGGCGGGATAACTGCCCCCATGCGAATAGCGTCCATGATAGCAAAAATATTATCGCCGCCAAAGGGCAAATAGCCGGTGAGGCAACGGTAAAGAATAACGCCGACAGAATAAATATCCACCGCTGCTGTGGGTTTTAGGTGATTTAAAACTTCCGGCGCCACATAATGCACAGTGCCGACAGCCGCTCCGGCTTTAGTTACCGAAGTAATATCGGCACCGGTGGAAAAGCCAAAATCCAAAATGGAAATCTGAAAACCGGGGCGCACCACAATATTGCCGGGCTTTAAATCGCGATGGATAACGCCCTGAGCGTGGGCGGCATTCATGGCTTTGCAAACCGAGGAGATAATCTGCGCCGTGTGCCAGGGCGAGAGAATGCCCACCTGCTGCAGAAGGCGCTCCAGGAGAATGCCGTTGCAAAATTCCATAGTGATAAAGAAG
>JAEEGL011393881.1_pt1 | contig 17307 bp, 12 predicted proteins | sample 9134231 | NCBI WGS metagenome assembly JAEEGL01 (sample SAMN16246548, study PRJNA631951) | gut metagenome | biome: gut microbiome; feature: rumen; material: fiber-attached | host: Bos | place: Iran: Karaj | collected 2018-10
AGATCGATGAAATGATAGTCTCCGCTGGGAAGGGAACTGCCACCGGGCTGCCTCACGATGTGGGCGGCGATGATCCATGCCGGCATGAAGGCGAAATAATACATTCCGTCGGCGATCTTGGGGATGAAACGCCCTTTACCCTCAGCGAGTTCAGCCAGAAGCAGGCGGGAAAGTGCAGTCCTGTTCGCGCTGTACGGGTTCTCCATGATGGTACGGTTGCCCGATTTGTTGAACTCCAGGTAAGAAGAAGCGGGGATGTACTTCCACTCGTAGTCGAGATAGTCCTCTCCCGATGCAATGATCTTTGCCGCCTCCTCCTTCCCAAGCACCTTATCCCATGCGGCACGGTCCTTATAGGCAGGATACTTCTTTCCGAGACACCCCGGAGTAAATGATTCAGCAACTCCAGGCTGGTCAAGGACCTTCTTCATGAATCCCCTGGGGCTGTCCTGCGCCGAGGCCCCATATGAGCAAAACAACGTCGCCAGCGCTGCGACAAGTGTCAATACGATCAACCTTCTTTTCAACATAATAACTTATTTTTGGGTAATAGTTATCTTGTAAGAGCCCTTTACAGGGGCATTGGGAGCAGACCTGAGGATAATCCTGCTGAACTGCGGTCCCCAGACATTGGAAATTTTCGGGTCATCCAGTTCCTTTTCCTCCACCGACGCAGTCAAGGTCTTGGGGTATGTCATCTCGAGAACAGTGTCGAAATCATGGATGATTATCTTCCCTTCAGGAATCGTCACTCCGTCGAAAGAATCCCCTGGGATGAACACCTCACCTGCAGTCATGAAGCGTTCCTCATCGGCTGCTTTCCTCGTAGACAGGGAGTAGGTGTCGGTAATCGTCATCACGCTCCCCTTCTTTCCGTCAGTGACGGTAAAGGTCCTGACCCAGGAATTGCAGGCAGCTTCAGGCAGGTAAGCGCCCTTGAGATCCATGGAAAGGGTGCTTGTAGCTCCCTTGGTCTTGAAAGAGGTATTGGAAGCGGCAAACTCCTCTCCATCCTTCTGCTCTGTGCCATTGATGATCGGGACATTGTGCCAGCCGGACTGCATGGTGAAGATTCCATACCTCTCATCGGAGAATGTCTGGCGGGTATATGTCGGGGCACCTACGTCTATCAAGACAGGATGGTCGTTGGATGAAAGGATGAAGTTTCCGACATCATTGTGGTTATGGCTCTCACCGTTGTTTCCTCCCTTGGCAGCTATGTTCCAGTCTGAAGTATGGAGGAAAGCGACCTGAGTCTGGGGATACCAGGTATTTGCCGGAATATCCTTCCTCAAAGAAGCAAGGACCTTGTCATATCCTTCATTGGCGACCCTTGCATTGAGGGCATCGATGTCACTCCCAATCTTGGAAGAAGTCCACATACGCTCAAGAGCCCTCCCGACATTTGTCTCTGCTATTACCTTCGGCTTGTCGAAACCACCATCGTCATTGCGAAGACAGAACAGTCCGTAATTTACCAGCTCCTGGCTGCCATATGCCTTTCCATAATCCCAAAGCAGGTTGCCGTTAGGACGGATCTTTGCAGCTGCGTCTGCGAAATTGGCCATGAATCCTCCGCCCATGTCAGCCCTGGATTCGAACTCGCCCATGCGGCGGATCTTGTCATTTCCGAAGGCATTAAACTTTCCGCCGGAAGCATCGTACATTTCCTGAACCCAGCTGAAAAGCATTCCTGCAGCACGGTCGAAATAGCCCGGACCTTCATCGCATGCACCGTCATCATTGAACTGGTCAAGGTAGATATCGACGAGCATGCAACTCCTGGCGACAGCCTTATTGATCTTAGCCTGGTCTTTCTCCACCAGGAGGAAGGCCTGCATGACATTGTAGTTGCACCAGGGATTCCAGTTGTTCACATCCTCGCCATGGAGTCCCATCCACCACTGACCAATCTCCTGGTCGGGATCGAAGAACGGTTTTATGATGTTATTATCCAGAGCCCTGCGAGCCGCACGGCAGATTACAGGATCGAGTTTGTCCACTTCATTCTCCATATAATAGAGGCACCAGGAAATCACCGAACCTGCTTCACTGTCGAAGAGGTCGATGAAGAAGTCATCTCCGCTCGGGAGAGGTCCGTTCCCCGGCTTATAGTGATTGTGTGCAGCGATGATCCAGGCGGGCATGAATGCGAAATGATAGAGTCCGTCTGCAATCTTCGGGACAAAACGTCCTTTCCCCTCAGCAAGTTCCGCATAAAGCAGACGTGCCAGAGCGTTTCTGTTTGCACTGTAGGGGCCTTCCATGTCAGTACGGTTGCCAGACCTTGCAAACTCCAGATAAACTGATGCGGGCATAGTATTCCACTGAAAATCAAGGAGGCTTTCTCCTGTTGCGATCATCTCCGCAGCCTGCTCCTTTCCAAGCAGTTTCGCCCATCCGGCACGATCGGAATAAGCCGGATATTTCTTTCCTAAGCATCCAGGGGTAAAAGAATCAGCGACACCCGGCTGGGCATAGAGATTCTTCATATAATCCCTGGGGCCGGACTGTGCCGACGCTCCGGCACAGAACAGCAACGACGCAAAAACTGCGATCGCCGTCAAAATGGTTTTGTTCTTCAACATGGTTATTAATTTTGGTAAGGTTAGATCTATTTCTGGGTAACAGTGAGCTTATAGGTACCCTTCAGAGGTGCGTTCGGAGCCGATTTGAGGATGATCCTGCGGATCTGGGGGCCCCAGACCATTGCGATACGCCTGTCATCAAGATCCCTGACCTCGACCGATGGAGTAAGGTTCCTGGAATAGGCGATTTCCAGCACATTCTCTCCGTCCTTGACGAACAAGGTACCGGAACTCACAGTCCTGCCTTCAAAACTGTCACCGGGCACGAAGACAAGTCCGGCAGTAATCAGGTGCTCCTCATCCGGAGCATTCCTGGAGGAAAGAGAATAGGTGTCAGTGATTGTCATCACGCTGCCCTTGCTGCTCCCGTTGACAATGAAGGTCCTCTTCCATGAGTCGCAGGCAGCCTTGGCCGGATAGGCGCCCTCTATGTTGAGGGAGAAGGTACTGGTGCTCCCTTTTGACTTGAACGCTGTGTTCGAAGCCGCATATTGCTCACCGTCCATCTGCTCGACTCCGTTGATGACAGGAGTGTTGTGCCAGCCGGACTGCATCGCGAAGATAGTGTACCTCTCAGCCGAGAAGGTCTGACGGACATATGTAGTCTGTCCTACATCTATCAGGGCCGGGTGCTCCCTGGAAGATAGGATGAAAGAACCGATGTCGTTATGGTTGTGGTTCTCGTTGTTGTGGCCTCCCTTTGCGGCGAAATTCCAGTCAGGAGTGGTAACGAAAAGCACCTGGGTCTGAGGGAACCAGGAGTTCGCAGGCACGTCTTTCCTGAGGGAAGCGAGCACCTTCTCATATCCCTCGGTCTGGCACCTTGCATTAAGAGCATCTACATCCTTGTAGAGCTCGTCCGCTTCTTTTATGCGCTGTAGAGCCCTGCCTACGTTTCCGGTAACACCGGGAGCAGGCTTGTTGAAACCGTCCTTGTCGTTCCTGAGGCAGTACAGGCCGAAGTCCTCCAGTTCCTTGCTGCCGAGGGATTTTCCGTAGCTCCAGAGAAGGGAGCCGGAAGGACGGAGCCTAGCCGCGGCATCGGCGAAATTGGCCATATAACCTCCCTTCATGTCCGCCCTGGATTCATACTCGCCCATGCGGCGGATCTTGGGATTGTTGAAACAGTCGAATTTGCCGCCTGAAGCCTCATACATCTCCTGCATCCAGCTGTAAAGCATTCCGGCTGCCTGGTTGAAGTATGACGGACCTTCGTCGCAGGCGCCGTCATCCCTGAACTGGTCGATGAAAATGTCGTTGCTCCTGACGCACCTGGAAAGAGCCTCGTCAATCTTGGCCTGGTCCTTTTCCACCAGCAGGAAAGCCTGCATGCAGTTGAAATTGCACCAGGGGGTCCAGTTGCACACTATCTCATCGTGGAATCCCATCCACCACTGCGGAACTTCCTTGTTGAAATCCAGATAAGGCTCGATGATGTTCTTGTCCAATGCCCTGCGAGCGGCACGGCATATGAACGGATCCAGTTTGTCCACTTCATCCTCCATGAAATACAGGCACCAGGAGACAAGTCCTCCTACCTCCCCGTCAAAGAGGTCTATGAAATGATAATCCCCGCTGGGAAGAGAACTTCCGGTAGGCTGACGCCATATGTGTGCCGCGATGATCCAGGCAGGCATGAAGGCGAAATAATACAAACCGTCACCGATCTTGGGGACGAAACGGCCCTTTCCTTCCGCAAGTTCAGCGAAAAGCAAAGCAGAAAGAGCCGCCCTGTTCTGGCCATGGGGCCCTTCCATGATGGTCCTGTTGCCCGACTTGTTGAATTCAAGATAGGCCGACGCCGGGATGTACTGCCAGTCGTATTCCAGGAAACGCTCTCCGGTAGCTATGAGCTGTTTGGTCAGATCCTCCCCGAGCAATTCAGCCCAACCCTGACGGTCGGTGTAAGCCGGATAGGCCTTCCCAAGGCACCCGGGAGTGAAAGAAGCAGCCACTCCAGGCTGGGAGTAGATTGTCTCCATGAAATTACGCGGAGTGTCTGAAACCTGTGCAGAGGCCGTAAAAACGCTGAGCTGCAAAGCCAGCAGGCATGACAAATAGATTAATCCGGTCTTGATTTTAGACATAGTATTGCTATGGTTATTAATTGAATGATTGTTTGAGTGTTAGTATGTAGCGAATATAATAAATTTTTCCATCTGTTGAAACAGAGGCGAAAAAAAGTTATTTTTGTCCTGCAAACAACAATCAAGTTCTATGAAATCGAAAGCACTGCTGGTTTTCAGCATGGTGGCCGTGGCGATAGCCGCAGGCTGCACCAAAGATGAAACTGCCTCCAGGGACGAGGACCTTGCGGGCATCAATGTCGCAGTAGGTGAAACTTCGGGGCCTTATCAGAAGCTCTTTGTACTCAACGAAGGGAAACAAGGCACCAACAATGCAACACTGGACTTTTTCCGTTTCTCTGACGGGAACTATGTCCAGAGCACGTTCAGAAAAATGAACCCGACCGTCACGGGCGGATTGGGCGACACCGGAAACGACTTGAAAATAGACAAAGACAAGGCCTGGGCCGTACTAAACGGAGGCCCCGGGCTGGTAGAGGTATTGTCCGCGAAGAACGAGACGCACATCGCGACCATCAGCATCCCGACTCCCAGGAACATCGCGTTCGACGATGACTACGCATATGTAAGTTCGTGGTCCGGAGCATATTACGGCGGAGCGGACAGGAAAGGTGCGGTCGTCCGCGTACGGAAAAGCAAGTACGAGGTAGTTGACTCGGTAACAGTAGGCTACCAGCCCGAAGGGATAGCGGTATATGACGGGAAGATCTATGTAGCCTGCTGCGGCGGAGCGAAGAGCGATTATTCATATGATGACAGGATCTTCGTCCTGGACGCGAATACCTTCAAGATAACCGACACAATCACCGTAGCAAAGAACCTGAAAGACATATTTATCGACTCCGAAGGAAACGGATGGGTCACCTCTATGGGGGACTTCGGTGCCCTTCACTCAAGTGTGTACAAGTTTCTCGGCGATAACATAGATGCCTGCAACTCAGCTGTTTCCTCCGCCCCTGTCCGTTATTCATGCGCAGCTCTCGCGCAAGGAGCCTCACCAGCCGACAGGAAGCTCTACATTATAGGGACGGAAGAAGAATTCATCTGGGACGGTTCAGTGGAAAAGAAATGGAAACTCTACACTGTGCGCACCGACAACGGCGCCGTGACCGTAAAGGACTTCACCCCTGCCGGAGCAGCACTCGGCCCAGCTGCCGCGGTACCGTATGGCATATGCGTGAATGAATCCAACGGTGACCTATACGTAAGCGACGCCGGTGACTATGTCTCTCCCGGGACAGTAAGTTGCTACTCCTCAGGACTCAGCCTGAAGTGGAAGACCACCGCAGGAGTGGATCCCGGACATATGATCTTATACCGGAAATAAATACGACAACGCCTCCGGTCCCTCGTTGAACAGGAGGTCCAGCGCGGAGAGCCCTCCGCAGAATCCGAAACGTTCTGAGAAGACCTGCCAGTAAGGCCTGTCAAGCCCAAGGTCCGCCATTATATGGTCGGGACGTTTCGGGTGTATGACATAACGGTAATCCCCTTCGGAGCATTCCGCCGATTCAGGCGCCACGAAAGCCACGGTGCAGGAAAGATCGCAGACAATCTTCAGCTTGTCAAGCAGATATTCCAGGCTCAGGGTATTGAGTTCAAAAAGGGTTTCGGGACGGGAGTCCAGGACATCGAAGAGGGAATCCTTGTAGAAATCGAAGAAAGGAGAACTTTCATATGCCGAAACCAGGGCCCTCTTGAAACGGGTCACCCAGGGGACCGAATAGTCCACCTTCACCTCAGTGACAGGGCGCCCGAGCGCCGGACGGACTACCGGATAGCTGAAATCTTCAGGTCCCGATGCGGACAGGAAGCGGCACCTGTTGCGCCAACTTTGCTTCTGGTAATTCTCGCAGGCTTCCAGGGAAACCTTTGACGCAATGACGGCTCCGGAAGGATTATCCGGAACCGTCATTCCACTGGCGATGAGCGCCAGATATTCTACAGGAGGAAAGAATGCCGTCGAAAAGAGCAGCATTTACTCGATGTCTCCCCTCTCTTTAAGGTCATTCGCGCGGATGATTCCGCGGCGGGAATTCTTGATGAAAGACAGGATCTGGTCACGCTCGGGTGTCTGCGGGAAACCGGCTTCCACCTTGGAACAACCGTCGGTTATGTTGTAACCCTGGAAGTAGATGGTGTCGTAGATGTCCTTGATCTCCCTGATTACGGAAGAGTCGAAACCGCGCCTCTTGAGTCCCACCAGGTTGATACCGCAGTAGCAGATAGGATCCCTGCCGGCAAGAACGAACGGAGGAATGTCCTTGTTGATCTTGGAAGCTCCTCCGATCATGGCATGTGCACCGATATGGGAGAACTGATGGGCCTTGGCGCCGCCTCCCAGGATAGCCCAATCTTCGACTACGGTCTCTCCCGCAATCCCGACATAGCTGACGAGTATGCAATGATTGCCGACAGTACAGTCATGGGCGATGTGTACATATGACATGATGAGGGTGTTGTCTCCTACCTTGGTCACTCCTTTACCGCTGGCCTTGGTACCTCTGTTGATCGTAGCGCATTCGCGGATAGTGACATTGTCGCCAATTTCCACATATGAAACCTCTCCGTCATATTTGAGGTCCTGCGGTATGGCTCCTACGACTGCACCGGGGAAAACCGTACAGTTCCTGCCCATGCGGACATATTGGAAAATAACTGCGTGGGGAAGTATCCTGCAACCGTCACCGATCTCGACGTCAGCATCAATGAATGCATATGGTCCTATCTCGATATTGTCTCCCAGCTTCGCAGCAGGACTGACAGTTGCCAAAGGGCTGATGTTGTTCATTACGATAAAAAATTATTCTTCGGATGCGGTAGTGAGCAATTTCCGTACCGCTTTAGCTGCGTTGGTGTTGATCTTGTGTCCCGGCTTGTAGGCAGTGACCTTAGCCTTGAGCCTGCCTCCGCAAAGGCAGAAGTCCCCCATGATGTCGAGAAGCTTGTGGCGGCCGCATTCATTCGGAAAATGCAGCTTGAGGTTGCTGAGATATCCTTCGGGGGTGACAAAGAGCCCGTGATAGCCAAGGCTGGACGCGATTTCGTCCAGGTGCTCCTGCTCTACCGGCTTCTCCACCACAATGATTGCATTGTCGATGTCACCGCCCTTGATAAGGCCATGGCTGAGGAGGAACTCGATCTCATGAAGGAATACGAAGGTGCGGCATATGCCGATCTCACAGGGATAATCGACATCTTCATCCCAATGGGCGGTCTGGACGCCGAGGACTCTGGAGCCGAAATCGGCAGTGACGTCGAATGATGGGGCATCGGCCGGTTCGACCCGCACCCATGATCCACTTTCTTCGTCCTTTATCTCAATTGCTTCCGGAATCTCGACATACCTGCGCTCCGCATCCTGCTCCTCAAGTCCATCAGCGGTTATGGCCTCGATGTAAGGCCTTGCACTGCCGTCCAGGATGGGTACTTCGAGATTGTCAAGGGAAATCTTCGCATTGTCAACACCAAGGCCTGAAAGTGCCGAAAGGATGTGCTCGACAGTGACGGCCTGGGCCTCACCGGAAGCAATCGTAGTACTCCTGGCTGTAGTAGTGACAAATTCTGCGAGAGCCGGAATCTGAGCGTCCTCCATGTCGGTACGTACGAAGACGATACCGGTGTCCACGGGGGCCGGAGACAACGTCATATGAGAGAAAGTGCCGGTGTGAAGGCCCTTTCCCTCGAATTCATATGCTCTCTTCAAAGTCCTTTGCTTCATCTCGAAACAAGATTTGGGCTGCAAAGATAGCAATTTATTTTAATACCAAAGCTATTTACTTTCCGAACCCCTCTTTGCCGTTCTTGCGGAAGACGGCATAGCCCCTCATGTACTCTTTGACCGGAATGGCGGGAGAACCGAGGAGGGTCTCCCCTTCTTTCTTCGGACTGCCGATGACTCCGGCCTGGGCCCCGATGGTGGTGTGGTCGGGAATGACTATATGTCCGACGATGCCGACCTGTCCGGCGAGAATGCAGTTCTTTCCGATCTTGGTGGAGCCTGCTATTCCGCACTGGGCGGCCATTACGGTATTGTCACCAATCTGGACGTTGTGGGCGATCTGGCAGAGGTTGTCGATCTTGACTCCCTTGCCGATGATTGTGGATTCCATTTCAGCGCGGTCGATAGTGGTGCCGGCCCCTATCTCGCAATTGTCGCCGATTATCACGTTGCCAAGATGCTCGATCTTCTCCCACGTGCCGTCGCTCTGGGGCACGTTGCCGAAACCGTCGGAACCGATCACGGCATTTGCATGGATGATGACATTGTCACCTATAACCATACCCGGATATATGACAACGCCGGGATAGATGATGCAGTTCTTTCCGATGCGGGTGTCATCGCCGACGTACACATTCTCGTAAATCTTGGTGAAATCACCTACATATGCATGATGTCCGACATATGAATGGCTTCCCAGATAGACCTTCTTGCCGAATTTTGTGGTCAGGAAATATGACGAACGGAATCCGCGGTGACGGCCGGAAGTACGCTTCTGCGTGGCGGCATACTTGAGGAGAGTGGCGATGGCTTCATATGAATTATCTACCCTCACCATTGTTGGGGTCACCTTCTCCTTGGGCTGGAAATCCTTATTTACCAGCAAGATGCTGGCCTTGCAGGTGTAAACGTAGTTCTCGTATTTGGGATTTGCGAAAAAACAGAGCTGCCCGCTCTTGCCGTGCTCGATCTTGGCGAATGATGTAATAGTTGCAGCGGGATCGCCCTCTACCGTGCCCTTCAAGATCCTTGCTAACTGTTTTGCAGTTAATTCCATTTGCGCTTTTTGGATATAATTTTGGTTTACAAATGTAAGTATATTTTTTGAATTAAAATAAATATTCGTATCTTTGCACCGTTGATATGTGGGATAGGGGCCGAAAGGTTCCTATCCCTTGTTTTAAGGAAATGCCGATGAACGTAAAGGATATCCTCGAAAAGATGACCCCCGTGGTGGAAAGCCGCGGTTGTTTCGTAGTGGATGTTGAAGTGTCCCCGGACAATGACATCACTTTCACTATCGAGAAGACGGAGGGTGCCGTGGAGATGGATGACTGCATAGCTGTCAATAACGCGTTCCTGGACACATTCGACCGCGACGTGGAAGACTACTCCCTGACAGTTACTTCCGCCGGACTGGACCAGCCCCTGAAGGTATATGCCCAGTTCCGCAAGGCTCTCGGCACGGAAGTTACCGTAAGCCTCAAGGGAGGAAGGCGTCACACCGGCACGCTCACCGCCGCGGACGAAGAAGGCATATGCCTGCGTTACACGGCAAACGAAGCGGTTGAAGGCAAGAAGAAAAAAGTGGCCGTGGAGCACGAGGAGAATTTCCCGTTCACCCAGATCAACTCGGTCATTCCATACATAGAATTCAAATAACAGAAAAATAAAATGGCAAAGAAAACCGAAAAAGAAGACACCCTCATTGATGCTTTCAAGATTTTCAAGGAAGAAAAGAACATTGACCGTCCGGTCATGATGGGTGTGCTCAAGGATGTGTTCCTGACCCAGATAACGAAGACATATGGTTCTTCGGACAATTTCGACGTGATCATCAACGTCGATAAGGGTGACTGTGAGATCTACCAGAACTTCGAGATAGTCGAAGAGGTGGAGAATCCCAACACCCAGATGACACTTGAGCAGGTGACCGAGGATTCCGGCGATGACGATTACGAAATCGGAGACACCTACACGAAGAAGCTCAGCCTCGAGTCCTTCGGCCGCAGGGGTATCCTCAACATCCGCCAGAACCTTCAGGGCCGCATCATGGACATCGACAAGGCCAATGTGTACAAGAAATACAGCGAGAAGGTCGGCGACCTCTTCAACGGTGAGATCTACCAGACCTGGTCGAAAGAAGTCCTCATCCTCGATGAAGACGGAAACGAGCTCCATCTTCCCAGGACCGAGCAGATTCCCGGTGAGCACTTCAAGAAGAACGACACTGTCCGCGCCATAATCAAGAGCGTGGAAATGAAGAACAACACTACTCCCTACATCACCCTTTCCCGTACATCGAACGAGTTCCTCGAGAAGCTTTTCGAGCAGGAAGTGCCTGAAATCCTCGACGGTCTCATCACTATCAAGAAAGTCGTCCGTATCCCGGGAGAGCGCTCCAAGGTCGCTGTCGAGTCATATGACGACAGGGTCGATCCCATCGGAGCCTGCATCGGTGTGAAGGGATCCAGGATCATAGGAATAGTCCACGAGCTCCATAACGAGAACATCGACGTGCTCCAGTGGACCAACAACACCCAGCTCCTCATCCAGAGGGCCCTGAATCCGGCAAAGATATCTTCCTTCGACATGGGCACCTCCGACCAGGACACCATCAAGGTCTACATGCAGCCTGACGAGGTCCGCATAGGTATCGGCCGCGGCGGATGCAACATCAAGCTCGCAAGCATGCTGGCAGGTAGGGAAATCGAAGTCTGGAGGGAATCTCCCAAGGGTGTTGACGAAGAGGAGGACGACGTGCTTCTCGACGAATTCGACAACGAGATCGAGCCATGGGTGATCGACCAGCTCAAGAGCATCGGATGCGAGACCGCCAAGAGCGTACTCGCCTTCCCCGAAGAGGACATCGCAAACAGGGCCGACCTGGACGAAGAGACAGTCAAGCACGTGTTTGAAGTACTGAAAGCTGAATTCGAAGACTAATACAGAAAGACTAAGCCAACAACAAACAGGGGTCAATATATGGCAGAAATCAGATTAAACAAGATTTTCAAAAAGTACAACATCGGACTTCAGACTCTGGTGGATTTCCTGAACAGCAAAGGAGCCGGAATAGAAGCCAACCCGAATCTCAAGATATCGGATTCATGGATTCCCGACATCGAGAAGCAGTTCGGCAAGGACCTGGCGCTTAAGGAAGCATCCGAGAAGGTGGACATCAAACTCACCGAGATTCTCGAGAAGAACACCCGCAAACAGGAAGAGGAGACAGAAGAAGAACCTGAAAGGGAGACCATCATCAAGAGCACCAGCCTGATGCATGACAGGAAACCCAAGTCCCAGGCGTCTGCCCAGCAGGAAAGCCCTGTTGAATCCGCACCTGAACCTGCTCCGGAGAAGGCTCCGGAACCGCAGCAGCCCCAGGAGACCGCCCCGGAACCAGCCGAGCCCAAGCAGGAAGCACCTGCAGAAGAGAAGGTGGAAATCCCGGCTTCCAAGGAAGAAATCCCCGAGCCGGTTAAAGAACCTGAAATCGCAGAACATCCTGAAGGCCAGGTGGAAAGCGAGCCCTCCAAGACCCCGGAGGAAAGCATTCCCGAAGCCGAAGAGGTTAATGCCCCTGCAACGGTGGAACCCGAGCCCCTGCCCGAGGAGGAGCCTGAATCAAGTGCTCCGTTTATGGATGAGGATGAGGAAGCCGCTTCCCAGGAGGCTGACGCCTCACAGGCCAATGTCCCAGGCCTGAAAGTCCTCGGAAAGATTGACGTTTCCCAGTTCGAAAGGAAGAGCAAGAAGCGTGAGAGAATCACCAAGGGCTCCCAGAAAGTTGATGTCGAGAAGGTAGGAAAGACTGCCGAAAACACCAACAGGCGCGACAAGAAGGCAGCTCCGGCTCCTGCAGCCGCTGCTGGAAAAGGCAAGAGAAGCCGCGCCCGCGACCGCTTCAAGCCCGCGATGACCGAGGCCGAACAGGAAGAGATGCAGAAAGAGATCCAGAAGCAGGTCAAGGAGACATATGCGCGCATGAACGAAACCAAGACGAAGAACGCGTTCGGCGCCAAGTACCGCAAGGAGAAGAGAGAGGCTGCAGCCGCCAGGACCATGGAGGAATCGGCAGAGCTCGCAGCGATGAAGAAGACCCTGAAGGTGACCGAGTTCCTTACCGTAAACGACCTCGCGACCCTCATGGACAACACTCCGGTAGTGAAGGTGATCTCAGCCTGCATGTCACTCGGACTTATGGTTTCCATCAACCAGAGGCTCGATGCCGAGACCATCGTCCTGGTCGCCGAGGAATTCGGCTACAAGGTCGAATTCGTAACGGCCGAACTTACTGAAGAAATCAACAAAGATGATGTCGCGGACGATGAGAAGGACCTTGTGGAGAGGCCTCCGATCATCACCGTCATGGGTCATGTAGACCACGGTAAGACTTCATTGCTCGACTACATCCGCAAGTCCAACGTCATCGCAGGAGAGGCCGGAGGTATCACCCAGCACATCGGTGCCTACAATGTCGTCCTCCCCAGCGGAAAGAGGATCACTTTCCTCGACACCCCGGGACACGAGGCGTTTACAGCCATGCGTGCCCGTGGAGCCCAGCTCACTGACCTTGCGATCATCATCATCGCCGCAGACGACGCGGTCATGCCGCAGACTATCGAGGCTATCAACCACGCACAGGCTGCCGGAGTCCCGATGGTGTTCGCAATCAACAAGATAGACAAGCCCGGCGCTAATGCCGACAGGATCTACCAGCAGCTTTCCCAGATGAACATCCTGACGGAGAACTGGGGAGGTAAATACCAGTGCGAGGAAATTTCCGCGAAGAAGGGCCTTAACGTGGACAAACTTCTCGATAAAGTCCTCCTTGAGACCGATCTCCTTGAACTTAAGGCCAATCCCAAGAGGATAGCCCAGGGTGCCGTCATAGAATCCTCCCTCGACAAGGGACGCGGATTCCTGGCAACCGTCCTCGTCCAGAACGGAACCCTCAGGACCGGAGACATGATCCTTTCCGGAATTTATTTCGGACGCGTCAAGGCCATGTTCAACGAACGTGGACAGAAGGTTGACGAGGCAGGTCCCTCCACCCCTGTTTCGGTACTCGGACTCAATGGCGCTCCCTCCGCTGGTGACAAGTTCAATGTCATGCTCGATGAGAAGGAAGCCAAGTCCATCGCGAACAAGAGGGAACAACTCATACGCATCCAGGGTATCAAGACCCAGAAGCATATGACTCTCGAGGAGATAGGCCGACGTATCGCAATCGGAAACTTCAAGGAACTCAACACCATCGTCAAGGGCGATGTGGACGGATCCGTAGAGGCTATGGCCGACTCCCTCATCAAGCTCTCGACCGAGCAGGTCAAGGTCAACGTCATCCACAAAGCCGTCGGAGCCATCACCGAATCCGATGTCCTGCTTGCAGAGGCATCCGATGCCATCATCATCGGATTCCAGGTACGCCCGACTACGGAAGCCAAGAAGACTGCCGAACAGGAAGGCATCGAAATCCGTCTCTACTCTGTCATCTACGACGCCATCAACGAAGTCAAGGACGGTATCGAAGGTATGCTGGAGCCTATCAAGAAGGAGGAGGTCACTGCGACTGTCGAAATCAAGCAGACATTCCACATCTCCAAGGTCGGCACGATTGCCGGCTGTCTCGTCAGGGACGGAAAGATCTCCAAGGATGCACAGGTCAGGGTTATCCGCGACGGTATCGTCGTACACACCGGACCGCTCGCTTCCCTCAAGAGGGTCAAGGACGATGTCAAGGAGGTTTCCGCCGGAATGGAATGCGGCGTCGCCCTCCAGTCCTACAACGACATCCTCCCGGGAGATATACTCGAGGCCTTCAAGATAGTGGAAATCAAGCAGACCCTGTAATCCCGGGATATCATGCTCGTAGTAATGGAAGGCCTGGACGGCTCAGGCAAGTCCACACAGGTCAGGAAACTGAGGGAACACCTGGAGAGTATTTCCGGGACAGTGGAATACATCCACTTCCCCCGCTACGACGCTCCGGTGTATGGAGAGCTCATAAGCCGTTTCCTCAGAGGTGATTACGGTTCCAATGAGCTGGTTCATCCGCAGTTGGTGGCACTTCTCTACGCCGAAGACAGGCACGGAGCTGCACCTCAGATGAATGCCGCCCTTTCCCGCGGGGAGACTGTCCTCCTGGACAGGTACGTCTATTCCAATGTAGCATACCAGTGCGCCAAGGTGGACAATGTGGATGAAAGGGAAGAACTCAGGGAATGGATCCTGAACACCGAGTTCGGGGAATTCGGACTTCCCCGTCCGGACCTGAACATATTCCTCGACGTCCCCATCGGCTTCGTGGAAGCAAAGCTTACCTCCAGCCGTACCGGCGCCGACCGGAGCTATCTGGAAGGCCACAGGGACATCCATGAGGCAGACCTCGGATTCCAGAAGAAGGTGAGGGATGTCTATCTTCGCCAGGCTTCCCTGGATCCGAACTTCATCCGGATAGACTGTTCTTCTCCCGAAGGGGAGATGCTTCCTCCTGAGGAAATCTCTTCGAAGGTCAGAGCGGCTGTAGATGCTTTCCTTGCCTCCGGGAAATAAATTTCATATGAACATAGCATACCACCGTATCAGACGTACCGCAGCAATCCTGACAGGGCTTGTTTTCTTTTTCGCGGGCGCTCTGAAGCTCATGGACCCAACGGGCGCAGGGCTGGTGGTTGCCGAGTACCTTTCATTTTTCCATCTCGGGTTCCTGTCTCCGCTTTCCAAAGCGATTGGCGTAGGGATGGCCTTTCTCGAGACAGCAGTCGGTGCGGCGCTGATACTCGGAGTGTGGAAAAAAACAGTGGCGATAATCACCTCGGTGCTGATCGCCATATTCACGATCATCACCCTGATCCTGGCCATATTCAATCCCCAGATGGACTGCGGCTGCTTCGGTGAAGCCATCCACCTCAGCCATATGCAGACATTCCTGAAGAACCTGGGGCTCTGCCTTGTCGCCGCCCTGGCCTTCCTCCCCTTCCGGGAGCTGGGAGGCAACAGGACCCGCAAGCTGGTTACATTCCCGATAGTCCTCGTGCTTATCGCTCTGTTTACCATCCACCAGCTTTTCTCCCTGCCGCTCATAGACTTCACTTCATTCAGGCCGGGGACCGAACTGTCTGCCGGATGGACGGAAGACCTGGAGAATCTGGATGTCATGCCTCCTGCTCAATTCATATACGAGAAAGACGGCCAGAGACAGACCTTCTCCCTGGAAAACCTCCCGGATTCCACATGGACATTCGTCGATGCGATCGCACCTGAGATTCCCACGAAGGCAGATAATGACGGTTTTGTAAACCTTCCCTTCAGGGACACGGAAGGCAACTCGCGTGACTCCCTGGCAATCACCGGAAAAGTCTTCGCGATTTCGGTTACACAGCCTTCCAAACTCAGCCCAGCACAATGGCAGAAAGCAGCCTCAGCCCTTTCAGCCGCATCGGACAACGGGTTCACTCCCCTGCTCCTGGCTGCAGCTACACCTGCCTCCCTCGAAGAGATGATCAAGCCCATGTCCCTTCAAAACGGCGCCGAAGCCATCCTGCTGATGAACGCATACAGCGCGGACTACAGGACGCTCATCTCCCTGAACCGCTCCAACGGCGGCGCGACATGGTTCGATGACGGACAGCTCATATGCAAATGGACTGCAGGGAAACTGCCCTCATCTTCCGCCCTCAGGCAAGCTGCGGCGGACAATCCGCTCGAGCATATGATTTCATATGACACCAGAGGCCGCATCGCATCCCAGGCATGGCTCATTGCCGTTTTCGCGGTAATGATACTCTTCTGACAGGAAGCAAGTTTTTAACTTTGGAGTGTTGATAACTTTATTTGCGGACAGCCTAAAAAGTCTCTAAATTAGAACCCCGGAAAACATAAACCTAAATACTATTATGTCTTACGGGAAAAAGCTGACCCTGGGCCTTCAGCACATGTTCGCCATGTTCGGCGCAACTGTCCTGGTCCCAGTTATCACCGGACTCTCGATGTCCGCGACCCTCCTCTTCGCCGGTATCGGCACTCTCCTGTTCCACCTTTGCACCAAAATGAAAGTCCCTGCATTCCTGGGATCTTCATTCGCATTCCTCGGAGGCTACGCTTCTGTAGTACAGATGGGCATGGCGAATGGACTGACTCAGGCTCAGGCACTTCCATATGCATGCATCGGTGTTTTCTGCGCCGGCCTCATCTATTTCATCGTGGCCGCCCTCTTCAAGATGTTCGGTCCCAAGAGGGTCATGCGCTACTTCCCGCCGATCGTTACCGGCCCCATCATCATCGCAATCGGCCTGACTCTCTCCGGCTCGGCAATCAGCAGTTGCTCTTCCAACTGGTGGATCGCACTGCTCGCCATCGCGATAGTGATCATATGCAACATATGGGGCAAGGGAATGATCAAGATCATCCCCATCCTTCTGGGAATCGTCGGCTCATATCTGGTTGCAGCATGCTTCGGAATGTGTGACTTCAGCCCGGTCAAGGATGCAGCCTGGATCGGAATGCCGGTCAAATGGCAGAACACCGCCCTTTCCGTTTTCAGCAATCCCGACTGGGGGCTTGTCGTAGCGGCCATAATCGCTATCGTCCCCATCTCTATCGCTACCATGATGGAGCACATCGGAGACGTTTGCGCAATCTCCTCGACCGTCGGCGAGAACTTCATCGAGAATCCCGGCCTTCACCGCACCCTCCTTGGTGACGGTCTTGCAACGGCTGTCGCTTCCATGTTCGGCGCTCCCGCCAACACTACCTACGGCGAGAACACCGGCGTCCTGAATCTTACCCGGGTTTACGACCCCGGCATCATCCGCATAGCCGCAGTCTTCGCAATCGTACTCTCCTTCTGCCCGAAGTTCTCCGCAATGATATCCTGCATGCCGGCAGCCACCATCGGCGGTGTCTC
>JAEEGL014862845.1_pt1 | contig 17307 bp, 28 predicted proteins | sample 9134231 | NCBI WGS metagenome assembly JAEEGL01 (sample SAMN16246548, study PRJNA631951) | gut metagenome | biome: gut microbiome; feature: rumen; material: fiber-attached | host: Bos | place: Iran: Karaj | collected 2018-10
ACGTCAGGCACCCAGACAGGCACAGCCGCAAGCCTACCAGCAGCAGCCGTCCTACGCCCGTCAGGCACAGCCGCAGTCACCGACCTACCCGACGCGGCATCACCGCCGCCCGCAGGACGTGACGCAGGAGAACACCCCGCCGCCGCCCGACCTCTTCGGTTATCGCAAGTAATTCCCTACGGCTATGGCAACGAAGACCCCAGACGGCATGATCAAGTTCCGCGTCCGCATCACCCGCATTGAGACGAAGGACGTGGAGGTCACGGCGACGGACATGTATAAGGCGCAGAGTATCGGTAAGGCGATGGCACGCAAGTACGACTGGCAGGACGTTGACGACATCGCCTACTCCGCCCTCGCCGAGCCCTGGTTCATCGGGGAAAAGAAGCGGCGGTAAGAAGAAATCAAGAAAACAAGAAATCAACGTTTCAATATTTCAACATTTGCGTCAAGCAACGTTTCTTGGTTTCTTGCAACATACAAGACAAGCAATCAAAACATCAAACATACAAACATTAAAGATTTAAAGTTATGGAGAAAAAAAGTATTGAAAAGGTATTGGATCGCCTGTCGGAAATGACGGACGAAGAGAAAGAGGCGATTCTTAAAGAGGCGAAAGCCGCCACTAAGGATGTCGAAGAACTTGCGGACTTGATTGTGAGTACGGTGCTTGCCTGGATGAAGCATCATGAGCATGATGAAGGTGACATGATGGCAAGACTGGTGACGGGTTTCTCAAAGGGCGTATGCTCTTTGCTGGTCACGTTTGACGAAGCGTTTGAGGATAGCGGGCATCAGCCGTCGAGTACGTTTATTGCCATGCTGCCAATCGGTATGTCATTAGCCAAGATGGAGCGTGAAATCCACAAGAAGATGGAACACGAGCGAATGATAAAGGAGGGTGCAAACTAAAAAGCAATGATTATGGAAACAAGACTGAAAGAAGTATTGGCAATCGTAAATCAGAAAGGTGGCGTCGGCAAGACCACCACCGTACAGAGTCTGGCTGTGGCCTTGATGCGACACTGCAAGTCGTGGCGCGTTTTGGTCATCGACCTTGATCCGCAGGGCGACCTGTCGAAGCTGATGCACTGGGACGCCGAGTTTGGTGACAGACCGACTGTGACGGATGCCTTGGCCGAAGAGAAAGGCAGATTGCCAATCTATAAGAGTGACCGAGGTGTGTATTACGTTCCGTCATCGAAGGAACTGCAGAACATTGAGCCGAAGATGATGGACCAAATGAAGTATCTCCACCCCTACCTGCTGCTGCGTCATCGGCTGTTGGGTGAAATTGAGGACTGCACAGGTGAGGGTATCACCAGCATACCTGAGTGGTTTGACTACGTGCTGATAGACTGCTCGCCCGCTCTGTCGATGTGTACCTATAATGCGATGGGTGCTGCCAGTGGCTTGCTGATACCCGTCCAGATGGAGGGTTTGTCGGTAGATGGCATTGGCTCTATCGTGGTGGAGATGGCTCAGATGCAGCAGGGACTGAACCCGCAGTTGCAGCTTCGCGGCTTGTTGCCTGTGATGGTCGATGCCCGTCCGAACATCGTGAAGGGCTTTATCTCTTACCTGCGCACGGCCTACGGTGACAATGTGACGCAGACCACTATCCCCCGTTCGGTGAAGGTGAACGAGGCACAAACGAAGAAGCAGGATATCTATGAGTATAAGCAATGGAGCCCTGCGGCTTGCGCCTATGAGAGCCTGGTGAAAGAGTTGTTTGATTGATCGACTGGAAAAACGATGATGAAGTTGATTACCTAAATGAAAGAAATGCGCATTTCAAGAAAACAACATTTCTTTCAAGCAATATTTCAACATTTCAAGAAAACAAGAAATCAAGAAACAAGTCATCAAATCAAGAATGAAATCAAGAAACAATGGTGTAAATCAAATATGAAATCAAGAAACGCTTATGTAAATCAAGAAACAAAGGCGCAAATCAAGTTTTGAATAAAGAAACAAAACTATCAATCAAGTATTCAATCAATTTAAATAGTAATCAATATGGCAAACAAGAATGAAACCAAGAAAGAAAACCAGTGGGACTTCCAGAAGATGCAGGAGTCGCTGGTGAGAGACCACGAGAAGAAGATTACTCAGGGTTTTGAGCATATCAAGAGTGGAAAGAGTGGGGCAGAGTTGCCTGTGGCATCGGAGCCCGCACCGCAGGCATCCGTGCCGGGAGTGGCAAACCATCAGGCGCAGGAGGCAAGCAGACCCCATGAGAAGTCACAGGAACCGACGAAGGGTGTGCAGACCTATATCCCGATGTCGCAGTACATCAGGCTGAACAATATCCGTGCCGTGCGCGGTGAGACCATCGGCAATCTCGTGGCGCAGTCGATCGCCCTCTGGCTCGACGTGCAGGAAGGGAAGAAGAGTATCAACACTAATCAGCAATAATTATGGAAACGAACGACAACAAAGGCCAGCTGAAGAAGCTGGGTAAGATAGAGGGTGTGATTTATGTAGAGAGCGACAACGGCTCCGCACCTGTGAACAATCAGCAGGGCGACCTGCCGTTCCCTGATGCTGGACTGCCGCCGCAGCCACAGGTCAAACCGAAATTGCACAAAGAGCGAAAGCAGGACATATTGGTGCATTGCCCTGCGTCACTTCATAGCCGCCTTGTAATGTTGAAGGCGAAAATCTATGATGACAGCGGTCAGCGCGTGACCATCAACAATATGATAGTGGATGCCATTGCCGCCTGGTTGGACGAGCACGAAAGCAAGGTGTCCGCAACTACATGATTGGAAACCTCGCGGGAAGTCGCCAAGACTATAAACGGGTTACGATTTCGGGGTGGAGAAAGGTGGCCAATACTATAAACTGGTTAACCAAAACAGCCTGCAAACGTCCTGAAAACGGGAAATCCGGCAAGACTAAAGACAACGCAACGGCATCTACCTTTTATATATTATACAGAGAAACAGAGGGTGGCTTGTCTTGTCTTAGACTATCGCAGAAACAGCCTATACAAGGGCATCACGGCCAACGGAGGTTAACCGACTTAGAGTTTTGGTAACACAAAAAGGGAACAATTCAGTAACAAAATGATAACAGACATGGAAACAAAGAACATTACGGTGGAACAGATGCGGGAGCTGGTGGCGCAGGAGAAGTGGGTGAAGACGCCCTACCGATATACGCAGCTCGGAGCGGGGCTGTCGCTGATACAGCAGCAGGCCCTGCTGATGGTGTCGCACTACCTGCAGTCGTACATCAAGGACTTCTACAACCTGCACCTCGACCGCTCGAAGCGCCGACCGAAGGCACTGTTCAGCGAGCACGTCCTGAAGAACGGCATACCGCCGATGAAAATCTACCTGGCCGACCTCGGTGTGCTGCCGTCGAACTACGGCGCGGCTCGGCAGGCCATCGAGCAAATCAACCTCATGGTGGAGCACCCGGAACTGGACGAGAACGGCAACGAGACGGGGCGCACGCTGCTGACCAACGTCTTCTCGCAGTTCGGATTTGAGGAGACGGGCGAATACTACAACTTCGGCGAGAAGGATGCCGACGGCAAGCGCCAGTCTGTCCGCATGAAGCAGCCGTGGATAGACGTGAAGATCAATCCCGACGTGGCAGAGTGGGCGTTTGACATGTCGCAGGGCTACGTGAACCATCTGGAACTGATTGCGTCGTACTCGACGAAGCGGCCCACGCCACGGCTCTACTTGATGCTGATGAACCGCACGAAGAAGGGCGAGAAGGAGGTGACGATACTGCTGACCGACCTGAAGGAGTACCTCGGCATCATGCCCTACAAGGATGAGCGGACGGGTGAGATGATTGTGCCTTACCCGAAGTTTGCCAATTTCCGCCAGAAGGTGCTCGACGCGGTACAGGCAGATCTCGACCGCATGGCGAAGGAGAACCACACGGACATCACGTTTACCTATGAACTGATTTATCCAGGCACACGGCGCAAGGGCGACCCCGAAGCGATACTCTTTCACGTGACGCGCACCGTGCTGGGCGATGCCTACAACGTGGTGGTAAACCACAAACCATCGGAGTTGATACGCAAGCCCGTGCAGCAGGAACTGTTTGCCGACGACGGGGCGCAAAGGGGTCAGGAACTGCTGCGCCCACAGGATTTTGTGGCGGGCGAGGGTGCCGACCTCTGGGCGCAGCTGTTATCCGATTACGACGGGCCTGCGAAATCACTGCTTTTGCGCTGCGAGTACATCGGACTGCGCGACGGGGCATTCTACGTCAGCATCAGCAAGGCCGACGAAAAGGTGTGGGCCTCGCAGGACTGGGATGATGTCTATGCCATTGCCCGTTCGCTGCTCCGCATCCCGCGCTTCGCCCCGCCCATCGTGAAGACCATATTCTAAAAACACGAATGACCACAAATGGCCACGCGCTCGGCTTTGCCGCTTTTACAAAGGCGCAGCCGACTAAAAGAATTACACGAATAGGTTTTTAATAAAAACAATACTGGAAACTTTTCAGAAATTTTAATAGTAAGACAATATGCTGATACAAATTTCAAACCGATGCGACGAGGGGTGCCCGCACTGCCTACAGGACAGCAGGGAAGACGGCGGGCTGATGTCGCTGGAAACGTTTAAGTACGCGGTGCGCTTTGGCATCGCGACGGGTTGGCACTTCTTCCTGATTACGGGTGGTGAGCCGACGATGAACCCCGAGATGATGGATATGCTCAGGTGGTTCGACACCGAGGCCGACCGCATGAGCCGTAAGATGCGCAACGTGTTCAACGAACGGATTATGCCGATGAAGTTCGGCGTGGCCACCAACGGTACGTGGATCGAGGACGACAAGATGCGCCGCGAGATGTACCGTATGACTCGGTTGAATACCTACATGTTCATGCAGGTCTATACCAACAAGCGGTGGTACCAGGACTATGACTTCATACAGGACTGGCGCACGGAGTTGGAGCAGATACCGCACTGCAAAATAATTGAGGACCAGTTGTGGATGCAGGACCTCGGACGGGCTCGGACGAATGCGGAGTGCCAGGCGGAGGTCGAGAAGAATCCCTACCGATGCTCGTGCATGAATGCCGCATTGGCCGCGCATCAGGTGTGGGCACCGAAGGACTACGGCTCGCAGCTCGAAGGACACTTGCAGATGTGCTCGCCGTGCGTTGATATCAACGGTGACGTACACATGTCGGAATCGTGGCTTTGCCCGTCGGTGGGCAACGTGCTTACTGACACGCCCGATGACATCTACAGTCGTATGCGGCAGTTCAAACCGTGTATGCGCTGCAAAAACTCGAAGAAGCTCTATGCCGACGAGGAGAAACTCTCCATAGCAAGGGAGATTTTAGGATTATAGCCTCGTGTGCGGTAGCCGATAAAAAGATCATCGCGAGTCCCGCGATACTAAAGCAGAGAAAAGTCGTCGGCGTGCTAACCAACAATGGGACCATTGAAAAATAGTCCCATTTTTTATTTTGAAAAATTTACCTTTGTCCGCAGATTTATGAAACCAAAAGGACAATGGTATGAACAAGAAAAAAACATTTTGGAGTGACGTCGCTGCCATCATGCGCTGGCGGTGGCAGAGAGTGAACTGGACGCTATTGGCAACGTGGACCATCGGTGCCATTGTGAGTACAATCATTTACGTCGGCATTGCGATGGCGGCGGTGGCGGCGTTCAGCAGCTGCGCCACGCAGAAGGAGGAACATCAGCACACGACACACATCATCGAAGCCGACACGCTGTCGCACCAGGCACAGCACGACAGTCACACGCAGCAGCAGGTGACGAACCTCGACTCTATCGTGACGGCCTCCATCTGGGCGGCGATGCAGGAGTTCGTGCGCCAGGAGCAAGAGCACGAGGTGACGACGGAAACGCTGACGGAAACGATCGACTCGCTGGGGCGAATCATCCGGCAGAGCCAGAAGACTACCGAACGCACGCTGAGCCGTCAGGAGATAGAACGGCAGCAGGAACAGTTGCAGCAGGTGGCGAACCAACTGCACCAGCGGCTGAAGGTAATGGACGCGGAGTGGCATGAGAGCCTCGCACAGATGGAAGCCAGTCTGCGAGACTCGCTCACACAGCAGATCGACCTGCGCAAGGAGACTGCCGCACTGCAGCCGCTCACGTGGTGGCAGAAGACATGGCAGTGGCTGAAGGGCATCCTCGTCGGCATCGTCATCGGCATCCTGATTACCTGCTGGCGCAACGTGCTGAGCGACTTCAAGCGTATCGTGAAAGGCGGGTGCAATTTAGACAGAAGAACAGATTAAAGACATAGTAATATATTAACAGATATTCTTTTAGACTGAAGGACATAAAAACTTATTGAAAATTGAAAATTGAAGATTGAAACATATAATGACCACAAATGACCATGAATTGACCATATAATATTATTCGTGTAATTCGTTGTCGAAAAAATATTTATGACCATTCGTGACTATTCATGGAAATTCGTGTTAAACAAAAAATTTTATGGCATTCCAGATTGCGATGACACCGACTCGGGCGTTCCAACGGCTCAACGAGGGCGAAACTATTATTGAAACCTACGAGGAGTTGGCTGCTATTCAGGAGCGGTTACAGTGCGATATCTATATCACACTCCCGGACGAGTACGGCCAAAAAAGAGTCTTTCTCTATGATCCCTGATTTACAAACCTAACAAAATACAACTTATGAAACAGACCAACGAAAAAGGGCAGATTGAGTTGCCCGCAGATTATCATTATTACAAGGCAGTGGCTGACTCCCGCACGGGAAAACTGTTGCTCAAGTTCCTCCATGCCTGCCAGAACTGCGAAAAGGCCGCCGACGAATGGTGTAAGAAGTTCGGTGCAAAGTATTACTGCGACAACCCGAAGTACTTTGCGGGCGGCGTGGCCTGTGTGGCGTTTGACCAGAAACCCGATCCGAAGCTGTGGCGGCCATACGTCCGCGTTGGCGAAGATCAGTATTACCTGCCGGCTTGCGAGGCAGTGCCAGATAAGGTGGAGATACCGCACCGTGACTATGCACTAAAGGACTCGTGGGACATGATGTATCTGCGCGACAAAATCTATGAAGCACCCGACAAGAAACTCTACCTGGTGAGACTGTCGTTCCGTCCCGTCGGCGACCAGAAGGACAGTCAGGGGCGACCGATTCAGGCTGGGCGCAAGCTGCGGCAGGCCATCGCTGCCGAGCAAAAAAGGCTCAGATTGCCGGTGATGACCGTGCAGCAGCTGTACCGCATCCTCGAAGCCGAACTGCCTGTGGGCCGCCTCACCGACCGAACGCCTATTGTCTTCCTTTACGGTGCATCACTCTATATCGGCTCGTTCTATCCCTGCAACGCCAAGGGTCTTGAATCGATCACCATGCAGCAGTGCAGAACGAAAGCCTGCCTCTGGGAGCGTCAGGACGGGAACACGAATTAAGACGAGAACACGCGGTCGAGCAGCTTGAAGTTGTTGTCGTTGATGACCGAGAAGTCCTTCTGGATGTAGATGTCGGCGATGTTGTAGGAGCCGACGTGGTTCAGCGCTTCGTCCACATCGCCCTTGCTGAAGTGCATCAGGTTGCGCGATAGCGTGGCGAAGGTGTGGCGTGCCTGGTAGAACTGCAGGCCGTCGATGCCCACCGCCTCTCCGACGGTTTTTAGTCCGACATTGATGGCGCGGTTGAAGTCCTCGGGGCGGGTGTACCGCTGACAGAACGAGAACACGCGGTCGCGGCCCCGGTACTTCGCCATGAGCGGCTTTATCACCTTATGGATCTTCACCTCGATGTAGGCATCGTCCGAGCGGCGGTCCTTCGTCTTTGTCCGGTTGTACTTCAAGATGCCGCGAGTAAGCGTCCTGGCATAGTACATATCGACGCTGTTCATACCCATCAGGCAGAACGAGAGCATGAAACAGTCGCGGGCCAGGGCGGCGCGGCTGTGCGGCGCACCCTCATACGCCACGACCTTCATCAACTGCTCCAGCGAGAGCGCCCGCACGCCCTTCTTCATCTGCTGCTTCGGCACGCGGTACCGCTGGAAGGGGTCGTTGGTGATGACCGACTCGTAGTCCGTGTTGTACCGCCGCATCGCCTCGTGGAACAGGTGGCGCATCAGACCGAGGTAGAGCGACTGCGCACGGGGCTTGTCTCTCAGGTGCAGCTCATAGTCCTCCAGTATCTTATAGGTGATCTGTTTGAACGGCAGCCGCCTTTTGCCGAGGTAGCCCTCTAACGAGTTCAGCATCGTGGCGTAGTTCTTCTTGCCCTTGATGTCGGTCTTTGCGAGCCAGTCGTCGGCAAAGGCGAAGAACTCCAGTTCCTGCTTGGTCTGCATGATGCGCTCGGCAATCTCCGTGGCATCCATCGTCGGCCCGCCCAGCGACTCCAGTTGCAGTGCATCGAGCCGCTCCTGCAACTCCCGCCGCTTTTTCTCTATGGCCTTTGCCTTCTCCGGCTCACGCACCCGCTTGCCGTTTGTGGTCAGTTCCGAGTCGGCGGCTGCAATGCCCGTCGGGATGCGCTTCTTTGTGCGCCCTTCACAAATGAGAAACGACACCGGGTGCAGACGTTTCTTGTTCCTTTTTCCAATCTCAATCGTTATCGTTGCCATATCTTTTCCTTATGATGGGGCCTTGCGCTCGCCGCTGGTGGATGACCGCCGTCCGCCGTTCCGTTCTGACGGAAATCTGACGGAAATTTTTCGGCTCAAAAGTGGAAATTCTGTTCAAAAGTGAACATCCCGCCTTTGACTGAAAATCCCCGCAAACTCACTGTCTGCAGGGATATTCGGCTTGGGTGCCCGCAGGGACTCGAACCCTGGACATTCAGAACCACAATCTCTGCCAGCGAAACGCTCGGACCCTGTTTATATACTAACTATCCATGCTTTTTCTCTTTATCGTTTGACGGAAATATCACGGATTTTCCGCGTCGTTTCCGTCATTTTTCCGTCACTCACTGCACAGGCCGCTGGGCGATAATCTGCAGCAGCTGAGCAATCTGTTTATCCTTCTCCGATAACTGTCGGTCCTTCTCGGCCAGTTGCGTCACCAGCCCCCGAACGGCTTCGGTGTCGGCCACCATCGCGGTGTGGTCGATTTCCGTGCCCCGCATCAGCCAGTCTGCCGACACGTCGGGAAAGCGGTCGAGGATAAACAGCAGCATCTCCACCGTCAGCGTCGCCTGGTGAGAAATCTGATTGTTCAGCACTTTCTGCGAGAACGGACCGTCGTTGGAAAGCTGGTTTTCCGTGACCCGACGCTCCTTTAGCAGCGCCTTGATCCGAGCTTTTACCTCTAAAACTTCACTCATACCTATAGTCTTCATATTCGTTAATAATACTTAATGTTAGCACATTTTAGTCTAACTTGCTTTGCTTTTTAGAATACAAATGACTATCTTTGCACCCGAATGAACAAACGAATTGTTCAGTCGGTCGGGCAAAAGAAAGTCGTTGCTGCGGAAATTGCCTTTGTGAAAAGGTTTCCACGCAGTCGTTGCACACAATAATTCCACCGCAAAGATACGGCTTTCTACCCGATTTTTGGTATAAATAAATAAAGTTTAACAAATGAACAAAGTGAAAAAAGTAACCGCGTCTGCAGTGACGAGAGACGATTTTAGGGCGATGTCCGTCGGCGAGATCATTGATTTCGTGCTGCCTGGCCGTAACCAGTTCGAGTCGGCTCAGTCTGCCGCCGGACAGATGAAGCGTGAGAAGATGAAGTTCGCCACGAAGTTCACGGGCGACATCGAGAAGGACCAGTGGTCGATACAGATAGAGCGGTTGATGTAGCGGTATGGAAATCGAGCTGAAAGACCTGTTGTCGCTGATGACCGACGCCGTGGATGCCGGCGTGCAGCAGTACGTGCGCTCCTGTGATCCGCAGGCCGACTACGTTAAGCAGGGCGAGGCGAAGCGCTACCTCTCGCGGCTGGGTTTCCGACCTGTGATGCTCCAGCGGTGGGTGGACGGCGGGCTGCTGACACCCGTGAAGACGGGCGACGCGCAGAACGCATCGGTTATCTACTCGTTGGCTGACATTAAGGCGCTCATCAGTTCGATACGTCTGAAAGACCTCACCAACAAGTCGGGCCATGACTATATATAAAGGTATCTATGATTGAGCCGGACGACATCATCCGCTTCTCGCCGTCAGATCAGCCGTCGCTGCCGGAGATTCCAGAAGATGACCCGCCAGACGCGACGCAGCCGAAGGAGTTGCCAGACCTCGAAAAACTGTTGGGTTTCCGCCCTTTTGGTGATGAATGGTAGAAGAATAACACCTGAGCCCCGCCGCTTGAACCTAATACTGCCAAGTAAAAAGACAGCGGCGGGGCTTTTTTCGCTAACAATTTAAAAATTACGGCAATGAATACAGAGCTGAACCCTGCTTTTTGGTTTTTGGTGGCGGTCATCGCCATTGCGGTATTCTTATGGATTTTCGACACCTCAAAATACGACAAATGATATGAGTAAGGAAACAAGATTTGTACCGCCGAAGATGGATCCGATGTCGCGGCGGTTTATGAAGTCAACAGCGGAGATAGAGCGTCTGGAGAAACAGTCCGAGGCCGCACGCCACATGACGAGACTGGCACTGATTCTCGACCAGACGCGCTCACTCACTCAGATTCTCTACCGTCTTCGCCGCAAGCGTTGTATGAAGATTGTATGGCAACATCGCGGCAAGGACGAGGACGCCCTACTGAACGACATGCTGAAATGGCTGCGCAAAAAGGTTGCCAAGCTCGACGCCAAGGCCGCAGAAAACGTCACCGAGGATGCCAGCACCGAAGAATGAGGGCTATGATAATGATTGACCGCATCTACAACGAAGATTGCCTCGTCGGCATGCAGCGCATCCCCGACGGGATGGTCGATGCCATCATCACCGACCTGCCGTATGAGGTGCTTCATCGGGACAATCCGAATGCGCAGTGGGACAGGATGCTGCCGCTCGACAAATTGTGGGAGCAGTTCAACCGCATCATCAAGGACAACGGCGCCATACTGCTGTTCTGTCAGGGGATGTTCACCGCCGAGCTGATGATGTCGAACCGTAAGATGTGGCGATACAATCTTGTATGGGATAAATGCCGAGTGACAAGTTTTCTTAATGCAAACCGAATGCCGATGAGATGTCATGAGGATATTGCCGTGTTCTACAAGTCACTGCCAACGTACAATCCTCAGTATATTGACGGCGAGCCAAATCATTCACAAGGCAATGGTATTCACAAAGAAACGAATCGCTGTTATGGCAGGTATGGTCGCAACTATCAAGGCAGGACCTATGAGGAAGTTCCTCGCGTAGCATCGACTGTGCCCGATGGTAAAAAGCTGCCTCGTAGTATTATTGCCATCAAGAAAGAGCATGAGAGTACGGTCATACATCCCACTCAGAAACCCGTCGATCTGCTGCGCTACCTGATTCTGACCTACACCAATCCTGGGGGGGGTAATTCTGGATGCCACCATCGGCTCGGGCACGACTGCCGTCGCGGCCATCATGGAGCACCGACACTTTATCGGCTTCGAGACCGACGAGACCTACTACCGCAAGGCCGTCGAGCGTATCAACGAGCTGCGCCGAAACCCGACACTCTTCTGAATAACAACATAACGAAATAAACCAATTTTCACGGCGATATGGAAAATAAAAGTATCTTATTCGATTCACGCGGCTTTATGGGCGACCCTGTACTGCGGGCTTGCAGCGCAGAAGCCATCGGTGTGCTGTGGAACAAAAGAACCCCAATACCTGAAGGTAATATGATAAACCTTTATATATATAATAACGGCATTTTTAACCCCGTTTTGCAACGAATACTGCAAAACGTGGTGCAATTTCTCGCATTTTTCGTCGAAAAAAGTGCCGTTTCAGCATCGGTTTTTGTGCAAAAAATACGATGCAAAATGCAAAACAAATCCGCACCAAAATGCGATGCAAAATGCGACACAAAACGCGATGCAATTTGCGACGAAAAAGTGGGGGTTTTTAATACCTGTACGATATGGGAAAATCAATGATGAAGGGTGCCCGTGGCATGAAGGTCGGCGCCACACGCAAGGGCTTCTATATGTTCTCACGCGACCTGCTCTCCAGCCGACGATACCGCTGTTGCTCGTGGGTGGCCAAGGGGGTGTACCTCGACCTGCTGAACGTGATGGCTGTGCAGCCGAAGCCTGGTGCGGTGTGCCTTACGGACTTCGACCTTAAACCGAAGAGCGAACGCTCGCTGACCTTCCGCTGCCTGCAATGTCAGAAGAAAGCTAAGAATGGTGAATATCAGTCGATTAAGTATTTTGCCGAAGCCATTGCAGTCAGCGGAGCCAGCGGACCGCGACCTGGCTTGATACATGGTCTGCAGGAGCTGTATCTGCGCGGCATGATTGTCATTGAGGGCGATATGCTGATACAGCCGCGAATGTATCAGGATAATGGTTATAGGTTGGCTACAGATGCAGAGACGGACGAAGAAGAAGTAGTGACCGTAGGCTCGCCAGACGATGGCGAAACAGACCCAGACGCCGAGGCCTTGCGGCTCGGGAAAGAGGGGGTGGTAAAAGGTGTCGAAAGGGGTACTCTCAATATGCAAAAAAATAGTCCCAAAAAGTCTCGCGTAGACGCACGGGACGCACGCGCCCAATCAAGAGGGGTAGAGTTAGAGGTAGATATTATAGATAATAGTAAAGGCAATATAGGGGGTGCAGGGGGTGTAGCGACCGATAAGCCTAAAACGAATAAAAATAACCTGAAAGAAGAAATAGGGACCTCTGGCGGCGGAGAAAAGTCTGAGGCGGTAAATCTATCACCTGACGTACAAAAACGCGCCATGAAGCCCGAAAAAGGTAAAAGCGGGCACGATTCAGCTGCTTCCACAAGTGCGCCAATATATAAAAAGGAAGAGAGTCGCATTCCCGTGGCCGACAACCCACCGACGTTAAGGGAGATTCAGGACTATATGCAGCAGAGGGGCGAGCAGGGCGACCCCTTCCGCCACATCACCGCCGAGCAGTTCTACGACGAGGGGTGTATGAGTGGATGGACCATCAGGGGTGGTCAGCCACTCTATTCCTGGCAGGCCCGTCTGCGGTCGCTGGAGGGGTATCGTCGCAAAAACGGCGAGCCGACGGTGACTGAGGAGGGTTACGTGGCTTATCAGGACGGCAAACTTGTAGGCACGCTGGCGGTCAAGGGTGCTGTGGCGCAAGGCAGGGGACAGAATGTCACACCCCCCAAGCCCGGCGACCCGGTGGCGGCGACGAAGGGCAGGAAGTACAAGGACAAGTGGTAGTCACACGTATATACGCATAAAAATAAAAGGAATATGTCGAACTATCAGGAGAGCATACCCACGAGGCTGCACGCAAAGCCCCACTATAACATCGCTTTCGGCGTCGATGAGCTGGACGACAGTCTGGAGTTCGTCTTCGCCGGTGCGGAGGAGGGGACAATACGGCGCCTGTTCGAGATGCTCTGTGCGGGTGGCCACGGCATCGCCGACGGCTTCCGGATGGAGTGGACCACGCCCCGCCTGTTCCGCCGCGAGACCGTCTACGACCGTCTGGAGGTCATGCTCACGGGCTGGCACCGCTCTCCATCGGTCGAGGTCATCGCCCTGATGATCGAGGGATGGCTGCGGCGCAACGTCCGAACGCACTACGTGGACCGCTACGCCATCGACGACCTGCTGAACATCACCGGCCACACACCTGCGTTGATGCTCAACCCGCCGAAGCCGAACAAGAAGAGAAAGAAGGGCACCAAGGCCGTGCCCGCAGAGACAACAGAACAAACAGAAGAACCTATGGCGAATATCTATCTGAAGATGCCCTGGTACGTGGCCGCCCATTTCCGTGGCCGCGACGAGAAGCGTCAGCTCACGGAGTGGGAACCCGTGAAGTTCAATGACTTTAACCACGAATATCGGGTGCTGCTCGACAACTGCCGGCGCATACCCGAGCAGAACCAGTCGCCGATATGCTACTCCCAGCGGGCGTGGCAGAACATCCTGCGGGGACGGAAGCCCGACGGCAGCCGCCTGATACTAAACCGCGACCCCGAGTCATGGCCCGACGCGAAGGAGACCGCCACGCTGACGGGCATGAAGATGTCGCCGCGCCACCATGCCTCCGACTACCTCTGCATAGAGATACCACGTGAGGTGTATATCGGCGACCGTCTATACCGCACCAACCAGAGCTACTGTCTCGACAAGGACGCGGCCTACTTCCTCTCGGCGATGCTCTCTGACCGCTTCGCCCACGAGTACACGCAGTTTGTCGAGAAGGACATCAGAAACGCCGCCGCCCTCGGTTTCAAGCGTAAGCAGATGGAGGCCGTAGAGCGCTACTTCGTGCAGTACAATTTCCCGGATATCATCGACCCGCAACTGCGAGAGTCGCTGCGCCGTCAGCACACCCGCCTGATGAACCGTGGCCACGCCAAGCCCCGCTACATGCTGCAGTTCGGCGAGGACGCGGAGCAGTTCCTCGAGCACGTCAGCGAGGCCGACCAGAAGCGCATCGACGAGAATAATAAACATCAATAACACTTTTAAATTTTCAAGATCATGGACTACAAGATTACAAGAGAGCTGAGAAATCAGATCCTGCGCTGCTGGAAGAACGGCTGGCAGGTCAGCAACATCATGCAGATTTGCTTTTGCAACAAGGAGGCCGTGCGACAGGCACTCAAGTCGAAGGGTATCACGCTGAAGGACGGCGACGCCGGGCTGCGGCAGAGCATTAACGAACTGGAGGGCTGACGGCTATGGTACACTACGGAAAGGAACCCGAGGGCGAGCTGCTGATAAGGGTGTCGCCCGATGACGTCGGTGAGGTGTACGCACTGCTCGATGTGGCGGGGATGCTGCAGCGCCGTGTGTTCGACGGACTGAAACGCTACGTCGCAGAGAACTATCGTGAAGAAATAGCGCGGTTCCAGCGCAGGATGACGGCGCAGATACCGCCTAACGAGAGGGAGGGCCGCGTATGAGCAAGAATATCTTATGTCAGGGCATCCATTGTCCGAACCGCAGCGAGTGTCTTCACAACGCCCGCTACCTGGCAGCGTCGGCGGCTGACCGTGCCAACAAGTCCATCACGCACTGCATCGACCAGAAGAAGTTCGAGCGCGTCCGTCTCGACCATCCCCAGATGCGCGGCAGCTATCCACGAGGATGTTAAAGACAACGAATTAAAACGAATAACACGAATTATGGATCAGACAGAAAATGAGTTTGGCATTCCTTACAAGAAGCCGGAAGTGAAGAACGAAGAGCAGGAGGCCACCGAGCAGCCTGCAAGTGAAGAACAGACCAATACCGACGAGGAGGAACTCGGCGAGGAAGCAAAGGAGATGTTGGCTGAGTGTGAGAAGAGAAACCGCCGTCAGCATCTGCTGGAGAAGCTGATGCTCTGCGTAGTGGCGACAATGGTCGTCTCAGTAGTCGCCTATATCATTTTAGGCAAATGGCACGATGTGGTGTACAATCTGCTATGGCTCTTCATCGCATGGATGTACTGGCATCAGCAGAAGGTGATGCTCAGCGCAGCCGAGTTTATCCTTCATCTGCTCGGCGACAAATTCTACCTCAAACAACAGGTGAAGAACTACGACAAGATAGTGAAGTTGTACCGCGAGAAGGATGACATCTGGCGCGAGAAGGACGACACTCACGAGCGACAGATTGCCATCCTCGAAAAGCAGGTTGCCATCCTCGAAAATTCCAACGACCTCCGTCAGCAGTTTATCGACAATATGACCTGTAACAACGGAGAAAAAAAATCGTAAATCAAAAAGATGATTACATTACAATTAGACTGGCACGATGTGATATTAACAACAACGAATTAAAACGAATAACACGAATTATCACGAATGGACACGAATTTATCATAAATAAAATTTTTGCGATATGATTGCAAGATATAAATTACCCGTGGCCGACATTCTCCATTCGGAGTCACTCCACTGCTACCCAGCCGAGAGTGAGGCGGCAAAGATTTTCGTCAAATGGCTGAAAGAGCATCCAGATGTTTCACCCGATGACGTGGATATGTATATCGACTCCTACGAGCGGGAGGAGGATCATTACGGCAATGGCGGCGGTTACGACAGATATATCAAAATCGTCAAGCGCCGTGAGGAAACACAACAGGAATATGACGATAGGATTAAGCGCGAAGAGGGTGCTTGTTTTGAGAAATTCAGAGGACAGGTCTATGGCAATGTTGTCGAGTTAATCAAGGACTTGTCTATTTATCCAAATATGGAGAGTGACGAAATCAGCGACAAGCGAGGGGAAATAGTCAACGGCATAATGGACGTGGTGCATAAATGTCTGCCACAATCCATATAATTCATGACTAATTCCCGCAGATGTCAAGAAAAGCGAAGCAATTTGTCTATAACCAAAAAAGGCATCGGGTACAAACAATCTCGGAACTGGGTACAAACAGTTTCCTGACGGGGTACAAACAGCGAAAATCTGGCACATACAGATATAGTAAACATTTTTTATTCATCACAACTAAAAACATTCAAGATTATGACACAGATTGAATTTGAGAATCAGATGAGAGCGTTGCGCACTCAGAAGGGCGCAGAGCTGAACGCCATTGCCAAGATGCAGGGCGAAGTGAAGGAAGAGATTGCGGCCATCGACCGACAGGTGAAGGAACTGCGGGCCAAGCGTGAAAAGCTGAACCAGCAGCGCATTATCATCGCCAACCACCGCTTCGACCTGGAGCGAGAGTGGGGGGGGTATCATTAAGAAGTTCTACGACGACAACTACACCACGAGCCGCGAACTGCAGAACGTCAGCGAGTGGGCGCTGGCCAACGAACTGCGTCACCGGGGCTACACGGGTCAGCTGATCAACCCCGAGAAGGACGAGGAGTTCATGATGAACCTCAACGGCAAACTCAACGGTTGCGTCAATGGCAAAGCGGCAGACGAACAGTAAGAGTGTCCGCATCACCCGTGACTTGCTGGCAAAGACGCTGACGTGGCACTGCCCTCGCTACACCAGACAGGGCGGCCACGGCGCACCGCCGCACTCCTGCGACAACTTCGACGGCACATACGACTGCTGCAAAGGTCCGTCGCAACTCTGTTCACAGGTGCTCGACATCTTCAAGACGATGGCAAAGATTCAGAACGGAGAAATTGACGTGATGTGATTAATGGTCATTTATGGTAATTCGTGTTGAAAAATAAAAATTGAAGATTGAACATTGAAAGTTAAACAACAACCCATTTTATTCACATTTTAAACATTTAAAGACATGACAAACGTAATTACGATTGACGTCGCGGG
>JAEEGL016573326.1_pt1 | contig 17306 bp, 8 predicted proteins | sample 9134231 | NCBI WGS metagenome assembly JAEEGL01 (sample SAMN16246548, study PRJNA631951) | gut metagenome | biome: gut microbiome; feature: rumen; material: fiber-attached | host: Bos | place: Iran: Karaj | collected 2018-10
ACTTCACGATGGTGATGAGGCAGTCGAAGCCCGGCAGATAGACGTGGTCCTCGCTGTTCCAGATCGGTTTTCCCATGTCCTCGGCCATCTTGCGCTGCTCGGGTGTCAGCTGTATCTCGCTGTAGGTGTGTGCGCAAACGGCATCGAGAGCATCACGCAGCTCGGCATCCTCCTGCATGTATTTGAGGAAATCCATCTTCTGGTTGCCCCAGTTGCCGAAGCCGTGGAGCTTGACGTCGCGGAAGCCGCGCTCGTTCATGGCTCGTCGCAGGTGCTTGGCGAAGTCGCCGCTCCAGCCTTTCTCGTTGTGACAACCCAGAGCGTCGAGCTCAAGTCCATGCACCTGCCGCAGTCCCTGCAACCAGGCGATGTAGTAGTCCACCATGTCGTCCGACCAGAAGTTGCCCACCCATGCCGGTGCGCTCCATGCCGTGGCATCGAGCGCCAAGTTAGGGTTGCGCCGCTTGGTCTCCCGCATCACCCACCACATATAGCCGCGCAGGAAGTTGGCATCGTTGCGCTCATGGGCGTGCGAGGGCATGGAACCCTGCGTGCTGTTGCCGTCGCCCGGCACCTCAACGAGGATGGTGCTGACGCTGGCGCCGAACATAGGCTTATAGACCATGTCCATGATCTGCGAGCGCTGCGGCTCGGGGTAGTCCCTGAGCAGCACCGAGGTGGCGCCGCCGCCATTGACGGCTCCGATGCCGTCGAACTGTTTGCCACTGGCCTTGGCGCTGAGCTGAATCGTCTGTGCCGCTGCGCCAGCCCATGCGAGGGCGAACAGCACAAAAGAGGGAAGGAACCTTTTCATCGTCTCATCAAGGATTCGGATCGTCCCACACACGATCCTCGGTGCAATGCAGTTCAAGTTTTTGTCCGCCAGCGGTTGCGAGGAAGTCACCGGCTTCGAGACGCCACTTCAGATCGTTGCCCACAAAGGCGAGATCTTTGGCGGCGACGGTGAGCTCGACGGTCTTCTGCTCGCCGGGTTGCAGTTCCACCTTGTCGAAAGCGCGCAGACGGGTGTTGTCGGGCGTGAGCGTGGCGACAAGGTCGCTGACGAAGAGCAGCACGGCTTCCTTGCTGGCACGTGAGCCCGTATTCTTCACATCGACGCTGAAGGTGAGGTTGTCAGAGGCTGTGAAGTCCGCCTTATCGACGCGCAAGTTGCTGTATTCGAAAGAGGTGTAATGCAGACCGTAGCCGAAAGGCCATTGGACGTCCATGACGGCGTCGTAGTTGTAGTTGCCGGCCATCTGACCCATGTTCTCGCAGGGTTTGTAGTCGTAGGTGACAAGGGCACCGGTGTATTTGGGATAGGTGAAGGGCATGCGTCCGGTGAAATCAGCGTCTCCGGCGAGGAGGCGTGCGAGTGCCGTGCCGCCGTAGTTACTGGGCAGGAAGGTGTGAACGACAGCCTGGCACAGCGGTTCGATGTCGCGCACGATGCGCGGACGCCCTTCGGTGAGCACGAGCACAACGGGTTTGCCCGTAGCCGCCAGCGCACGTACCAGTTCCTTCTGGTTGTCGCTGAGGTTGAGATCGTTGATATTACCGGGTGTCTCGCAGTAGCTGTTCTCGCCCAGGCAGGCAACAACGACATCCGCCGCGCGTGCAGCGGCTACGGCAGCAGCGACATCAACCTTCTCGTCCATGTCGAAGTTGTCAGCCGACCAGCGCACGCCTTCGACGAAGCGCACGTTAGCCTCGCCGAAGCGCGTCTTCAGCGCCTGCTGGAACGTCGGATAATCGCCCATCTGGGGAGCCAGCTCGTTGGTGCGGTCGCCCTGCCATGTATAGGTCCATCCGCCATTCATGCCACGCAGATTGTCGGCGTTGGGACCGCAGACGAGGATGCGCGTGCCTTCGTTCAGAGGCAGCAGCGCCTGTTCGTTCTTGAGCAGCACCATGCACTCCTCGGCCATCTGCTCAGCCTCGGCGACAAAGCCTTCGCCTGCAAAATCGGGGAACTGCTGAGCCAGTTGCTCGGGCGTGAAATCCCACGTCTGCTTGTCGAGCATTCCGAGGCGTACTTTCAGGCGCAGCACGCGGCGCACGGCATCGTCAATGCGCTGCATGCTGACGCGACCTTCATCGACCAGTTCCTTCAGCAGGTCGCAGAACTCCACTTCGTAAGGCACCATAGACATGTCAATGCCGGCATTGATAGCCATGCAGATCGCGTCCTTCTTGGTCGCCGCCACGTGGTCGCGCACACAAATATTATTGATGTCAGCCCAGTCGGTGACGATCATGCCGTCCCAATTCAGTTCTTCCTTGGCCCAGGTGGTCAGGTACTTGGCGTTGGCGTGGAAAGGCACGCCGTTGTTGACGCTGGAGTTGACCATGAGCGAGAGGGCTCCGGCCTGGATGGCATGGCGGAAGGGCTGGAAATACTTCTCGCGCATATCGCGTTCGGTGACGCTCGAAGGCGTACGGTCCTTGCCGCTGACGGGTACGCCATAAGCCATGTAGTGCTTCAGGCATGCTGCCACGCGGTCGGCCGGGATGTGGTTGGGGTCGTCGCCCTGATAGCCGATGACGGCCTGGCGCGCCATCTCAGCGTTGAGATAGACGTCCTCGCCATAGCTCTCCCACATGCGGCTCCACAGCGGCTGCCGTCCGAGATCCATCACGGGGGAATAGACCCAAGGAATGAGGCACGCGCGGCTTTCGTAGGCAGCAATCTCGCTCACGCGGCGCGGAATGGCGCGATTGAACGAGGCGGCCTGACCCACTTCCTGCGGAAAGAGCGTAGCGCCCCACGTGTAGCTGGCGCCGTGGATCTGATCGACGCCGTAGATCTGCGGCACGCCGGCCTGCGCATCCATCGACATCTGGTTGAGACGGCGGATGAGCGTCGCCCAAGCGGCGGGTGTCTGTGCCACGCCTTTCGGCACGTTGAGGATACTGCCGACCTTGTACTTCTCGAGCACGTTCTTCAGCGCCTCCTCGTTGAGCACCAACTTGTCAGGGACGCTCTGGTCGGTGATAACGTCGATGGTCAGTTCGCACATCTGACCGATCTTCTCGTCGAGCGATAACTTGTTCAGTGCCTGTTCGACCTGCGCCTCCACATCCTTGTCGGAGGGGATGGCAGGCTCATGCGTGCTGCCCTGAGGGCCACAGGCGAGCAGCGTGAGGCTCGAAGCCAATACTGTAGTCATGATCTTTGTTTTCATCTTTTTAACTTTTTAGGTAATGTCGTTTATTTCACAAATATCTTCTTTCCGTTCTTGATGTAAAGTCCGCTTTGTGTCGGTTTGTCTGAGAGCCGTTGGCCGTCTATGGTGTACCAATGACCACTCCCCTCGCCTCTCGAAGATGGACCGGAGGTGAGGTTGTTGATGCCCGTCGTCAGGCCTTTGTTCTGCACCCGCTCAGCCTCAGCCCATGCGTTGGCATCCTTCGTGATGTCGCTGCCAAGGTAGTAGCCCGTGTTGGTGGGTTGGTTGTAACCGATGTTCTGGTTCAGGCAGCTCATCCAATAGCAATGGTCGGTCATGAGCCACGGGAACTTATGCGTCGTGGGATACCATGTCGAGAAAATCTTGATGTCGTGCACGCGCGAAGCATCGGGCAGGATGATCTCCTCGCGCCAGTCGCCCACGAGGTCGCCGTACCACGAAGGATTGCCTTTCGTGCCGTTGATCATCGCCATGCTGTAGCGCCACATCGTAAAGGTGCGTCCGTTGGGAACGCTATGGATGATACCTTCCTCCGAGAGTCCTTGTCGCGAGAGCGAGCCGTCGAACCATATGGCGGCAGCGAAGCCCAGCTTCCAGTCACCCGCGGTAGAGATGCCGGTGGAATTGCCGTCCTGGTCGAAGAGGTCGCTCTTGTAGTAGCAGAACTCGCAGCCGGGCGTGGCGGGTGAGTAATCAGCGACCATGCAGCGCCCCATATCGTTGTCGTCGGCGGCTTCCTTCTTCCAAATCACGCTGCCGTCACGCGCATCGTGCAGCGCCACCATCGTCTTGCCGGTCTCGAGGCAATGGAACATCTGCAGACCTTCGCGTCCGGGCAGGAACTTGCCAACGAAGTTGGCGTCGCCGTGACCTAAGCGTGTGTTCCACAAGCCAATGCCGTCGTCATCAACAGCCATCGAGCCGTACATCACCTCGTCTAGTCCGTCGCCGTCGAGATCCGCCACGTTGAGCGAATGGTTGCCCTGCGAGGCATAGGTGCTGTGACGCTTGCCGTCCTTTCCTGTGCCGCGGTCGTTGGTATCGAATCGCCAGCGGCGGGTGAGCTGTCCGTTGCGCCAGTCCCACGCTTCGATGACGCTGTGGCCATAAACGCCCCGGCAGAACACGGCGCTGGGCAGCCCCGTCTCGTCGAAACAGCCCACGCCGACGCGGAACGAACAGGCGCGCTTCCAATAGTCGTCGCCCCACGAGCTGCTGGTCTCGCGGTTGATGAAGTTGTCGCGTGCCAGCTCGCGGCCGGTGCGTCCGTCGATGATGCTGATGAACTCCGGCCCCGCCGAATTATAATGATCCACCCATCCGGGGCTGCTCGAATTGAGGTTGCCCCACGTGCGGTAGTCTATCTTGCCGTCGTTGTTCGTGTCGCCGATCTGCTCTCCGTCGCCGAACACCGTGCCCTCGCAGGTGCGTATGGCCATTTCGGCACAGCCGTCGCCATCGAAATCAGCCACGGCGAAGCTCGACGAGTTGCCCAGTATGATGCCTGGACCGCCCTTCACACGCCACAGCAGCGTGCCGTCCAGCTTGTAGGCATCCCAGATGACGGCCCAGAGGCAGTCCTGCTGTGAATAGCTGGCGCCGGAGCCGTCTGCGACAATATTTCCGCTGGCGTCCTTGACGCTCTGCAGGCGTTTCACCACCAGCTCGAACTCGCCGTCGCCGTCCAAGTCACCCACGCTCACGTCGTTGGCGGTATAGACGATCTTCGCCGTGTTCGCATACACGTCCTTCGTGTCGGCCAGCGGAATGCTGATGTAAGGCCATCCGTTGGAGATCTGCTCCTTCGTCAGCGTGAACGCAGAGAGCGTCTCCCTGCTGCCGGCGTAGGTCAGCCGGTAGTGGTTGTCGTAGGCCTTGCTTGCCGAGCCGTCCTGGTAGCACGTGCGGTTCTTGATGTTCGAGGCGATTTTACGCTCCGCTCCTGTGCCAACGGTCCGATAGAGGTCGAAGCCCGTCGAGGCGTTGTCGCCTGGAAGCATACGCCACGTCACCAGCACCTTGCCGGTGTATTGCTGATAGTTGCCGAGCGATGCGTTCTGCGCGCCGTTGATGCTCGCCCACAGGGCACGGTCGCTCGTATTGTTGGTTTGAGCCACGGCAGTCGTGCTCAGGCCGAGAGTCATGAGCGCAACAAAAATGCGGGAGATTGAAAGGATGTGCTTAGTCACTTGTTGAATAATGATGTTGTTAACAGTTTTTGTTTTCATGATGCAAAGGTACGCATTTTTTTCGTTATCTCATCAAAAGATACTTATTATTTCTTAAAAAACACGCCTATGCAAATAAGCTCATTCACATAGGCGTGCTCGCATGATCATTTTCATCTTCGTGTTAAGGTGTTCATCTGTTAACGCGTCACGTATTTCTTTCCGTTTCTGATCATGATACCTCGTTGTCCGTTTCTCCACGGACGTCCGGAGAGGTCGTAGGAAGCTTCTGTACTACCCTTTTGCAGAATGAGAGGGGTTTCAATGCGGTTCTGCACGTCGGTCAACAGCTGTTTGAAGTCTTCGCGCGTGAGCACATAGTCGTGTGAAAAGGCTTCCGTCCACCACTCAGCGTTGCAATGGGTGTGCTCCGTGCTCTTGAACGCCTCGCTGTCGGGCTTGTTGGTGCGTTCGTAGTCGTACCACGGTGCGAAATAAAGCCATTTTGCACCCGAACGCCATTGCTTGCCGATCGTTGCCAGATTGCCGCACTCGGTGAGCGCCACGAGTTTGTCGGGCGAACTGTTCTTGAGGAACTTGAAACAGGTGCTATAGATGTTCGCGGAATTGTTGTTGTTATAGACGTCGAGTCCCACGATATCCACGTACTCGTCGCCCGGATACCACTTGTAGCCGTCGCTGTAGGGTTTGTTCCAGGCTGCCGCCGACGTCCACACCCAGATGAGGTTGTTGAGACCGTGGTAGTTGGTGAATCGGTCGTACATGACGCGCCAGAGCTCGTTGCAGGCCTCTGCATCCATTCCCCACCAGAACCACATGCCGCCAGCCTCGTGCAACGGACGCCACAACACGGGAATCTTACGCTGCCTGAGCTTCTTGAGGGTAGAAGCCACCTTATCTATATCCTTTATCATACGCTTGTATTCATCCGACTCCGGCTCGAAGATCTTGCGCACGTCGAAGCCCGTCTGCTTGTCACCGGTGCCCGGGGTACAGGTCCAGTCCGTGCCATCGTTCGTAGGCATGTTCCAGTGCCACATACAACCTACAACGCCACCGTTCTTGTACCAGTTAACGACCTCAGTGACATTGGTGTAGTCGATCCAATTGGCTGGCGAGAAGGGCAGGTGGATGAAATCGAAGTAATTGATGGCAGGCCACTTGCCGGTGTGCTGAAAGACCCACTTGGCCTCGTTGATATTCCAATTGACATTGGCCGTAATACCGGATATCGTCTTCTCGCCGTAGATCTCGCGGAAGCATTTCAACAGCGTCTCAGCCTCTGCCGACAACTGACGTGGTTCTTGAGCCTTCGTTCCGCTGAAGGCCATCAGTAACAATAGAATGATGTTGATGAATCTTTTCATTTTAAAATATCTTTTCAATTTTCAACTTTAGCTTCGCTGACTTTCGTCACGACTCGGCAATTCAAGCAAGCTTGATTGCTCTCGCTGCTCCGAAAGTTCAACTTTCAACTTTTCACTTAAACCTCAACGTATGGAGCGTGCACAGCGACTTCCCTTCGGTGGGCGATGCGAACTTGAGGAAGAGGGCGTGCTTGCCTTGCAGCGTAGCAAGCGAGGGAAGGGGTATGGATAATTCCACAGGGGTCGAAGGCATAGCTGCCGTCAACGTCAGGGAGCCCAGGAGCTGACCGCCTTGCGACTCCCATGGACGATCGGCCATGACAGCGATGGTTCCGTCCATGCCTTCCGGTGTCAGCTGGAGCACCAGCTGCAGGTCTTCCTTTCCATAGGTCTTGTCGAAGTTGAAATATTTGTAGCCGACGATGGAACCGGCGGTGTTATTCACGACGGGATTGCTATTGTTGACGGGGTCATACGGAGCCTCGAGGTTGCTCTCCGTGCCGTAGGCGGCAGCGACGTAGGAGCCGTAGAAAGTCTTGTTGGGCCATTCGTGCTCTGCCGGACGCGGACCCGTATACCAGCAGGCGATGCCCGCCGAGTGGCACTCCAGCGGATCGAGTCCTTCGAGGGCGAATCCTTCCGATGTGTATTCGCCTTCCGAGATACGCACTGCGCCGCCGGGAGCCTCGTCCACTTCGACGTCGATGGGCGCTACCATGGCCTGACGCGCGAACTCATCGGTGCCGGTCTGGCGATGGTAGAACACGAACCACTGTCCGTTGATCTCGCAGATACTTCCATGCGTGTTGCCCGACGGCGTAGCCGTAGCGATGACGTTGCCGGCCTCGTCGTGTTCACGCGCACGGCCGTCGATGATCGTGCCGCCATAGGTCCAAGGCCCGAGGGGATGGTCGCTGTAGGCATAGGCCAGCGTGTAGTTGGTGTCGGGCAACCCGAACTCGCCCGGCTCCGTCCAACGGCTGTAGATGAACACGTATTTATTCCTGATCTTGCGTATGGACGAAGCCTCGAAGAAGCGGAACGGTCCGGGCTGCTGCAACGACGAGACCATATCCTCGACCACTTCAGTGCCAGGCTTCACGGTGGCCATCGTCGCGGGATCCAGTTCAGCCCCGAACGACTGTTGGAAACCCCAGTAGCCATAGACGCGTCCGTCGTCATCCACGAAAACAGCGGGGTCGAACCTCAGCACGCCGTCCGTGGCATTGGCGTCGTTCTCGCTCCAGTTGCACACCTCGAAGGGACCGTCGGGACGGGCACTCTTGGCGACGAGGCCATTGCGCCCCCACGCCTGATCGTTGGGATAGAGGTAGTAGGTCTTGGTGCCGTCGGGCTCCACTTTCAACGCCACGTCGGGCGCAAAGAGGACGTCGGCAGTGCCTGCTGAGTCGAAGGGTTCACCCTTGGCGTTCTTGTCAACGACGAGGATGACACCGTCGTAGCGCCATTGGCTCAGGTCGTCCACGGGAGCCGACCACACGACCTGATTGCGCCCGCAGTAGTCCGTCCGTATAATATCATGGGAACCATAGATATACACGCGCTGGTGGCCGGGGTTGTCGGGATCCTCGAACACGTAAGGCTCGCCGTCGGGGATATGCTCCCACAGCGGCAGGTAAGGATTTCCGACCGTCGTCAGCACGCTCTTTCCCTTATTCTCAACGTGCTGCGAGCAGGAGAGCATCGCCAGCGCAGCAACAATCACGAACAATAGCTGTTTCTTTATCATAGGTTGTGAGGAATGAGGAATGAAGAATGAAGAATGAAGAATGAAGAATGAGGAATGAAGAATAAAATAATGTTTTCGTTTTCGTAACTTTCAACTTTAGCTTCGCTGACTTTCGTCACGACTCGGCAATTCAAGCAAGCTTGATTGCTCTCGCTGCTCCGAAAGTTCAACTCTCAACTTTCAACTCTCAACTTTCAACTCCTTGCCCTCGTACTCGACCTCAACGGCTCCCTCTTCGCTGCCGAAGGGCTGCGGGTGGTCAGGAGCGACGAAGACGATGCGGAAGGTGCGGCGGGCGGCCATGCCGGGGTACTGCCCCTGGCGCGCGCCGATGGTGAGTGTGGCAGCGGCTTCGTCCCATGCGAGAGGGATCGTGGCACACTCGCCGCGCTCGTAGGCATAGGTCACGCCGTCGTCGTCGTAGAGCGTGAAGTGGCCGTCGCGACCGGTATAGACATAAAGCGTCAGCGGCGCGTCAGGCTGCTCGCCGGCGTACTGCACATCGGGACCTACTGGAAGTATGCTGCCGGCGGGCACGAACAGAGGTATGCGCTCGTAAGGCGCTGAGACATCGTGACGGCCAGGAGCCATCGTGCGACCGGTGTAGAAATCATACCAGCTGCAGGCCGCAGGCAAATAGACGCTGCGGCTACGGGCACCGTAAGTATAGACGGGCGCCGCCATCAGCGCAGGACCGAGCAGGAACTGATCACCCACGTTGCGCGCCTCGCGGTCGTCGGTGAAGTCCATCACCAGCGGACGCATCAGCGTGTAGTCGTCGCGCCACGCCATGCCGGCCAGCGCGTAGAGGTAAGGCATCAGGCGATAGCGCAGACGCGTGTAATACACGATGGAGTTGTAGGCGGGCTGTCCCTCGGACGCGATGTTCCACACTTCGCGGAAGGGACCTTGGCCGTGGGCGCGGAAGAGCGGACAGAAAGCGCCGAACTGATACCAGCGCGTCTGAAGCTCCTGCCACTCGCGCCAGTCGTCGGTCACCTGACCTTGGTTGTAGGCGGCCAGCGCAGCGTAGTAGCGGTTCTCGATGGTGAAGCCGCCGATATCCATCGTCCAGAAGGGAACGCCGCTGACCGAGAAGTTCAGTCCGGCGGAGATCTGCGCCTTCATATCCTCCCAGCGCGACGCTATGTCACCGCTCCACGTGGCCGTGGAATAGCGCTGCAGACCGGCGAAACCCGAGCGCGTCAGCAGGAACACGCGACGGTCGGCATCGGCGGCGCGCTGACCTTCATAGATGGCACGGGCGTTCATCAAGGCGTAGGTGTTAAAGTATTGCGTCGAAGGTCCGAGGGCCGTGGGGCCGCAGAGCGCCTTGCGATAGTCCATGTCGGTGCAGTCCGTCACGTTGGGCTCGCTGGCATCCATCCACCACGCATCGATGCCCAACGGATAGAGATGGTCGTGCATCTGCTCCCAGAACAGGCGGCGCGCATCGGCGCTATAGGCATCGTAGAACGAACCCACGTAGCCGGGGCCGACCCAATCACGAATGCTATCCTCGACGGCCTGACGGTACATCCAGCCGTGTTCATCGAACTCGCTAAAATGCTCGGTGCCCGCGTAGAACTTAGGCCACACCGAAATCATGAGATGGCCGTTCATGGCGTGCACGCTATCGACCATCGCCTTGGGGTCGGGGAAGCGCTCGGGGTCAAACTCATGGCTGCCCCATTGGTTCTCGCGCCAGTAGAACCAGTCGAGCACGATATTGTCGATGGGTATCTGACGACGGCGGAACTCACCCAGGGTGGCCAGCAGCTCGTCCTGCGTCTTGTAGCGCTCGCGGCTCTGCCAATAGCCCATGGCCCATCGCGGCATGACGGGAGCCTTGCCGGTGAGCGTGCGGTAGCCGCTGATGACCTCGTCCATGTCCTTGCCCGCCACGAAATAGTAGTCCAGCTGATCCTGCATCTCGCTCCACCACGTCATCTGCCGGCTTCGAGCGTCCGCCACGGGTACCATGGCGCGCAAGCCGAAGAACGACTTATCGCCGTCGGGCAGCCATTCGATGCGCAGGCGCGCTGTCTCACCTGCCTTCATCGCGACGTCGAACTTCCAGCTGTTGGGGTTCCAGGCGGCGCGCCACCGTTCGGGCACCACCAGCTCGTCGTTCATATAGACCTTGACGTAACCGGCATAGTAGAGCAGGAAATGATGCACGCCGTCGGCGTTTGCCGTAAGGTCGCCCTCGTAGGTCACGTGGCTGCCGCCGAAGCGGAAGTCCACGGGCAGGTTCACGACACGCTGCAGATGGGCGGCACGGTCGTTGCACTCGAAGTAGAGCGAATCCTCGCGGCGCACCAGCGGCGCACCCTCGGCAGGCACATAAGTGCCGGTGAGCGCGCCATCGACGCTGTCCTTGTCGCGCAGGCCGAACACGTCGCCCAGCTGCACGTAGGGCTGCGGGTTACCGAAACGACAGAGCGAATAGCTGTCCCACAGCACGCCGTAGCCCTCGGTGGAAACGACGAAGGGCACGGACACCTTGGTGTTATACTGGAACAGTTCTTCGTTCTTGCCCTTGTAGTTGAATTCGTCGCTCTGATGCTGGCCGAGACCATAAAGGCCTTCGTCGTCGGCTGTGGATGCGAAAACTTGCTGAACGGTGTAGCCCTGCGTGCCCTCGACCTCTATGCGTCGGAACGTGCGCCCGCCTTCGGCCTCAGCCAGCAGCAGGCGTCCTCGAGCATCGCTGAAACGCACTACGCCCGTCTGCCGCGCCACTGCAGCCGTCAATGCCGCAGTGCGCACGAAGACCGAGTCGTCGCGCTCCTCAACGCTGAAATCCACAGGGGTGTCCTGCGGCAGCACCACGAGGCTCTCCTTGTCCACGAAGCGGCGGTCGGGAGTGGCCGACACACGGATGAGACGCTCGCCCAACACTTGCAGGCGCACCTGCCGCGCCGCCGTAGCGCCGCCGGGCTCGAGATGAACGACGATGCCGTCCGACGTGCGCTCCACGCCGGAGGGATCGCTGCACGAGGTGGCTATCACCACCATCAACAGCACAAACAATATCTTCTTGATCATAGGCTATGAGGAATGAGGTATTCGTTGATAAACGCCTCGCGAGGCCGCAGGTACTTCTGTTCCCAGGGCTGGCGCCGATCGCCGGACGGCCAGGCGTGGGTGCGATAGGGCACGCAGTTGACCGTCTTCTTACCCTTCGCATTGTTGAGCGATGCCCATACAGCCGAAGGCGGACAGGTGGTGTCAATGAGCCCTATCTCGCAGTAGATCTCGGCCTTGGCATGGCGGATGAGCTGGGCGCCGTCAAAGTAAGGCAGCGTAGCATCGAGCTGCTCAGCGCTGAGGTTCGGGTGGTTCTCGATGGGCTGCGGCCAACCACTGCGACGGCCTTTGCGCGCACCGCCCAGGTCCTGCATCGCTGGCACATTGAGCACCACGCACGACACGCGCGGGTCGAGACCGGCAGCTGCCACGGCCTGTCCCCCACCCTGGCTCTCGCCGATGACGATGATGCGACGGCCGTCCCATTCGGGCTGCTGCGTCATATATTCTATGGCACGAAGCAGACGCAGGTACATACCGCGGAAATAATAGGTCTCGCGGTCGGCGGCGTTGTGCTCGTAGTAGTTGCGCAAAAGCCCGTTCTCGAGCATACGATAGTAGTCGTCCGACTGTCCGTTGAGCATACCGTGGGCGTTGATGTCGAGGCTCAGAGCGCCATTGCCAAGGGCGGCGTTGCTGACGCACTCCCACTCTGAGCAGCGGCACCAGTTGCCGCTGACGCCTGCCGCACGACAGAGGATGATGATGGGCAGCGACTTCTTCTTCGCGCCCAACGGCTTGGCCATATAAGCGCGCACGGGGGCGGGACCGAGACAGTTGATTTCCACGTCCTGACAAGTATATTTGCCTTCAAACTGCTGAGGCACGTCGAGCGCCGTGGTCTTCACCTGCATGGGCAGCGCCTTGAGCTGACGCTTCAGGTTGTCCCAATAGGCCATGAGGTCGGCAGGCTCGTCGTAGCCGGCACGGAATCCTTCGGGCGCCACCACGTAACCGATGGCCTCGGGCTTACCCGTCGTCTCCTTCAGCTCCACACTGACGGCACAGGTGCGGTCCAGCGCCTGCTCCATCACGGTGAAGTCCGCCGTCGAGGGCAGGATACGGAACTCGCGGCACACCATATTATTATGATATACGCGCACGAGAAGCGAATCCAGCGGCACGGGCTCGGCATGGCACGTGACCACCGCCCGCTCACCTTTCTCGTAAACGCCGCTCTCCTTGTTGATGCTCAAACGATACTTGCCGGCGCGGTCCACCTCGTCACGCGTCAGGATGAGTTTCTCGGAGAGGAACTGGCGCCAGAAGGCATCGTCATTGTCGCGACTGAACACGAAAGGCGTGGTCCACGGCGCCACAAAGAGCCAGCGGGCATCGTCCTGCTCCATGGCTGCGGCACCTGGCACACAGTCGCACTCGGCCAAGGCCAGCATCTTCGTCGGATACTTGCTGCGCAGGAGGTCGAACTGCTGCTTGAACGAGCCATGCTTCGAAGGCACATGGTACTGGTCGCGCGCCACGATATCTACGTATTCATCGCCCGGGTACCAGTCGTCATCGTCGAGTTCCGAGGTCCAGATGTAAATAAGATTGTGTATGCCGCGCTCCATGAGATAGCGCTGGGCATAGAGGTATAGCTGCTTGAAAGCCTCGGCGCCGTCGCTTCCCCACCAAAACCAGGCCTTGCCGCCACGGTTGGTGTTTCCTGCCGCCTCGTGGAAGGGTCGCCAGAGGATGGAGATGCCTTGCTGCTGATAGTGCAGCAGGTAGCGGGCTATGGTGTCGAGGTTCTCGTTGATGATGCGATGCTCTGGGCTACCGGGCTGCAAGGCACGGCGAGGCGAGAAAAGGGTGCCCGGACGACGACCTTCAGCGCCCGTGGGCGTATAGAACGCGAAGCCCTCCTTGCCCGACAAATCGGCGGCTACGGGCACGCTCCAATGCCAGATGAAACCAACGATGCCGCCTGCGTCGTGCCAGGCCTTGGCCGTAGGACCCATGTAGTTGAGGTTGCGTTGACGGAAGTGCTGGAAATCGAAGATGTTGACCGCGGGATACTTGCCCGTGCGTTCGTGGAGGCCGTCGGCATCGGTGGTGTTGTAATCCCATCGCGCCTGACAGCCCGCCAGCACCTGCTTGCCCCAAACCTTGTCACGAAGGTAGCGGTAGAGCTGACGCGTGGCTCCGGTAGCCTCGCGGTCGATGGGTTCGCGGGCAATCTCAGCCTGCGCTGCAACAACGAGCGCAGTCAGCAGGAGTAAGGAAAGAACAAACCGTTTCATTTTCTCGCTATCTTTTTCGCTGCAAAGATACGCTCATAAAAGCGTTAGGATATGACACTTTCTTAACCAACCATGAGCCTTTACCACAAACACAGCACTTATCCCCCCCTCATAACCTCACAACCTCATAACCTCATAACCTAACAACCTAACAACCTCATAACCTCACAACCTAATAACCTCACAACCTAATAACCTCACAACCTCACACAATCACCTTCTTCTTGCGGTAAGCTTCACGGAACTCTTTGGGCGTGCAGCCTTTCTTTTGTTTGAAGATACGGTTGAAGTTGGACAAGGTGTTGAAACCGCAGTCGTAGCAGATCTCGGCCACCGTCTGGTCGGAGTCGATGAGCAGGCGCGAGGCCCGGCCGATACGAATGTCTATGATGTAGTTCGAAAGGGTGCGCCCCGTACGCTGGTGGAAGAAGCGCGAGAAGGCCACGGGCGTCATCCCGACCAGGTCAGCCAGCGTTTCCAGGCGTATGTCCTCATTGTAGTGCTGCGTGATGAACGCCTGCACCTTGGCCACGCGGCGGCTCTCGTGATGCGTCTCGATGCGGGCAAACGACGAGCTGGAGAGCGTGCGGGCATCCTCGGACAACGACAGGTCGTAGAGCAGCTCCAGAAAAGTCAGAACGGCATGGAAGCCGCGCTGCTGGTGCGACAGGGCATCCAGCTTGCCATAGACCTTCATGATGGTGCTCAACGAGAAGGACAGACCGCACTGCGCACGGTCGAGCATACGACGGATGGAGTGGAACTGATTCTTGCTCAGCAGGCTATCGGGCAGCACGTCGGAGGTGAACTGGATCGTGATCTCGCGGATGTCCGTGTTCGTGCAGGCGCCCTGCTCCCACACGTGCTCCAGATTGGGACTCGTGATCAGCACCAGATCGTAGTCGCCGATCGTCTCGCTGTGGTCACCCACCGTGCGACGCACGCCAGCACCGTTGCCTATGAAATTCAATTCGTACTCGGGATGGCTGTGGATGGGGAAATCGAACATCGATTTGTGGCGGTCGGCAAGATAGAAGCAATCGCTGTCACTCAGCGGCGTAATCTCGCGCATCACCGACGCAGAGGAGGAGCTTTGTTGAGGCATGGTTGTGAGGTTGTAAGGTTGTGAGGTTATGAGGTTGTGAGGTTATGAGGTTGTTGAGGTTATGAGGTTGTTGAGGTTATGAGGTTATGAGGTTGTTGAGGTTATGAGGTTGTGAGGTTATGAGGTTATGAGGTTATGAGGTTGTTGAGGGTTAAGTGGCGAGCATCGCGTCGATGCGTTCGATGAGTTCCAGGCACATACGGCTGTTATGGTACGGGCATTTCCAGAAACCGGCGTGGTCGTCGTCGAGGTTCACGCTGCCGTCCTCGCGCACGCTCCAGAACCATTCGCCATGCTCGCGGTCGATCAGATGCTCCTTGATATACTCCCACACGCGCAACGCCTTGTCCAGCGCCGCCTCGTCGCCGAAGTGCTGGTAGATATTGAAGAAGCCCACCACGGCTTCGGCCTGCACCCACCAGACAGCCTCTACAGGGCTCTGCTCTTGAAGCCCTTCCCGTTCGCCCAGTTCACAAAGGAACAGACTCCCCTCGCCTTTAAAGTTCCCCTCGCCTTTCGGAGAGGGGTTAGGGGTGAGGCCGGGGCCGGTGGTGAGGCTTTCCCTTAGTCCCTTCTCGCTCGCCGCAGCCACTGCGCGCACAACGGGTTCCACCCTCCTGAGCACTTCGGCATCGCCTAGCGCCAGCGCCGCCTCATGCAGCAGCCACGAACACTCGATGTCGTGCCCGTAGCTCTCCGTACGGCTCATCCGCCGCCAGTCCATATCGAAGAACAGATCCAGGTGGTGCGTCGCAGGATTGAGAATACGCGTGCAAAACAGCTCAATAAGTCTGGCAACAGCCCCAGCAAGAGGACTTGAATCCCCCTCCCTTGGGGAGGGGCTAGGGGTGGGCCATCCCCTCAATAGATTTGCATACGGCTCAATGATATGCAGATGCGTGTTTTGGCTCTTCGGGTAGTTCTCGTCCTTGGCCGAGAGCCGCATATCCTCGATGGGTTGCCAGTCGCGCGTGCAGGCCTCTATGTAGCCGCCGTGCTCACCGTCCCACGCGTGCTGCTCGATAACGTCGAACAGCTGCTGCGCCATCTTGAGCGCCTCCCCGTCACCCGTGGCACGCGCATATTCCGCGAAGCCATAGAGCATGAAGCCCTGCGCATAGAACTGCTTCTTCGTGTCCAGCGGTGTGCCGTCTGCCGTCACGCTCCAGTACGTCCCGCCGTATTCCCTGTCCACGAAATGCGCGAGGATATAATCCTTCGTCATCGTGGCCGCCTCCAGCAGACGCTTGTATGCCGCGCCACCTTCCACGCCTGCCAGCACGCGGTAGGCAGCCGAGAATGTCCACAGCAAGCGTGCATAGAGCACAGCCCCGCGCGGAGCGTCCGGCACCAGTTCGCCGCGTCCCGTCATCCGGCCGTACCACCCGCCGCGCTCCACGTCCTGCATATTGTCAATCCAGAACGGCAGGATGTTCTGTGTCAGAACATTCCGCACCTCTTCACGTAACGTCTTTAGTTTATTCATGACCCATAAATAGCTATTTCCGCGGACAAAGATAAGCATAAATCATGAGTTGATGTCATCTCACCCCACTTTTTTTCTTCGTTTTCACCTATCTTAAGGATAGAGAATCGGCGATACGAGCTCCGTAATTATTAAGGTTCTATTGGAATTAGCGTGAATTAACGTATTTGCTTTATTCTCAACGTAGCCGATTTTTGTCAACGTAGCACGTTTATTCTTTAACGCAGAGACACAGAAGCGCAGAGAATCCGGAGATAAGGAGAGTTCGCAAAGGCATAGCAGCTGACCTTCGGTGAGTACCAAGAGGCGCACGAAGGGCACAAGGCCGTGCTTCGTGCTCTCCGGATTACGCAGAGGCCTGACGGAAGGAATGAAGAATGAAGAATAAAAGAATGAAGAATGAGGATGGCCCCACTCCCGACCTCTCCAAAAAGGAGAGGAGGATTGAAGATTGAGGAATTCTCCATTGTCCATTGTCCATTGTCCATTATCCATTGCCCCCAAGCTTGTCCTCTGCGCCCTCCATAATCACAGCCCCGCGTAGCGCTGTGATTATCCGCGAACTCACACGACAGTGTCAGCTGAAATGCACTCCTTTCCTCCCAAACCTCAAAAACTTCGCGTCTCAGCGACTCTGCGTTGAAATAAATAAGGTCAAGACGCTCTGAGTATTCTTTTGGTATAGTTAATTCACACTAAATCCAATAGAACCACAAATAGATAAACTCTTTTACCTGAACAAAACGACGATGTCACCATAAATATTCATCAAAAATTTGGGCGATTCAAAGAATCGGAGTATCTTTGCGCCCAGAAACAGTAATTGACGTGCTATGAATACCACTTTATCACTTGAAAATATACTGCACATGCTTAGCGGTC
>JAEEGL016926569.1_pt1 | contig 17306 bp, 18 predicted proteins | sample 9134231 | NCBI WGS metagenome assembly JAEEGL01 (sample SAMN16246548, study PRJNA631951) | gut metagenome | biome: gut microbiome; feature: rumen; material: fiber-attached | host: Bos | place: Iran: Karaj | collected 2018-10
GGCTTAAGTTCGGGCGTGTGATATTTAATGGACTCAGGGTGCTTTCTGTTTTCCAGATATGCGGGAATAAAGTCCATCGGACCGGGACGGTACAGCGCGATAACGGCGATGATATCTTCAAGATTGCGCGGGCGCATATTGATCATCAACGCACGGATGCCGCCGCTTTCACATTGGAACACGCCAAAGGTGCCGCCTTCGCCGAGCATTTTGTATACTTTCTGATCGTCCACATCGATATTCATAATATCGAAATCCGGATCTTTTTTATGTATCATCTTTACCGCGTCCGCAATTACGGTAAGGGTGCGCAGGCCAAGGAAGTCCATTTTAAGCAGTCCGAGCTTTTCGACCCAACCTTTGTAATACTGCGTTACGACGGAATTGCCGCTTTTGAACAAAGGCACGTACTCGTCAACCGGTTTATCGCAGATAACGACGCCTGCTGCATGCATACCCGTATTGCGCGGCATACCTTCGATTTTTATGGAAGTATCTACCACACGCCGTACGAATTCATCGCCGTCGTACATCTTTTTAAGATCCGCGTTGCTCTCCAGCGCCTTTTCTATGGTCATACCGAGTTCCGCGGGGATCTCCTTCTGGATCGCCTGCGTCTGTCCAAGTGGCATGCCGAGCACGCGGCCGACGTCGCGCACGGCGCCTTTTGCGGCCATCGTGCCGAAGGTGGCGATCTGTGAAACGTGATCAGCGCCGTAACGGCGCACGACGTAATCGATAACTTCCTGCCGGCGCTCGTAACAGAAATCGATATCAAAATCGGGCATGCTGACGCGTTCGGGATTCAAAAACCTCTCAAACAGCAAAGAGTAACGCATGGGGTCGATATCCGTAATGCCGCATGTATATGCCGCAATACTTCCGGCGCCGGAGCCTCTTCCGGGGCCGACGGGGATTCCGACGCTTTTTGCGTAGTTGATATAGTCCCAAACGATAAGGAAGTAATCGATAAATCCCATCTGATGGATAATGCCGAGCTCGTAATTCAGCCGGTCCATGTATTCCTTTGGATAGTTTTCGCCGTACCTTTTTACCATGCCCTCATAGCACATATTCTTAAAGTATTCAAAATGGTCCTGATTATCGGGCACTTCAAAAATGGGCAGTTTGGTATTGCCGAAAACAAATTCAATATTGCATCGCTTTGCGATCAGATTTGTGTTTTCGATCGCTTCAGGGACGTCCGGAAACAGCGCTGCCATCTCGTCGCCGGATTTCAGATAGAACTCATCCGTCTGGAACCCCATTCCCGTATCCTCGTCGATCGTATGCTTTGTGGCGATACAAACAAGAATCTTCTGCGTTTCCGCGTCTTCCTTTTTTATGTAGTGCGCATCGTTTGTGGCGACAAGCCCGACGCCGATCTCCCGGGCGAGCTTTACGATCAGAGGATTGGTACGTTTTTGCTCTTCAAGACCGTGGTCCTGGATCTCGAGGAAATAATTGTCTTTCCCGAAAAGATCGCGATACCACAGCGCAACGGATTTCGCCTTTTCATAATCGCCTTTGAGCAGCGCCTGAGGGATCTCGCCGGCAAGGCATGCCGATAAGCAAATAAGCCCCTCGTGGTGCTGTTCAAGCAATTCATGGTCGATGCGGGGCTTGGTATAAAAACCTTCCGTCCATGCTGCGGATACGATTTTTATAAGATTCTGGTATCCCTGCTGATTCTCGCACAGAAGGATCAGATGGTAACGCTCGTTATCCAAACCGTGCACCTTATCGAACCTTGTGCGCTGCGCAACGTAAACCTCACACCCGATGATCGGATGGATCTCTTCTTTTTTGCAGGCAAGGTAGAAATCCACGGCGCCGTACATCGCCCCGTGGTCCGTCATCGCCAACGAATGCATGCCAAGCTCTTTGGCGCGCTTAACAAGGGGCTTGATTCTGCACGCCCCGTCAAGCAGAGAGTATTCGGTATGCACATGTAAATGCGTGTATTCCGTCATGATTGAATCCTTAATTAATATCTTTTATTTATTATTTTGTCCGTAATAAGCGTTTGTGCCGTGTTTACGCAGGTAATGCTTATCCAGCAGATATTGCGGAATGCTCTCCTGCTCAGGACGCAGTTTCATTGTTTTCAAAGCCATCTCGGAAATAATTTCAAGGACGGCTGCGTTATAAGCGGCAGAAGCGGCATCTTTTCCCCAGCAGAACGGGCCGTGCGAATGTACAAGGACCGCGGGAACAGAGCCGGGATCAATCCCGTTCTCCGCAAAGTATTCTGCGATCACCAGCCCTGTGTTTTTTTCATACAGCGTTTCCACTTCCTGTTTGGTAAGCGGGCGCGTGCATGGAACAGCGCCGTAACAGAAATCAGCATGCGTCGTGCCGAGCGCGGGGATCGGCAGCCCGGCCTGCGCAAAAGCAACGGCGTTAACGGAATGCGTATGCACAACGCCGCCGATACAACCGAATTCCGAATACAATACCGCGTGCGTCGGCGTATCGGACGACGGTGACAGTTCGCCTTCAACCTTTTTTCCGTCAAACCCCACGATCACCATCTTATCGGGTGAGAGCTCTTCATAGGGAACACCGGACGGCTTGATCGCGAAAACGTGCGCGTCCCTGTCGCACTGTGATGCATTCCCCCATGTAAAAGGAGCAATACCGGAAGAATACAAACGCATATTGGCTTCATAAGCCGATTTTTTTATGCTCTCAAACATTGACGTTCTCTCTCCTTACACGATGCGAAGCGCTTCTTTTACGGCCGGGATCCCGTTTTTGTACTGCTCCAAATATGAGGCAAACCCCGCACGGTCGTCTTCATTCGGGTATTCGACCCGCATCGTAGCATTTCCGAACACTTTACGATTCAGATAGTCGGCAAGAGATTCGTCTTTGTCTTTTTTGCGCATGTATTGCGCAAGGATCGCTATTCCCCACGCGCCGCCCTCTGCAGCGGAAGACATTACGGCCACGGGAACGTTCAGCGCGGACGCCATCAGCCGCTGCGCCGGGCCGACCGTTTTGAACAGCCCGCCGTGTCCAAGCAATCGGCTCACGGAAACGTACTCTTTTTCGGTAAGGATATCCATACCGATCTTCAAAGCCGCAAAAGACGAATACACAAGGCTGCGGCACAGATTTGTAAAAGTGAACGATGCGTTTGGCGAACGCACGAGCAACGGCCGTCCGTTATCCAATCCAAGCAGCGGCTCACCGGATACCAGATTATAGCTTATTATGCCGCCTGCGTCCTTTTCGGCACATAAAGCGTTGTGATATAATTTGTCGTAAATATCACTTTTCTTTACGGAACAACCGAAGTCCTGCAGCAGCTGTCCAAACAGTTTGGCGTAAGCGTCTATATCTGCCGTACAGTTGTTGCAATGCACCATTGCCACGGGTTTACCATCCGGCGTGGTGACCATATCGATCTCTGTATAAACGTCGGAAAGCTCCTTTTCAAGTACGATCATTGCAAACACGGATGTTCCCGCGGAAACGTTCCCGGTTTTATATGCAACACTATTCGTTGCGGTCATGCCGGTGCCCGCGTCGCCTTCAGGCGGACAGAACGGCGTCCCTGCAAGCAGCTCGCCGGAGGGGTCCAACAGCGCGGCGCCCTCCTGTGTTAAACAGCCTGCGTTATCACCGGCGCAAAGCACGCGCGGCAAAATTTGCTCCAGCTGCCAGCGGAATCCATCTGCCGCATGCAGATCCTTATATATCGAAAGCATTTTGCGATCGAAATCGTTCGTTTTGCTGTCGATCGGGAACATGCCTGATGCGTCGCCGATCCCAAGCACCTTCTCTCCGGTAAGCAAATAGTGGATATATCCGGCAAGCGTAGTTATAAACCCTATTTGGCGCACGTGCGATTCATTGTTCAATATCGCCTGCTCCAGATGGGCGATGCTCCATCGCTGCGGTATATTAAAATGGAACGCCCGGGTAAGCTTTTCCGCTGCTGTTTGCGTGATCGTATTGCGCCATGTACGGAAAGGCACAAGAAGTTTATCGTCGGCGTCGAATACGAGATAACCGTGCATCATGGCGGATATTCCGACCGAACCGATCCTATTGATCGTAACGCCATACCTCTCCTTTGTCTGCGCTTTCAACTCTGCGTATGCGGTTTGCATTCCGGCGATTACTTTTTCCAACGGATAAGTCCAGATGCCGTCCTTAAGCTCGTTTTCCCAATCATAATTTCCGGCGGCGAGAAGTTCTCCGCTGTCGCTTAATATAACGGCTTTGATCCTTGTGGAACCGAATTCCATCCCCAAAGACGTGTTTCCGCTTATAATAATATCTTTTGCAGCAGTCATAAACGTTTTCCTCCGTTCATATTTGGGTTTACCGCCTGTGCGTAAATAGTTTTATAAACATGGTAAATTACGAATCCCGGATTGGAAGACGGCGGTTTCTTCAGGTTTTTAACCTGTGTATAATCCACTTCAGCTTTTCCGCGGTCTCTTACGGAAGAAAACCAAACCGCAAGTCCCGCAGCAAATTCACAGGCTGTTTTGGTTGGTTCCGTTCCTTCAAGGCACAGTACGACGTGCGAACCCGGCGCTTTCTGCACATGGAACCAGATATCCGTTTTTTGCGCCAGCTTAAAACTGAGTCTGTCGTTCTGCAGATTGTTTCTTCCAACAAGGATACTGAATCCGTCCGGTGATTTGAATTCCAGCGGCGACAGGGCCGTCGGTTTTTTCTGACGGCTTTGTGCGGACGCTGATTTTATAAAACCGGTTTCCTGCAGTTCTCTGCGGATCTCCGCCAATTCCGAATAGCTTTCGGCGCGGCTGAGCTCGTCTTGAACTGTTTGCAGGTACTCCAATTCGTTCAACCCGTTTTCTATTTGTTCCGCGAGTACCTTTTTTGCGGTTTGCGCTTTTTTGTATTCTTTATAATATTTTTGCGCGTTTTTTTGCGGAGAAAGCTCCGGATACGCTTTTATCTTTTTTAACGCGTTGTTTTCGTAATAGTTCTGTAATTCGTATTCCGAAGCGCCCTTTGGCAAGAACGAGATGTTTACGTTAATAAGCTCCGCGCAAATCCTTTTTTCTTCGATCTCTTCATCTCCGGGAAGCTCTGCGCGACGCACGTTTATCTTTTTGACAGTCCGCTCCAGCAGCGCGTTAACCGTTTTAAACAGATCGTCTGCCTGTACTCTCGCACGCAGTTTCTTTTCTTTCTCCGTATAAAAAGCATCGAGCAAAGCGGATAACGAAGCGCATTCCTGCATTTTGGCGTCGTTTGCCATATACGTAAGCGGCAAAAAAGAAAATGCAATCAGTTCACCGTCTGCAGATATAAGAAAACACGGTTTTTTTTCGCCGCTGATCAGCATATCCCGAACAGATTCAAGCTCGTAAAATAATCTTGTCCAATTCCCTTCCGTAAGTGTTTCAACCGTTTTATCGCCAAGGCAGACACGATATGCGATCTCTTTGGATAACAGCGGCGAAAACCCGGAAAGCGTACTGAGAAGCGCAGAAGAAAGCGTTTTGTTTGTAACGATCAGCCTGTTTTTTATTATATCGGGATCGGATGACATTATATCCAGTTTATCCTGTGCCGGAGGCAGAACATACTGCAGCCCGGGAAGTACTTCGCGGAAAGACGATTTGGTACCGTCCACACGTTTTAGGGAATCTATGATCCGTCCGTTATCATCCAGAAGGATACAGTTGGAATACTGCGCCATGATCTCAACGACGAGCGTGCGCTTTACACGGTCGCCGATTTCATTTGCGGCATCCATATCTATAAACAGTATCCGGTCCAGTCCCTGCTGACGGAAACCGGTTATTACAGCCCCCGTCAGGAGTTTGCGGAACAACATACACAGCATCGGCGGTTTCGTGGGATTCTCAGGGACGTTTTCGGTAAAACCGATCCGCGGGGCGTTTCCGCCGACGGAAATAAACAGCTTCCTGTTTCCCACACGGGACCGCAGACCGATCACCATTTCATACTTCGTAGGTAAATAAATCTTATCTATTTTAGAGCCTACCGCAAAATCGGCAAGCTCCTGCATCATCATGTGCAAAAACAGTCCGTCGAAAGCCATATCAGAACGCTTCAGTAATCGTATTGATCGAATTTGTATAGGGATATACTATGATCGCCGCGTTTGCGGGTTCGTTATCGGCAAACAAACTTTGCCTATCGTTATTATCTTTTAGAAATTGCCGTTCAAGCGATGCGGCAAGTTTATAAACAATGGGAATTTCCGTTTCGTAATGTCCGGCTGCAAACAGAGCTACGCCTGCTTCGGCGGCGTCCAAAAAATCGTGATGATCCGCATCGCCGGTGATCAGCGTGTTGCACCCCGCGGCCTTTGCGTCCGCATAAAACTCTCCGCCCGCACCGGCGCACACGGCGATTTTGCCGATACTGTTATTGCTGTTGAACCGAACGGCGCCATGCAGCTTTTGATGCAGATGATTTGCGAGATCGGTTCCGGTTTTACAGTTCTTTAACGTGCCAACATTTAAAAATCCGCCGCCAAAGGAGGCGTCTGCCTTTTCGTAATCCATACCGAGCAGTTCGCAAAGCGTATCGTTCACGCCGCCGGGCGCTTTATCCAGATTCGTATGGGCGGAGATTACACAGATATCGTTTTTTATCAGAGCTGTAATTGCGGAGTTATAAGGTATCTGCTTAAGCGGATGAAATATAAGCGGATGATGTGATACGATCAGGCCGCAGCGCATTTCCGCAGCATATTTCACGGCATTTTGCGTAATATCCAAACATACTAAAATGCGGTCTGCTTCATTATCGGGGCAACCGAAAAGCACCCCGCTGTTCTCCCACGGTTCCTGCGTGCAGAAAGGCGCAAAGGAATCGATAAAGCCGTAGATTTCAGATACCTTCATTTTTAACTCCGTAATAATACTGCCGCACACTTTGCAGCAATTCCTGTTCATCCGGATATCTCGCAGCTTTCTGCAAGGCGTCCAGCCGCGTACATACCCATTCAATCTGGCTGCGCACATACTTTTCAGCAGGTCCCGCACGTCCGATCATAGAACCGAAATAGTAATACCCCACGGGCATATCGTTTTTCAAGCCCTTCCAAACGGCGTCCATCGCGAGATAAACCCTTCCGTTGTCGGCAACGCAAAGTTCGTTGCAGATCTCAAAGCCGTTTACACATAAATACCGGCGAACGTCTTCGCTATGGGACATAGGCTGCAGCACAAGGTGCATATCCGGCCTTCGCACCCAAGGCGCGGCCATAAGGATATCTGCGATAAGGTTGCCGCCCATGCCGCAGATAACGATCTCATCTGCTTCATCCGGGTTAATGTTTTTCAGCCCGTCTGACAACCGCAGCTCGATTTTATATTCCGCGCCGTATGCATCTAACGTTTTTTTTGCGTTTGCAAGCGGTCCGGTACCGATGTCGGAAGCAATTGCCGAATCGATTATGCCGTTTTCTGTAAGATATAACGGCAAATAAGCGTGATCCGTTCCTATATCGGCCAATCTGCCGCCGCCCCTTACCAAAGAAGCGGCGGCAAGCAGTCTCTTACTGAGACGGATCATCCGACGGATTCAAAATAAGCGTTGAGTTCGCTTACAAGGTCATCGGGATCAACGCCGTGCACCATGCAGGCTTCTTCGATACTCTCCATTCTGGAAGCGGGACAGCCAAGACAATGCATTCCCATATTCAGAAAGAAGGGGGCTACGGTGTTGTCGGCGTCAAGAATATCGCCGATCAGAGTTTCTTTGGTAACGATCATTTTTTTACTCTCCTTTATTTTCATCTGTATTTGTTTGTGAAATAATATAATTCGGGCGGTTTTTCGCTTCCGTATAAATCCTGCCAAGGTACTCCCCTAAAATGCCGAGAAACAGCATGATTACTGCCGCTATAAAAAACATTCCGGTAAACAGCAGCGGAAGAACGCCGAAATAATCCGGATCCATCACGTTTCGTATAATGCCGTATAACAAAGCGGCCGCGCTTATAAGCAAAAACAATGCGCTGAACACAAAACTGATTTTCAGCGGAAAATTGGTATAGCCGAGAATCCCATCCAGAGCGTATTTGAATAGTTTTTTCAGGGACCATTTCGTATTGCCCGCGGCGCGTTCTCTGTTTTCATGCGGTATCCATTTTACATTAAAACCGACCCAGCTGAATATTCCCTTGGAAAAACGGATTTTTTCCGGCATCGAAAGGACCGATTTTACTACTTTTTTACGCATGATACGAAAATCCTGGGCGGAATCGCTGATTTTTGTATCGCTGATTTTATTGATCGATTTATAAAACAGATTTGAAAGCTTGCTCTTAAAAGAAGACTCTCCCGTTCTGTCTGTTCTTTTCGCCGCCGCAACGTCGTACCCTTCTGCATCCACGCAGCGGAGCATTTCCGGCAGGAGCGAAGGAGAATGCTGCAGATCAGCGTCAAGGATTCCGATATAGTCAAACCGAACGGCATATTCCATTCCGGCCAGCATGGCTGCTTCTTTTCCGAAATTACGTGAAAAAGAAATATACTTTACGGCATCGTCTTTTTCGGCAAGGCTTTTTATGACGGATAAAGTATCATCCTCACTGCCGTCGTCAACAAAAATCAATTCGCAGCGGTATTCTGATGCAATAGAAGCGATTACCCCACCGGTCTCTTTATAAAACAGCGGGAGCACTTCCTGTTCGTTATAACAGGGCACAATCAACCCGAGCGATTTCATCGTTTTGCCTCCTCTATCATACGGATCAGTTCTCTGCCTGCGGCAGACATGAACCTGAGACCGGCCGGGTAAAGCGAAAGCGGAAGATTACGCGCAAGAAAATTATCGGCTTCAAGAGTGATATCGCCGGTATACCCTATTTCGGCAAAAGCGGCAGCGATCTCGTTCCATGGCAATTTGCCTGTAAACGGACAAGTGTGCGAATCGTGGATATAATCGTTATCGTGAATATGCACACAGGTAAGCCTTTTTGCACCGAGCGCTTTTATAAACGGGGCTTCATGCTCATGAACCAGCCCGACGTGGCCGATATCGAGACATACCGTGAACCAATCAGGATCAAGGCTGTCTACGAAATCCGCAAGTTCTTCCGCAACGGAGCAAACATTTGGAACGATCACGCCTGAACGGTTGTCGTATCCCCACATATTTTCCAGAGCAATCTTAACGCCGGCGCGTTTTGCCGCCGGAAGTAATTCATTATACAGCGCTAAATTGTTTGCTTTATTATTTTGCCTGTAATCCACCGGGTGTATAACGATATTCTTTACACAAAGAAGCCCCGCAGCCTCGATCGCACGCAGAAGCATCGGTCGGATTTTTGTATTATAAGCGTCGTCGTTTATACGAAACGACGGGAACGGCGCGTGCGCCTGATTGAAAAATATGCCTTTATCCTCTGCGATTCTTTTTAATTCTTTTATACGGTTTTCAAAACCGTCTTTAAAAATCCAGGCTGTGGACTCATTCTCAAACATAGAAAGATCCACCGCGTCAAAACCGGCGTCGGCGATCATGCGCACGGCGGTTTCAATATTAAATTTCTGGGCAGTTACGTCAGTTTGCGTTGAAAGATACATACCATCAATCACCCTTTTTAACAATCGTCGAATTCATCCGCCAAAACGGCTTCCGCACTCTTGATACCGTCTACGGCTGCGGATATGATCCCGCCGGCATAACCGGCGCCCTCACCGCACGGAAAAATCCCTTTTATGTTCGACTGCCTGAATTCGTCTCTTATGATCCTTACCGGAGAGGAGCTTCTGCTTTCCGGAGCGGTCAATACGGCGTCCGGCATGGCAAATCCTGAAATGCTTTTATCGAAAGCGGCTAAAGCCAATGAGATTTCATCCGTTATCACCGAAGGCAAAACCGCTCTGATATCGGCCGGGACCGCACCTGTCGTACAGCTTGGCTTTACTGCGCCGAATCTATATGAACGAACGCCGTTCAGAAAATCTCCGACGGTTTGTGCCGGAGCCGCATAGCTGCTTTCCCCGATGATGAAAGCGTTGCGCTCGATTTCTCTTTGAAGCGCAATGCCTGAAAGCGGATGCGTCCCTTCAATATGCTCCGGTTCTATACCTACAAGTATAGCTGCGTTTGCGTTTATGCCGTCCCGCGCATATTCGCTCATACCGTTGACAACCACTTTGTCTTGTTCCGAAGAGGCGCATACCACGGTACCGCCGGGACACATACAAAACGTGTATCCGCCCCGCCCGTGCGGAGGATGGTTTGATAATTTGTAGTTGGCGGCGCCAAGACGCACGTCGTTCCAATAACGGCCGAATAAAGCTTTATTGATCATCTCCTGCGGATGTTCAATACGAACTCCCATGGAAAAAGCCTTTTTTTCCATACGCAGCCCGGCGCTGTAAAGCATTTCGAACGTATCCCGCGCGGAATGGCCTATACACAGAAGCAAGCAGTCCGTTTCGATATCTTGCCGTCCACCCTGTGCGTCTTTGTATTCAATGCCCTGAATAAATTCATTTGCGGCGTATATGCCCGTTAAACAGCTGCCGAAACGGATCTCTCCGCCCAAACGAATGATCTCCTGCCGCATATTCTTTACCAAAGGTTTAAGCAGATCAGTACCGATATGCGGATGAGATGAATACAATATCTCCTCAGGAGCGCCGAATTTTACAAAGGTCTCCAAAACAAACCTGCAGCGTGCGTCTTTTATGCCTGTGGTAAGCTTACCGTCCGAAAAAGTACCTGCGCCGCCCTCGCCGAACTGCACGTTGGATTCCGTATTCAACATATGGTTTTTCCAAAACGCATGCACATCGTTTGTACGTGTATCCACGTCGTATCCCCGTTCGAGGATCAGCGGACGCAGTCCTGCCTGCGCAAGAATATACGATGCAAACATTCCGGCCGGACCGAAACCGATAACAACGGGCCGGAACGCGGAATTCCTTCGATTTTCCGGCAGCCGGTAAACGTACTTTTCAATTTGAAGAACCTTATTCGGCAAAAAACGCGCCGCTAACGCAGCTTCATCGATCCCCGCCGTAAGATTGACGGAGTAAATCATTTTTATATGATTTTTTTTTCGAGAATCGATCGATTCCCTCGCGATCTCAAAACCGGTAACATCATCCGGACGGATGCCGATGATCTTACAGGCTTCTTTTTTTATGGATTCGATATCCGCACCGAGCGGGACGGATATTTCGTTGATGCGAAGCAATTAAAGAATCCTCCGAATACAGTTTTTACCGGCCGTCGCGCCGGAACTCCATGCCCATTGCAGATTATATCCGCCGCAGTCGCCGTCGATATCAACGATTTCTCCGCAAACGAACACACCAGGAAGCTTTTTCAGCATAAGCTCTTCCGTTATTTCATTCTCCGCGATTCCGCCGCTGGTGACCTGCGCATTTTCAAAACCGAGCACTCCGGATATAACGTATTTTTTTTGTTTAAAGCACTCCATAAGACCTGCAAATGCTTTATTATCGATACTGTCAATTGATTCAGCAGGATTGATTCCGGAATCATTTAAAAAAGCGTCGCCAAGCCGCTTCGGAACCAATCCGGAGCAAAACAATCCCGCAGACAAATCCGGACGCTTATTTTTCAGTGCCGCAAACCGGTTCCGCAAAGATGAATAATCCATATCCGGAAGGCTGTCCGCCGTTATAAATGCATTCTTTTTGTTTTCAATACGCGCATAATAGGAGGAAAGCTGCATTGCCGGAATACCGGAAAGGCCATAATCGGTATATTGGATCTCTCCGTATGTTTGCGCGACGATCTTATTGCCGTCCGAAAGGCTCAGCCTTCCAGCGGATCGAACGCCTTTTACGTTTTTCAAAACCTTCTCCGTTTTAAAAGCGGTCAATGCCGGGTGGATCGGCGTTAAGGTGACTCCGCAGGTTTTTATAAGATTGAATGAACTGTCCGTTTGTTTGCATTTCGGATCGATGGCGCCGCCTGTTGCAAGAACAATCGTATCCAGGCGAACGGAATGATTCACAATAAAACGATTATCCCGAACGATAATACTCTCGGCTTTGAAACCGGTAATGATTTCCACACCGAGATGTTCACATTCATATAAAAGCGCATCAACAACAGAAGCCGCTTTAAGACTTCTGGGATAGTCTCTTCCGGCGGCGTCTGTTGTTGTTGCCAAACCAAAATCTTTAAAGAACCGAAGCGTATCGCTGCGATCGAATTTACTGTAAACTATTTCAAACAGTTTTACAGCGCCGAAATAGTTATCTGTGGAAACAGACTGATTGGAAAGGTTGCACCTTCCGTTTCCCGTTGCCAGTATTTTTTTTCCGATAGTGTTTTCGGATTCAAATAAAAGAATGCGAATGCGTTTTTGATATGCCTTTGCTTCCCGCGCGGCAAAAACAGCTGCAGTAATCCCGGCCGGACCGGCGCCGATCACGCCTACGGTTTGCAAAGGCATATCTTCATTCCTCGTCATAAGTCATCTCGTCAACAAGTTTCAAAAGTTCTTCTTGTTTTCCCATTGCTTTAATGACTCTGTACTGTGCGATTAAAAAACGCTCGTCTTTTTCTATCTGATTCAGTTTCTCTTCGTCTGAACCGTTATTATTTCCGTTATCTCCACTGTGCAAAACAAGCACCTCCGAAGTGATAAATGCACTTAAATCAATGTTGTAAATGATGGAAAGCAATTGAAGTTTATTAACGGGAATGTTTGCCTTTCCGTTTTCATAACAGGCATACGTTGACCGATCTACCCCCAAAAGCTCCGCAAGCTCCTGCTGCGTAAAGCCTACGGCTTTACGCATTGAAATGAGTTTGTCTTTCAATACCATATACTATCACCGCTGTATTTCTATTAATCGGCCTTATTTAAGACCAAGGAGTTCACGAGCGTCAATCTCCAGGATCTCACAAAATGCAGCGAGCTCATAATCCTTAACCGTTCGTTGTTGTCCTTCGATTTTGGATAAAGAAGAGGAACTCATTTCGATTCCTTTTAACTGCAGTTTTGTGAGAAGGTCTTTTTGGTTTAATCCACATTCTTTTCTGCGCTCAAGCAAACGCTTGCCGATGATATTCTTATCACCGAACAGCTCTTTTCTTATTCTCAAAAAAATCACCTTGATTATTTTATCATAATAATAAACCCATGTCAAATAAAATAATTATTTACTTATACTATCAAAATAAACTGTTTGAGCAACGCTCTCGATACATGTGATAACAGTGTCAAACGAAACATTGTCTTCCGCGTTGACAATGGTAAAACCGGCATATTCCGCATCGGGTGATAACCCGATGATTTCATCACCAAGCGAAGATAATACAAACAATAATTGCTGCCGACTGTCGATCTCTGTTTCATCCGGTACGGTATATGCGATCCTTTCAGAAATCAAAGCTACCGGCAGCAGGGATTGCCTCGTACTCAAATACGAATATGAAGGCAAAACGGTTTCTTTATAAAACGGAATCCTTATACCGAAGATTTCAAGTGCAAATCTGGTATGTATTTTTTCTAAACGTTCTCCTTTAATCACGTTGTTCTGAACAACCCTGATCGCAGTTTGCGTTTCGGCAATGACATCCGCTTTTGCCTCCGAATACCGTAAAGCGCCGTCGCTTAATGGCTGTATTCCGCCGACAAGCGTATCACCTTTACACACAGGGTCGCCTTCTTTTACAAGCGGCACGCCCGCAAATACGTTTATCTTAACGATGCGTCCGCTTTTTTTTGCGATAATATTTCCGTACAAAAACTCTTCCGGCGTCTGGGGCAACGCTCTTTCATGCACATGAATATACAGTTTACATCCTATGAGATTTACTGTGACCTGAAGAACATTCGATGAAAGAGATTCGCAGTACCGTTCTATTTCGTTGCAGTCAACCGAACTTAACCGGATCCCCTTTTTTATGCTTGCTTTTTCGAGCTGCGACACAAAATCCTCCGTATCTATCGTGTTCAGCCCGCTGATTTCTATGCTCCAAAGAAATCCGGACAGAAACCAGAACAGCAGTATTCCACATGCCATACCGACCGGAAGACCGATCCTTGCATTATAATTTTTTATAAATGATTTAAGGCTGTAATTTTTAATTACAGTTATGGTCATTCCCGCGTTAATCCCTATATCGTTTACCGCTTTCAGATTTTTATCGTTTATCATGAAATACAGTTTGCTGTCGTTTATACTTATATCACGCAATTTGATATTCTTTTCCCGGCAATTATTGATAAATAAATCCCGAAAACCGTTTTCAGCACATATAACAGTACTGTTTGTAATCATGTATCTTATTGATTCAAGCATTACGTCCACCTGTTACGAATTCCAATTTGGCGATTTTACCTTTTATAACTGTTTCCGGCTTGGAATGCAGAAGAACCTGCATATCCTCTCCTTCTATTATAACAATTCTGTCATATCCTATCAGTTCAATTCTGTTGTCGCTGCAAAAGCGCATGCTTTTACCCCCCTGCACTGATAGCACACCTTCTGAATCCAACGAAACAAAAAAGCTTTCGAACGTATTGATATCTAATTCACGGCCTATTTTATCGGTGATCTTTCTGAATGGAATACTGTTTTCCATGCGTATCCTCCTTTTAAATCCGCAGAATTTCCGTTAAGAAATTATGCTTGACATTCTATTTATATTCGATATGGCATATTGTAAGATATGAATATCAGAATTAAAAATACTGTGATTAATATACTCAGTTTTCTGAGCGCCGCTGTGCTGACCGTTTATATCATACTTGATAACGATACGGTTGTTTCAGGCGCTAAAAAAGGCGTTGACTTATGTCTTTACACGATCGTCCCCTCGTTATTTCCCATGCTGATTCTTACCATATTCGCTTCGAACATAGAAATTCCGAGAAACTTAAAAAAGATGCTGATGCAGCCGCTGTGTCTGATGACCGGCAGTTCGGTTGATGCCGGTATTTGCTATTTATTCGGAGCGATTTCGGGATATCCCGTAGGCGTAAAAACAGCCTCCGCCCTTTTCCGGGACGGAAAAATCAGTATTGAAGAAGCAAGACGGGCTGCGATTTGCAATATCAATCCCGGAATAGCTTTTTCTGTGCTCGTAGTCGGAAAAAACTTTACAGGATCAATAGAATTAGGGGCTATACTGTATATTTCTGTTACGCTGTCTGATTATTTGCTTTTGTCTCTTCTGCGTTTAAGCAATAAAACTGTTGTAAAAGAATCTGTTGGCGGCAGCATTTCTCTTGCCCCCGGAGATGCGCTGATTTTTGCCGTAGAAAAAGCAATCAGGAATACCGCGGTCATGAGCGGATGGATCGTGGCTTTCTCAGCATTATTTGCTTTTATTATTGCCGATCGAAAAAACAGCGCGGCATTATTGTTTCTTGAAGTTACAAACGGAACATCCTATTTTACGGCTGCCCATAATTGGCGGTCCTGCGCTTTCTGCATGGGATTCGGAGGCGTTTGCCTGTATTTTCAGTTGCTGCCCGATTTGAAAAAATTGAAAATCTCATTATTACACTATTTTATCTTCAAACTGTTTACCGCTTGTGCATCATATTACATTTCCGGCCTATTGTTTGGGATCCTTCCCGTAACGGTTCCTGCGCTTTCTAAAAATACGCCCGAAATCAAACTGAACATGTTCTCATCCGCCGGGACATGCGCTTTGTTTTTTATGTGTTTTGTTTTTATCAGTTCCATCTGTTTTAACGATGACAAAAAGTATAATTTGAAATACAGCTCTTGCCAATAACGGTGACTTATGATATAATTAGTAAAATGATTCTTTCACATGAAAGGTCGGGAATAGTATTATGAAACAAAAAGTATTGGGCGAAGATATCACCCCAAAATGCGTTTATTGCAGCTACAGCATTCAAACAACCGATAAAACATTGTTTTTATGCGAAAAAAAAGGGATCACCGTCATAGACGGTTACTGTAAAAAGTTTTGTTATGATCCTCTGAAAAGAATCCCGGAACGTCCTCCGCTGTTGGATTTTGACGAACAGGATTTTACTCTTTGACGGGAGGAATACAGCATGCTGAAAGAGTTTTCCTTCGATGTCGGTATTTCTCCGGATAACCGTCTTGCCGCGGCGCCTGAAGAAATCAACGCGGACAGAAGATGCATGTCCTTATCCGGTTTTACGCAAACTCACCGTTTGACCGGCCAGCTCGTCTGCTGCATTTTCAAAAAAGAAGACATCTCCGCCGATTCGCCTAACGAACTTTTAACGTCTGCTGCCGCGCTCCTTCGGGACTGTTACGGGAAAATCGATTTTCTTATCGCTCCGGTCTCTCCTTACGAAACAATCAATTCTTTTGCGAGAGTCGTAAAGGCCTACCGTTCCGGTATACACGTCTCGGCTGCCACCCGTGGCCATGAAGAGCTTTCGGAGCATCTTTGCTTAAACGATATCGATGAGTTTTTATCTGTTGCTTTATCGTCTGCGGAAGAAGCTGCCAAAAAAATCGCGGAAACGGATCATATTACCATCGGGACCGCCTCAGGTGCGGCATTGAGCGCAGCAAAGGATCTTATGCAGCGCGAAAACAAACGCCATTCAAGATTCGTTGTGATATTTACCGATTGAATCGCAACATCTTATTATCAAATAAATTAAGTGTCCGTAAACCTTATTCCGTTTACGAACACTTATTTTTTGTATCGAACACACGCTCAATTCTCAGCGTCCCGCGCTTTCTGCATCCGCCGGTATCCGATATAGTCTTCAAGTATCAATACAGCGCTAACGGCATCCACGGTTTGTTTTCTTTTTTTGCCGCGCGTATCGGTAATATTCAGGAGCTGATGCGCGCCAACCGTAGATAACCGCTCATCGCGCAAAATAACGGGGATTCCGAGAGTTTCGCCGAGCGCTTCGGCAAACAAGCGCATGGCTTGGGCTCTTTCACCTTCAGTACCGTCCATATTAACCGGCAGGCCGACGACGATCTGTTCCGCATGATGCGCATTTGCAAGAGACGCTATTTGCCCGATCAAAACCGCATCTTTCCGTTCCTCAATAACGGTTACCGGGTATGCAAGAATTTCGTTTTTATCACATAAAGCTATCCCAGTGCGGGCATCGCCGTGATCAACGCTTAAAATGACCATGGCTCAGAAAATGAGGATGGGATCATCGCCGCCCGGATCGGTTGAAGTGCCTGCCTGTCCGCAGATATTGCACACGCCCGGAAGATTATCGATTTTATACCATCCGCTTGCAGTGCTGCCGCAGTTTTCTGATGCAAGCATACCCGTAAGCGTACAGAACGTGCGCCGGACAGAAGCGTTGCTGTACTCAAATTCCTTTTCTTCAAGCCCTTCGTGTA
>JAEEGL012441838.1_pt1 | contig 17305 bp, 14 predicted proteins | sample 9134231 | NCBI WGS metagenome assembly JAEEGL01 (sample SAMN16246548, study PRJNA631951) | gut metagenome | biome: gut microbiome; feature: rumen; material: fiber-attached | host: Bos | place: Iran: Karaj | collected 2018-10
ACTTCGGCTCAGAGATGCCCGACACGACGCATATCGACACCACCAACATCGACACCACCTCCACAGGCCTGCGGCTGGTGGAGAGCGGCAATGTCGACGTTACCCTTACTCCGAACCCGGCGGCGGAACGCGTAACTGTCTCGGCCGAAGGGATGCAGAGCGTCGAACTGCTGGGCGTCGACGGCACGGTGATTATGCGCCGCGAAGGCTTGATGCAAGATGAATACATCCTCGACCTCAAAGGCCTTGCCGCAGGCGTCTACATGGTGCGCGTGTCGACGGCGAAGGGGACGGCCACGCGGAGGCTGATGGTGCAGTAGTGCGTGTCAGTTGCCGGTGCGGCTGTCCTTGGCGAGCACCACGAGCACCACGGCGGCGAGGATGAGCACTATGCCGAGGAGCAGGCGCAGGGTGAAGGGCTCGCTGAAGACTAGGACGCCGATGAGCACCGCCGTGGTGGGTTCGAGGGCACCGAGGATGGCCGTAGGCGTGCTGCCGAGGTATTTGGCGGCGTAGACCATCATCACCAGCGCCATGATGGCGGGCACCACGGCGAGCCACGACACCCACAGCCAGGCACGTGGTGTGGGCGGGAGCATCAGTGGCTGGCGGCTAAGCAGGGCGAAGAGGGCCATGCCAGCGGCGCAATAGAAAAGCACGTAGAAGTTTATCTTGAACGACGACATCGCCAAGGGCGACTTGTCGACGACGATGATATACAGAGCGTAGGTCAGTGCCGACACCAGCACCAGCACGACGCCCGCGATGCTTAGCGCTCCGCCGGGGTCGCCCCAATAGAGTAGCAGCACGCCGACGAGGCTCAGGGCGATGGCAGTAACGGTGCCTAGACGCACGCGTTCGTGGAAGAAAAGGGCCATGATGACTGCCGTCATCACGGGGTAGGTGAACAGGATGGTGGAGGCCACGCCGGCGGGCATGAGTCGGAAGCTGAGGTAGAGGGTGAGCGACGAGAAGATGAACAGCACGCCGAGGGCGCTGAGGGTCAGGAACTCGCGCTTGTCGACGCGCAGGCTCTCTTTGCGGAACAGCATTACGATGGCCACTATCACCCATGCCAGGCCGAAGCGGTAGAAAAGCACCGAGGGCGTGTTCATGCCCTCGGTGTAGAGATTCAACGCCCCTAGGGGGTTGGTGCCGTAGCACACGGCAGCGCCAATGGCGCATAGTGTGCCGACTAGTTTTTTGTTCATTGGTTTAGTCGGGCTGGTTGCCGTAGAGGTAGGGGTTCTTGGCCATGGTGCCGTCGGCGCGCATGGAGAACGAGGAGGCCTCGCGGGCGGCCGAATGCTGGCCTTCGTAGAGGGCGTCTTCGGTAATCTGCTCGGTGGTCATATTCTGCACGATATCGGCGCCGCTGGGGTTGTTGCGCAGCAGGTCGTGGATGCGGCGTATGCGGTCGGCGGCGGTAGCCACGTCGTTGTCGTTCTCGAAAGCCGAGCGGTAGGCGGGAGTAGGCTCGACGGCCTTGGCCGTTTCAACAATGGGCTCGGCCACCATGACGGTGTCGTCGTCGTGCGACACCAGGTGTATCTCGTCGACCATAGTGTCTATCTCGGTCTTGAACTCTTCATTGCCGGCACGGATGTTGCGCACCACGGGCTTGACCTCTTCGACGGGCTCTTCGTCTTCGAGCATGAAGATGCGTTTCTCGCCGACTACGGCCACGGGCTCGGTCTCGATTTCTGCCACGGGTTCGGGCTTGGGCTCGGGCTTGGCGGCGGCCACGGTCTCGGCGATGACCACAGGCTCGGGGATTATCACGGCCTCGGGGATGATTGTCGTCTCGGCCTTTGTCTCCTTGACAGAGACCTTCACCTCGTCGGTGGGGTTGTCCTCGAGTTTGATGACGTTGGGACCTGATTCAATCACCACGTTCTTCTCGAAACCGGTGGCGATGAGGGTCACCTTCAGCTCGTCGTCGAGGGTGTCGTCGGCTCCGGCGCCCCAGATGACGTCGGCGCTGCCGTTGGTCTTCTCGCTCAGGTAGTCGGTGATTTCGCCCAGCTCGGCCATGGTGATTTCGTGTTCGGGCGAGTAGGAGTAGTAGATGAGCACGTTCTTGGCGCCGCGGATATCGTTGTCGTTGAGCAGCACGCTGGTGGTGGCGGCCTCGATGGCGTCGTGGGCGCGGTTCTCGCCACGGCCGCTACCGGCGCCCATCAGGGCGGTGCCGCTCTTCTCCATCACGGTGTTGACATCCTGGAAGTCGATATTGACATAGGCGTCGACAGTGATGATCTCGGCAATGCCCTTGGCTGCTGTGAGCAGCACGTCGTTGGCCATGCCGAAGGCTTTGGAAAGGGTGAAGTCTTTGAAGGAAAGCAGCTTGTCGTTGTTGATGACAAGGATGGAATCGACATGCTTGCTGAGTTCCACGATGCCGGCCTCGGCCTGCTCGCGACGGCGACGGCCCTCGGTGCTGAAGGGCAGCGTGACGATGGCCACGACAAGGATGTGCTTGGTGTCGTCGTTTTCAAGCTCGATGCTCTTGGCAATCTCGGCAATCACAGGGGCTGCGCCGGTGCCCGTACCACCGCCCATACCGGCGGTGATGAAGAGCATCTGCGTGTTGTGCTCCAAAGCCTCGCGGATTTCCTTCTCTTTGTCGAGAGCAGCCTGACGGGCACGCTCGGGCTTGTTGCCGGCGCCAAGACCCAGGTCGCCCAGCGGTATCTTGTTGGGGACGGGACTTGCGTTGAGGGCCTTCATGTCGGTGTTGCAGACGATGAAGTCGACGCCCTTGATGCCTTGGCGGAACATGTGGTTGACAGCGTTGCCGCCGCCACCGCCTACACCGATGACTTTGATGTAGGACGACTGCCCTTTGGGCGAATCGAAGGTGAAAAATGCATTGTTGTTTGTATCTTCCATGTGCTTGCTTGTTTCTATCTTATTGAAAAAGATTTCGTTATTGAAATAATGCCTGCTAATTCGGCAGTGTAAAAATACAACTTTTCGAGCGTTTGTTTGATGGGACTAACGATTAGTTTTCAACATTTTAATACACAATTCCTTTTTCCTGTGCCAGATTAGTCGTCGATTCCTTCGTTGAACACTGAGGTGAAGAAGCGTCCCAGGACATCCTCGAATTTACCGCCCTTGCCCTTTTCTTTTGTCTTCTCTTTCTTGCCTTTGACGTTGTCCTCTGCCGGTTCGGTTGCGGGTTGTTCGGGCTTCGGTGTTTCGGGCATGTCGTCGAAGAGGTCGATATGGCCGTTCGAAGCGGGTTTCTTCTTGGTGGCGGGGGCCTTCTCCTCTTCGTCGCTCTGCTTGGATTGGGATTGCTCGAGACCGTAGAGCACAAGACCTATACCTGTGGCGTACATGGGGTGTGCCAGTTCGGCGTAGGAAACGCTCTCGGGGTCGAGGTGCTCGTTGGGGATACCGATGCGGGAATCGGTGGTGGTGATAAGTTCGCAGAGGTCTTTGATGTTCTTGAGTTGTGCGCCGCCGCCGGTGAGCACCACGCCGGCGATGAGCTTGTTGCTGTAGCCGGAGAGCTTTATCTCGTAGTCGACCTGCTCCAGTATCATCTTGGTACGGGCGTTGATGATGCCGGCGAGGGTCTTGACGTATATCTCGCGCGAGGCCTGGCTGCGGATGCCAGGGATGGAGATGACGTCGTTCTCGGAGACTGCCTGGACGAGGCACGAGCCGAACTTCACCTTGAGACTCTCGGCCTGCTTCTTGAGGATGTTGCAACCCTCGCGGATGTCGTTGGTGATGGCGTTGCCTGCCAGCGGCAGCACGGAGGTATGGCGGATGATGTCGTCGTGGAAGATGGCGATATCGGTGGTGCCGCCGCCAATGTCCACCATGGCTACGCCTGCGTCACGGTCGCTGTTGTCAAGGACTGCCTTGGCCGAGGCTATGGGTTCGAGGACAACGCCCTTGATCTTCAGACCTGCATGCTCGACGGCATACTTGATGTATTGCAGATTCTGCACGTTGGCAGTGACCATGTGGAAGTCGGCCTCAAGGCTCTTGCCGGCGACACCCACAGGGGGTATCTCGCGGCTCAGGGGCTCGCGGTCGACGATGTACTGCTGGGGGAATACATGGATAATCTCCTCGCCTGGGGGCAGCTGGATGTTGTACTGCTCGGCGATGAGACGTTCGACATCCTCCTCCTGGATGAGGGTGTGGTCGGCAGGTATCATGATGCTGCCGTGGCTGGGATTGGACTTGATGTGCTGGCCCGCAATGCCTACCCACACCTCGTCGATGTCGACCCCCGCCTGGTCGGCTGCCTCGTTGACGGCCTTGGTGATGGATTCGGCGGCACCGGTGATGCTTTTCACAACACCGTTCTCCACTCCCGCCGATGCCGTCTTGCCGGCACCGATAATCTTTACTTTCCCGTTTTCGCCTTGCATACCTACGAAGCAGGCTATCTTCGTGGTGCCAATGTCAAGGCCTACAATGATTTCGTTGTCCATGATTTGTTGTATTGTTTGTTTATTTCGTTTCTTTGGTGCACACAACCTGCCCGCGGTATTTGAGGCTCACCTTGGAGTAGGTGTTCCACCCTGCGCGCGGCATGCCACGGCGGTAGAAGGCGAGGAGGTTGCTGAATTTCGTGTCGAGGTCGTCGGTGGTACCGAGTTCTATGATGTGGTCGCCGAGTTTGGGCACCATCATGATGTTGCCGTCGCGCTCGATGTATATCTGGTCTACCAGGGTGCGGTATTTTCTCTCGTTGTCAAGGAAGTTGGCCAGTGTGACCAGCGCCTGTGTCTGGCTGTTGAGGCTGTCGAGGCGCAGGGGCTCGGTGAAGTTGCCGCTGGCCACCAGCACGTTGCAGTCGCCCGTGCGGCTTATGGGCATCATGACTCCTTCCTCGTCGAAATAAAACTCGCGGGCGCCGTAGAACAGGCGTGCTATGGGGCGCCGTTGTACGGCGCGCACCACCACCTTGCCGCTGACGCTCACCGATGTGCTGATGTCGCGCAGGTAGGGCACATGTGATGCAGCCTCGGCAACGGCCTTGCGGTCGACGTCGCCGACAAGCTGCGCCGTGAGGTGCGGAAGTGCGGCGAGGATGCTGTCGGCCACAGTCTGCTCGTTGACAAGCACGGGCGTGCGGCCGTAGCGGATGCTCACCTCAATGCCGCGCACCTGCGAGTGGGAACGGTTGACGTTGGCCACAATGACGAGCACCGCCAGCGCAAGGGCGCCTGCCAGAATGAGCATTATTTTGTACGGTCGTTTCATAGCATCTGTTCTCTAAGGGTTGCTTCCATGCGTGGCACGAGACGGTCGATGTCGCCGGCGCCGAGGGTGAGCACTATATCGGGGCATAGCGCAGGCACCAGCTCGAGGGCTTGGTCGGGAGTGCACAGGTATTTCGACATGCTGTCGACCTTGCGCAGCACCATGCTCGACGTCACACCTGCGATGGGCATCTCGCGGGCAGGGTAGATGGGGAGCATGATGAGTTCGTCGAGGGTGCCGAGCACACGGGCGAAATCGTCGGCAAGGTCGCGTGTGCGGCTGTAGAGGTGGGGCTGGAAGATACCTACAATGCGCTTGCCGGGGTAGAGGTAGCGCACCGACTCGATGGTGGATTGTATCTCTTTCGGATGGTGGGCGTAGTCGTCGATATACACAAGTTCTTTCTCACGTATGCGATAGTCGAAGCGGCGGCGCACTCCAGCGAAGCTCTTCAGACCGCTGCGCAGCTGGTGCTGGTTCAGTCCGCATTTCAGCGCCACCGCCGATGCGGCCACGGCATTCTCTACGTTGAACAAGGCTGTGCCGTCGAGCTCGAGGTCGTAGAGCACTCCGTCGGGGGTGCGCAGGTCGAAGAAGAGGTTGCCGTTGTAGGTGCGGATGTTGATGGCGTAGTAGTCGGCGTCGATGCCGCGGACGGTATAGGTGTAGTGTTTAGTGTTTAGTGTTAAGTGTTCAGTGTGGTGATGTTCGTCTTCGTGGTGGTGTTCGTGACCGTATTCCACGAACTCTTCGCCGTCGAGGGTGCGGAAGATGCCGTCTTTCAAGAAGAGGCAACCTTCGGGATGGGTCTGGTTGGCAAACTGCAGATATGCTTCGAGCATGTGCTCGTGGGTACCGTAGATGTCGAGGTGGTCGGGGTCGGTGGCGGTGATGACGGTGTAGTAGGGGTGCAGCTGCAGGAACGAGCGGTCGTATTCGTCGGCCTCTACAACGATGTATTCGCTCTTGGGGTCGACCACAAGGTTGCTGCCGAAGTTCTTGCTGATGCCGCCGAGGAATGCACTACAGCCACAGTCGGCCTTGCTCAGCATATGGGCTATCAGGGTGCTGGTGGTGGTCTTGCCGTGGCTGCCGGCTACCGCTATGCAGCGCTTGCCTTCGGTCAGCTCACCGAGCACCTGCGACCGTTTCTTCATGCTTACGCCGCGTTCCTTCAAGGCCACAAATTCTTTCAACTCTTGCGGCACGGCGGGAGTGTATACCACCAGGTCTATAGCCTCGGGCAGCAGGTCGGGCCGGTCGTCGTAGTGCACGGCGATGCCTTCTGCCTGCAGCTCCTCGGTCAATGGAGACGGTGTGCGGTCGTAGCCGCTCACGGTGTCGCCGTGACGGTGGAAGTAGCGCGCCAAAGCGCTCATGCCTATGCCTCCTATGCCGAGAAAGTAGTAGTTCATGGTGGTCGTTTATTGTTTCTTTTCTATCAGTCGTGCTATCTGGTCAACAATCTTGTCGGCAGCGCCGCGCACAGCCATCTTCTGTATCGCCTCGCTCATGGTCTCGCGGTGCACGGTGTTCTCGAACAGTTCAAGCACCTGCGGCAGGCAGTTGATGTTGCAGTCGGCGTCGCGCACCATCAGTGCCGCGCCGCGGTCGACCAGCGCCAAAGCGTTCTTCGTCTGGTGGTCTTCAGCCACGTTGGGCGATGGTATCAGCACCACGGGCTTGCCAACGAGGCACAGCTCGCTGATAGCTATGGCACCGGCACGCGATATCACCATGTCGGCGGCGGCGTATGCCATGTCCATGCGCGAGATGAACTGATGCACCTTGACCCATTCCTCTACTCCTGCGGCCTTCACTGCTGCCACAGCCTCGTCGTACATCCAGCGGCCTGTCTGCCACAGTAGCTGTATCTTGTTCTCGCGGAAGAAATGGAGATGCCCTATGATCATTTGGTTGATGCTGCGCGCACCGAGACTGCCGCCTACGGAAAGCAGCACGCGGCTGTCGGCGTTGAGGCCGAAGTGGGCGCATCCCTCGTCGTGGGTGACGTTCATCTGCTCGATGTCGGCGCGCACGGGGTTGCCGGTGAAGACAATCTTCTCCTTCGGGAAGAAGCGCTCCATGCCGTCGTAGGCCACACAGATGGCGCTGGCGTTGCGGGCCAGCATCTTGTTGGTGAGGCCGGCGTAGGAGTTCTGCTCCTGCAGCATGGTGGTGAAGCCCATGGATGCTGCGGCTTTCAGAGTGGGCTCGCTGGCGAAGCCACCGACTCCAACAACGATGTCGGGGTTGAAGTCACGCAGGATGCTCTTCACCATCTTGCGGCTTTTGGCCATCTTGAAGGGCAGCTGCAGGTTCTTAACTATGTTGGCAGGGGTCAGCTTGCGCTGCAGACCTGCTATGGGAAGTCCCTTAATGGTGTAGCCTGCCGCCGGCACCTTTTCCATCTCCATACGTCCCTCGGCACCGACAAACAGTATGTCGGCATCGCTCCAGCGCGCCTTCACGGCGTTGGCTATGGCCACTGCGGGGAATATGTGTCCGCCCGATCCTCCTCCACTGATGATTATCTTCATGGTATGTATGTTTTCTCTTGTTTATTTCTCTGTCGGTTGTTCTTCCACTTCTTCTGGCACGGGTGTTATGCCCTCCTTCTCCTCCTGCTCGGTTTTGTCAACGTCGGCAGCCACTGCCTGTATCACGCCCAGGCCGCAGCCAAGGAAGAGGTATGCCGTGCCGCCGTAGCTTATGAAGGGCAGGGTCTGTCCTGTCACTGGCAGCACACCCACTGCGACACTCATGTTCACCAGCGCCTGCAGGTATATCATGGTGCCCATGCCCGCCACTGTGAGTGCTCCGAAGCGCCCTTTGCATTTCAGCGACAGCTTGATGCAGCGGAAGAAGAAGATGCTGTAGAGGGCGAACACTATCAGGCCGCCCAGCATGCCTGTCTCTTCTATGATGATGGCATAGATGAAGTCGTTGTGGGCCTGTGTCATCAGGCGTGCATGCACCGTGGAGCCAACGCCGAGGCGTGCCAGACCGCCACGCGCTATGGCCATCTTGGCCATGTTTTCCTGCGACAGCTCGTCGGGCTCGGGGTTTATCCAAGAGTAGACGCGGTGGCCCCATGTCGCCTGACGTTCGATGGTCATCTCGGTGCCTACATTGCTCAGCGACTTCTCGTATTTGTAGTAGCTTACCATAAGGAAGCCGATAGCCACCACGACGCCCACCAGGAACAGGCGCCACCAGTATTTGCGGTTCACGCCGCCGTAGAGCATCACCAGGTAGGCCGACAGGAATATCAGCGCTGCGGTGGAGAAGTTCTCGGGCAGTACCAAGAGCACTACGGGAGCGATGTACACCAGTATCATGAGGAAGGTGCCAATCTCCTCCGTCTGCTCTTTCTTCTTCGCTATCGACACCTGACGTGCCACGAAGATTATGAGTACCACCTTGGCAATCTCCGACGGCTGGAACTGACCTATCACCGGCAGGCGGAACCAGCGGCCGTGCAGGGCCAGCATCACCGCCAGCAGCACCAGCGAAGCCCAGTAGCCCAGCATCGCGAAGCGCGAGAAGTAGCGGTAGTTGATGCGTGAGATAAGTATGATGACCACGTAGGTGGCAGCCACGATGGCCAGGTGTTTCAGGAACAGGCCTGTGGGACGGGCATGAGGCATGGAGTAGGCGTAGAGTCCTATCGAACTGTAGACCGCCACCAGCGAGATGACGCTCAACAGGAAGAACACCACCCAGATAGTCTTGTCGCCTCTGAATAATTTGCCCGTCTTCATAATCTATTTTTCTTTATAGTTCGTTCACTTCACGGCTGAAAGCGTCGCCCAGTGCGTCGGTGGGAGTGCCGTCGTTGCTGGCCGGTGAGAACACTACCCTTACATCGGTCGATTCGTAGAGGTAGGCGCGATGCAGTGCTTCGGCCATGCTGGCGCAGCTCACGATGCTAGGCACAGCACCAGTGAAGGCTTGCCGCAGCTGTGAGTCGGGACCTATCACCAGCATCATGCGCACCTTGCGCAGGGCCACCGGCAGCAGTCGGCTGTAGTCGGTCTCACTGTTGGTGCCGCACACAATCCATATCAGTCCGCCTTCGAGGCTCTCAAGCGTATACCATGTGGCGTTCACCGTACGTGCGGCGGCATCGTTGATGTACTCGCGGTCGAGGATACGTGCCACAAACTCCATGCGGTTGCGCGTGTCCTCCAGTCGGTTGAAGCAGGTGCGCAACGAGGCGTTGCGCATGGATTTCAGACGCACGGTGTCGATGCCGGCCAAGCCGGTGTGGGTTCTTGTTTGTTTGGTAAGTGTTTCTATAGTCATGTTTTTATCGCAGTTTCAATGTTGACAAGGTAAATATGGCCAGCAGGATGGCAACTATCACGAAGCGCATCACCACCTTCTCTTCGGCAACGCCTTTCTTCTGGTAGTGGTGGTGCAGCGGCGACATCAGGAAAGGCCGCTTCTCCACAGGCACAGGTTGCCCAATGGGTAATTTATGTTTGCGGCGGTAGCGCTTGCAGCCAGTGGTCTGAATGATGACCGAGAGGTCCTCGACCAGGTAGATGCCGCACAGCAGGGGCAGCAGCAGTTCCTTGCGGATGAGGATGGCGAAGACGGCTATGATGCCGCCGATGGCCAGCGAGCCGGTGTCGCCCATGAATATCTCGGCGGGGTGCGAGTTGAACCACAGGAAGCCTAGGGTGCCTCCCACGAATGCGGTGCTGAACACCGCCAGCTCGCCGATGTTGGGCAGGTACATTATGTTCAGGTATCCCGACATGATGATGTTGCCGCTCACCCATGCCAGCAGCGCCAGCGCACCGCCGTTCACGGCAGCCACGCCTGTGGCTATGCCGTCGATGCCGTCGGTGAGGTTCGAGGCATTGCTCACTGCTGTCACGATGAATATAACTATGAGCACAAACAGCACCCATGCATAGTCGACAGCCCATGGACCCATCCACGACACCAGCCAGGTGTAGTCAAACTCGTTGTTCTTCACAAAGGGGATGGTGGTCTTCAGCGGGTCGGTAATGTCGGGGTGGAAGGTCACCAGCAGGCCCACTGCCAAGCCCAGCACCACCTGGCCTATCACCTTGTACTTGCCGGGCAGGCCTTGCTTGCCGCGGGTCTTCTTCAGGTAGTCGTCCAGGAAGCCCACCATGCCCATCCACACCGTGGTGCCAAGCATTATCTGCACGTAGACGTTGTCCAGCTTGGCGAAGAGCAGGGTGGGGATGATGATGGCAATTAGGATGAGCACACCGCCCATGGTGGGGGTCTTCGACTTTAGTTCGGCACCTTCAAGGCCTAGCTCTGTACGCACTTCGTCCATGATGCCCATCTTGTTCTTCATCCAGCGGATGAAGGGCTTGCCGAGCAGCAGCATTATCAGCAGCGACGTCACCATGCTGGCCGCCGCGCGGAAGGAGATGTACTGGAATACACCTGCTCCCGGGAAGTCCATGGTTCTGTCAAGCCAATCGAATAAATAGTATAACATATATATTTCTAAATTCTAATTTCTAATTTCTGAGTGCATTTCTAATTTCTGAGTACATTTCCTACTTCCTCCACATCGTCGAAGTGGCTCCGCACGCCGTTCACCTCTTGGTATTTCTCGTGCCCTTTGCCCGCCACCAGCACTATGTCGCCCTCCTTGGCCATCATGCATGCCGTACGTATGGCCTGACGGCGGTCGGTGATGCGCACCGTGTGGCTCAGCTGCTGTGGTGTCAGGCCTGCCTCCATCTCGTCCAGTATGCTGTCGGGGTTCTCGGTGCGGGGGTTGTCGCTGGTGAGCACCACCTTGTCGCTGCCTTCGGCGGCAATCTTGGCCATCTCGGGCCGCTTGGTGCGGTCACGGTCGCCGCCGCAGCCCACCACGGTGATGAGTATCTGGGTCGGCTTCCTGATGCCGTCGATGGTGCTTATCACGTTCTGCAATGCGTCGGGAGTGTGGGCATAGTCGACGATGGCGGTGATGCCGCGGCCGCTCACATACTGGAAGCGACCCGGAGCAGCCTCGAGTGTGCTCAGCAGGCGCAGCACCTCGTCCTTCTCCACGCCGCAGAGCACGGCGGTGGCGTAGATGGCCATTAGGTTGTAGGCGTTGAAGCGTCCCACCAGACGGCACCACAACTCGTTGCCGTCGATGTTGAGGTGCATGCCCTCGAAGGTGTTCTCTATTATCTTGTAGTGGAAGTCGGCGGCATGCTGCAAGCCGTAGGTGTGCACTTCGGCTTTGCTGTTCTGCACCATCACCATGCCGTTCTTGTCGTCGACGTTGGTCAGCGCCCACGCACCTTTCGGCAGGGCGGTGAAGAAACCCTGCTTGGCGGCGATATAGGCGGCCATGGTCTTGTGGAAGTCCAGGTGGTCGTGGGTGATGTTGCTGAAGATGCCTCCGGCGAACTGCACGCCTGCTATGCGCTGCTGTACCACGGCGTGGCTGCTCACCTCCATGAAGGCATATTTGCAGCCTGCGTCGACCATCCTGCGCAGCAGTTGGTTGAGCTCCAGCGCGTCGGGGGTGGTGTGACCGGTGGGCAGCTCCTCTTCGTCAATCTTGTTCACTATCGTCGACACCAGACCAGTGTGGAAGCCCAGCAGGCGGAACATGCGATGCAGCAGGGTCACCGTGGTGGTCTTGCCGTTAGTGCCGGTGATGCCTATCAGCTTTAGCTGCTCCGAAGGATGGCCGTAGTAGTTGGCGGCCATCAGACCCAGGGCCTTGTTGCTGTCGGCCACCTTGATATAGGCAACGCCGTCCGACATCTTCTTAGGTAACTCCTCGCACACCACAGCCACAGCCCCTTTCTCCACGGCGCCGCCGATGAAGTCGTGGCCGTCGACCTTGGTGCCGCGTTGTGCCACAAACAATGTGCCATGTGCCACGCGCCGCGAGTCGAACTGAAGGTCTTTCACCTCCACTTCCTGCGGACCGTGTATATCGGCCTCAATGCCCTTTAATATGTCGTGCAGTTTCATTGCTATCTAAGTGTCAGTTCAACAATGGTTCCTTTCTTTGCCGCCTGGCTGGCCTTGGGGTTCTGCGAGCGCACCTTGCCGTAGCCGTTGACGCGCACGCGGTAGCCCTCGCTGTGCAACAACTCGATGGCATCTTTGGCGGTCATGCCGTAGCAGTTGGGGATACGTCCTCCGGCAGGCTCATAGGGGTAGTAGCGGGCGTCGCTGCTGTCGGTGGCCTCTTGGTAGAAGACCCATGTCGCCGATGAGTCGGCCGAGCGGTATTTCAGGCGCAGCTGCTTGTAGAGTGCGCGTATCTCGTCTTGTTTGCCGCGCAGCAGGGTGGGGCGCTGCTGTGCCATGGCGCTGTCCTCCTCCAGCTTCGGCCACACGCTCTTCACGGCTCCGTCGCTCAGCCCTTTGTCGACAGCCACCACGCAGTCGCTGATGTTCTTGAACACCAAGGCGGCTTGACGACCGTAGAAGGGTATGTTTTCAATCATCACCAGGCAGGTGTAGCGCGGGTTCTCCGAGGGGAAGAAGCCTGCAAACGAAGCGTTGTAGCGCTTGAGGTTCGAGTAGCTGTGCACTGCCGTGCCTGTCTTGCCGGCGATGCCGTAGGTGGTGTTCTTGATGTTGTTGCCGGTGCCGTTCTCCACTACGCCTTCCAGCATGTCGTGCATCATGCGCGCCGTGCGCTGGTTGCAGATGCGCTCGTTGAGCACCACGGGCTTTATGTCGTGCTGGTTGCCGTCGTTGTCCACTATGGCGCGGCAGAACAGGGGCTTCACCATGCGGCCGCCGGCACCCAGGGCGTTGTAGAAGGTTATCAGTTGCAGGGCCGACACACGGGTCGAGTAGCCGTAGCAGAAGTTCAGGAAGTCGCGGTTCGAGCGGCGCAGGTCGTTGACGTAGGTGCGGTATTCGGGGGCTTTGAGGTCGGGATTGAGCTTGCCGTAGGGGAACATCTGCTCCACTAAGGCCCGCAGCGTGTCGCGGCGGTCGTTGTACAGCCGCCATCCGAGGTCGCTCATGCCCACGTTGCTCGACTGCTCGATGACGCCCTTCAGCGTCAGCGAGTCCCATCCGCCGTGGTCGTCCTTGATTTCGCCGCCCACGCCGCCGAAGTTCTTGTACCTGGCGGGCAGCTTCATAGTGGTGTCTATCTTGTTGACGGGGTCGTTGAGCATGGCTGTGAGGATGACGGTCTTGAAGGTCGAGCCGGGCTCGTAGACGTCGCTCACCGCCACGTTGCGGTCGCGCACCTCGCGGTAGTCGTGCACCGCTGTGTCGATGGCCAGGTTCACGCAGGCCAGCATGTAGCCTGTATTCATCTCCATCAGCAGGGCGCAGCCCGCCGTGCCGCCGTACTGGTTCAGGGCTTTGCGCAGCGAGCTCTCGGCGATGTCCTGGTAGCGGGTGTCGATTGTCGAGATGATGCTCTGTCCGTCAACCTTGCGCTTAAGCACCACGGTGTCTATGCGGTCCTGGTCGGTGCGCTGGGCCACGGCCTTGGGCTGGCGCGGCTCGTCGGGCAGCCAGATGCCCTTGGTCAGGCGGCGGCAGTTGAACTGGCCGTCCTGTCCGCGCAGGATGCTGTCGTAGTAGCCTTCGAGACCCGTGTACGAGGCGCTCTCTTTCTTGTTGCGGAAGCCGAGGGTGTTCTCGGCCATGTTGCCGTAGATGTGGGCCCTCTCCTGGTGTACCACGCTCTGGCCGTCGACCTGGCGCACCACGCCGCGGCTCCAGCCGGGCAGGCGGCAAATCTGCAGCCATGCCGAATAGGGCACGTTGCGCTCCACCAGGAAGCAGCGTCGCGGCTTCTCTTTGCTGCGCTCCACGGCGATGCGCTCGCGGTAGTAGGAGACGCTCTTGTGCGGGAAGGCCTCGTGCAGCAGCAGGCACACGGTGTCGAGCTGCCGCTCGAAGCAGGAATCCACGATGGGGCCGCTCTCGATGGGACGGCCATGCTTGTCCTCCTTCACGCGCCCGTTGTCGTCGCGTTCCAGGCTGTTGTGCAGGTCGAGGTAGAGGTCGCATTCGGTCACCGTTGTGGCAAGTATCTTGCCGTCGGTGGAGTATATATTGCCACGGCGTGCGGGGTCGGTGCGCAGGCCCGCCTCGCGCTTCAGGGCACGGGCACGCCATTCGTCACCGTGGATAAACTGTATCTTCACCAACGACGTCACTATTGCGGCACCTACACCAAGGGTGAGCACCACATAGAGCACCGTCAGGCTCCGCATCATCCGTTTGTCTTTTTTATTATTGTCTTTCACTATAATATTTATACCAATTCTACTTTGACTACTTAACTACTCTAACTACTTTAACTACTAAATCTCGTATGGCGGCCCTGCCGTTATTCCCACGCCCGTCTCCTTCAGTTCTTCGGCAATCTGCGACATCTTCACGCTCTGCTGGTACTGCTTCTGCATCTGTATGCGCTGTTCGCGCAGGAAGTTGATTCGCTCCTCGGCGGCCTGCTTCTCGTGGCTGAGGCTTTCGATGCGGTAGCGGTTGCCGATGATGAGCAGCAGGTAGAGGAGACAGAGCAGCAGCAGGGGTATCTGTTTTAGGACGAACTTGTCGGCCAGAATGTCGCCGCCCAGCACGCGCCCTACGCCGCGGCCTGCCTTGCTCTGTGGCTCGTCGCCGGTGATGGTGTCGTCCACAACGGTAGCCTCGGCCTCCGGGGCTTCAGCCTCCGTCTGCGGCACGGCTTCCACCGGCTCCTCTTCCACTTTTTTCTCTCTGAACCTATTGGCCATATTAACTTAACACTAAACACTTAACACTTTACACTCACTTTTTCTCCTACTCTCAGCCTTGCGCTGCGTGCGCGGCTGTTGGCGGCCACCTCGGCCTCCGAGGCGGCGGTGCTCTTTAACTGCCGTATCGGCGTCAGGGGGTTGCCGTAGAAGTCCTTCTCCACCGTACCCTCGAAGTTGCCGCTGCGCATGAAGTTCTTCACTATGCGGTCCTCGAGCGAGTGGTAGCTTATCACCACCAGTCGTCCGCCTTCGGGCAGCAGGTCGAGGGTCTGGGTGAGCATCTCGCGCAGGGCTTCCAGCTCGCCGTTCACCTCGATGCGCAACGCCTGGAAGAGCATCGCCAGGTATTTGTTCTCCATGCCGCGCGGCAGGTGGTGGCGCACCGCCTCCTTGAGGTCGGCGGTGGTCACTATCTCGTTCTCCGAGCGGGCCTTCACTATGGCGCGGGCCATCTGGCGCGCGTTGGGCAGCTCGCCGTAGAGTTTCAGCAGTCGGGCGAGGCCCTCTTCGTCGAGGCTGTTCACCAGGTCGCGTGCCGTCACGTCGCCACGGCGGTCCATGCGCAGGTCCAGCTCCCCGTCGAAACGGGTCGAAAAGCCGCGCTCCGCCACGTCGAACTGGTGGCTGCTCACACCTAGGTCGGCCAGCAGGCCGTCAACCTGGCGCACTCCGTGCAGCCGCAGGAAGCTCTTCAGGTGACGGAAATTTTCGTTGATAAAGATGAATCGAGGGTCGTCGATGCTGTTGTGCTCGGCGTCAGCGTCCTGGTCGAAGGCCACGAGGTGCCCGTCGGGGCCGAGCCGCTCGAGGATGGCACGCGAATGGCCGCCACCGCCGAAGGTCACGTCCACATACGTGCCGTCGGGGCGGATGCTCAACCCGTCCATAGCCTCGGCCAGCATCACGGGAACGTGATACTGCCCACTGGCATCTGGCAACTGACAACTATCAACTTTCACTTTCGACCTGCGTTGCGCCGAGCAGCGTCTCCGCCAGTTTGGCGTAGTCGGTGCTCGAACTGTTCATCTTGTCGTAGGCTTCGCGGTCCCAGAGCTCGATGAACTTGCCGGTCGATTGCAGAACAATCTCCTTGGCCTTGGCGATTACGTGCTTCTGCTCGGCGGGTACCAGCAGGCGGTCATTGGTGTCGAGCTCAATGATGTTGCCCTCGGTAAGCTTGCGCAGCAGTTCGCGGTCTTCGCGGCGGTAAGGATTCAGATGGCGTTGGAGTTTCTCCACTTCCTCCCTGAAACTGGCGTAAGTCCACAGCTCCAAACACTCGGCATAGTTACTTTGGCGTATCACGAAACGACCGTCGTCCGTCTCCAGCTGCCTTTTCAAGGCAATTGGGAACTTGAAGCGACCGTTCGAGTCCACCTTACAGTATTCTTTTCCAAGTATTAAGGCCATTTCTACCTACTATTTTTCAGGTTGTAAAATTACGAAGAAAATTCCAATTACTGCCAAAAAATTCCTTAAAATGTTTTTTTAAACCTTAAATTGTTGTTCATAACCTATAACGCAGCTTTCCGAGAAAAGTTTCATTTTTATGAAAATAATTTTGCAACACTCTGATGGTCAGCTCCGCAAGACGCCCTCCACATGCATCCTCCGGCATACGTTTCTCTGTTGAAAAGTTTTTGCCCCCGGCACCCCCTTCTTACCCCCTCTTCACGACCACATCACTTACCTATCACTTACCTATCACTTACCTATCACTTACCTCCTCCCACCATCTAACATCATACATCTTCCATCCTCCGACGGAGGTGACTCGGAGGTGACTCGGACATGACTCGGAGTTGACTCGGAGGTGGAGGGGTCTTATCCTTGACAATCAGGCTATTATAAATGTTAAAATCGCATAACATATTGGCAATGTGCAGGGTATGATGTAATTGTCGGAGTGTCCGTTTGGCGATTTTTAACATTTGTTTGCAATGCCATAGAGGTGCCTTAGAGGTGGCGTAGAGGTGCCTTAGGGGTGGGCTTCCAGGAAAAAAGATTTTGCTATGTCCCGATTTTTTACTATCTTTGCATTTCCATAAATAGGGATATTATTATTAATTAAATACAAGTAAAACAATGAAAATTCGTACATTAGTAGTTATGATGGCCCTTGCGCTGATGCTGCCGACGGCGGCACGCGCCGACGAGGGCATGTGGCTTCTGTCGCTGATTGGCAAGAACTACAGCGACATGCAGAAGGCGGGATTCAAGCTCTCGCCCGAAGATATCTACAGCGTCAACCAGAGCTGTCTGAAGGACGCCATCGTTGGCCTCGGCAACGCCGGCCGCCCCTTCTGGCATTTCTGCACCGGCGAGATTATCTCGAACCA
>JAEEGL013011379.1_pt1 | contig 17305 bp, 15 predicted proteins | sample 9134231 | NCBI WGS metagenome assembly JAEEGL01 (sample SAMN16246548, study PRJNA631951) | gut metagenome | biome: gut microbiome; feature: rumen; material: fiber-attached | host: Bos | place: Iran: Karaj | collected 2018-10
CATCATGATCCCCGACATCGCTATCGGGATCCATCTTTTATATCTCATTGATTACCTCCTCATCGGGCCTGATGCTGTTCAACAGTGTACGGCGACGCCGCAGCCTCATCACTGTCTCCCAGCACCAACAGCCCATTTTCATCAGTGGTCAGGTACTGTCCGGGAATACTCATGCTCTCAAACACGATCTTTGTCTCATCATTCCCGACACATCTGCTCCGGAAAGTCTGTCTGAGTGCTGTCTGAGTAGATCCGTCCGTATCCTGAGCGAGCATGACACGACCATCTTCGGATACGGTGATATACAGTCCCGGTTTATTCTCGGATTCGACAGATACAAGACTGTCGTCTGCAGTATCTGATTTACCCACACGCAAGACCCACAAAGAATCTGCTACGTTATCACCCAGATCCGTTCCCAGAGAGATCCCTTTATACGGATAATCCGCATCTGCCGCGGAGTTTATCCAGGTTTTGTGCGAAATACTCTTTTGATCCGGCGTGACGATCGTGACAGTCTCTCCCGAAAGTCCGGATGCGGTCTCTTCCATCAGATCTATCGATCCGTCTTCATTAAATACAAGTTCCTGTATGGTAATGCTCCTCCTGAATCCGCTTCCTGCGGGAAGCGCTCCGTTATGGCCGATGAAGTATGTTTTACCTTTGAAATCGATCACGGCCGGATGATTAGTGTTGGATGTAACCGTCGGATACATTATCCTTACAGTATCAGACCACTCGCCGCTCATCAGATCATCCACAGTCGCGTATGCCATGCTCTCTCTCCATTCATGGGCAAAAAACAAGTAGTAAGGGCCGACGGGATCACCCGTCTCATTCCTCCTCCTGTACAGCCATGGTGCCTCCGTATAACTGTCCAGACCGGCAGTGCGCTTGACTATGTCCGCTTCGTCCGGATTTAATCCGCTTGTTATCTCTCCATCTCCGTTAAGATCTCTGACCGAGATCATGTCCTCGTTTAATTCACAGACATAGAAGACTCCGTTACCCCAAGCCAGATACCTATGCTCGACACCATCCTCTCCGATTTCAACCCACACCGTTGGATCGATATCATTAAAAGATGACAGATCCGGCTTCGTCTGCGACCCCCTTACAAGCGGCTGTCCTATATCTACAAAAGGTCCGGTCGGAGAGTCGGATACTGCAACACCTATGGATTGTTTCCCATTTTTTTCCCAACTGCAGAAGTACATATAGTACTTTTCTCCATACGGAACTACCTGAGCCGCCCATGCCGATGTATCATCCGCAGCCCAGCTGACGGTATCCATAGTCATGACCACTCCTTCATCGTTCCAGTTGACCATATCGGATGAACTGTAGCAAAGGTATTCGGGGATGTTATATATGGATTTGGATACTTCTTCGTCCGTGGAGACATCATGACCGGTATACAGATAGACTTTGTCACCTTCGCAAAAAGCCGATGGATCTCCGCCCGTAACGCTTGTTACGGGATTAAGCGCTTCCCCTTTCGCAAGAGAGATCTCCGTAAAGGCATCAGTTGTACTGCCCTCTGATGAACCGGTGCCGCCATTCCGACAGGCAACCAGTAGGAGCATCAATGAGATCGTTGTTGCCACTCCTACTGCTGATATTATGTTTTTCGTTATTTCGATATCTTTATTCATGGCATTTTCCCCAAAAAACAAAGGCTCTCAGGGACATATTCTGTCCCTGAAAGCCTCATCTTTATTTTGGAATAGTCTAAACTATTTTAGTTCTTCTTGAATCAATGTAACATATCAGGCTCATCGATGCAAGTAATATTTTTCAAAATAATTTCAGATATGTTATATCCTTGCTACACCGCTGTCTCTGGCGGCCTGTGCTGCAGCTTTTGCCACAGCATCCTTGACCCTGGGATCAAAAGCCTTCGGCAGGATGTTGTCAGCTGAGAGTTCATCATCTGAGATGAGCCCTGCAAGCGCCTTGGCTGCGGCTATCTTCATCTCATCATTGATATCGGAAGCCCTTACATCGAGCGCGCCTCTGAATATTCCGGGGAAGCACAAAACGTTATTGACCTGGTTCGGATAATCGCTTCTGCCTGTGGATACTACGGCTGCGCCTGCTGCCTTGGCTTCATCCGGGAATATCTCGGGAGTGGGATTGGCGCATGCAAATACGATGGGATCCTTTGCCATGCTCCTAACCATATCCTGGGTAAGAGTGCCCGGCGCAGATACACCGATAAACACGTCTGCTCCCTTAATGACATCGGCAAGTGTTCCTTTTTCTTTGCCGAAGTTTGTTATCTTTGCCATTTCCTCTTTTACGGGATTAAGTCCGTCGCGGCCTTCATATATGGCGCCCTGACGGTCGGTCATGATGACATTCTTAAGTCCCATGGCCATCAGAAGTTTTATGATCGCAATGCCTGCTGCCCCGGCACCGGAAGTGACTATCTTGATGTCTTCGATATTCTTGCCGACAACCTTTAACGCATTCATAAGACCGGCAAGCGTTATGACGGCCGTTCCGTGCTGATCGTCATGGAATATCGGAATATCGCAGCATTCCTTTAACTTTTTCTCTATCTCAAAACATCTGGGAGCGGCTATATCTTCAAGATTGACGCCGCCGAAAGATCCTGCGAGCAGACGTACGGTGTTAACGATCTCGTCCACATCCTTGGATCTGATACAGAGCGGGATTGCATCCACATCGCCGAATGCCTTGAAAAGGACACATTTTCCTTCCATGACAGGCATTCCCGCCTCGGGACCTATATCGCCGAGACCGAGGACCGCGGTACCGTCCGTTACTACGGCTACGGTATTCCATCTGCGGGTTAAGTCATAGCTTTTGTCTATGTCCTTCTGGATCTCCAGGCAGGGCTGTGCAACACCGGGGGTATATGCGATGCTCAGTGCTTCCGAGCTGTCAACGGCCGCCCTGCACTTTATCTCTATCTTACCCTTCCATTCTTCGTGTTTTTCCAATGATACCTTTGCATAATCCATATCCAATATCTCCATAATAGAATCAACGACACTGCATAGAATTATACTACAATACCATCTTTTTTCACAGACTAATCATGTATGGCAAGGCCCAGGTGTCTTGCTTTGACAGCGAGCTCCAGTCGGCTCTTGTATCCGGTCTTTTGGAGCATGTTCGAGATATGCATCTTGATCGTGGCCATCTCAACTCCAAGTCTGTCGGCTATCTCTTTATTGGATGCGCCCGTAACGAGTTCACGCAGGATATCAACCTCCCTGTCCGTAAAATCGGTGCTCACTGTGTTTCCTATGATGATCTTGCTCGGTTCGCTCGGATATACGGTCTGTCCCGACATTACAAGATCCATTATCTCTTTTATGGACTGTTCCTGGACCTCTTTTTGCCAGAAGCCCTCAACACCTATGTCTTTGGCTCTTTTTTCATAAGAAATCTCGGGCATGGATGTTACGATTATCACTTTGATATTCGGGCGGACGGATTTGATCTTCTCGGCGACATCAAGGCCGTTCATGCTGCCCGGGATCAGTACATCCATTAAGACCAGATCCGCATCATGTATCTCGAGATAATCAAGCGCCTCAACAGCTGTCGGAAATGAACCCGCAAGAACATACTCTTCGGATTGCTCGACCGTAGCCTCAAATATCTCACGTATCATGCGGAAGTCCTCCGCTATCACAACTTTATACGGCATTTCAAACCTCCCTCGGCAGAATTATCAACAGTTCAAATCTCGGTCTCGTCAGGATCCTCATGGTCCCTCCGATCCTTTCCACATCACGTCTTAAGTTCAGCAGTCCGCCTTTTTCCTCTATCCTCTCAACCGGCTGCCTTCCGTTATTGGTAAATGAGATCACGTACAGTTTTTTCTGTTCGGTAACCGATATAAATATCTCGTCTCCGTCCGCATGCTTAAGCGTATTGCCAAGCTGGGTCGAGATCGCGGCGTCAACGATGGGTATCAGTTCATTTTCCGTGGGCAGCTCTCCCGTGACGTTTAACCTGATCCCCAGTTTATCCGCCTCGCGGGTTATTACATAATACGGAAGCTCCCATTCTTCAGGCTCGTCATTGATCAGATGCGCTATATTTCCGCGCCACAGATCGAGCATATGCTTTTTGTCAACGGAATCCGGAGCATACAGATATCTCTTGGCGATCAGCATGCTCTGGCCTATGTTATCGTGAAGCGCCCGCTTAAGCTGAAGCTGTTCGCGGTTCATCGTCACATATTCGATGGTGCCGATCAGGGCTTTCAGTCTTGTATTAAGCCTTTTGGTCTGGGCGCGTCTCTGCTCCAGTTCGTTGGTCAGTTCATATTCCCTGCTGATATCGAGCGCTATCAGCTCCGTGACTTCGGTATTATTTATCATGTGAAAGTTTCTTTTGATGCTGTAAATACTTCCGCGGGAACATCTCACTATTGCCAGATTTTCATCCTGAACATCTTCGGACAGCCTGTTCTTTAAGGTATCCCAAAAAACTACGGCATCCGAAACAGGCTTCCCCAGCAGTTCCATGCTTAATCCCTGCATGGTCTCATTGACCATGATCGGCAGCCCGGAACCTGTATAATACACAAGGCCTGCCGGCAGTTTGTCAAAAGCCTCTTTGACCGACATCGGCGAGATATGTTCTTTGGGCCATTCCTCGACCGCGTATATCAGGAAGATTCCGACCGTCAGAAGTATGAGCAGGGTCGGGATGATCATCTCAAGCGGGACGCTGCCTTTCGGCACAAAGTCGCCCTCCTGTATCATGCACATGATCTGAAACAGGACAAAGACAACAGTCAGCAGCAAGCCTGGAACAATCCTTTCCCTCTTCTTCCTCCTCTGACCTGTCATCCGGACTATCACATATATATACATGATGAGCACCAACGTCGTGAATACGAGAAGAATACCCCTGAATATGTGAGGAAGTTCAGTATAACTCATACGACCTCCTCCAATCTTATATAATATGTTTCATCCTCGTATTCCACGGACAGTTTTCCGCCGGCGTTTTGTATTTCCTTATCTTTCCACTTTTCAGATACCGCTTCGGCCCTGCCATCCAGTGCGATCGTCATAGAGAAATGCTCTTTTGCATCAAATCTGACCAGCAGTGAGTTAAAGTTCGGCCATACATCCTCAACCGCGCATTCAAAAAGCTCATAAGCCAGAAGCAGAAGCGCCGACTCGGTCTCACAGTCCGTCTGCCCCTGAATATCGCAGACGATCTCTCCAAGCCGGATGTAATCCATTGACTCACCGATCGAAAGCATAAGCTCACCTGTGGACAGGCTCTTTTGACCGTCGGTTATCAGCATCAGATTGCCCATGCGTTTGATATACGCGCTCAGTACCAACGCATACACCAGATTGTCATGGAATTCCTCCTCGTTTTCCGTCTGCCGGTTAAGCAGTTCGTTTACATTGACAGCACGGGTGCGCACTGCGGTCGCGATACGGTTATACAGCCTGTTTTTGGTCTCGTAGCTTACTCTTTCGGCACGGATCTCATTTTCCTGCCTGATAAGATCGTTTTCCTCTTCCAGTTCTTCAGTGATGTCCTCGATCTCTAAGTTAAGCCTGTTTATCGCGCTTAAATCCTCGATCCATGTCACATAACCTCCGGATACCGATTCACGCCGTATGCGGTGATCATCATCTTGACCCATCGGTACCCATTCGCTTCCTGACAGTCTGGGTTTGCCGGAAGAATCATATATGCAGGCAGAGATGACGGATGAGTCAAACAGCCTTTCGTATCCTGAGTTGGCCGGGCACATTCCGATCAGTATGATACTTTCAAATCCGGCAATAAAAGGAAAGCAATATGCCTCCTGCAGCTGGAACAGTTTATGTCCCGAGATCTTCGGGGCTCCGCCCGCTATCAGATACCAGATGAGAAGCACCATTCCGCCAGCAACGCATATCGCAGGGATATACCAGAGTTTTCTGACCGCGGATAATGAACATTTTGCAAAAAGAAGATATAAAGACCCTATGCCGAAGATGACCATCCACGCAAGGACAACAAAATAAAACCATCCTCGCGTGTATTCCTTATCCGGATGCACGGTGATCTTAAAGACCATTGAATGATAAGAATTGGTTAATACCATGCCTGCTATTATGATTTCCGCTGTGATCAGGATCTTTTCAAGAGCTGCCGTGCGCTTCGGATCGCCTGCGGGATCCACCCACAAAGCTGCCATAAAGAAAAAGAGGGGAATCGCGGTCATCGGTATATAGTACATATACCAGACCTGCTCCAATATGATATCCGCCTCCCCGAAAAAAGAGTACTTTAACATCCTGAGCACAAAAAGAAAGACCATGAAGAAACAGGCAATGATAATGCGGTGGCGGACCTGGTCTTTTATGATCCTGCGCCTTATAGTAAGCGCCCACATGATTATGATCGTAATATAACAAAGCGCAGAGATATTATGCGGCATCCATCCATGAACAGGGATCATGCACGTGATGACGGCTGCCAGAAAAAATGCGCAAAAATCTGCTATGAGCTTTTTATTTGTAAAATATAAGCGCTCCATATACCCGCATTATAAATTGACGGATAAAAAAGCAATACCCCCAAAAGGGGGTATTTTCGCAAAATATTGATATTTTTTTATGATCACAGGAAATGCGCCCGAAGTTCGTCTCCGGGTATGGGTGAAAGATAAGCGGGCGCAATGTCGAAAACAGTCTTGGCGCCGGTTACGCCTTCCGAATTAAGCCTGACCACGGCCCTTGCATATGCGGCAAGCACGGAACCCGTAAACTCGGGGTTTGAATCAAGCTTTAAGCTGTACTCGATGACATGCTTATTGCCGTTTGATCCTGTCTCGCCAGTATAGATCACGCTTCCTCCGTGGGGAAGACCGCTGTGATCGCGCTTCATCTCTTCTGCAGTGATGAAATGAACGGTTGTATCATAATCGGCAAAATAGTTGGGCATCGTCTTGATCTCATTTTCGATCCTGTCTTTATCAGCATCGTCCGCAGCCACAACGAAGCACTCTCTTGTATGTTTCTCTCTTGTTGTGAGTTCGGGATTGGCTCCGCTCCTGACATTTTCAACCGCTTCTTCAACAGGGATCGTATACTGACGTGCATCCAAAACGCCGTCTATTCTTCTGATCGCATCGGAATGACCCTGGCTCACGCCCCTGCCCCAGAAAGTATAATCATGTCCGCCGGGAAGAATGGAAGCCGCATACAGACGGTTTAAAGAAAACATCCCGGGATCCCATCCGCAGGAGATAAGTCCGATCTTTCCGCCGTTTTTGGCCGCCGCATCCACGTTTGCAAAATGAACGGGGATATTTGCATGGGTATCAAATGAATCGATGACATTGTAAAGCCCCGCATATTTGGGCGTCATCCCGGGAAGGTCGGTTGCGCTTCCGCCGCAGATGATCAGAATATCGATATCCTCTTTGCCGCTGTCTAAGTCGGCTGCACTTTTTACGGCAGCTGTATCGGTCGCAATGGTAAGTCCCGAAGGATCTCTTCTCGTATAAACCGCGGCAAGCTCGATGTCATCGCATCTTTTGATCGCCGCTTCAACTCCTCTGCCCAGATTTCCGTATCCTAAGATTCCTGCTTTCATATGTTTCCTCCAGTCAATTGATTTGGTTCGGAGGGTTCCCTCCGGAGTAAATATATATATGCGATGATACAGATGATCACCGACAATGTCGAACCGATCGGAGCCGCCCAGCCCATCGGATAGAGCGTATCAGGATATCTGACCGATGTAAAGTATGCGATCGGGATCCTCGCACACAATATCGAGATCAGATTATGCAGAAAAGATAATCCCGACCTTCCGCATGCACAGAAATATCCGCTGAATACAAAGTGCATGCCCGCAAGCACGCAGTCACATACATATGATCTCATATACTGGTCGCCCAGCCTGATGACTTCGGGATCAGCAGAGAACAGGCCGACTACGGGTGAAGCAAGAAACTGAAATGATACAGCAACCACAAGCCCGCATCCGACAACGATCAGTATCGCATCCCACATGGTACGGCGTGCTCTTTTATATAAACCCGCTCCGATATTCTGCGCACAGATCGCCGAAACCGAAGCAAGCATTGTAGACGGAACCAGAAAAAGAATACTGATCAGCTTCTCAACTATGCCGACTGCCGCCGAATCGCTCAAGCCTCGTCTGTTCGCAAACACCGTGATCACGATAAACGATATCTGAATGAATCCCTCCTGCGCGGATATCGGAATTCCTACTTTAAGTATATTGCCGGTCGTCACGGGATCTATGCGGAAATGCTTTTTTGCAATACCCGATATCATCTGCTTGCGAATGGTGACTGTCAGGGCGGTAATTACGCTTATGGCCTGTGAAAGGGTAGTTCCGAGCGCAGCCCCGGCAGGTCCTAAGCCTATGATACCTATAAAAATATAATCCAGGACGATATTGCATACACATGCAACCGCCACAAAATACATCGGGCTCTTCGAATCGCCCATCCCGCGAAATACCGAGCAGATGATGTTGTACATCGTAATAAAGGGAATGCCCGCAAAGCAGATCTTTAGGTAAGCCGTGGTTCCTGCGACGGCGCTTTCGGGTGTGGACATCACGCTTACTATCGGCGCTGCGCACAGAAAAAGGATCACCGTAAGAACCAGGGATATGATCAGAAAAAGAGTAAAGGTGTTTCCGACAGCATGGTTTTTAAGCTCATTGTCATTGCTTCCGACAGCACGGCCTATAAGTACCGTCGCGCCCATCGCAAGTCCCACGATCATGACCGTCAGCATATGCATGACCTGACTGCCTATGGACACGGCGGTCGTAGACGCAGTCGGGTCAAACTGTCCTATGATGAACAGATCGGCTAGTCCGTAGAGAGTCTGCAGAAGATATGAAAGTAAAAATGGCAGGGAGAACAGGATTATATTTTTAAATACACTTCCCTGAGTCAGGTTTTTTTCCATAAGAATACAAATGAATAACTATAAGAGCAGCTTTTTGATCAGCAGATGATGCCCCGCAACGAGCAGAGCGGCCGGAAGTATGATCCCGCCGAACAGAATAAGGGCTTTGATCAGGGAATCAGCCGTACTAAACACTGCAGTCACAAAACAGGCAATGATGATCAGTCCGTAGCCTATCCACAAAAATCCGTGTCCCTTGTTCCATGCACTGACGCTTTTGAGCTTATTGGCTACAGGCGGCATTTCACCTGTGTAGAATGCGACCGGTGTTTTTTTGCAGATCTGGTATATTCCTATACCGATCAGGAGCAGCGCAACCAAAGCGCCTATTGCGAGTGTGATTATAGATCCTTTTTCAATATTCATAGTCAAAGTATATACGTTCGCGGTTGATGAATCAATGAAAGGTTTGTTATTATTAAGGATAAGGATACGATCGTGTATCCCCTCATTTATTTCATAGAAGAAGAAAGGAATCGAATCATGAAACAAAAGAAAAAAATCTCCCTGCGTTTGATGCTCATCCTGTTTGCCATGGTTCCGATGGTCACTGTTGCCGTTGTTCTTGCCATAGTTTCATCAAGGATCATGATCAGTAACCTTGAAGAGAATACCAAGGAAGAACTTCTGGTCGCAACACAGGGACTTCGCGAATATTATGAGTATGATCTCATTAACGACAATGATCTGGAAGACGGCTTCATCGCTTATGCTCCCGAAGAATATATTGATAAGATGCACGACAGATCCGGAATTGATCTGACGCTCTTTAAAGACAATGTCCGCTTTATGACATCCCTGCGAAATGCGGACGGAAGCCGCAATGAAGGAACGACAGCCTCTGATGCCGTATGGGCAGCAGTCAGCAAGGGCGAGGATTACTACTCGGATGATGTGGTCATCGGCGGAAAAGACTATTACGTATACTATATGCCTCTTACCGACGGAATAACCGTATACGGTATGGCTTTCTCAGGTAAAGCAGCAACCCAGATCCAGGCAGCAGAAAGACATATAATCCTGCTCGTTGTGGGAATCAGCGCCGCTTTCATAGCATTGTTCATCGTGATCGCGCTTCTGCTTGCCGTTAAGGTAGCCAATCCGATCAAGGACGTTGCGGAAGGAATCCACAGACTTTCAGAAGGCGATGTGGATGTTGTGATAGATGCTCACTCCAATGTACGTGAGACAACAACACTCATTGATTCCACATCAGCACTTACGAACACGCTTTCAAGCATTGTATCCCAGATCCATGAAGCTATGGATTCCCTTTATTCGATCATCGGTTCAACCACTTCGCTGTCCGGTGATGCATCTGAATCCACTACGCAGATATCCGAGGCTATGGGCGGTCTGGCCAATTCAACCGAGATGATGGCTGAATCCGTACAGGATATCAATTCCAACGTGATCGACATGGGTGCGATCGTGGAAGATGCCCAGACTACGGTAAAAGGACTTACCGACAGTTCTAAAAATATGGAATCTGCCAACAGGGATGCTCTTAAATGCATCAACGATATTGCCGAAAGCTCCGAAAAATCCGCAGCAGCCGTTGAGAGCATCGCAGACAGTATCCAGAATACCAACGATGCCGTCAACAAGATCACCGATATGGTCAACCTGATCTCCGAGATCGCTTCTCAGACAAACCTGCTCGCACTTAACGCTTCAATTGAGGCAGCAAGAGCCGGTGAGGCAGGCAAGGGATTTGCCGTAGTTGCAGATAATATCAAGAGCCTCGCTGCACAATCCAACGATTCCGCAGAAGAGATCAACGTAGTAGTGGGAGAGATCAGCAAGCTGTCCAATGTCTGCGTTGAACAGGCTGAATCAGTCAAGAAACTGATCATGGAAGAGCAGGAAATGCTCGGCCAGGCCAAGAATCAGTTCAATACCCTTAACGATGAGATCGATTCCTCCGTACAGAATATCGAAACAGTTGAAGGAATCACAAGCCAGTTAGGCAATATCAAAGACACGATCGTCAATGCAATATCCGATCTGTCAGCTGTCTCACAGGAGACCAGCGCCACCAATCAGGAAGTTACAGCTTCAACCGCCGTTGTTTCATCCAACGTAAACTCCGTAACTTCCAGCATGAGCGATATGAACGAGCTGGCTGATAAGCTTAAGGAGGCATTGAGCTTCTTCAAGATTTGATCGTAGATTATCGATAAACATACAAAAGGCGGTCCAAACGGACCGCCTTTTTTCATATCCTCTTTTATCTGTTTGTATCAGGCCTTGCTGCGGACAGCATGTAAAACTGCAACTATCGCCCCGTAAAGCACGCCTGCTATCGGCCATACTATCCAGCCTCTGTCCCATCTGCCTGTGATAAAGCAGTAAGCAAGATAACCTGCCGTAACAAGCGCCCAGTATATTGCGGCTATTGGATCGTTTTTTCTGTTCTCTGCTTTCTGGGTTCTGGTATAACCGCCGTCCTCAAGGATCATCTGCATTCCGCCCCATATGATGCTGACTCTTACAATAAGGAAAACTCCGATAGCAACGAGAATAAGAAGAACGGATGCCGCTATGCAATAGTAGAAGTCTCTGCCTTCATCACCAAGTATTATCAGCGCAACAAATATCGGAACCGCTGAGATCACGCACATTACTATTCCGATGGTAAGCTGTGATGTAAACGTACCTTTAAAACGTTCGCGCCTTTCACGTACCATCCCGTCAACACCGTACATCGTATCTATCATCTCTTTTTCAAAGTACTCATACCTGCTGTTTGCCAAGCCGGAAGTAACAAATAAAGCTACCGCGCTTCCGATCAGTATGAACATATACAAAAGCCCGATACCGGTTGCCGCAGCTTTTGAAAGACCGGTAAGTCCGTCTTCAACAGCCGTTGACAGTAGTATTATCACTATGGGAGACAGTATGCACATCATAACTCCGAGACTTATCTTTGCCGCAAATGTGTTTCTGAAATCCAGAAAAGAAGATGCTTCTTCCATGGATACGCTTCGCGTGCTTATATACGGCTCGTTTTCAAAAGGATCCTCTCCCTGTACCGCCGGAGCGATCTCAATCTCATCCTTTAATAAGTAATCCGTACTCACTCCGAAAAGATCGGAAAGAATTATGATCTTGTTCATATCGGGAACTGCCTGAGCGCTTTCCCATTTGGATATCGACTGGCGGCTCACACCGAGTTTCTCTGCCAGCTCTTCCTGCGACCATCCGTTTTTCTTTCTTAGATCAATAATTTTGTCTGCAAGTATCATTTCTGCTCCTTTACTGTTCCGGATGCCTGTGTCATCCGTTTGCCGGTTCCGTGAACAGGAGGTATTGCTTCCTGACTCACTTGTTACGGTCACAGAATACAAAAATATCCGGTTGCACCCTACCAATTCCGCTTGGAAATTGCGCAACCGGCAGTTGCAAATCTACATCTGGTGCCTTACAACAAGGTATTCGTCGCCATTTTGATAATACGGACACTCTTTAAACCCGGTCCGCATCAGGGCGCCGTAATCATCTTCATCCATGTCTACATCACAGACATATTCTTCCTGATCTTCATCATAAATATAATATGCACAGTCTTCACACATAATCTGATCCCTTAACTGCCCGTTACCGGGTACGGATATATTTTATCACAAAAAAAGAGGCGGGATTTACTCCCGCCTCCGCTCATCTTATTGGAAAAGACTAAGTTTGCTTCTTTCTTCATCTTCCTGACGCTTCTTCTGCATCTCCAGCTGAACATCTTCAAGCGTGCGCTGTTTCTGAAGTTTCTGGATATACTCACCGTATTCTGTATCCTGGGTACGGCTCTGTGCTGCTGTGGTATTGTATGAAACAACATTGTTATAGTTGATCGCAGCCTCAAATGAGTTGGCCTGGGCGCCGAGAGAAGCGCGTCCTTTGTTGATCATGCTCATTGCATTATCAAGAGTCTTAAGATCAAAGCTTCCCGTCACATCGAAATCAGCGATTCCGAGAGCATCAAGTGTAGCATTCACAGTTTCAAAAGAACGCGTGGTTCCGTTTGAATCGGATGCAAGCTGGAATACCTTGCCTTCTTCATTATCAAGAAGCGGCACCCCGTTATAGTTGGTCCTGTCTGCTATATCAGCGATACCCTGCTTTAATCCGTCGATCTCAGCCTGGATATAAGATTTATCCTCATCAGACAAAAGACCATTGCTTGCCTTGACAGCAAGTTCTCTCATTCTCTGAAGATTTTCGGTGATCTCAGCCGTAGCGCCGTCAGCGATATTGAGTGCGCTCTTGGCTGCTTCCATGTTCTGGGTACCGGCGTTATATCCGCCTACCTGTCTTTCTTCTTCCTGGATTATCGCCATTTCAGACGCACCCTGTGATGCTGTCTGAACCTTGCTTCCGCTTGCCAGTGCCGAATATACGTAATTGGGGGATCCTATTCCTATTCCGTTAACTCCGCTCATATCCTGCCCTCCTTTGCATCGTCTGTCAGTATATATAAATATCGATAATTATCTGAAAAATACGGATTTGGTTTAAATGTAACACGTTTTATACCTAAACGCAATAACAATCCCTTACCAGGATCTTTCCCGGATGCCCTTTTTTCATTTTGTCCAAATGAACCGAGAATCCGTATATGCCGTCCGAAAAGATGAATGTATGTGTACCGTCTTTTTCAAGTCTGGTACGTACTTCCGCTGCGCAGGCATGCATCATCGGGAATGTAATGCTTCCTGCCACATCTCTTTGGACAAGCGTCGCCATTTCATCTGCTACACCATTTGATCCTTCCGGAAGTTCCGAGAAGTAAAGCTTCAGGCTTTCGATACATCCGGACTTGCATTTTACGGAAGCGAAAAGCTCAGACACTGCAAGATACAGCGCATATTCATACTGATAAGTTTTCGTCAGGGGATTTCTGTAGTGTGTGTCATAACCGTTCTCGCCAAAGTGAACTTCAATGTATTTTCTATTATTTCTATCCATGGTTGGTCTCCTTTCATGAATAAATGTAAGTTAACAGCTGTTTCCCTCTTTACAGCAGCCTTTGATGCGCTCGCTGCCTCATTGGCAGGTCGTGGCGGCACTTCCCCGGGCCGGACCCCTGTAAAGAGCGGTATGAAATTGTCAGTGTTCAGCGGATCACGGTGTTTTGCACAAAAAAAGAACCGCTATCCGGAGCTGAGTTTTGGGTACACTATCCCCCTACTCAGTTATTCTCCAAATATCGATTCTTGATTATTTCGTATTACAAAGCTTCTGTGAGCTTCGTGCGTCTAATTATATATCGGCAGCCTGATAAAAATCAATAACCTTTTTCATCAATATAATATCCATCGAATCTTATATTTTCACATACTAATCCAAAAACACCCGGGACTGAATACCCTGTGCTATAATATGTGGCATGAAGAACAGTTCAGTACTTACCTTCACGGGTGATATCGGATTCGATAAATATATGAAGGATAAATGGAATGACGCATCCCTTCTTTCGGATGATGTATCTTCATTTATCAGGGACAGCGACCACGTCATCACAAATGTTGAAGGACCGCTCTATGACGGCAGTTCTATCGGACAGCCCGGCAGGGATGCGGCCGCAGCCGCACTAATGCACAGCATGGATCCCGGTGTAAGCCGCTTCTTAAGCGGAATCGGATCGGATATCTGGAACATATGCAATAACCATATAATGGATGCGGGTGCCATTGGCATGGAAAGCACACTTCGGATCGCTGCCGGCAGCAACGCGCGGACCCTCGGCGCGGGAATGAACATCGAAGCCGCATCGGCTCCGGTCATTATTGAAGAAGCCGGAGGTATAGGAATGATAGGTGTCGGCTATCAGCGTGCCTGCAGAAAAGCAGATGATGAAACTCCTGGCTGTTTTTCCTGGAGCGATACCGATTTAATAAGAAGCCGTATTGCCGAGATAAAGGAATCCTGCCGCTGGTGCATCGTAGTTGCCCACGCAGGCGAAGAGTTTACAGCTCTGCCTTCACCGTATACAAGAGAGCGGTACATCTCATTTCTTGAGATGGGAGCAGACATCGTTGTGGCTCATCATCCGCATGTTGTCAACAATTACGAGATCATCGGCGGCAAGGCAATTTTCTATTCTCTCGGGAATTTCATATTTGACACTGACTATCAGCGAAGCCAGATGTATACGGAATATGGCGTATTGCTCAAGATAAAGTTTACAAACGAGGCTTTTTCCTTTGAGCCGCTTGGCATAAAGATCGATCGAAGCACGGAAACCATTGTTTCAGAAGATCTTCTTCCGATATTTACCGATGTTCCGGCTAAGGCTTATGAAGAACTCAAAGGCCTTGCGGCCAAAGTCCTGATCGAGAACACCAAGCGCCAGCTACGTTATATGAAACCCGACGAGTTTGCAGATGCATCGGAAGATGATTTCGTCCGAAACTTCTATGAACCTCTCAGAAGCGGAAGGGTCCCGGGTGAAACACTTGACATGCAGATCATCTACCCCTTATCTAAAACTTATACCGGCAGTCTTGACGTACCTGCCGATATGCAGGGAGTCGCAGATCATATGCTGTCACAGATAAAATAAAAAACAGTGGATCTTCGGATCCACTGTTTCAACGTCCACGAGAGGATTCGAACCTCCGACCTACCGCTTAGGAGGCGGTCGCTCTATCCAGCTGAGCTACGCAGACATATATAGATGATCGGTTTAAACCGATACACTATACTATATCACCAAATGCTCTTTTATTCCATACTTCATAACTCCGGATGTATCACTGAACCCTGGAGCCAGATGTTTCCCTTAAAACGGCGTCCTTCCGCGGGCTCTCCGACCAGGTCTTTTTCATTGATGCAGACATCCATCTCAAGGTCGTTGACCAAAACAACCATCTTCCAGATCTTCTCATGAGTCAGAGTATTCTCAACCAGATCACACTCCAATATCTCACCTAAGATCGAGTACTGGTCGCTTTCCACACCGTAGGGCATGAAATAGGAATCAACCAAAGTAAACACATCCGTTTCATGTATCCGGTCTCTTAACATCGCATAACGGTCCATGTCTTCCATTGTGATCGTATCAATGGCTTCCTCGTCTCCGTCCTTTGCTTTGTTTAACAGTTTAAGCCTTTCCGTGGAGGCTCTGCGGATCTTGCGGATGTCTTTTTCATTTTTTGCTATGGGCAGGATGATCGAACCCTGGATAGACAGTCCCGACAGACTCAAAGTAGTTCCGACAAGCGGGAGCTGTCCGGAGTTAAGCACCTTGACATAGGGAACCATGTTCTGGAGATAGAAGATGAGCGTAACGCCTATCTTATAATCATCACATATTCCCGCATAGGATTCCTGTCCGGCATATCTTTCTACCGTGATGTCTTCGATCGAACTGATCTGGGTTCCTTTTAAATAAGGATAAAAGTAATCGTACGTGAAATTCTCTTCGGAATCGAACATTCCACATACTCCGACACCCATTCCGGGCGCGAAGTCTTTATCGAATTCCGCCAAAAACTCATCCTGGCCATATGAAGTGTATTTTCTGGTTGTGGGATTCATGATCACGTCGGTGACCAGCTTCTGCTGTTCCCTTCGGCCGGTCAGCCCCGCGAAACCCACAGCTCGCATAAACTTATGCATATGATACCTCTGTAATTTCTTCTGTTGAGGTGATCAATCATTTAACCGACAGTTCTGTCTGACCGCCCATGTATGGACGAAGAACTTCGGGAATTGCAACAGATCCGTCTGCCCTTAAGTTATTCTCAAGGAATGCTATAAGCATTCTGGGAGGAGCAACCACGGTATTGTTGAGTGTATGTGCAAAGTATTTGTCTCCGTTATCGTCTTTTACGCGGATCCTTAATCTTCTGGCCTGCGCATCGCCCAGATTTGAGCAGCTTCCCACCTCGAAATACTTCTTCTGTCTGGGTGACCATGCTTCAACGTCATATGACTTAACCTTAAGATCTGCCAGGTCGCCTGAGCAGCACTCGATAGTCCTGACCGGGATATCTAAAGATCTGAACAGATCCACGGTATTCTGCCAGAGTTTGTCAAACCACATAGGAGACTCTTCGGGTTTGCAGACTACTATCATTTCCTGTTTCTCAAACTGATGGATACGGTAAACTCCTCTTTCCTCTATACCGTGAGCACCCTTTTCTTTTCTAAAGCAGGGTGAATAGCTGGTAAGAGTCTGGGGAAGGTTCTCCTCGGGGATCATCTGGTCGATGAACTTGCCTATCATTGAATGCTCGGATGTACCGATCAGATACAGATCGTCGCCTTCGCTCTTGTACATCATGACATCCAGCTCTGGGACACTCATAACTCCGTCAACAACGGCGCTTCTGATGATGAAAGGAGCA
>JAEEGL013498224.1_pt1 | contig 17305 bp, 14 predicted proteins | sample 9134231 | NCBI WGS metagenome assembly JAEEGL01 (sample SAMN16246548, study PRJNA631951) | gut metagenome | biome: gut microbiome; feature: rumen; material: fiber-attached | host: Bos | place: Iran: Karaj | collected 2018-10
ATTAAAACAGAGTACATTAACTGGTGAAAATTTATCAAGAGCGGATGTTAATAGTGATGGCAAGGTATCATCATTAGACTTTGTTGCAATAAGAAAGATAATACTAAATGGTACAACTACACCTACAGCTACTCCAACTTCGAAGCCAACGGCAACGCCAACACCAAAACCAACAGCAACTCCAACATCGAAGCCAACGCCAACTCCTACACCAGTATTAAGTGAAGAAGATAAGATATGTGAAAGTGTTAAGAATAATGCTTCAATAGATTATAAATCATTTGCAAGTTTAAAGAAAAATAATGATGATTATTATGTAATAAAAGCAGCTCATGATTGTGCTAATAAACTTAATAAACCAGTTGTAGTATCTAAAAGCACTTATAATATTTATAATAAAACAGATGATAAAATTGTTGTTAGAACAAATACGGACTTAAATAATTCAACAATATATATTCATGATGAAAGTGGTATTGTTGGAACATCTCATAGTAATCATATTTATAGTATATCTTATGATAAAAATGCTTGTACTAATAAAACAATGACTATGGTCAATATTAAAGAAGGTAGTGTAATAAGTGAGCTTGCTGGTTCACCAAATGGATATCATGTTAGAATCACAGATACAAATAAAAATAGAAAAGTATTTATTCGATATGGAAGCAATGCTAATGAAGGAATGGCTCCTCGTGATACTTTTAGAGTAGATAAGAATGGTACTATTATCGATCCATTAGCTTGGAATTACGAAAATAGTAAAGTGACAATTAATTACTGCCATATTCCTAGTACAACTTTAACATTTAAAAACGCTAAATTTTATACTATAATTGATACTAAAACGCCAAAAAGTACTAAGTCAACTACTAGTAGCTCATATTTAAGAAGAGGTATTTCTATTGCGCGAAGTAATACAATTGTAGAAAATATTCAACATTCTTTTGTTGATTCAAATAAAAAAGAAGTGTTTGAGAGTAATCATGGTTATTATGGATTCTTTGCAGTACATTATGTTACTAATGTTACTTTAAAAAATTTGAAAGTTTCTTCAATTAAAAATAATAATGAACATGTTAATTCATCTTATGACATTATATTAGACTGTGTTGCAAATATAAAGTTAACAAATGTTGTTGCTCACGATTATGATGGAAAGAGTTCTTATTTCAATAAATCATCAAATTTATTAAATAAAAACGTATGGGGAATGATTGGAAGTAATGATGCCAAAAATATTACTTATGATGGATGTGTATTAAATAGAATAGATGCCCATACTGGAATATATAATCTAACAGTAAAAAATACCAAGTTAGGAAGGCATGCATTTACTTTAACTGGATTTGGTAATTTAATAATTGATAAGGTTGATGTATATTATTCCAATTCATTTATAAATCTTCGAAGAGATTATGGTTCTACATGGACTGGTAAAGCTACTATAACAAATAGCTCTCTTCATCCAGGTAATAATAATGAAGCAACAGTTGTTAAATTCCAATTATCTTATGATGGAAATTATATTCATAATTTTGGTTATAATTTGTTTTTACCAAATGTTGAAATAAAGAATTTTACTGTAGATAGTTCGGTTAATAAATTAATTATTTTAAATAATAGTCCAGATAATACTGGTAAAATAAAAGGTGATTTAAAAAAGATAAAGAGTTATATTAAAAATAACGAATTTACATATTATTATCCAAAAAAGAAAGATATTAGTGTAAGCAATGTTAAGAATAAGAATAAGTCAATAAGTGTTGTTAATTATCATACTAATTTTGGTGAAAATTAAAACAAAAGAATATTTATTTCTTTTGTTTTTTGTTATAATTAAAATAGAGGTAGTATATGAAAAAGAATAATAGATTTATTTTTTATATATTGTTTATTTGTTTTCTTTTTTTAAGTATTAATGTTTATGCTTTACCTAAAGGCGATATAGATGGTAATGGAAAAGTTGCATCAATGGATTATATATTGGTAAGAAAGCATCTATTAAAGCAAGCTTTATTAACTGGAGATAAACTAACAAGAGCAGATGTTAATGGTGATGGTAAAGTAAGTTTTTTAGATTATACTTTAATTAGAAATACAATATGGGAAAATGCAAATAGTCAAACTCCAACACCACAACCAACAAATACACCAACACCAACGGTAGTCCCAACAGAGCAATATACTGTAACATTTGATTCAAGTGGTGGAGATCAAGTAGCTAGTCAAAAAATAAATAAAGATGGAAAGGTACAAGTACCATCTACACCTAAACGTAATGGATATACCTTTATTGAATGGCAATTGAATGGAAAAAAATATGACTTTAATAGTAAAGTAACTAGTAATATTAAATTAGTAGCCATTTGGATTAAGTTAGATAAAACGAGTTATACTTTAAAAACTAATGATAAAGATAGTATAAAATATACTATTGATCCAAAATCAAGTGATATTAAAGTAGCTTATACTTCTCAAAATAATAGTATTGTTACAGTAGATGCAAGTGGTAATATTCGTGCTATAGGTGCTGGTAATACTAATATTATTGTTAATGCTAATAATGTTAATGTTGGTACAGTAGAAACAATCGTTGATTATGGTTTCTTTGATACTTGTAGTAGTGATAAAAAGAATACTAAGGTAAGTGTTAAAACAAATAAAGATAACAGTGTAAATATTTATTCATGTCTTGAAAACCAAGATTGGACACATCAAAGTGTTGCTGTTACAAGTGATAGTATAATATATTCTAAACCTACATATCGTGCATGGTGTCAAAGTGGATCTAAATATTCAGTACCAAAATATAATTTATCTGGAGAATGTGAATCAAAAGGATATGGTGTATTAGTTGTTACAAGTAGTAATTCATTTAATAAGTATAATCGAAAGACTGGAAAAGTAGTAGTAAATCATTTAGATTTAGCAGGTCATGGTCAGGCTTTTGATGCAACTGGTAGTAATGAAATATATGTTAACTATTTTCCAATATTAATAGATAGTAAACATGGTTATGGTGCTCATGCAACGGGAGTAGCATACATTAAAGGATTTAGTAGCGATCAGTTATATATTGATCCAAATTCTAAAATATTAGTAAAGAGTAATGGAAATATTAGCTTATATAATTCTAGTTATACGATAGGTACAACTGAATATAATAAAGATATTATTTCTAAAGCCAAAGAAAAAGATAATATGAAATCACTAGAATTAGCTGTTGATGAAGATCATAATCGAATAGCTATTATGGATAAAAATACAACAAGTAATGATAATTTTACATTATATTTATATAAATTAAGTGACTTTATCAAAGGTAAAAAGAACTTGATTGATAAATATTATTTTCCTTCTAGTGTTTGTAGTGGTAGTACTTGTGGTCATCAAGGAATAGAGTTATATGGTAATTATTTATATTCTGTTAATTCAATGAGTATTACTAAATTTAAATATTCAACCTGTTCTAAAACCGACAAAAAAGGAGCTACTTGTACTACTATTGAAAATGTTAAAATACCAGATACCAAGATTGGTAAAGAATACGGAAAAGATACAACAGGTATAAATGAATTAGAAGGAATGAGTGTTTATAAAGGGAAAGTATATGTTAGTGTTTTAACTAATAAATTTAGTGATGGTAAAAGAAAGAATATTTTATTATATTTAGAGGGATTCTAATATTATTAAACAAAAGAATGTTTTATTCTTTTGTTTTTTGTTATAATAAGAATAGTAGGAGTGATATGATGAAAAAATTAATTGTTTTTCTTTTATTAGTATTAACTCCAATAATGGCATTTGCTGTCTTAAAAGGCGATGTAGATGGTAATGATAAGGTAGGATCAAGTGACTATGTATTAGTAAGAAAACATATTTTAGGTCAATCATTACTTACAGGAGATAAATTAACAAGAGCAGATGTTAATGGTGATGGTAAAGTATCTTCTTTAGATTTTGTATCTATAAGAAAAATAATAATCGATGGGGGAAGTACCCAAACAATAACTCCAACACCAACTAATACACCGGTTCCAGCAACAGCAACACCAACTCCTCCCACGAGTAAAGTTACTGGTGTTTCATTTAGTAAATCAGATGTTAATCTTGAAATTGGTGATAGTTATAAATTAAGTTACACTATAAGTCCAAGTAATGCTGCAAATAAAGGAGTTTCTTTTTCAAGTAATAATACTAAAATAGCTACTGTATCAAGTGATGGTACAGTTACTACAGGTAATGTATTTGGTACAGCTAAGATAACAGTAACAACATCTGATGGTGGACATAAAGCAGAAGTAACAATTAATGTTTCAAAAGAAAGAATGCACTTTATTAATATTGGTGAAGCAGGAAATGCAATTCTATTGGATAGTTATTATGGTGGAAAAAATCATTATGTATTAATAGATGCAGCTACTTGTAAAGGAAATGTTGATTGTGGTAGTAAGCAAATAGATACTTATATTGGTAAAAAGGTACAACCTGTTAAATCTGATGGTACATTTAATACAGCAGGTGGAGTAAAGAAAATAGATGCAGTTATAGTAACACATATGCATTATGATCATGCAGGTTATATGGCTAAGATAATTGAAAAATATAAACCAGATAAAGTTATTATTAAAAAGTATTCTGTTTCAAAAGATTATCTTAGTGGAATTAAATCAGCTGCTAAAAAAGCAGGTAGTACCATCGTTTATCCATCTGAAGGTAGTGAATATGTCTTTGGAAATTATAAATTAAAAATATATAACACAACTGATGTTGTTGGTTCAAGAAATTATAGTGAGAATATCAACAGTTTAGTAACTATGGTAAGCACTACAATGGGAGATAGAACATATTTATCTTATTTACCTGGTGATCTTGAGATTGGAAAAGACAAAAGTAGTGGTGCAATGATATATGATGCAGCTGCTTTATCTAAAAGAATTCAAAGTGATTTTGGACTTAGCGCATCACGACCAGTTGATATCTATGTAGCTGCTCATCATGCTTATTATAATGATGATGGTAGTACTGGTTTGGGTATAGCAAAAGGAGTTAATAATAATGCCTCTGTTATTGAACCATTATATATAAAAAGTGCAGTAGTACCTAATACTTTTGGTTGGTTATGCAGTAAGACTAATGATGAACAATATCAAGGATTATATAATATCTATAAATATATATCTAGTAATGGAGGGGACTTAAATATTCGCTTCTCTGGTGCTAAAAGAGTAAAGGCAATATTTAGATCAAAAGGTATTTCTATTGATGGTGGTGAAGTATTATCTTGTAATTCATCTACTTGTGCTAGTTCATCAACTATTCATAATGCAATTAAAAAAGCAGCACCACAATGTGAAAGAAAAAACTATGTAAAATAGAAATAAACTATTTTTATATAAAATGAGAGAATTAAAGATTCAATTATATTGAATCTTTTTTAATTGATTATTAAAAAAACATATATTATACTAAGTATAGTGGAAGTGATACGATGAAAAGGGTAATTGTTTTTTTACTATTAGTGATAATTCCAATTTTTTCATACGCTGCATTAAAAGGTGATGTAGACGGTAATAATAAAGTCGGATCAAGTGATTATGTGTTAGTAAGGAAACATATATTAAAACAATCAATATTATCGGGAGATCGATTATCAAGAGCAGATGTCAACGGTGATGGGAAGGTATCATCATTAGATTTTATTGGTATAAGAAAAATAATATTAGATAAAGATACTACGACAACCCCTGCACCAACATCAACACCGACTCCAGTGTTGTCAGAAGAAGATAGAATTTGTGAAAGTGTTAAGAATAATGCTTCAATAGATTATAAATCGTTTGCTAGTCTAAAGAAAAATAATGATGATTATTATGTTATTAAAGCAGCTCATGATTGTGCTAATAAATATGGTAAACCTGTAGTGGTAACTAAAGCTACTTATAATATTTACAAGAAAGATGAGGATGAACCAATCCGTGTTAAAACTGATACTAATTTTGGTGGTTCAAAAATTTATATTCATGATGAAATACTTGAACCAGTCACTGATTCAAGTGGATCAGTAGTAGCTAAGTATGATGGAATGATATTTTCTATAGAACCTAGAGATGGTGAATGTATTAAGAGGCGTGATAGTTATGATGCAATTCTTAAAATAGTAGTAGACTCTGGATATAAATATGCATATATAAGAATAGAAAATAAAAAGGGTGTTGATACTGTTTTTAGACGTACAGGAACTCATGTAAATGATGGACAAGCTAAGACAGATGCTTTCCGTGTAAAAGTAACTGGTGGCAAAGCCGAGGTATTAGATCCACTTTTCTGGAGTACATCAAGTTATAATAAGGATTCGGTAAAAAGTGCTTTAATTTGTAAAATTCCAGATGATAAAATGACGATTCAAAATGGTGACTTTATTACTATTATTTCTTCAGATTCAAAAAGAGTAGATGCTTTAAAACGAGTGGCTGGAAATACATCACGTAATATTGCAATTTCTAGAAGTAATATTATGGTAAAATCATTAACACATCTATATGTTAAATCAGGATCAATGAAAGAAACAGATAAAGTTACTTATGGATATACTGGTTTTTATAGATTTTATAATTTAGCTGATGTTAATTTCAAAGATTCGATTGTTACGGCTTTAGATGGCTATGATAATATTCCAGGAAATTCTGCATATGGATTAACTATGTCTAGCGTTGCTAATATGACAATTACACATATTAGACCTCATCGATTAAGTGGTGAAAGTTTTGATGATCAATTAGTTAAAAATCTATGGGGTGTAAATGGAACTAACTATTGTAAAAATGTTGTTTTTGATGATGTTAAATTAAATAGAATAGACGCTCATTGTGGAATAATCAATGTAACTGTTAAGAATTCAACTTTAGGTAAATATACCATTAGTGTTACTGGATCGGGCTCACAAAAGAATAATGTGATGACTCTTGAAAATGTAGAAGTACTGTCAAATTATTATGTTGTTTTAAGAGGAGACTATGGTAGTACTTGGAATGGAAAAATTATTATTAAAAATGGAACTTTAAGGCCAATGAGTAGTGATATTGCCAAAAAGGGCAATAATGCATATATAATTAGATGGAATCCTAATGTACAAAATAATACTCTACATAATTATGGTTATAATTTGTATTTACCAGATATTGAAATAAATGGTTTGAATATAAAAAATAATAAAATAACTAATTTATATGTATATGAACAGTCTAAATCATATTTTGATAGTTTAAAAGCTGATGGTTTTACAAAATATTATAATCCAACAATTAAGAAAAGTGGTATAACTGGAGGAAATGGTAATTTAATTATTTCCGATTATGGAACTTTGTCAGATAAATCTATTGGTGCTGTTAATAATGGTGAAAATGATAGTAATGTTTTAGATGAATAATATATCGATTATGTACCAAAAATTATTGCTTTAATAATTAATTTGTGTTATATTATTTAGCGAGTAAGAAATTACTCCTTGGCCGATGTGCCCGTTTAGTCCAAAAGGAGGTGTAGTGATGAGAAACTATGAAGTTATGTTCGTTGTAAGACCTAATTTAGAAGATGAAGCTACTAATGTAGTTGCTGAAAACATGAAAAAGGTTTTAGAAAGCAAGAAAGCTACTATTAACGAAGTTGTTAATATGGGAAGACGTGAACTTGCTTACGAAGTAAAGAAATTTAATAATGGTAGTTACTTTCTATTCAAAATAACAGGTGATAAGGAAGCTGTTAAAGAATTTGATCGTGTTGCTAACATTAGTGAAGATATTATAAGACATATTATTGTTAAAAAAGAAGATTAGGAGAATTTATGAATAAGGTATTTTTAGTAGGTAGACTAACAAGAGATCCAGAATTACGTTACTCTAGTAGTAATTTAGCAACGATGAGATGTGCTATTGCTGTTGATCGTCAATTTGTAAGAGAAGGCGAAGAACGTGGAGCTGATTTTATTAATATAGTAGCTTTCGGAAATCGTGCTGAAACTATGAGTAAATATTTAACTAAAGGAAGTCAAATAGCAATCGATGGAAGAATTCAAACAGGTAGCTATGATGGAGCTGACGGAAAGAAAGTATATACAACAGATGTTATTATTGATAACTTTCAATTCTTAGATACAAAAGGAAGTCGTCCTGTTAGTGATGATGATAATAGTAGTAGTCAAGAAGTTACTCCATATGATTTCCCAGAAAGTGATAGTAGTGATCCATTTGCTGACTTTGGTGCAAAAATTGAAGTTAGTGATTCAGAATTACCATTCTAAAGAAGGAGGAAATTATGGCAGAATTTTATAGAAAGAAAAAGAAAGTATGCTATATGTGTACTGGAAAAGATATCGATTATAAAGATACTGAAGTTTTAAAGAAATATATTAATGATAAAGGTAAGATTTTACCAAGAAGAGTTACAGGTGCTTGCGCTAAACATCAAAGACATATCTCTGAAGAAGTTAAAAAAGCACGTGCAATTGCTTTATTACCTTATACAAAATAAGAGTGTTATATATAACATTCTTTTTTTTAGCATTTTTATTGATAAAAATTGATTTACAAAGTAATTTACATCCTCGTTTTTCTTTGATATATCTACATCTTATAATAGTATGCATAAAAGAATTTAAAAGTTAATTCAGATTCAATTCATGTGGTGAAAAAAGTATGTTATCCTACTTGTAAGAGGGTGATCATATGATGCAAATAATGGTTGATGATAGTGTTAAAAAATTAATAAAAGATTATAAAATATGGGGAGATTATATACCTTCTTATGTATATAACTTTATCAAAGACTATGATAATAATAGAGTTATATTTAATGAAGATAATGGGGAATACTATTGTTCTATATGTTATTCAAAATTAGATATTAATTATTGTAATAAATGTCATAAAAAATATAATATAGGTTCTCTTAATGAAATTACCATTAATAAAGATATGAATGTACCTAATTATCTAATTTGGTATAAAAATGATCCTGAGTATCAAAATAGTCAAACATATGAAGAAGAATACTACTTTTATTTCTTTGATGTTAAAAATGAGTATCCTTTATTATACGAGATAAAAGAAACAGTATATTTTTATGCGATAACTTGTTTTTCATATAAGACTAAAGTTAAAGTTAATAATATATATTTGGTTAAAGAAGATAGACTTATTAATATAAATAACAATAGCTTTATCATGTATAAAGATATAGAAAATAATAAACAAAGTGAAAGTTCGTTTTCTGAATCATTTGATGATATTGATGGAAATAATTTATTAAGATGTAATGGCTATCTTTATCCATATAACTTGTATAAATTAAAAAATACGATTTATAAATATACATATATATGGAATAGCATACCTTTTTTTGGAATAGATAATGAGATTTGGAATGGAAACAATATAAACTTATATAATCTTACTTTATTACCTTTAACCAATCCTTGTTTTGAATATTTAATGAAATATAGATTGTTAAACTTAGCTTTTAACTCAATAGATGAAATAGAATTTAAAAAAACATTTAAAGAAACTTTTGGTGTTTCTAAAAAATGCTTACCTCTTATGCAGAAAATAGATATTGATTATGAAGAATTAAACCTATTAAAAGTGCTTAATATTGAAAATGAAGAAATGTTTATGAAAGTAAGAGATTATGTTTATGAAACTGAACCATTACAAGAATTAAGGGATAAATATAATATTGATCCATTGAAAGTAATTGGATACTTTGATAGTCACAATTGTAAATCTTATTCCGTTTATGAATATCGCGATTACATTGTTATGTGTGATAAATTAAAATATAACTTATCTAATAAAAAGGTATTATTTCCAAATGATCTCATGAAAGCTCACAATGATGTATTATTACAATATGATATTATTTATAACAAAGACTTAGAAAAAGATATTGTTAAAATGAGTAATATATTAAGTATTAATAAATATGAAGATGATAATTATGTTATTTATCCAGCACCCAATTTAAAAAGTATGTTAGATGAAGGTTATAACCAAAATAATTGTCTTAAAACATATTGTGATAATTATAGTAAGGGATTAACAAGTATTTATTTTATGAGAGATAAAAGAAAAATAGATAAATCTTTAGTAACAATTGAAGTTAATAAAAACAAAGTGGTACAGGCAAGAATAAAGAATAATAAAATACCCGATAATAACTTAATGAATATTATTAATAAATGGGAAAGGAACTTAATTCCTATTGAGTTTAATTAAAAGAATTGTGGGAAATATTTTTTGTAATATTTTAATCAAATATTTAAGTAATTAGTTATACTATGCTATAATATTGGTAATAAGGGAGGTTCTATGCAGGTTATATTTTTAAAAGACTTAAAAGGTCAAGGTAAAAAAGGGGAAATCAAAGACGTAAGTGATGGATATGCAATGAACTTTTTAATCAAGAAAGGTTATGCTATCAAAAAAACTCAAGGTAGTTTAATTAAGTTAAATGAACAAAAAGAAGAAGATAGACTACGTGATATTGAATTAACAAAACAAGCAGAGAAAACTAAAAAAGAATTAGAAAAACTAACCTTAGTATTTACTGCAAAAGCAGGTAATATGGATAAAATGTTTGGAAGTATTAGTTCTAAACAAATAAAAGAAGAATTAGAAAAGAAGAAATATAGTTTTGATAAGAAACAAATTAAAACAGAGACAATAAATACTTTTGGATTTCACAATGTTGAAATTGAACTTTATAAAGATATTAAAGGAGTAGTAAGAGTCGAAGTTAGAAAGGCATAATTATGGCAGTTAGAGGTTTACCAAATAATCAAGAGGCTGAACAAGCTTTATTATCTACAATGTTTTTATCTAAATATGCTCTTGATAAAGCTGTAGATACACTTCAAGAAGATGACTTCTTTTACAATAATAATAAAATTATTTTTAATACATTAGTTGGTTTATCAAAAAAGAATATTCCTATTGATATGACTTCTGTAGTAACAGAAATTAAAAACAACGATAAGTTAAATGAAGTTGGTGGTATTTCATACTTAACTGAAGTACTAAATAGTGAAGCTGTAGCAGCAAATGCTGATTATTATATTAAAAAAGTATATGATGCAGCACTTCTTCGTAGATTAATCCATGCAGCAGAAGAAATTCAAACACTTGGATATGATACTAATAATGATGTTAATGATGTACTGGATTCAGCAGAGAAAACAATACTTAGTGTTGTTAAAAATAAACAAACAAGTGAGTTTAAGAACTTTAATGAAGTACTAAATGAAGTTAAGAGAAATTTAGATGAATTAGCAAATAAAAAAGGTGAAGTAACAGGACTTGCTTCTGGATTTACTGATCTTGATAGAATTACAGCTGGTTTTCATCCAAATCAATTAATAATAGTAGCTGCTCGTCCTGCTATGGGTAAAACAATGTTTGCCCTAAATGTTGCTGTTAATGCGGCATTAGCGGGTAAAAGTGTTGCTATATTCAATATGGAAATGGATGCAGGTCAACTTGCTAATAGAATGTTATCTAATGTTGGTCAAATAGAAGGACATAAATTTATGTCTGGTAGATTAACAAATGATGATTGGACTAGACTTAATGAAGCGTGTAGTCAATTAGAGAACACAAAAATATTTATAAATGATACAACAAGTGCAACATTAGGAGAAATAAGAAGTAAATGTAGGCGTCTTGCAAGCAGTGATGCGGGATTAGATCTAGTTATTATCGACTACTTACAATTAATTAATGTAGGAAGTAAACCAGGAGTAAGTCGTCAACAAGAAGTATCTGAAATTTCTCGTGCATTAAAAATAATGGCCTTAGAATTACATGTACCAGTAATTGCTTTATCACAATTATCTCGTGAAATTGAAAAGAGACCTGATAAGCGACCAATAATGAGTGACTTACGTGAATCAGGTTCTATTGAGCAAGATGCCGATATTGTTACTTTCTTACATCGTGATTATTATCCAAAAGATGATGATGGTGGTGAAAAGAAAGGTCGAGCAATGGTAAGTGAATTGATCATTGGAAAACATCGTAATGGTCGTACTGGATCAATTAACTTGGTATTTAAAGGAGATACATGCTCATTCTTTGACTATCAACAAGAAGAAAAGGGTGATTAATTTTGAAATTAAAAGATATATTAGCTATATTCTTTGCGTTAGTAATTAGTTTTGGGCTAGTATATACAACAAATAGAAAAGCAACAGGTAAAGAACCAATACCTTGCTATCGAGTATATCTTGAAGGTAAAAGTATTGGACTAATTACTTCAAAAGATGAATTAAATAAATATATCAATAATCAACAACAAAAATTAAAAGAACAATATAAAGTTGATATGGTATATATACCTAATGATATTGATGTTGTTAAAGATGTTACTTATGATAGTAATTTCTCTACAATTGAAGAAATCTATAATGTCATTAATGAAAAGTCACCATTTACGATAAAAGGTTATCGAGTAAAAATAGATAGATCTGGTAATAAAAATTATCGTGGCGATGAAAAAAGTGAAGAAGAAATAGCTGAAGAAGAGAAAAAGAAAGAAGATATTATAACAATCAATATCTTAGATAAAGATATTTTAGAAGATGCTATAAAAAGTGTTGTTTTATCATTTGTAACAGATGAAGAATATAATGCATTTACTGAAGGTAAACAAAAAGAGATAGATTCTACTGGTGAAGTAATAGAGGATATCTTTATTGATAACCAAATAACAATACAAGAGATGAATATTCCTACAAATGAAAGAATATTTACTAAAAAAGAAGATTTAATTAAGTATTTAATATTTGGTGATAATGAAAGTGATAAGATTTATACTGTTCAAGTTGGTGATGATGTTCCATCAGTAGCAGAGAATAATAAAATGAGTGTTAATGAATTATTAATTGCTAATGATGAAATTAAATCCGAAACATCTTTACTTTATGCAGGACAAAAGTTATCAATTGGTATCTTGGATCCAATATTCTCAACAGTAGTTGAAAAACACGTTGTAGCTGATCAAACAGTTAAATATAAAACAACATATAAATATGATAATACAATGTATCAAGGTCAAACTAAAGTCTTAGTAGCTGGTCAAAATGGTATTAACCGTGTTACTGAAAAAATTAAGATTGTTAATGGTGAAATTCAACAAGCTTATATCGTAAGTAATGAAGAAATAAAGCCAGTAGTTAATAGAGTAATTGCTCGTGGTGGTAAACAATCACCTCGTGGTGATGGAGAATGGAGTTGGCCTACAAACTTCCCTTATCGTATTTCATCAGGCATTGGATGGAGATGGGGTTCTATTCATCGTGGTATTGATATTATAGGTCCAGGACATGGTTCACCTATTTATGCTGCGCGTGATGGTATTGTTGTTGAATCAGGTTATGATGGATCTCGTGGAAATCATGTAATTATTCAACATAATAATGGTTACTATACGCAATATATGCATATGGCAGGAGCTCCATATGTTAAAAAAGGACAATCCGTATATAATCATCAAGTAATTGGTGCTATGGGATGTACTGGTAGTTGTACGGGTACACACTTACACTTTGAACTTTGGGATGGCCCTGTATATGCAGCAGGATCACATTATTTTGATCCAAGGAGTTTCTATTAATGAAAGTCTACATCTTAGGAAGTGGATCTAAAGGAAATTCAACGTTGATAGTAGGTAATAATAAGAAAATACTAATCGATGTTGGATTTTCTTATCCAAAAATGAAAATGTTATTAGAAGGATTCGGGGTTGATCCTAGTGAAATTGATACTATTCTTATAACTCATGATCATAGTGACCATATTGGGGGATTAAGTCAATTCTTAAAAAAGAACAGTGTTAAAGTGTGTGCAAATGAAGTACTTGCAGGTCAACTACTCCGTATTGTTAATGAAGATGATATCTTAATAGTAGATACAGAGTTTGATATTGATGATTTTCATATTGAATCATTTAAAACTAGTCATGATGCAATAGGTTCTGTAGGTTATATTATAACTGAAGGAGATAAAACAGTGGTTTATGTAACAGATACTGGTTATATTAATAATAGAAATCTTAAAAAACTTGTTAATAAAGATTTATATATCTTTGAAAGTAATCATGATGTTGAAATGCTTATGAATGGACCTTATCCTTATATTCTTAAACAAAGAGTATTAAGTGATAAAGGACACTTATCCAACGAATTATCTGGAACATATTTAAAAGAACTAATTGGTGATAAAACGAAGAAAGTTGTTCTTGCGCACCTTAGTGAGATTAATAATACACCAGAAGTGGCTTTAAAGACAGTTAAAGAAATAGTTGATAACAAAAATGTTGAGATTATTAATGCGTTTCAAGATGAACCAGTAGAAGTTGGTGAAGTATGATAAAGATTATATGTGTTGGAAAAGTTAAAGAGTCTTATTATAGAGATGCCATAGAAGAATATCTAAAAAGACTTAGTAAATACACTAAAGTTGAAATAATTGAAGTTAATGACTTAAACTATGATAAGGAGAAAACAATAAGAGAAGAGTCTAAACTAATTATTGATAAATTAAATAATAATGATTATAAAATACTAATGGATATTAATGGAGAGATTCTTGATAGTGTTTCTCTTTCTAAAAAGATAAATGACTTAATGATTAGTAATAGTAATATTACATTTATCGTTGGGGGAAGTTATGGAGTAAGTGATGAACTTAAAAGAATGGTTGATTACAGATTATCATTCTCAATACTTACATTTCCTCATCAATTATTTAGGGTGGTTTTGTTAGAACAAATATATAGATGTTTTAAAATAATAAATAATGAAGAATATCATAAGTAGGTGATCTTGTGGAGAAAATAAGTTATTATATTTGGATTCTAGCAACAATTTTGCTAATTAGTTGTGGATCGTTTTACACTTTTAGGTTAAAATTTCCACAATTTAGATTCAAAAAGATGATAAGAAGTATAAAAGATAAGGACCGTAATAAGAGTGGAATAAGTCCTTTTGAAAGTCTCACTCTAGCCTTAGCTAGTCGTGTTGGCGTTGGTAGTTTATCAGGTATTGCCCTTGCTATCTTTAATGGTGGTATAGGAAGTATCTTTTGGATATGGTTATCATGTTTATTTATACTACCTAATGCTTTGGTAGAAAGTACATTATCAGTTCTTTTTCATAAAAAGAAAGATAATCAATTTGAAGGTAGTCCATCACGTTATATAGGTGAAGGACTTGGAATGAAGAAACTTGCTTTCGTTTATGCTTTTATAATTATGATATGCCAATTATTTGGTTTTACTGCAATACAATCAAATACTATGGCAACATCAGTTAATTATTATTATCATGTACCATTATTAATTAGTGGAATAATTCTTGCAATTATAACATTTGTAATTATAATTGGTAATCTAAATAGAATAACTTCATATATATCTAAACATGTATTATTTATGGGAACGGTTTATGTACTAGTATCGTTAATAATAATTATTGTTAATATTAAAATGGTACCTAGTTTGTTCTCTAATATTGTGAAAACAGCCTTTAACTTTAAATCACTAGGTTGGGGTGCTTTTGCAAGTATTATTATTGGTGTTCAAAGGGGAATCTTCTCATCAGAATCAGGAACAGGTTCTGGTGCTATTGCTAGTGGCGCTTCAGATACTAAAAAACCAGTAAATGAAGGATTTATTCAATCTCTTGGTGTATATTTCACAATCTTTATTGTGTGTACATCAACAGCTTTAATAATATTAACAAGTAATGTGGATGTTACTACATATTCTAATCCAAATGGTATTGAGATACTTATGAGTGCTTTAAATTATCATATGGGTGATGTTGGTAATGTCTTCCTAATATTCTTACTTGTAGCCTTCTCATTCTCCACAATTATATCTGCTTATTATTATGGAGAGAGTGGATTTAAGTATTTGTTCCCTAATGTTAAAGATAAATACTTAATGATATTAAAAGTAATGGTATTTGGGGTAATAATATTATCAGCAATTATAAGTCCAACATATATTTGGGATACTGTTGATGTTGGTACCGCCCTAATGTCGATAATAAATATATATGCATTATTTAGATTAAGAAAAGTAATGATAGAAGAATATTATAAGAAATAGGAGAATATATGATAGGTAACGAATGGGATGAAATACTAAAAGATGAGTTAAAGAAAGATTACTTTATAAAACTTATGAATAATGTTCGTAAGGAATATAAAAATAAGACTATCTTTCCTAGAAAAGATCAAGTATTTAATGCTTTTCGTTATACTCCTTATAATAAAGTAAAAGTAGTAATACTAGGACAAGATCCATATCATGGAGTTGGCGAAGCAGAAGGATTATCATTCTCAGTTCCAATGGATATTAGAAAACCTCCTAGTCTAGTTAATATCTTTAAAGAATTACATGATGATTTAGGTTGTTCGATTCCTAATCATGGTAGTTTGCATAGTTGGGCAAAACAAGGTGTGTTATTATTAAATGCAACCCTTACTGTTGTTAAAGATATGGCTGGTTCGCATCAAGGTATGGGATGGGAAACTTTTACTGATGATGTAATAAAGATATTAAATGAAAAAGATACACCAATAGTGTTTATATTATGGGGAAGATATGCAAGGAGTAAGAAGAAATTAATTATTAATCCAAAACATTTGGTAATAGAGTCTGCTCATCCTAGTCCGTTGTCTGCTTATAATGGATTCTTTGGTAGTCGTCCTTTCTCAAAAACCAATGATTTCTTAGTTAAAAATGGTATGACACCCATTAACTGGGAGATAGGCTAATATTTACTTTTTGGGCGTTTTATGGTATAATTAAAAATGTCGAAAGGGAGTAATTCCACGTTTCTTATCGTCAGGACGTATTTATACCGGTAAGAAAGATTATTATCGAATGAGACTTTTGCATTGCAAAAGTTTTTTCTTTTGCAAAAAAATGATACAATAGTAAGAGAAGGAGGGACTTTTATGGATTTTATTATTCCTATTATTGTAGTTATTGTTATTTTAGTTTTAAGTTCAATTAAACAAATTGATCAATATGAAAGAGGTATTAAATTTCATCGAGGTAAATTTAAGAGTATTATGAATCCAGGGTGGAATCTTGTTTTACCTATATTTCAATCATATCGTAAGGTTGATATTCGTACTAAAGCAGTAGACGTACCAGAACAAGATGCTATTACTAAAGATAATGTTAGTGTAAGAATTAACGCTGTTATTTATTACAAAATATTTGATGCTAGTAAAGC
>JAEEGL010454549.1_pt1 | contig 17304 bp, 10 predicted proteins | sample 9134231 | NCBI WGS metagenome assembly JAEEGL01 (sample SAMN16246548, study PRJNA631951) | gut metagenome | biome: gut microbiome; feature: rumen; material: fiber-attached | host: Bos | place: Iran: Karaj | collected 2018-10
CCCAGCAGGCGGGCACCTGGATCGGACGCGTACCCGACCATATTTCCTCTTTGTAGAACGGTTTCCAGATGGCGTTCCGTTCGAGTTTGCCGGCGAACAGCGTGAACTCCCATTCTCCCCGCAGGGAAACGACGCTCCCCTCTTCGTTCCCCATCACAGGGTTCACCACGGCGGGATGGGCCGTGCGCCCGCCCCACGAGAGATCGCCTTCCGCGTCGGGCAGGGCGGCGGCAAACGCACCCGCGGACACGAGCGCGACCAGTGCAAGTTGTCTAATCATCGCATGTCTGGACTGGATCATTTCTTACCGCTATCCGCCGCCCGCGTCCATCGCAGACGGCGCGCATAAGTATACACAATCCAGATCCGAACGGCAACCCTAATTGTAGGAGACCAACCCCCAAAACCATCGTGAGATTGTGGCCCGCCCAAATCCCCTACGCGAGAGGCATTTGATTCTCATTCGACCCGCATCGTAATTGCCATTGGTCTAAAATGATTTCCCGTATGGTCTAAAATGATTTTACCTATAGTCTAAAATAGTTTGCCCTATGGTCTAAAAAGAGTGCCCCTATGGTCTAAAAAGTCACCGCTCGAAATCCTTTCAAGTCCCCTCGCACGTTCTACAGCGGTGGTAGCCTCAATCCATTTCCGCTGAACATCCTCTACAAACCCCGGAACCGTCTCGTATCTGCTCCGCGTCAACTTCTTCCAAAGTGGACGCGTCGTGTATTTGTAGAGCAACTTGAATGCGTCGAAAGTCGCTCGCTTCAAATGTCCGCTCGCCTTGGCGATATTCTCAGCTTCGTATTTTCTGCCGTCAATCTCAAGTCCCGCCCGCATCAGATGGTCAAACGCGGCCGAGACCTCAAAATGCAGCTCGCTTGGGATGCTCTCCAGCTTTGAACACAAATAGTTGTAAAGCGGACAGAACTCCGTGAAATAAAGCTGCCGCAAGCCATCAAGATCATGCGGAACCGTGATCTCTGACACGACATCAGACATCAAGCCATCCCATCAACTTCTCAAACAGGCTTTTCTTTCCGCAGCGCTCCAATCGCCTGTCGGCTTTTTCATGCGACACGGTGCTATGCTCTATGCTGCCACGTCCGATATCAGGATAATAGCTCTTGATTTGCATTCGCGGCGAACCTGAATTCATGCGCATATCCCAAATGCCAAGATCAGCGCATTGAATGGTCTGTCCATTGAGTGTCGCAAGCATTTCTATTCGTCCTTTCGCCGCATATTATAACATAAGGCCTCCCGAACCGCAAACGCAAAGAAGCAAAGAACGGAATGCTGTGTCCCCACGTTTCTTGCGATGTGCTCCCTATAACCAGTAGGACAAAAAGTCACCGAGCGTCCTACTTGCTACGGGACATGAGCCTCTATGCCGTCAATCTCGCCCCACCACCACCACTCAAACCACACCAACGAGGCCAGCCTCGCGGTCTTCGTACATCCGCCGCAGTGTTCAATTCTCAGATATTATAATATATGAGAATTGGACGACCGATGGGATGGGGCGGGAGAGCCGCACGTTGCCGCCGGTCGCGAAAGTTCCGATGGCCACTCCACCACTCTTACTCCAAAGGGGATTCCTGCCCCTGCAAAGTCCGAAACGCCATTCCCGTCAACGGGGACAGACCCCGCGAAATCTCCTGTAGCCATCAAGAAAATGAACCCATTCCGCCTCCGTTCGGTTCACGTTCTGCCGAAACAGCAACGACCTCTGCGAAGTCTGCTTCATGGAGTCCTCACCGCTCTTCGCCCTTCACTGCCTAGGGCCAACTCCTTCACTCAAACTCAACCAACAGGGACAGTCCATCACTACACTCCGAGTGATCTCAGATAGCCAATGGAACTCTTAAGCGGCTCAAGCGAGTCGGGAATTGCCTCGGCCTCGACAACATACCATGCAACATCCTCATGCGCAAGGTAGTCCAAAACCGCTTTCCACGGAATACACCTGCCGCCGTCCGTCGGCTTCTCCCCAAGGGTTGCCGTCTTGGACGGCACGTTCTCCTTTAGGTGCACGGAATAGTGACGCCCACTGTATTTTTCCAAGAGAGGCAGCAGCTCGTCACCAATCACATTGAACGAGTTGCTGGTGTCGATCTGCTGCTGCAGAAGCGGCGACGCCTCGGCGAAAATTGTGTCCCACGCAGTGACACCGTTGAACTTAACCCTGAAGTGGTCGTAGGTGGAGTGGATTCCGACCTTGATGCCGTAGGACAGTGCGACCTCCGCCGCTCGTGACATGTCGCGCCCGAACTGGCGGTATTCGGCCTCGGTCTTGCAGAGTGCATGCGGCGTGGTAACGGAGCCAATTCCAGCCTCGGCGCAGAAGTCTAGCGTCTTCGCAAGTCCATCGCCCCTCAAGTCGACGAACCCGTTGACATGCGTTCCCATGCCGACCATTCCGGAATCGGAGAGGTACTTCCGTATCTCATTTGCCGTATGCCCACCGTAGCCTGCGAACTCCACGCCCTCGTACCCCGCCGCCCTCAGCTCCGCAAGGCACCGTTCCGGATTCTTCCAGAATATCTTGTGGATCGAGTACAATTGCGTGGCAAGCCTAGGTCTGCCATATCCGCCAAACGGACACGCGCATCCTCCCGCCGTAACGCCCGCGATCGCCGCCATTCCACGCAAGAACTCTCTTCTGTTCGTCCTCATCGCATATTCCCCTTTGCCTATCCTTGACTTCCACTAGAATTCCCAACCCGGCCTTACGTACGGACGGATGAGCGCGTTGGCGTCCTTGTCATCGAACGTCCTCTTCTCCGAGTTCCATGCAAGTTTGCGGTTGAGACGCTGCGACATGCAGCCGACGAGCATGCCCTCCAGTATGCCCGTCGAATAGTCGATGTCGCTGAAGCACTTGGCCTGACCGCGTATCGCGCGGCATAGTTCGCCGGTGTGCTCGCGGTCCATATCGGTCCAGATGTCGTCCGTCCTGCCAGGGACTCGCGGCAAATACATCGGGATATTGTCAACGGAGCACGCCTCGTGCTTCCTGGTGTTGCGCGGCTCCTTTTCGCCGTCCAGCATCAGTATGCAGTCGTTCCCGTATGGGTCGAGCGACGCCATCATGCCCTTCGATCCGATGAAGATGCAGCCGTTCAGCGGGTCCTCGCCCTTCTCTTTCGCCCTAAGGACCTTCATTATCGGCGCAAGTCGTTCGTCTTCTGGAACGAAGCCTCCCTCAGACCAGTAGATTGTGCATTCAGGCAGACGCACTCCGGGCCTGGCCTTGGAGTCTCGCGCCGCGTAGACGAGCTTGACACGGCTCTTCACGGGAAAAGCCGTGTCGTTCCACTCGAGCATGTCGTAGCATTCGGCCGACTTGACCGCCCCCAACTCGACCGCACGGTACGGAAGGTTCATCGTGTGGCAGGCCATATCGCCGAAAGCGCCCGTGCCAAAGTCATAGAACGCTCGCCAGTTGAACGAGTGGTAAACGCCCTTCAGCTTGCTCGCCCACTGATTCTTGCACGGCAGCTTAATGCCGTCCGGCTGGTTCTCCGGGTAGTCGCGCCACTTCGCCGTGCCGAGCCAGCAGTCCCAGTCAAGCTCCTTCGGCGGCTGAACGGCACTGCCAGAAGCGAATTTCTTCGCGAGATTGCCTTGAAACCAGATCGGACGATCAGTCCAGACGTATATCTCGCGTACGTCGCCAATTATGCCCTGTTGGATTATCTCGACGTGGCGGCGGTGCCCGTCGCCGGACGAGCCCTGGTTGCCCATCTGGACGATGGCACCAGTTTCCCTAGCGACCTTCAAGATATATTGGTTCTCCCAGAGCGTGCGCACGAGCGGCTTCTGCACGTAGCAGTGGATTCCGCTGCGCATAGCGGCGATGGCCTGCGGCGCGTGCATGTGGTCCGGAGTGGATATGGTGACGAAGTCCATTCCGAGTTTCGACTGGTCGTCAATCATCTTGCGATAGTCGGTGTAGGTGCGGACCATATTGGTCTTAAAGCCCTTGGCCCTTATCGCGGCAAGGGACTTGTCGATCTCGCGGCGATCGACGTCGCAGATGGCTACTGGAACTTCGCCGTGCCAGAGCATGTTACGCCAGTCAGTCCAGCCCTTTCCGCCCGCCCCAATGACGCCGAACTTGAGCCTGTCGCCCTGATGCGTCCTGCATCCGCAGTTGAAGCTGGGACCGCTAGTTCTGCAACCGCTGAACGCGGTAGCGGCGGATACACCTCCAATGGACGCTAGTCCGCACAGGAATTCTCTTCTATTTGTCGTCATTACAGTTTCTCCTTTTGAACTACTACTTTTATTCCTTCGGGAACATGATAGAAGAATACCGGCTTACCATTGACGGTTTTCCAGCCGGCACGAATCTCTCCAAAAGGTGTCTTATGCGTAACGGTAAGCGACTCTACGCCGTCAAGGACATGCGGCCTAAACGCGACCTTCCTGAAGCCCGGCTCCAGAGGGACGATTCCCGCTGCGCATTCGTACGCCCATGCAGAGAGATCGCCGAACATGATATGGTTGTGGGAGCCCACGTCATCCCAGTTTTCACGTAGCGTTCCATCACCGAACACGAGCCAATGCGCCCAACCAGGCATCTCCGGCTGGACAAACATCCTGAAAGCGTCATTTGCATAACCATATTCGGCAAGCACACGAGGGACCCACTTCGCGCCGAGAATCCCAAAGTTGGCCTTATGTCCGCCTTTGCGCACGGCCTCGACAAGTTTCTGCGCGACAATAGTATCCTCGCCATCGGCGCAAAGCCCCTTGAAATAGAGTGGCGCGGCGAGTTCCGTCAGTCGCCCTTCCGCATACACGCCCTCTCCCTTGTAGAACGCCGCGTTGAACCTCGCCTTGATTCTCTCGGCGACAGCTGTCAGTTCCGCCGCGTATTCCATTTCGCCAAAACGTTCCGCCCAGAACGCAAGGCGGCGGTTGAACTGGTAGACATATGCGCTGTCGGTAAGCCGCACAGACGTGCCGCACTTGTCCTCCCGCCATCTGCACCAGTCTCCGAGGCCGTAGTCGTATAGGCCTTCGTCGTCCGCCTTTGCAGACACGAAAGCAAGATACCGCTTCATCGCGGAATATGCCTCCCGCGCCGGAGCGTTGTCGCCGTAGAAGCGAAATATCTGCCAGGGAATCTCGAACAGAATTGCGTCCCATGCGGGGCCCGACCCCCAGCCGAAACCGAACTTCGGCGTACACGGAAGGATGCAAGGCACGGCACCGTTCGGACGCTGCGCATCAAGCATCATCCGTAGGAAATGGATGTAGGAATCCTTTGCGTCGAAGTTCCACAGTCCCGTTTCCATCGCAAGCTGCGCATCGCCCGTCCAGCCGTTCTTCTCGCGGTGCGGACAGTCCGTTGGGATGCCGACGAAGTTCGAAAGGTAGCTGCGCTCGGTCGCAGACTGGAGCGCGGCGAACGTCTTGTCGGATGTGGCGAGCGTGCCCGCGCGCGCAAAGCCGGAGTGGACGAAACGCGCCCTAATGGATTTCAGCCGTGCCCTGCCCTCAACCTTCACCGCCACATACCGGAAGCCGTGGTACGTGAATCGCGGATGCCACCTTTCGCCACCCATACGTCCGGCAAGCGTGTATTCGTCATGCTGTACTGGACGCTTTTCGCCGCATCCCTGCGTGTATATGTTAATGTGGCCGAGCAAAGTCTTGTTGCTCGTGATTGACTCATCATAGTCAAGTGCGACCTTTGCGCCCTCTTCGCCCTCCACGACAATCTCACACCATCCAGCAATGTTCGCGCCGAAATCATATAGTTCTTGTCCGCGAGGAGTCTTTTCAACGTTTTTCGGCTCAAAGGTCTCTCCCGCCCGGCAAGGCACAGAATCGTCTGACGACACACGCCCCCAAGGCGCATACCTCTCGATCTTTGCCGGGCGTTCATTGATGCGCTTTCCTTCCCGCCGCGCATCGTACCATTCGCCGTTGCGTAGCGAGTTGAATATGATCGGCGAGTCGTACACCCGCCATGAACCGTCCGTCACGAACTGCGTATTGCCGTCACACTTCAGCGCACCGCAAATCTTCGGGCAACTCTTCCATGGCGCATCGCAGAAGCCCCATGTGTCGATGGTGAACGTGTTCTGCCATCCGTTCCCAAGCAGAACCTCAAGAGAATTGCTGCCTTTATTTAGTAAATCTGTCACATTGAAATCAAGACGAGAAATGCGCATGTCCGGCTGACAAGTTGTAGGCGTCAAGACGTTCTGCCCGACCTTTTTCCCGTTCACGCGGACTTCACACCATCCCGCCACCGAAACGGTGAATACTGCCTTCTGCGGCAGAATGTCAAGGGCAAACTCCTTTAGCATCACAGGTGCGGGCTTGTCCGGAGACGCAGTATCCCCAGATATCCATCTGGCCGGAACGGCCGCCGAGGCACACATGATGGAACACATCACACATGTCATCGTCCAGCCTATCATTTCTCTACTCCCCCACACTTTTGATCAATGAGCATTAGTGATCTGAAATGGGCAATCTCGTCATCGGTAATGCCGCATGCTTTCGCGTATGCGACGCATTGGTTCTGGGCCGACATCTTTGGAAATGCCTCATTGAGATAACGCTTGAGACCATCTATATAGTTCCAGTGGTTGAACTTCACAAGATCGTAGTCGAACACAGTAAGCTCCCAGTCTCGATCAAGGTCTTCCTCCGACATGCCAAGAATACCGCCTAACAGCCAAGCAAGCGTACCTGTGCGATCAGCTCCTCCAGCACAATGGAACAATGCAGGCAGATTCTTTGGATTGTTCAATTCGCGGAAGCACTTTGCAAACGCCTCCTGTCCCTTTTTCTCCTTCATCCCTTCATAATTGGCAGCACTTACATTAACCCATCTTGCCTTCGGCCCCAGTGGAGATGTTGTCATTCCCCAACTCTCCCAGTCCGTCCGAAGATCAAGTTCCATCCTTATTCCAAACGTTGCTTCAGCCTCTTTCATGGCGGCATCCGTAAGCAATGATTCGCCAACCCGCCATTCCGACTTCGGCTGTTCCTTGCGCCCATGTGCCTGACGGTTCAATGCCGCTGATCGATAGAGCATTCCCTGTCTCACGCGCTTGCCGTCAATCGTAGCATATCCACCTACGTCACGCACATTGCCAACGCCATCTATCCTACAAATGCGCGGAACGCCAGGCTCTGTCTCGAAGGTGCCTGTTCCAACGACTTTTCCTCCACGACTAGCAATCCAAGCATAGCGCGTTCCTGCAAGGAGATTATCGATGTGTGCGACACCGTCTATCGCGTTTACGGATCGTTTCCTTTTCTCTCCCGACAAAACACGCAGTTCCACTTCTGTAGCATCTCCCACTTTCAGTTCAAATGGCTTCGGACGCGAACCGGCCTTCTTTGCGATTGACCTGAAATCCGAATCAAGCATAAGCCCCATGCGCTCCCACTTCGGACGGCTCAGGAACTTGCGCATCTCATCGCCAAGAATCGGCACCTTGCGTACTCCTGCCATTTCAAAGGTCAGCACCTTCGCAGTGCGAGGACTATCGGCGCGAACCTCAAACGCCCCATCTCCCGGAATCGTCCACCTCTCGGACGTGTCCACATCGGCGAATACATACATCTTCCCCGAATCAAGTCCATGCGGCTTGACCGTGAACGACGGAGAAGCCGCATCCTTACGCCGAAAAAGCTGTACGAAACCAGAGCCATCCTCGCTGTCGACAAATTCCCATCCACACCACATGTCGCTTCCATTGTCAGAGCGCGTAAGCGGATAGAAGTCCTTTATGTAGTACCGCCTTATCTTCTTCCATAGGGCATAGTTGGACTTGAGGTTATTCCAATTTACAGAAGACACATTCGCTCCGAGGTGGAGATACGGCATCATACGGCTACGCAGTTCATACAAATCGGTTTTATAAGGACGTCCACCACCATACAACGGTATCCACAGAGAAATCCCTTGGGTCTGCATCTGCTGTTCATCCACCGGACTCGACGTATCCGTACGCCATAATGGGGCTGAATAGGACAGTGATTCCAGATCGTTACGACAGCCACCCTGTGCGCAATTGTCGATGCGCCTATGTGTTGGATTCGACGCCAGCACCGACTCATACAGCCGGTAGAAGCCCTCTACATGTTTCATTTCGGATATGCCAACGCGATTCTTCTCTCCGCTTCGCGCATCGTGTTGACGCCAGAATTTAAGACATGAGAAATTAAAATCAAGCCGGAGGTAATCTGTACGTTCGCGCTTTAGTACAGAATCGATCTTGTTGAAGCCCCATTTCCACGCATTCGGATCGCCCAGATTGAGAAATGCGCCTCGTCCTGTATTGTCTGCATAGAAGTATTCGGGATGCTTCTGATATATGCGAGCCGAAGGCACAACGCGCTCAAGCTCGAACCACAATATGCCATCCTTCGCACCAACTTTCTCACGGGCATAGTCGAACACCTCTCCTGGCCCCTTCGGGAAACGAACAGGATCGGCATCGTAGTTGCCAGTCCATCGCCAGTGCGCATCACCACGTTTCTTGTTCCATTGGCTCTTCCATTCGTACCAAGCCGCATCAATCCACCAGTAGTCTACTTCGAAACCGTGCACAACATAGGCGTCAATGCTCGTCTTGTGAGATGTCGCAGACCAGCGGTCGCTTTCAAACCCAACACCAACGAACGAGCACATAGTCTGCCAAGGTATGATCTTACCATCAACTCGCGGCGCATTGTACTCCAGAAACCACTGACGCCAGATATTCTGCGACTCAAGCCAATCACCACGGCGATAGAACAGCACCGTAGCCCTCGGCCCTCTCACCGTCTCACCAGGATTCAGGTAGAAACGGCTGTCGCTCATGCCTGCGGTGAATTTCAACCGTCCATCTTCCTGCGCCAAGAAGTCCGCCTGCCACTGTCCAGCCCAGCCAATCGCAGCTATCATGCCTTGCCCCGCATCGGGCGTTTCAATGTTGAAGTATGGCCAAGCAGACTCGCACGATCTTCCTCCAGTCGTCTCGACATGTAGCCGATGACTGTTTGGTCTTATCCACCATTCACGTGTAACCGGTGTGGTGAACTGCTGGTAATCGTCAAACGATTGCATAGCGCCGGCCGCATGATGAACCAGATGATGCTTACGCTTCGATACCGCAGGAACCAACAGGTCGAAATTGCGTACATTCGAGATGATGCCAGATTTCGCCGCCGAGATGTTTCTGAAACGAAGCAACCAAGACAACGCAGGAAAGCCCGGATATTTCCTTATCTCCAAAACCGCCTCGATCATTCCGGTCGGTTCGCGGAATACATAGCCAGTATCGGTTTTTGTCTTCGTCCATCCTCCTGTGCGAAAATCTTTGCCGTTATATGAGAAAGTGAACGGCGTCTCCTTCATGTCGCCTCCAAATGCGCGCATAGACCATTCTTTGGCCATCTTCAGTTCATCAGACCTTGGCACAACAGCCACCGCTGCCATAGACGCAAGCGAACATGCCATTATTATAATATTCCTATGTGCCATAGTCTATATCCTTTCAGCAAGTTATTCCCATGTGTATTCGTGGATGCCATCGGCGGCAAGCCAACGATGCGGAACCGATGTTTCAAGCCAATCAATGGCTTCGGCTGTACGTTTGTGCCTTGCGGCACGGCGAAAGGCAACGGAAAGTGCCTTGCGCACCTCTCCGTTAGCCAACGTCCGACGCCACGATATGAAAAATGGCATGCCACTACGAGAAAGAAGGTCAATCCACTGACGGTTCTTCTCCCATGGGATCGCACCTTCCGAGGCGAGTCCGGCACAATCTGGATCAGCGGCAAAAAATGTTCCGTTCTCAATTCCCTTGAATGCCACCGCACCGACTCCATTGCGCTTTGTCTGCTCCCAATTCTTGCCGCTGGTGTCAGGTCCTACACGAGAAGCCTCAAAAAGTCCAGCGCACAAATGATTCACTGCATTGCAGCCCAATATCACCATATCGTCGCCAGCGGCATCGCGTATCGTACAGTAGAGTTTGACAATCGTTTCTGCGGTCGTATGCTTTGTGTCTTGCCACTTGCGATCATCGCGTATAAGCCGCCCACCCTCGTCGAAACCCTTAAAATGTCCGCACCAATCATAGGTAAGGTAGTCAATCTTTACGAACTTGAAACCCCATTCCCTGAAACGCCGGATGTCTGCCGCGACTCGCTTCAGCACATCAGGGTCAGACGGATCACACATATTCCCTTCCATGCAAAGCGGGCGGTACCACAGACCAGGCTTCGCACCAAGCGAAGCAATCCTATTGCAGAATGTTTTCATGTCCATGCCAAACGCACGGGAAGATTCATCCCATGGTCCATATCCAGAATCAAACTTACCTGTAATCCGCTCTACTTCTGGAGGCGAGAACTTCTGCCATCCATCATCCATCACCACGTATGGTTTTGCGGAACAACCTTTGCATAGCGACACTACAAACGCAGCATCGGCGAGGAAGTTTGTCGCTGTGTTGCGTCCATAGGCGGCATACCAGTCGTTGAAACCGATCAACGGTTCTTTTAGAAGACGCGGCTTAGGGCACATTAGCGAACATAGCCGCCGACCTGTTGCGTATATGCTTTCGCCGGGCGCGGATTCGCATCTCACAACTTCACACGCCTCAAGCGTACGGCCCGAAAGTTCCAATGGCTGTCCAGCTGCACGAAGATCGAGTAACAGCTCCACTTTCCCTTTCCCGACGCGCCATGAACACATCGCCCGTGGCTGCACCTTCACGCCGAAGCCATACGTTTTCACGCCGTCATGTAGCAGCACGTACCACGGAACGGTAATCCCAGCGTCAACAGCTGTCCAAGCATTCTGCGCCTTAAGACCTTCTCCCATGCGAGCCAACGCCTTCCATTCCGGCTTGACCGGCAACTTAAACGTGATTTTCGCGCATTCGGCATATCCGTTTTTGGATGTCACGCGCACTACCGAATCCTCTCCCAATCTCGCAACTTCGCATGCATTGGTGGATCTGCTGACAAGCATCACAGCCGAATTCTCGGCAATGCGGACAGCATAAGATCCATCCGCCCTTTTCGTCAAATCGATTGCCCCATTTGCATCAAACGCCTCTGCAAATCTTTCCTGCGGCACACGAAATGAAAGCGTGCGTATTGTCGGAGCGCAGTCGTAGGGATCACCTGACGCAACAACGAAAAGTGCACGCGAACCATCATTCTTTCCACGAGGAGACATCTCGCCGACGACAAGCGGAGAACCTTCTAGGGTGTGCAATCCCGTGAAATATCCGGTGTCCAGTTTGTCCAGAAGCGGTACGCCAAGCGTCTCAAACCCATTTGTAGCGACGAAACCGACATAATGCGTGGCGGTGTTCCTGTAGTGCATGAACAATGGACTGAAACGATGAAGCTCTCCGTTGACTTCCTTCAACCTATCATATTGGGCGGTCTTCTCGCCAGAAGCCGTCAGAACGTTGTTGGTCCACCATCCTGGCGACCAGCACGCCCATGTGATCACCTCTGCGCCAAATGCCATTGCCGTATAGGCTTGGAATCGCAGACGGTTCACTGTTGTTGGCTCGAATGTGCGTCCCGTTGGCGGCATCTGCGAGTTGACCTGCGGAATGTACCAGAAACTGCGTCCCGTGCGGCGGCAGGCATCAGCCACTATGTTGAAGTTATCGTACATCTTGCCGTAGAACTTCAGACGCCACGCTGGGTGTAGCTCATAGGGATAGAAATCGTATGCTATGTAGTCGAGCGGAACCGTACGGCAATAGACGTCGATATGCTCCCTGTACGTCGGCGTGCCCAGCTGGTTGCGTGCTTCCTTTTCGGAATTCTTGGAAGCTACGGCATAATTCGGGTATAGATTCAGGTACGGCGGCGACTTCGGCGCACATGCGGACATCAGGTCACACAGCTCTCCCAGATATGGCATGTCAAGCGCACTGGGTTCATCGCCGAGGTTGAGCATCCAGATTGCGGGATGGTCAAGCCCGTTCTTCAGCGCCGTCAGATCACGCTCGTAGTCTGCCTTCGGGCGCTTCTCTCGCATCTTTCCAGCCTCCGAACCGTTTCCGCCCCACCAGAACTTGCCAACCCCATCACCGACGACACCTATCCCGTATTTCGCAAACAGATCCAATGTCTTCCTGTTCCGAATGTCCACGCCTACGATGAAATCCACACCACAGTCTTTGATGTCGCGCACATGAGCCTCGTCTTGTGCCGCCCGGTTGAGGCTGTACGCGCCGATGAGAAGTTTCGAGCGATCCATCCTTTGAGTGGCAATCGCCGCAACGGGGACTTCCATCGCCATCGCGGCGGCAAGATATGCCGCCGCAGGCCACGTCCGAAGTGTCTTCATTTTGTCCGCCTTTTCGCGTCCAGCCATACTACCTGAATGACATTACGAAACCGCCTATTACATTGATCTCCGCAGTAAGACAGTCTTCACCAGAAACAAGCGAAATGATCCATTTGCCTTTCTCCATTGGATGGAACGGTAACGTGGCAGTCCCTGACAAGCTATGATCCGTCTGCGTGCCGGACGGAGAAACGATTGTGAGCGTCGAAACTGCCAAGGGATCTCGAAACCAGTTGTCTCCAGTGTAGGCGACTTGCATATATTCCTTAACATTCAGTCGACGGTTTGGCCCAATCGTGCGGCTGTCGATCGCATACGACGAATACGCGGAGCCAGAGAAGATCAACCCGTCAACGGATGTCATGATGCGCCATGTCCCGTTCTCGCGTTGTTCGAGGCTGAATCCGGTTGGAATCGCGAGTTCTGCGGACAGCGTGTCCAATCCATCCAGAATGAACACGAAACCGTTTCCAGCCGTTCCGGCGGCATAGAGTTCGGCAAGTTCATCGCCGTCCGCGAAACGCGCTGGTGAATTTTCCGTGCCGCCACCAGACGTACCGCAGAGGGAATGGCGAACGACAAAGACCGCCGAGCCCTGCACGTCATTCTCAAGAACCCAGACTCCGCCCTTCGGAGGCATCCACGAAAGCGAATCGTCGCTTTGCGCCGCCGTCACCAGCGTAGCCACCGTTCCGTCTTTGGCTGTGGCCGTCACGGTGTCACCTTTTCGCCAGACTATCGGATGGCCTGAAATGTCAGCCGCAGTCTTCATGATGTGCGGCGATTCTAAATCAAGCGTATCAAGCGAATACGTGTGTTGGGCAGACACGCCGAGCGGAGTGTCCGCAATTAGCGGCAAAGCGAGCATCACGACTGTTGCCGTTGCAAGGAGTGTTTCCTGAATGGTTTTCATGGACAAGCCTCCAGAATGTCAGTGCATTACGATGGCGATGCGGAATCCAGTCGCGTTGCGTGAAGCAGTAGCCAAATCGGCGTAGCGGTTCGATGCACGGCACCAAGCATTGGCATTATTCTTCCACACGCCTCCTCCATGGCATACTCGCTGCGGGTCGGAATCGCTCTCAACGCTCGGCGTGAACGGATCGACAACTGCCGCAAGATCGCTGGTCGGGTTACTGGCGTTAGTTTCAACGGTCACGCTGTCAAGGCACCACTCAAACACGTTGCCCGTGGTATCGTAGAGCCCCCAAACATTCGGAAGACGCGAACCAACTGCCACCGTACTATCGCCACTCGTCTCTTTCGTCACAGCGTATGCAGAATCGAACGACGAACCTTCCCATGCATACATTCCCGCCGCTCCTGCGCGCTGGGCAATTTCGAACATGATTTCTGTTGGCAGATCAAAACCAGTCATTCCCGATCTGCCTAACGTCAGGCCGTTGAGCCTCTGCAGGAACGAAGCACCCGACGCCGTATTCGGAGAGATCGCCTCAAGAGGATTGGATGTTCCTCTTAACGTAGTCCAAGAGATGCTTTCCACTGGTCGGTGGTCTTTGTTGTTACCTGCTATGGTTGAGGTCTTGGCAGACGGATTGTTTCCGCGTATCTTCATGTACTGGGCCTGCGTAACAGGGAATACGCCGATATAGTAATCATGTTTCGTCACACGGTTCGTACGAGAGTTGGACGCCGGGAAGTTATCGCTGTCCCCAGTCGGGTAAGGACCACCTGCCGGGACTTTTCGCAACACCAGCTTGTCGGTCTTGTAGATATCAGTGTTGTAACGTCCGTTGGAATCTTCCTGACTGGCGAGGAGGCCCTCGTAGGAAACAAGGCCCGTATCGAGGTCGATGACCATGTAGTCGTCACCACTTGGCGTATCGCTGGCATAGATGGCTGCGGAGATGGTGCAGCCATCGCTCCTTACGCCAGATGGGGCAGTCCACGTCACAGTGTGCGTGCCGCTGTTCACGCTTGCGCCGACGTTCGTCACTCCATCAATCGTGTATGTCGTGCCGGCTATGGCCGTCGTGAACACGAGTTTGCAGAAGTTGGAGGTGGATAGATCCTGACCTCCAGTCACCGTATAGGTTATGTCGATCTTGTTGTTCCACGGCCAGCGTTGCGCCACGCTGTCGATCGTGATTGTCGTTGCGGCAGACGCGGTAATCGCGAACAGCGCGCAAGTCGCAGCGAAGACAAGTGCTATGCCCTGCTTCACTGTTTTCAGCATTCTGATGGTTTCGCATATGCGGATTCTCCGTATGCACTTTGTGTTAGTAGTAGAACTGTACATGACCGTATCCTTTCTTGCTTGTTGTTTTTGGGGAGAATTATCTCATAAAAACTTTTCCCATACAATATAGCACAGCGCAAAACAATATGCTATAATTGCGCGTATGAATTGTAATTCAGCATTCAATGTCGTGGCAGATGTCGATCTTGCGTATCAAACGCATATCGACATGTTGGGCGGTATCTTGTCTTACGTCAAGACGCATACATCATGGAATCTTACGCTCGTCACGGGACGACGCGACGAACAGAAGAAGTTTAATCTGGATGAGATTGACGGGGTTTTTATCCATGACATAAAACGGATCAGAATTCGAGGGCTTGACTCCTGCAAGATTCCAGCAGTGATCGTTGATCACGACACCTCGACAGACATTCCTGGCTGCCACATATACTGCAACAACTCACCTATTGCGGAAATTGCGGCAAAACATCTACTTTCAAAACAGTGCGAGTCATATGCTTTCGTCCACTCCGCCGGACAGCACTGGTCTGACGAGAGAGGAACATTTTTCAAGCAAGCGGTGGAAAGCAGCGGCAATCATTTACTGTGGCGGGCAAGCAATCGCAAAGCACTTCCCCGTCTGATTGCCGATGCGCCGAAGCCCCTCGGAGTGTTCGCAGCAACGGACATTCTCGCACGCGCCACGCTCGACACCTGCCGCATTATCGGATGCCGTGTACCTGACGACGTTCTTATACTTGGAGTGGACAACGATACGATGCTATGCGAGATGTCCAATCCATCAATATCAAGCATACCGCAGTCCTCTCGCGAGGCGGGCTACAGAGCAGCGGAGATACTTGACCGCACGATGCGCGGTGAGATTGCCATCAATAAAATGCCGAACGTTTCATATACTGGGGGACAGGTCGTTGAGAGGCTTTCTACGGCACGGTCATTCGCTTACGATACGCTTGTGCGACGCTGCCGTGAAACGCTGGAGTCGGAATTCACCACTCCCATTCGCATTGCAGACCTCGCCATGCACTTCCATGTTTCCCGCCGAACTTTGGAGACTCATTTCAGAGACGTTACCGGCACTACGATAGCAGACGAAATATGCCGACTCCGTGTTGAACGGGCAAAGCATCTTCTTGCTACTACCAGCGACTCTCAAGAGAAGATCGCCGCCGCATGTGGCTTCTACAACGCCAGCCATCTTTCCGCCACCTTCCGCAACCGTCTTGGCGTGCGCCCTTCAGAATTTCGACTTAAATGATAGTCCGGGCTTAGTCAAACACTTTCGAACTTGCAACTATCTGAACAGAGACAGACTCCCCGCGAAATCACGCGATCACACATCCACCCTCAACCACCCCACACAATCCCCCACGGCCTTTCAACGGACAGGGCAACCGAGGGTCAGAGCTTATTGATACAGTCTATTGATACAGTTCATCGTTCTGTACCCACACATATCCCCTTCCAAATTGTCGCCGCCCGCACGGTTCCAGCATCCCGCCCCGCCGCCGGACCCCTATTTGCACTTACGCGATTTTGTAAACGAGATGCAGTTCGTCTTTCAAATTCCATTATTTTTAGCGAATTTGGAAGACGAACAGACAAAGCGGAATCGTGTTGCCTTCTGTCCCAAAAACGCGCGGTGCGCATCCCCTAGCGGACAATCTTTATGCCTGGCGGGGCATCGACCGAAACGTTCAAACGACCGTCGCCGCCTCGTTCGACGCGCACCTTGACAGCACGGCCGTCCGGCAGGGCCATAGCGCCCTCCGCCCAGGCAAGATCGCCGAGAAATGGTTTCACCTCGATCGTGCGGCAGCCGACGTCCAGCGGCCTTATGCCCAAGACATGGTTGATGCACCACGGCGCCGGCCCACCGCTCCAGCCATGGCAGAACGAATGGCGAAAGCCAGGATAGCAGAACTCGCCGTAGTCGCCATGGATATCCTTCTTTCCGGGCACAGGCAATTCATCAAGGCGGAAGCAGTTGTTGGTCCAGGCGAGGTTGAAATCCTCCCAGAAGCTGGTGGCTCCCACATCGAGCATCGCGCCCCAATAGTCGCGCACCGTATCGAGCGCGCGTTGATGCTCGCCAGCCGCGCTCATCGCCTCCAGCATGTAGTAGCCGTAGAACGTGGAGACGTTCGCATGGCCGTCACGGCCCAGCACCTGCGCAAACATCTCCTTGGGCGTGCGCAGGCCGGACAGCGCCAGCAGCGCGGCGGCCGACTTGGCGCCATTGGGATCCGGACGCAGGGTGGAGAGCCTCGCCGCCAGGCCACGCGCCTTTTCGGCCAGCATGGAACGACCCAGCGCTTGGGCCAAGAACTCGGTTTCGCGAGCGGTGATGAGCGCCAGGCCCTGCGTGCCGGCCACCTGGGCCGGGTCGTTGTGCTTCGTGGGCCAATCGAGAAAGACGCCCGCGCGCCACTCGTTCGCCTCGTTCATGCCGGTCAGCACGTGGTCAAAGGTTTTTTCCAGATAGTCCGCATGGCGTTCCAGATAGGCGCGGTCGCCCGTGTAGCGATACCATTCGGCCAGATTGCGAATCCACCAGAGCGTATAGGTGGGTATCGTGTTCATCCACTTGTCCGTCGGCGTGACGGCCGCCATGTAGTCAAGCGACTCGGGCAGGATGGAATCCGCGCCGAAGATCTGAAGAATGGCCATCGTCTCGGGGTGCGTATCGCCCATCCACACGAGGCGGTCGCGCTTGATGCCGTCCCAGAGA
>JAEEGL016821688.1_pt1 | contig 17304 bp, 15 predicted proteins | sample 9134231 | NCBI WGS metagenome assembly JAEEGL01 (sample SAMN16246548, study PRJNA631951) | gut metagenome | biome: gut microbiome; feature: rumen; material: fiber-attached | host: Bos | place: Iran: Karaj | collected 2018-10
TCCGTATATGTTTAAAAGTTTGCCTGAGCCATCAACGATTAATAGGGCAGATTTTTACACATCCATCAAAGAAAAAGACTTTAAGGAGGTTGTCGATAGTATTTACGACAGGGTACATAAGCAGTCAAGGGCTAAACTTGTAACAATTTCTTTATTAAGGGCATTTAAACGATATCATTACAATCCTTTACGGTTTATTCGTTTCTTGTACTATAATGTTTTCTGTAAAAGAATAAAAGTTGATTTGGCTTCATCATTATTCCTTGTTTGGGATAGTGTAAAACTTGACTTGGCTATGGATTCAAAAATAGAAGTTAGGGGAATTTGTACCCTAGGTAGGAATAAAGGGCCAGAAGGAGTCATAAGATTAGGCAAAGGTGCAACGCTTACTATGGACACCGTTGAATCAGAAGGCTCTAATCTTAGCATTTCTATAGAGAGAGATGCAGAATTGAATGTTGGATATCGGTCTTTTATAGGGAAAGGTGCAGATATATCAGTGGCTCAATCAGTAAATATCGGGGAGTTTTCTTATGTTGGGAACAATACCACTATTACTGATAATAACTCTATGTCAATTAGATCAGATGAAAACTGTTTGATGATTGAGCCTGTTACGATTGGCGCTCATTGTTTGATTGGAGAGTATACAGTTATTACCCGGGGAACTACAGTAGGCGATGAGGTGATTATTGAGCCAAACTCAAAAGTTGTCGGGATCATTCCGCCACGTGTGGTTGTGTCTGGATCTCCTGCAATGATAATTAAGAAAAATATTTTGTGGAAAAAATAAATTATTGATATTATGACAATTGAAGATTTGCTTGCGCTTTTTAATAGCGTTTTAAATGAGGATGGAAATCATCCTGTATCAGTTGATACGGATTTTAAAGAGAGTGATAACTGGTCTTCGCTGACTGCGTTTACTATTATGACCGAGCTTGAAGAAAAATTTAGCATTCAGCTTAGAGGCATTGAGATTAGACGTTGTACAACGGTGGGAGATTTACTTGAATTGATTAATTCCAAGACGGTTTAATTATGGTGTTAGATAGTTTTCTTCACACATTCCAAACTCACTCAGAAAGAAACGCTTTCTGTATAGATGAGAAATTCTTTACATATTCTCAGTTCCTTGAAAGAATAAACGGTATCCGGGAAAGGGTGACGGCGAGCGTTCCCAAGGAATGTCAGAATATTGGGATTGTAGTGCGCGACAATCTTGATGCATATGCATCAATCTTTGCTCTTTGGTTTGAGGGAAAGACTTATGTGCCGTTGCTTCCTGGAGCACCGGAGGAAAGAAACAGACAGGTCGTGTCAGAAGCAAATCTTAAGTATGTTTTTGATGCAGGAATGCTTAAACAAGATCTTGATGTGGAGGTATTTCATACCAAGGAAATACCATCATCCTCTGTTGTCAAACCATTATACACTTATAATGGACAACGCAATGCTTATATTCTCTTTACTTCGGGAAGTACTGGAAAACCTAAAGGTGTTCAAATAACTCTAGACAACCTTTCAAGTTTCATTGACGCGATGTGGGCTGCGGGTAGTGGACTTACAGAGAATGACAGGTCACTACAGATGTTTGAGTTAACTTTTGATTTCTCTGTCGCAGCATATACAATTCCTTTATTTGGGGGTGCCTGCATTTATACAATACCGAATGGGGAGATAAAGTATTTATATATTATGGATTTGATGGAATACCATAAGCTTACAGCTCTCTGGTTTGTTCCTTCTGTGATTATTCTTCTCCGCTCACGGTTTGCACAGATTCATTCAGAGGATGTAAAGATATGTTCTTTCTGTGGAGAGTCTTTGCCTCTTGATGTAGTGAATGAATGGCGTAAATGTATACCAAATGCCATTATCAGGAACTTCTATGGCCCAACAGAAGATACAGTATTCTGTACCTATTATGATGTGGATGATGATCATCAGAAGAATCATAATGGTGCTGTAGCCATCGGAAAATCTATGATTTGCGGTGATTTTATCATTGTTGATGATAATAACCAGCCCGTCTCTGCAAATGTCAATGGAGAGTTGTGCCTTTCTGGGAAACAACTTACACCGGGTTACTGGCGGAATGATGAAAAGAATGCTCAAGTTTTTTTTAACAATAATGGGAAACGTTATTATAAAACTGGTGACCTCTGTTATATGGATGGCGATGGGGATTTGCAATATGTGGGTAGAATTGATTTCCAAACCAAAATTAATGGTTTCCGTGTGGAGCTTTCAGAAATTGAGCATTATGCAACAGAGAGTTTAAAGAATGAATATATCTGCATATGTGTTGCATACAAAAACTCAATTGGGGCTACAGAGCTAGGTCTTGCTATTCAGGGCAAAAAAGAGATAGATTCTGAATACGTTACTGAATATATCCGTAAGCATTTGCCGCCTTATGAAGTGCCTAACAATGTAAAGGTGTTGTCGAATCTTCCATTAAATACCAATGGAAAAATTGATAGAAAGGCCATTATAAAAATGTTTGAAGATGAGCATTAATAGAGTAAAGTTGTATCATATTGTGCATACGTTGCGTAAGTTTTACCCGTGGATTTTGAAATCTATTTATTTCAACTTCCATTATCTACCTTTTAAACAAGCAATAAAATTACCTATATTACTTAGAAAGCCAAGATTTATAAAATTAAAGGGTAAAGTCATTATTGATTGCCCTAAAGTTGAGTTTGGGATGATAACCTTGGGACGGTTTGTAAACACATGTAATCCTAGTAATGGGACAATCTTTGATATTGATGGAACATTAATCTTTAGAGGTTGGGCAGACTTTGCAAACAATTCTGCAATAATGATACAGAGTGGGGGAACTATAACCCTCGGTAATCATATGGATTGCGCTGGTCAACTGAAATGTGCAAAGAGTATTGAATTTGGCAATGATTGTGTCTTAGCTTATAATAGTATGGTGATGGATTCCGATTGGCATGCTTTGACTGATGTGGTGACGGGAAAACTTGTTAAGAAGATGGCACCAATAAAGATTGGAAATAATAACTTTATTAGCTTTAATTGCCTCGTAACTAAGGGAACTATCACTCCTGATTATTGCACATTTACTTATAACTCTCATCTGTGCAAAAAATATGATGTTGAACCCTATTCATTACTTGGTGGTAATCCTTGTGTTTTATTAGATGAGGGGTATTATTATGATCGAAACAACAACTAACCGCTAAGGTTAACCTTTTGTCAATAAGAAGAAGTTATGCAAGTGAAAGTGAATCAGGCAGAGAAGCGTTCGTGGTTGGAAATTGATTTGGAACAAATTGTCACAAATCTCAAGGCTTTTCAACACATTTTGCCGAGTGAAACGAAAATCATGGCTGTAATTAAGGCTGACGCATATGGTCATGGAGATGTGAAAGTAGCTCAACAGTTGACAAATTGCGGTGTAAATATGTTTGCGGTTTCAAATATTGATGAAGCTGTCGGATTGAGGAAAGCTGGAGTTCGAGGCCTTATTTTGATATTAGGCTACACATCACCCATTTATGCGGAATCTCTATATAATTATGACTTGACTCAAACAATAGTATCAGAGGAGTATGCAGAAGCTCTTTCAGCTAGAGGTTATAGGGTTAAGTGTCAGTTTGCTATAGATACCGGAATGAACCGTATTGGTATATCATACCATAATCAAGAGCATATAAATAAACTTATTGGTCGCTATAGCGGTATTTTCGATATAAATGGACTGTTTACACATCTATGTGTTGCGGATAGTGACGAAAAAGAAGATGTAGACTTTACATGTGAGCAGTTATCAAGATTCAAAGAGGTGGTAGATGCGGTTTCCGAATATCATCTACCTTACGTTCATTGTTTCAATACGGCAGGAGGTCTTAGGTATTCCCATAACAACACTTTTTCTTCCTTAAGCAAGATAGTTAGACTTGGAATAGGTTTATATGGACTGAAACCCGATAAAATGATTAGTTTACCAAAGGACGTCAAGCCGGCTATTATGTGGAAATCTGCCATTTCATTGGTTAAACAAGTAGAAAAAGGTGAAGGAATAAGTTATGGAAGGACCTATGTAACAAAAAGGCCATCTATCATTGCTACCGTGACAACAGGATATGCAGATGGATATAATCGCTTGCTTTCAAACAGGGGGTTTGTTATGATTAGAGGCAAAAAAGCGCCAATAGTTGGGCGTATATGTATGGATCAAACATTGATTGATGTTACTGATATACCTGATGTAAAGATGGGGGACATTGTCATTCTAATGGGAGAAAGCGATGGTCTGCGCTTTGACGCTAACGAAATGGCAGCAGAGTTAAATACAATAGGTTATGAAGTAATATGCGGTATTTCAAAACGTGTACAAAGATTTTATCTATAAATGAAAGAAAGTCTTATCATAAAGAACAAACGAAATGGATGTACTTATATTAGGTGGAACGGGTGTAATTAGCACGTCTGTTGTAAGGCTATGTGTAGAAAAAGGTTATAATGTAACTTGTGTAAACCGTGGAAAGAGTAAAAACGATAATGCGGATCTGAGCATTACTGTTTTTCATTGTCGTGTTACTAACGAGCCAGCTATGCGCGGCTTTTTAGAAGGAAAGTTTTTTGATGTAGCAGTAGATTTTCTGTGTTATTCTGCTGAGACACTGAAGCTGCATATGGATTATCTACGAGGCCATGTTAAGCAACTGGTTCTGATTTCGACGGATTCTGTATATAAAGTAAAAAAAGAAGATGGCATTTATTCTGAAGATGACGAAAGAGGGAATCCGATTTGGAAATATAGTACAGGTAAGATTGCCTGTGAAGATTTCATAAAGGAAAACCATAAGGAGTACGGTATGGAATATACCATTGTTAGACCGGCATTAACATTTGGTAACACACGTATTCCTTACGGTCTTATGCCAAAAGAGGGTTATCACTATTTCCTGGTTGAACGAATTAAACATAATAAGAGCATTCCTATCTGGAATGGCGGCCAAAACATTAGTACTATAATACGTTCTGAAGATTTCGCCAAATTGTTTGTGCCTTTATTGGGTAATGAAAAGGCTTATTCAGAGGTTTTCAACGTTTGTGGTGATGAATTTGTTTCAAATATGGATATTCTGAAAGCTGTGTCTGATTATGCGGGGAAACTGATTAATACTGTAGATGTAAGTGTTGAAGAGATAACCAATGTCTTTAAAGATAGAGTTGGAGAATTTGCGGTAGACAGGGCATATGACCACAAGGTTATGAATACGAAGGTAAAAACGTTGACAGGTGTTTCTCTTACAATGACAGTGGAGGAAGGACTTAGACAAACTCTTTCCTATTACGAAAACAATGATTATTGCTCAGGGATAGATTATTTCTTCGATGGACAATTAGATCGTCTGATAAATGAAACATCGGAAGTGACTAAAAAACAAAGGTTTGTGAATTACTGGGGGGGTAGTTAAGCACTGGATAGAGTATAAAAAAGGTTACTATTGTAACAGCGTTGCGGTACGTGCCCTTTTTGCAATCCAGTCGTTTAATTATAAGGCAAGAGCAAAATTGAGGTTTTATCTAACAGGGCATTATTAATAGATTTCTGTATAATTCTATGTATTGCGACGTCATGACAAAGAATAAACAAACAAATAACGATGGAATATATAGAATTATCAAATGGAAACAAGATGCCCAATATTGGGCTTGGAACTGATAGTGTCCTTTTTGTCCGTAAGTTAAGGACAAGTAATAATGTCATATTAAGAAGAGCCTGGTCTTTTTATTATAGTAGGATTATGCTTAGAGTGTGGAACACGCAGCTTTCTAATAGCATTATAAAAGCATTTCAGATGGGTTACCGTTTAGTTGATACATCTGCTGCATATGCAAATGAAGAGGCTATCGGACGGGCAATTAAAAAATGTGGCATTCCTCGTGAGGAGATATTCATTCAAACTAGAGTGACAAACAAACAACAATATAGTCATACTGTAAGGGAGAGTTTCTTTGAATCATTGAAAAAATTAGGTGTCGACTATGTGGATATGTATATGATTCATTGGCCAGTTACAGATTATTTTCTTGATTCATGGAGAGAGATGGAAACACTATATGAAGAAGGATATATAAAAAACCTTGGTGTTGCGAACTGCCATCGACATCATATTGAGGATATATTACGTATTTGTAAGGTACGTCCCGTGTTAAATCAAGTAGAGGTGCATCCGCTGTTTACACAAAAACCTTTAATAGAGTTTTGTAAATCAGAGTGCATTCAGGTTGAAGCATATTCTCCTATTGCACAAAATAATGACAGACTTAGAAATAACAAACAATTAAAAAACATAGCAAATAACCACGGAAAATCATTGCAACAGGTAGTCTTGCGTTGGCATATACAAAATGGGGTTATTCCAGTGCCCCGTTCTACGAATGCAAACAGGCTTGCTTCCAATATTGACATTTTTGACTTTACCTTATCTGACGATGAAATGAGAATGATAGACTCAATTAATATTAATTCTCGCTTAAGGTATGACCCTGATAATTGCGATTTTACAGAACTTTAATAGTTGTTAATAATACATGAGTGATAACAAGCGCATAGCAAAGAATACGATTTACCTCTATTTTAGAATGATCTTGACAATGCTTATTGCATTGTATACGTCAAGAGTCATTCTCGAAAAACTTGGGGTAGATGACTTTGGCATTTACAATGCAGTGGGAGGTATTGTGGGTTTTTTAAGCTTTCTTAATAGTGCGCTTGCTACTGGTAGTTCTCGATTTTTGACTTTTGAACTTGGAACAGGAGATACGGAAAAGCTAAAGCGAACTTTTTCTTCACTCCTTACTACTCATATTATATTAGCTGGCATAGTCGTTTTATTAGCAGAAACTGTTGGCTTATGGTTTCTTTATCACAAGATGGTTATTCCGCCAGAGCGAATGAACGCGGCTGTTTATGCGTTTCATATTTCTATCTTAACAGCTGTTTTAACAATTACTCAGGTCCCTTATAATGCTTCTATTATTTCTCATGAGAGAATGAATATCTATGCTTATGTTAGCATTTTTGAGGTTGTCGCGAGGTTGGGTGTTTGTTATCTTCTAGATATAGGGGGGATAGATAAACTTATTTTGTATTCTTCACTACTTTTCATCATTCAGTTAATACTGATTCTGTTTTATAGGATCTATTGTCGACGTAAGTTTGTAGAAACAAAATTTTCATTTATTTGGGATAAAAGTATTCTTAAACCCATTTTGACTTTTTCTGGGTGGAGCCTCTTTGCTGATGGTACAACGGCTTTGTCTAAACAGGGCGTTCTCATTCTGCTTAATATGTTTTTTTCCCCGGCTGTTGTTTCTGCGAGAGCAATATCTTTGCAAGTTAATAGTGCGGCGAACCAATTAGTCAACAATTTTAGAACGGCAGTGAATCCCCAGATAGTTAAGTTATATGCAGCGAGAGATTACGATGGGTCAAAAAAACTATTGTTGTTTTCAACCAATGTATCCTATTATTTAATGCTGATGATAAGCTTGCCGCTTATATTCATGGCAGATCCAATTCTTCATTTTTGGTTAGGGAATAATGTTCCTGAGTATACAACGGTTTTTTTGCAGATAGTTATTGCACAGAGTTTATTTCAAGTGTTTGACCGTTCTTTCTATGTACCGCTCTATGCCAAAGGGCAATTGAAAGAAAATGCTATTTTAACTCCTTTGTTTGATTTTCTTCCGTTCCCTGTAGTATATGTTCTGTTTAGAACTGGCTATACTCCAGTTGCTTTATCATGGGCATATTTGGTTTCAAGTATGATAATTGGTCTAATCATTAAACCTGCGCTGATTGTAAAGTACGTGGACTATACTTGGCGTGAAATCATTGCTGTGTTCCTGCCGTGTTTGAGAGTTACACTATTATCAGCACTAATGTCTTTTTTGTGTTATTTATTTATTCCTAAGACTTCTGTTGGCTTGTATATTATTGAAGCATTGCTTATGATGGGTTTGTCGTTAGGAATATCATACTTATTTGGTCTTGATAAGTCGATGCGTGATAGAATAAAAACTTTTATTGTGGGAAAGTTGCATAAATAGATTTGAATAATGAGTAAACGTATAGATTATTTTGACATGATCCGTGGTGTAGCTATTATATTTGTTATAATATGCCACTCATATTCAGGCGATCCTTTGAACGGTACTGTCAAGGAAGAATTATATCTTCTCATCCGGCAAGTAGTTACTTGCGCAGTTCCTATCTTTCTGGCAGAATCAGGCTTTTTTCTCTCTAATAAAGTGATTGATAATAAGGTGGAGTATTTTAAGTTTTTGAGGACACATTCATTCAAGGTCTGGTTACCAATGGTGATATGGTCAATACCGTTGTTCTTTATAAAAGATCATACTAATCCAATAGTATCTATGGTTTTCCTACTTATAGGTGGGTACAGTATCTACTATTTTATTACGCTGATTATTCAGTATTATGCAATGCAACCATTATTGAGAAAAATCAACAGGGGGGGGGTATTTTTATGCATAATAATTACAGCATTGTTTTTGATGGCAGACAATTATTACACTTCAATACAAGGTCATCACTTGTCTCTGTTTTTTGAATGCGCTCCTTTTGTGATGTGGCTTGCGTATCCTGCTATCGGGTATTACATAGGGAAAAATGGAAGAGATTATGGTATTTCTCTTTGGATAATACTGATGATTTTAGGATTATTGGCATGTGTTTTAGAAACTAAATGGCTTTATGGTTTTCATGAAAATGGAATTGGAGCCACAAAAATATCTGCGTTAGTGTTTTCGTGTAGCACTGTTATGTTTTTGTTTAATGAGAAAACTCAGTCTTTTCTGGAATCTAACAAGTTTTGGTATAAAAGTTTAGTATATGTTGGCGAATTGAGTTTTGGAATATACCTTATTCATAAATATATTCTTGATTATATAATAGCACCGAATATAAATGATACTTTTCTGAGGGCAATAATAACCCTCATATCATCAGTTGTAATAATCACACTAATAAAAAAAATATTACCATCAACCATCTCAAGACTATTGGGATTTAGATAAGACTAAAATATGAAAATAGGAATCATTACTCATTGGAAAGATATGGATAATTATGGGGCAGCGTTACAGTCGTTTGCTCTTCAGCGTTATCTCCGCGATTTGGGTCAAGAAGCTTTTGTTATTAGATATTATCAAAAGTCAAAAGCGCCAACGTTAATGCAAAAACTATTATATGTTGCGTTTCATCCAATGGTCGTGATCAACCGGAAAAAGAACAAAGCCAAGTTAAGCAGAATACCCGAATGGAATAAATTACGAAATTTTGATAGTTTTAGGAATACAAACATAGCATTGTCGGAGTCTGTATATAATGGCTACAATGAATTAAAGGAAAAATATCCTGAAGCAGACATCTATATTACTGGTAGTGACCAAGTATGGGGAGGGTCTCTTGCAAATGAACAAAATCGGGCCTTTTTCCTTGATTTTGGGAAGGAAGAAACTAAAAGGATTGCTTATGCTGCTTCTTTTGGGCGCGGGTATTTCCCCTGTGAAGATGAAGTATTATTTAAGAATCTGTTATATCGTTTCACCGCCATTTCAATGCGGGAGGAAAGTGGCGTTCAATTGTTAAAAGAAAGAGGAATAGAATCTATTCGATGTCTGGATAGTACTCTTTTATTGCCGCTTAATATTTATCAAGCTTTAGTGTCTGATAAAAAATACAATAATCCCTTTGCCTTCTTTTATACAGTAAATGTTTCGAGCCCGGAAGAAATATATTGGGAACAGTTAAAAGACTTTTTGGGGGAGAAAGGAATTCAACTAATTGTTACAACAGGTTCTGGTTATCTACAGCCGGAAGAGATGTTTGAAGGTGCCGTATATGATTATGCTACGGTTGGGGGGTGGCTTTCAAACATTGCTTATTCAAGGTTGGTTGTGACAGCTTCTTTCCATGGCGTAGTGTTCTCATATTTGTTCAAAAAGAACTTTATCTATATGCCACTTAAGTCGAAAAGCGCCAAAGGTAATAATCGAGTAACAGACCTTCTTGAATCAGTCGGGCTGATAGGACGGATGGCGAAGGACTGGGATGATGTAAAAAGATTGGTAGATGAAGTAATTGATTATGAGCACTTGAATGACTCCAGTTTTAAGGTTCTCCTTAACCGGAGTAAGGTTTTTTTGAACGATGCTATAAAGTAACTTTAGTAGGATGCAGATGAGAGTAGCAATTTTGACGGCGGGTAATTCCACTGATACCGGTGGAATTATGACATTTGTTTGCGAAGAGGCTCGTCAACTAAAGAAGAGAGAGGTTGATGGTATAAAAAATGATGTCGTTATGATAAGGATAAAACCATCATTTATCCTTCAGAAGGCATTATCTCTTTTTAGTAGAAAAGCTATTCTAAAATCCCATTACGATGAGAGGACTACAGAATATATTGATGGAGTTACGTTCCATAATATATGGGTCAACGAAAGCCTTCTCGGTTTTTTAGCAAGAACAAAAATTACACATAGGGCATTCACCAAAAAGAATACGAAGATTATCTGTTCTAAACTAAAGAATTATGATTATGTAATTACCCATAAACCTCAATGCCATTTTATAGGTCGTAAGCTGTGGGAGCAATATAGTATCCCGTTCGGTGCTTTTTGGCATGGATCGGAATTGGCAATAAATGCTTTCTCCTCTAAAAAGTCACTAGCACAGACAAAGAAAACATTGGAGACAGCACACGACAACTTCTTTGTAAGCCGGGCTCTGATGAAAATGTCAAATGACATTACTGTGAGAGGTAGAAAGAAGGTTATTTACACGGGGCCTTCAGATGCATTTTATCGCTATACGTCAGAAAAGAAAAAAGAACTAAGGGCGCATTTCGGAATCGCAGCAGACACAATAGTATTAGCTTATGTGGGGCATGTAATAGATTTGAAAAATGTAATGAAGCTTCCACAAATTTACCAAAATGTCCAAGCAAAGTTTCAGGATAAAAAGATGGTGTTTTGGATTATAGGTCATGGTGTATTAGAAGAACCGTTAAAGGATGCTTTTGAAGAGACGTCCCTCCCTTATAGGATGTTTGGGAATGTGCCTCCTGGAGAGATGCCAGATTATATGAATTGTATTGATGTTTTATTACTGATTAGTAAAAAAGAAGGTCTAGGACTCGTATGTTTAGAAGCGTTGAAATGTGGGGCTAAAGTTTTTGGTACTAAGGTGGGTGGAATTCCTGAAGTGATTGGCGTTTCAAATTGTGCTCCCTTAGATAGCTCGTTTATTGATAATATATCAACTCTTATTTCAGATTATATTCAAGGAGATGAAAGAAATGTTACTTATGATGAAGCGTTCTCTTGGGAGAATGCGGTGAACTGTATCCTTGAGTCAATTAAAGAATAACTAATAAGTTTACAATCGTGGATTTTATTACTATCGTTTCCTTTTTATTATACATAGTTACTTTTGTTGCTGGTTTTTTACTTGACATTCATCCAGAAAAGAAAGCAAAAGCGAGAAAGATTTACGTCTTTTGGCTCTATTTTTTTCTTTGTTTTGGCTATATGTGTGGCTCAGATTGGAATACGTATGAGTTGGACTATACAAACGGACGTGGCGTTGATCGTTACATTACAGAACCGATATCGTATTTTCTTTTTACAGCTTTGCCAAAAGTTTTACCCGATTTCTGGGTCTTTTGTGGAATAGCAAAGTGTTTATATCTATATACATTGATAAGATTATTAAAATGCATGACAAATAAATGGTTATCGTCACTTGCTTTGTTGATGCCATTTTCATTGTTGTTTATGCTTATTAGTAATCCTCTTAGGTATATGATGTCACTCAGCTTTGTCAATTTAGCATTAATGTGGATTGTTAATAATTATTGTAATGATAAAAAAATAAAGCATTTATGGTTTAAGGTTTTTGCATTGGTGCTAATATCTGCGTGTATACAGAATACAAGTGCTGTATTCTTATTATTCTTGCCTTTAATTATGTTGTATAAGAGTATATGGAAAGCGAATAGAATTGTAATATTTATACTGTTTATTATAGTAATAGTCCTTACTTCAGAAGTCTCAGCTATTTCCGATTTAAAAAATAAGATTAATGCATACCTGACTTTAATGATGGGACTAAGGGATTATTCCTCATATTATGAATATGAGGATAATTCTGCTTTGTTTTCTTTAGGTAATTTATTTAAAGTATTCTTCTTGTTCGTAGTTTTGTTTTATAGGAATAAAGTGGTTTCAAAATATAACAATGGTATGATGCTATATGGCGTTTCCGTCTTGGCATTGTTTTTTGAGAGATTCTTCTTACTTATACCAACGGCATTTAGATGGGCTATACCTTTCGATTATTTCTACGTGGTATATTTTATCTGTTGTTTGACATGCCATCTAGCATATGCAAGAATAATACTATTATATGCCACATTCCTGCTATGTAAGAACTTATGGTTCTCATATGATTTAATACCGTACTCAAATAGTATCCCATACATATTAACAGGGCATAAACCTTATTCGGAAAGAATTCACTATAATACTGATGCCTATCAGAGAAGAACAGGTAAAACAATAGAAGAATTTGTTGATTATAGTTATTAATTTTTAGTATATGCAAAAGATTAAGATTGGCGTAATCGGTCTTGGTTACGTAGGTTTGCCGCTGGCACGCCTTTTTTCTACTAAGTATGAAACTGTTGGTTTTGACATGAATCAGAAGCGCGTTGATGCCCTAATGACTGGTCATGATGCAACTCTTGAAGTGGCAGATGACCTTCTTCAGGATGCTATTAACAACCACGGTTTCATGTGTACAACTGATCTGGAGAAAATTCGCGATTGCAATTTCTATGTCGTGGCAGTGCCTACTCCGGTAGATGAGAACAAAGCTCCTGACCTTCGCCCTCTGTGGGGGGCTAGCGAGACTGTAGGTAAGGTTATTAGCAAAGGTGACATTGTAGTCTATGAATCTACGGTCTATCCCGGTGTTACAGAAGATGAATGTATTCCCGTTGTAGAGAAGGTATCTGGCTTGAAGTTCAACGTTGACTTTTTTGCTGGTTACAGTCCAGAACGCATCAATCCAGGCGACAAGGTTCATACCGTAGAGTTTATTAAAAAGATTACGTCTGGTTCAACCCCTGAAGTAGCGGACATTGTTGACAATGTGTACAACTCTGTTCTGAAAAATGGTACACACAAGGCTCCTTCTATGAAGGTTGCAGAGGCAGCAAAAGTTATTGAAAACTCAGAGCGTGATATTATGATTGCCTTCTTCAATGAGCTTTCTAAAATATTTACGTTAATGGGTATTGATACCTCTGATGTTGTGGAGGCGGCAGGAACAAAGTGGAACTTCATTAAGATGAATCCTGGACTTGTTGGTGGCCATTGTATCTCCGTTGACCCTTACTATCTGGCTCAGTGTGCACAGCGTTTGGGTTATAATCCTGAGATTATTCTTGCCGGTCGTCGTATGAATGACGGTATGGGTGCCTACGTAGTAGACCAGACTATCAAACACATGTTGAAGAAAGGTATTCAGGTGCTGCATTCTAATGTGCTTATTATGGGTTTCACCTTCAAGGAAAACTGCCCCGATGTTCGAAACACACGTGTCGTTGATATATATCACGCCCTTCAGGAGTACAATGTCAATGTAACTGTTTACGATCCATGGGCTAATCCTGCCGCCGTAAAGCATGAGTATGGAATTGACATCGTGAGTGAAATGCCTAAGGGTAAGTTTGATGCGGCTATTGTAGCTGTGGCTCACAAGCAGTTCCGTAACAACGATGTTGATTGGGAAAATCTCTTGGAAAGGAATCACGTAATCTTTGATGTGAAGTGCATTCTTCCACGAGAGATGGTTGACGGTCGTTTATAGAAAGCAAAGTACAGTTTATTATAGTTATGACAAATAAACCAATTAAGGTTGCAATTATTAGAAAGGTCAATAACCTGGAGAATGATGACAGGATTAGAAAGGAAGTGACCACATTAACTCGGTTGTTCCCAAATGTGTCGTTTAAAGTGTTCGTAATGTTAGACGATAAGAATGAGGAGAGCGAGGGCGTAACAAGTTATGGGTTGCTTTATCGGACGGTATATCTGAAAACCCGAGATAAGTATCCGGGAGGTTCTCATTTGATGTTAAAGAGTTGGGATTACTATCGTACGATCAAGAAAGATATCACTGATTATGATTTCGTATGGAATTCCGGTAACGAACCCACCCCAACGCTTCTTTTTATTAGAGGAAAGAAACTTATATGGGATTTAAGAGAGTTGCCATTGTTCCTTATGGGGAATCCTTTAAAGAATAGGGTTCTCAAGTATCTCTTTAATAAGTGTGTGTTATTGATGCATGCGAATCAGTACAGGATTGACTACTTAAAAGACCAAGGATTGATCACAACGCCTTCCAAACATGTTCCTATACGTAATTTCCCAGAGTTTAATGCTGTTGAAACAGATTATGATACTCGATATTATGAAGTAAAAGAATGGATAGGAGGAAGGCCTTGCGTATATCTACAGGGGTTAAACAATGATTCGAGAGCGGCAATTGAGAGTGTCTCTGCTGTTATGGACACTCCGGGCTTGTGCGCGATAGTACTTGGGCGTTTTTACAATAACGCGCTAGAAATTCTTAAACAGAAATATGGCGAGGAGCCAATTCAGAATCGTATTTGTTTTGCGGGTAATTTCAAAGTCTTGAAGATACCTCAGTACATGGCTCTTTGCAAACTGAGTTTGGTTTTCTACAAAAATACAAGCCCAAACAACTGGCTTTGCGAAGCTAATCGACTATACCAAGCTATTGATGCAGGTCTTCCTGTTGTCGTGGGTGCAAATCCTCCGATGAAATCTATAGTTGAAGGATTAAATGTAGGAATTAGTGTGGATACGGACGGTGTGGATACTGATAAAATCGCCAATGGAATAGCTACACTATTGCGTAGTTTTGACAATTATAAGAAGAGCATTGAGGATCTAAAAGATGATATAAAGTGGGATTCTCAAACTTTATTGCTTAAGAATACATTCGAGAAATTTTTTAATTAATACAAAAATGGCAAATTTTGCATTGATTGGTGCTGCTGGTTATATTGCACCTCGTCACATCAAAGCCATTGCTGATACTGGCAATAACTTGGTGGCAGCGTATGATCGTTTTGATAGTGTGGGAAGACTTGATGCTTCTTTCCCCGAGTGTTCATTTTTTACAGAGCAGGAGCAGTTTGACAGGTTCTGTGCGAAGGTGAAGGGTACCAAGGATAACATTGACTGGTTGTCCATTTGTACTCCTAACTATACCCATGATGCGTTCATCCGTTACGGATTGCGTATGGGAGCAGACGTTATCTGCGAGAAGCCTGTTGTGCTGAATCCTTGGAATTTGGAAGCCCTTATTAAAGAAGAAGAGGCGACCGGTCATAAAGCATACAATATTCTCCAGCTTCGCTTGCATGACAGCATTGCTGCTCTGAAGAAAAAGGTAGAGGAAGGTCCTAAGGACAAGGTATATGACATTGATCTAACCTACATCACCTCCCGTGGTAAATGGTATTACACCTCTTGGAAGGGTAACAACCATAAGTCAGGTGGTGTCGCTACCAACATTGGTGTTCACTTCTATGATATGCTCCAGTGGATCTTTGGCCCTGTTCAGGAGAATATTGTGCACGTGATGAGTTTTGACCGTGTAGCTGGATATCTGGGATTGAAGCAGGCTCGCGTGCGTTACTTCTTGAGCATTAATTCTGAGTGCTTGCCTCCTAATGCCGTACAGGGTGAAAAGAAAACCTACCGTACACTGAATATTGACGGAGATGAGTTTGAGTTCAGTCAGGGCTTTACGGAGCTCCACACCAAGAGCTATCAGCATATCCTTGCTGGTGATGGTTTCCGCATTAGTGAAGCCCTTCCTTGTATTCAGATCGTTCACGACATCCGTAACTCAACTCCTGTAGGACTTGTTGGTGATTACCATCCTCTGGCTAAGATGCCTCTGGCTAAGCACCCCTTCGGTTGGGATGATGTGAAATACTAAACTCATTGACTATGGCAAAAAAGATTCAAATGGTTGACCTCAAAGGTCAATACCTCAAGATAAAAGATGAGGTAGATGCCGGCATCCAAAACGTCATTGACAATACGGCCTTTATCAACGGGCCTATTGTCAAGGATTTTGCCCAGCATCTTAGTGAGTATATGGGTGGTTGTCACGTAACCCCTTGTGCAAATGGTACTGATGCTCTCCAGATTGCTTTGATGGCTCTAGAGTTGAAGCCTGGTGATGAGGTGATTGTTCCTGCTTTCACCTATGTTGCCTCTGCTGAGGTGATTGGTTTGCTCGGACTTACACCAGTAATGGTAGATGTAGATTATGATACTTTCAATGTAACCGTAGATAACATCAAGAGCGCACTCAGTTCCAAGACAAAGGCCATTATTCCTGTTCATCTCTTTGGCCAGAGCTGTGATATGGAGCCTATCCTCAACTTTGCCAAGGAGCATAACCTCTATGTGATTGAGGATAATGCTCAGGCTATTGGTGCAGAGTACACTTTTAGTGATGGCCATAAGGCTAAGACCGGTACAATGGGTACCATTGGGTGCACCTCATTCTTCCCGTCCAAGAACCTTGGCTGTTATGGTGATGGTGGTGCTATCTTTACCAATGATGATGCTTTGGCAGAGCGTATCCACATGATTGCTAACCATGGCCAGCGTGTGAAGTATCATCATGCGGTTATTGGTTGCAACTCTCGTCTGGACTCTATTCAGGCTGCAGTTCTTGATGTGAAGCTTCGTCATTTGGATGAGTATTGCAAAGCTCGTTATGAAGCCGCATCTTACTATACAAAGCAGCTGAAGGCTTTTGATCCAGAGGAGAAGTTCTTCATTACCCCCAAGGAGTTGCCTAATAGCACTCATGTTTATCATCAGTACACCTTGAAGATTAAGAATGGTAAACGTGATGAGTTGAAAAACTTCCTTGCGGAACAAGGCGTTCCTAGTATGATTTATTACCCTCTGCCGCTTCAGGAGCAAGAGGCTTTCAAGCCTATTACCAGAGCTGGTGAGGCGTTGGATAAGTCAAGAGAGTGTGCTTACTCTGTGTTGTCACTTCCCATTCATACGGAGATGACGAAGGAGTTGCAAGATGTTATTATTGAGAGTATCAAGAAATTCTTTGGATAATGCCAATAAAAGTATGTCATGTGACAA
>JAEEGL011122485.1_pt1 | contig 17303 bp, 13 predicted proteins | sample 9134231 | NCBI WGS metagenome assembly JAEEGL01 (sample SAMN16246548, study PRJNA631951) | gut metagenome | biome: gut microbiome; feature: rumen; material: fiber-attached | host: Bos | place: Iran: Karaj | collected 2018-10
ATGGGTGAATGTCCCCTCGAAGGAGAACTTCGAGTAGATCATGCCGCCGGCGAGGATGCCGATGAAGAGCGAGGAGTAGACCTCCTTGGTGATGAGGGCGAGAACGATGGCCAGCAGCGGCGGGAAGATCGCCCAGAAGGTGCCGAACGCGGGATTGTCCTGGCGAATCGTCTCGAGGGCCTTCTTTTCGTTCTCCTTGAAGTTCGTGTCGTTCTGGACGTTGTCGGCGTAGGCGTCGATGTATTCCTTTGCGGCGGCGGCGTCGGAAAGATCCGGTGCTTCGGCGGCTGCGGCCACCTCGGCCCTGGTTTCCCGGGCTGGTTCAGCGACGGGCGCGGGCTCGTCGGCGCGGAGGGTGCCGGGGAGGACTGCGAGTCCCACGAAAGCGGCGGCCAAAATGCGGGTTGTCATGTTCATGTTTGCGACCTTGCTGGTGTTGACAAAGGGAACCGCCCCGATAAGCAGTTCTCGTGGGCAAGGCGCGATCCCTCGCGGGCCGCGACATGTCCCCGATAGCGCTCCACAGCCCTGTGACAGTACGGCAGGTCTCCCCTGGCGCACCAGGCGGTGGAACGGCTCAGGCGGCCGCCCCACCCCTTCGGCTGGCCAACCCTCCGTCACGGACAATTGCCTGTGGTCCGCGACTTCCCTTTGGTCCGCGCCTCTATCAGATCGGTTCAGACATATGTAACTTTAGCAATTTTGATGGCGGGCGTCAATTCAATTGGGACCTGGACGTGCAAGGGGAAAGTGCAAGGCGGTTTCGGGCCACGCCGCTTTCCGTGGTCGGCGCCGCAGCGCCAGCCTCGCCGGGGTGCATTTGACCGATCCCTTGCCGGAACCTCTTCCGGGCCCTGATGTGAAAATGGAAATGTCCGGATTTTGCTATACTGAGGGGCGGCCATGAACAAAATCTCCTTCACTACGCTTGCATGCCCCGAATGGAATATCGGAGAGATTCTCTCCGCCGCTCTTGAAAGCGGCTATGACGCCATCGATTTCCGCGGCTACTTGGACTGCCTTGACCTGCCGCAATGCCCGGCCTTCCAAGGTGGCGCATTGCGGGAGATGGCGTCCCGGATTGCAGACGCGGGCCTGGAGACGTCCTGTCTCTCCAGTGGCGCGAAACTTTCGGCACCGAGCGCCGCCGACCTTGTCCGCTCGCTTGATTCCGTCCGCCGCCATGCCGACCTTTGCCATGCCTTGGGCGCGAAGCAAATCCGTGTTTTCGGCGGTGCGGCGGACGGCATCGCCGAACCGGTGGAAAACGCGGCGGAGACTTTGGTCGCGATGGCCGCCATCGCCCGGGACGCCCAAGTGGAGATAGCGGTTGAAACACATGATTCCTGGATCGACTCGGCACGGCTTCGCGCCGTGTTCGAAGCGGCATCATGGCCTTCGGGAGCCGGCTTCCTCTGGGATGTCCACCATCCCTGCCGCCTTAACGGCGAGCAGGCGGCCGTCTCCGCGTCGAATCTGGGACGGGCGCTCGTCAACACGCACTGGAAGGATTCGGTTGCGAAGGCCGAAGGCGGCTACGCGCTGCGTCTCTGCGGCGAAGGGGACATCCCGCTCCACGAAATAGCCCGATCCCTCCGCGGCATCCAGTATGCCGGCTGGCTCACTTTCGAGTGGGAGAAGCGGTGGCATCCGGAAATCCCGGGGCCGGAGATCGCCATTCCGCACTTCGCCCGCTTCATTCGCGGGCTCTGGCAGATGGCCGATCGCAGGGAATAGCCAAATTCTTTTTCATGCCCCATCGGCCTTCGACTCCGGTTCCCGCCCCGGGGCTCGGCGCCCGCCAAGCTCCCAGACGGTTTGACGCCGCGCCGCGCCGCATGCTACCATATTCACAACTTGTTTCTCGGTCCAACCTGTCGGAAAAGAGCTCTGGAAAGACTCCTTTGCCGCCAACATGCTAGGAAGGAATGCGCGATGAGTCGCAAAAGCAGCAGGATTCCGCTTGTCTGGCGGATTCTAATCGGTTTTGTCCTGGGCCTGGTTCTCGGCCTGACCCTTCCAAAGGTCCTTGGCGAACAGGCTCTTGAAACTCTGCTCGGCATAGTTGCGCCCTTCGGCTCCATGCTTGTCTCGATGCTGAAGATGGTTGTCTATCCGATCATCTTCTTTTCGTTGATACTTGGCGCGGCAAGCCTTCCGCTTCGGAAATCCGGACGCGTGGGGGGCGGTGTCATCGCCTGGTACTTCATCACCTCGCTGTTCGCCACGGTCTTCGGCGTGGTCATGGCCTTCCTGCTCAACCCGTCTATCCGTGCGGCGTCCGACACGGCCAGCCAGTATCTGGCCGGCGCCGAGGCGATGGCCGGAAATTCCGGGGCGGCCTCCCTGGGCGATTTCATCGTGAACCTTTTCCAGAATCCCTTCGCCTCCCTCGCAAACGGCCACTTCCTGCCAATCATCATCTTCTCGATCCTCTTTGGCTTCGCTGCGCGCCATCTGCTCGACGCGCTTCCCGAATCCGCCCAGGCAGATTCGCCGATCACCGTCCTCGTCAAAGTCTGCGACGGTGCGCAGAAGGTGGCCTTCAAGCTCATCGACTGGGTGATGCTCTACTTCCCGATCGGCGTCTTCGCCCTTGCCTTCACGAACTTCGCCGAGCACGGCATGCTTCTCTTCGGCCCGTATGTCCGCATCGTCGCCTGCGTCATGATCGGCGTTCTGGCGATGATCCTCGTCGTCTATCCGCTGGCCGTGTTCCTTTTCTGCCGCGAGAACCCGTACGCGTTCCTTTCCCGCATCCGTCAGCCCATTCTGACGGCATTCGTCACGCGCTCCAGCGCGGCGACGCTTCCGGTCTCATTCAACGCGATGAACGAAATCGGCGTCGCCCGCTCCCTCTCGAGCTTCTCGCTTCCGCTCGGTGCGACGATCAACATGGACGGCGTCTGCGTGCATCTGCCCGTTTTCGCCATTCTTGCCGCCAACATGTTCGACCTGGACCTCGCCGCAGCCCGGATCGCCTTCCTCGTTGTCTCCATCATGTTCGCCTCCGTCGGCGCGGGCGGCGTCCCCGGCGGCTCGGTCTTCCTGCTCTTCATGGTGCTCGAGAACATGGGCCTCGCCCCGGACCAGGTCGCCATGACGGTGGCCCTTGCTCTCGGCATCAACCCGATTCTCGACATGTTCGAGACCTGCTGCAACGTGACGGGCGACAATGTCTGCACCTACATCGTGGCAAAGAGAAACGGGCTTGTCGGCGCCGCGGGAGGTGAGGCATGAGCGAGTCCGCCTCCAGGCCTGAGGCCCGGCCGCGTCCGTCTCCGGCGCGTCCTGGCGGGGCCGCTTTCCTTCTTCGGACTCAAGCCGGCCGACTTGCGGCGCTTGATGAACCGGAGAGTTCTTCTAAGGCGTGCCGCCTCGCGACGGACTGATTGCGGGACTACGGATGCTCATACTGCACGGCTGCTGGATCAATGGACGCTGTTTCCTCTGGGGGGAGACCATGCCCGCCCCCAATGCCCTGCATCGACATTCCGTGCGCGGAGAGGTGGTGCGTTCGCCCTTCGACGCCGGCAAGTGGAAGCTCGGCGCCGCCGTCGCCGTTCTCGCCCATTCCGCCTACCGGTCCCGGGCGGCCCATGCGCGATGCGTCCGCGTCCGCCTGCCCACGGCTAACGGGGTTCCGGTGCCGTCGCGGACGGGGCTTCTTCCCATTGGCTGGCCTGAAGCGCCAGCCGATGCGCCGTCTGCGGAATGGGAGATGACGGCCCTTCCGCTGAGCTATCCCGAGCTCGCCACGATCCTTTCCCTCTGTGCGCGGATGGAGAACCCGTATGCGCACCTCTCTGCGCGAATCGCCGCAGGACGCGATCTGCTGGCACTTGCCGATCTCTGGCGTTTCGCCGGCGCCGTCGCGGCTCGCCAGACCGTCCTTCCCGCCATCCGCGGCATGCGTAGCCGCTGGGTGGCCGCGCTCGACCGAGCCGACGTCCGGCGTCTCGCCAATCTGGCGGAAGCCGTCCCGCCCGCCGCCTCCTGCATGGATGGCGCCGGGCCGCACGACACGTTTGCGCGTCGCTTCTTCGACGACGCCGTCGACTTGATCGTCCGCGAGGCCGTCACGACAAAGCTGACGCGCCTTCATGCGGCGCGTGGCGTCTTCGTTGACGTCCATTCGGCGTGGCTGGCCTCCCTTCGCTCCCGCAATCCCGCCATTCGCTGGCGATCCCCCGAGGAGGTCGCTGAATTCGCCGCCGTGCTTGCGGAGTGGCAAAGTCCTGTGGCGACATCGGCTGCAAGTTCCGTGCGCCTCGGCTTCCGAATAGCGGATCCGCTCGGCGCCGCCGGCGAAACACCGGTCTGGCGCCTTACGCCCGTCATTGTCGGCGGCAAGCGCGCCGTTCCCATTTCCAGGCGAACGCTGGCGCCGCTTTCGGCGCGGGATCGCGCAGGCCTGCTCCTGGCCCTTGGGCAGGCTTCGGTGCTCTGCCCCCTCTTGGCGGAGGATGGGGCGGGACATGGCGATGCCGTCACCCTTGACGCCTCGGAAGTCGGTCTCTTTCTCCGCGAGTCGGCCCCGCTCCTCAAGGCGGCCGGCTTTTGGGTCTTTTCGCCTGCGTGGTGGACGCCCGCCCGCTGCATTGCGGGGCGAGGCGGCGAGATGGACGGCACACGCCTTCGCATCCGTGCCGTCAGCGCGCGCTTCGCGTCCGGCGGGAAGGGCTTCTTCTCCCTCGACGCGCTTGTACATGTAAAGTGGGAGATCGTGCTGGGCGACGTCCGTCTGAACGAGGAGGATGTCGAAAAAATCCTCTCCGGCGGACAGGAGCTCGTTCGCCGGCGCTCCCGCTGGGTCTATGCCGACCGCGCCCGTCTCACAACAGCCGTCAAACGACTGAAGGAACTCAATGCAGGCCCCGTTACGATCCGCCGCCTCGTGCACCTCGCTGCCGGGGGCTTCATCTCCGCCGACGGCTCCATCGAGGCAGACGTTTCCCGCGTCGAACGGCACGCGGCTTTCGCGAAGCTCGTCGGAAGCCTCCGGAACGGCAGCGGCGTCGAACCTGTCGCTCCGGCGGCTGACTTCCGCGGTGAGCTCCGCCCCTACCAGACGCGAGGCCTGTCCTGGCTGGCCTTTCTGGCGCAGTGGGGCTTTGGCGCCTGCCTTGCGGACGACATGGGCCTTGGAAAGACGATTGAGGCCATCGCGCTCTTCCTCCATGTCCGGAACCTCGGGTGGCGGAGGCCAATCCTTGTCGTATGCCCGATGTCGATCATGACCAAGTGGCAGCGCGAGCTTTCTCGCTTCGCTCCGGGACTCTCGACCTGGATATTCCACGGCCCCGACCGCCCGACCGGCCCGGCTTTTGCACGCCAGGCGGAGGGGTGGGACGTTGTCGTCACAAGCTACCAGCTCCTCTGCCGCGATTTCGCCTCGATCAGTTCCGTTGCCTGGGGCATCGTCGTCATCGACGAGGCGCAAAACATCAAAAACGCCGATACGCGCAAGTCGCGCGCCGCACGAAAGCTCTCGGCCGACTGGCGTCTGGCCCTTACCGGAACACCGGTGGAGAACGGCGTCGGCGACCTCTGGGCGATAATGGATTTTCTCAATCCCGGCCTTCTGCCCGGGCGAAGCCGCTTCAACGAGGCCTTTCTCAGGCCCATTCAGATGGGAACCGATCCGGCCGCCCGCGAGACGCTCCGCCGCATAACCGGCCCCTTCATTCTGCGCCGACTCAAGACGGATCCCGACATCGTCGCCGACTTGCCGCCGCGCGTCGAGGAAAAGGTCTACTGTCCGCTTACGCAGGAGCAGGCCGAGCTCTACGCCGCCGAGACGAAGGAGCTCGCCCGCCTGCTCGCCTCGTCGTCCGGTTCCACGCGGCGGGGCAACGTCCTCGGCCTCCTCACCCGCCTTAAGCAGATCTGCAACCATCCGGAGCACTACTTCGGCCACGAATCCCCCTCGGCGGAAGAGGCCTCCGTCGATCCACTGCCTGCCGCGCGCTCGGGCAAGCTTCGCCGCTTCGACGAACTCCTCGACGACATCCTCGCCGCCGGCGAGTGCGCCCTCGTCTTCACACAGTACGTCGTCATGGGGCGCCTGCTTCAGCGCCATTTGCGCATTCGCCTCGGACAGGACATCCCGTTTCTCCATGGCGGGACGCGCCTCCGCGACCGCGACGCGATGGTCGCACGCTTCCAGCGGCCGGACGGACCGCCCGTCTTCATCGTCTCCATCAAGGCCGGCGGAACCGGCCTCGACCTCACCCGCGCCAACCACGTCTTCCACTTTGACCGCTGGTGGAACCCGGCCGTCGAAAACCAGGCGACGGACCGCGCGCACCGCATCGGCCAGAAAAGGACCGTCTTCGTCCACACGCTCATCTGCGAGGGTACGCTGGAGTCGCGCATCGACGACCTCATCACCGGCAAGACGGAGCTTGCGCGGCAGATCGTCGGGAGCGGCGACTCCTGGCTCGCGGGCCTTTCCGACGACAAGCTGCGCGAGATTCTCTCGCTCTCAGCCTCTGCTACGGCATACTCCGACGACACGGAGTGACAGCGCGTGCGAGCGAAGTCCATGCTGGAACCGAAGGGCCAAGGGAGGATCGCGCTTCCGCGCGTCCGCCGCGGGCAGGATGCCCGCGTCCCCAGGGTGCCAGGCACCATCCGCAGCCTTAACCGCTTAATTGCTTGACACCGACGGATCATCATTCATCCGAACAACCTTGCAACCGTGGAAAACCGGCCATTGACAAAATTGTGGCGATTTTGGCAGCATTCTTGCTGCTGGCTAGACAGTCTAGCCAGTTATGGAGGTTTGAAATGTTAGCGCTTCAGGATGCCAAAAACCGATTTTCCGCCGTGGCCGATGAGGCTTACCGCGGTTCACCCCAACTGGTGGCGCGTCGCGGTCGTCCGAGCGTGGCCATAATCTCATACGATCTTTATCGGCAGAAAATCTGCCCGGAACCGCGCAGAAACATAGCGGAGGCTTTCATGGACTGTCCTGTCGACGTCGATTTTGACGCGCTGATTCCGCCACGCGGAACCGGTTCAGGCAGGGCGCATCCAACATCGTTATTCGTTGAAGAAGCCTGACGATGGACTATCTTCTCGACACATGCGTATTGAGTGAATGCGTCAGGCGCAAACCCAGTCAACGCCTAAAGGCATGGCTGCGGAATGCGGCAAAGACAGGTGGCTTCTACGTTTCGGCCATGACGATTGGTGAAATTGCAGAAGGCATCGAGTCGCTTTCGGATGACGATCCGCGAAAATCACGTCTCGCCGAATGGTTCGGGAGTGATATTCTTGAAGCATATCGCGACCGCATACTCGACTTCGATCGTGAGGCGGCCCTTGCGTGGGGCCGAATCAAAGGCGCGACTAACGGAGGCGGGCTTGTGCAACCCGACTTGGACGCGCAAATCGCCGCCACGGCTCTCGTCCATGGTCTTGCAGTCGTCACGCGCAATGTCGATGACATGGCGCACGCAGGGGTCGAAGTCGTCAACCCTTTTGATTGAAGTCAAACTGCAATGAGCAAGAAGAAAAAGCATCCATTCATAGCGCGCGTACCCGTTCCGGTACGGGGCGGGATTCACGCACAGGCCGTCCGGCCGCAGGCCTCGCGCAAATGGTGGGCCAAGCGCTGGCTTGCCTTCATGGAGGAGCTCAAGATGGGGGCGCGGCTTGGCCGCGGCCGCAGCTACGCCCTTTCCGGACAGGTGATTTCCGTCGATGTGAGGCCGGGCGTCTGCGAGGCGCTTGTGCAGGGCGGAGGACGCGAGCCCTATCGCTGCAAGCTGACCTTCGACATCATGCCCCCGTTCGCGAAGCGCGAGATTCTCGCCAAACTTCATGCCCGACCGCTCCTCGTCGCCCAGCTCCTCGTCCGCAACCTCCCCGAGTCGGTCGACCTCCTCTTCCGCGCCGCGGGCTATCCGCTTGTGCCGACGGTTTCAAACTCCTTTGAGACATGCTGCTCCTGCCCCGACTACGCCAATCCCTGCAAGCACATTGCGGCCGTCCTTTTCCTGCTGACGGAAGCCTTTGAGCAGAATCCGATCCGTTTGCTTACGCTGCGTGGCATCACAGGCGCGGATCTCGTGGGGGGGGGCGCGCCGTCGGATGGCGTCCCGGTTCAATCCGGCGAAACTTCCCTCCACGCCGGGCCTGGCCTCCCCTTCTGGGGCGCGCCGCCGGAAATGGCGCCCGACTTCGGCCCCGCGCCAGCCGCAAGGGGGAAGTCGCCCCTTGTGCACCGTCTCGGCGCGATTCCCTTCTGGCGCGGCGAACAGCGTTTTTTCGAAGCGATGGAGCAATGCGGCGATCGTTCGGGCGCAGTCGGCTGGCGGATCTGGGCCGGCGACCCGCCGATTCGCGACACCGTCCCGCGTCCAGAAGGCGGCTGTTCTTTCCACGGCGGCCGTGTCCGCACCGCCTCTCTGGATGAAATTTGAGCGCAGCTTGCCAAAAAAGCCGATTTTTGCGATTATATTAGCGCATAATCTTACAGGAGCCTAGAACATGCCTTATGAAATGACCGGAACGGTCAAGGTCGTCATGGAGACCAAGACCTCCGCTAGCGGAACCTTCAGCTGGCGGGAATTCGTACTTACCTCCGAAGAGGACCGCTATCCCCAGGACGTGCTTTTCCGCGTCGTCAAGGATCGTTGCACGATTCTTGATTCCGTTTCCGTCGGCGAGCGACTGAAAGTCACATTCGACATCCGCGGCCGCGAATACCAGGGACGCTACTTCGTCAACCTCGAGGCATTCCGAATCGACCGTCTCGATGGCGGCGAAGCGCCACCGGAAGACATTCCTGCCAGTACGGAGGAGCCACCCCTGGACGACAGCATGCCGTTCTAGCGGATCTGCGCGGGGCTGGGGCCGCATGCCGCGCGGACCGTGTCCCCGATGAGACGATGGACTCCGGGAAGAAAGCAATTGGCGACATTCTGGACGCCGGGGCGGCGTGGCTGGAATCCCGGCGGGTCGAAGACGCGCGGCTGCAATGCGAGTGGCTTGCGGCCGCGTTTCTGTCTCTCTCCCGTTCGGAACTTGCGCTTGCGGGCAATCGGGCGGCTTCTGAATCTTTCATTGCGCAAATGCGCGCGGGCGTCCGTCGGCTCGGGCAAGGCGAGCCCGTCCAGTATGTGATTGGCGAGTGGGACTTTCGTTGCCTGACGCTGGCGACCGATGCGCGCGCCCTCATTCCGCGGCCCGAAACGGAACAGCTCGTCCAGCTCGCTCTTGACGAGCGCGAAGTCTGGAACGATCCGGAACCCCGGCTGTGCGATGTGGGTACGGGGACGGGTTGCATCGCCATCAGTTTCGCGGTGGAGCGTCCGCAGTCCCGCTGCATGGCGGTGGACGTCGACGAGAGGGCGCTTTCTCTCGCGCGTGAGAACGCGCGGCGCCACGGCGTTGCGGACCGAGTCGAATTCCGCCTCGGCCGCAACTGCGACGGCGCCTCGGAGGCCTCTCTCGACGCCGTCGTTTCAAACCCGCCCTACATCGCTTCGCGCGTGGTGGACGACCTGCCACCGCTTATTCGCGACCATGAGCCGCGCCGAGCCCTGGATGGCGGGGCGGACGGACTCGACATCGTTCGCGAGGTGGTGAACGACGCCGCCATCGTCCTGCGTCCCGGGGGCTGGTGCTTTCTTGAAATCGGCGAAGACCAGGGCGAGGCCGTTCGCGGCATTCTTGAGGACGCCGGCTTTTCCAGAATCGCCATTCTGGCCGATTTCGCCGGACTAACCCGTTTTGCAAAGGGAAGGATCGTCTAGCATGGCCCATGAATGGAACATTCGTCCGCGCAGTGGCGCCTGCGTCGTCTGCGGCAGGAAGTTTGAGGCGGGCGAGGAGTGCGTGTCGGCACTTTTCAACATTCCGGAAACGGGCTTTGAACGTCGCGACTACTGTGCTGGCTGTTGGGAGGGGCGCGTCGATGGCGGAACCCCCTTCAGCCAATGGCAGGGTGCCTCCACTCCCCCGCGCGATGAGCAGGCAGGGCGCGAGCCCATAGCCCATGAAACGGCCGAGGGTCTGCTCCGGCGCCTCATCGACATCGGCGACCCGGCCAACACGAACGTCATCTACATACTGGCCGTCATGCTCGAGCGCAAGAAGCAGCTGATTGAAAGAAGCGCCATCCCGTCCGAGGCCGGCATCGTCCGCTTCTACGAGCAAAAGGGAACAGGCGACACCTTTCAGATTCTTGATCCGCAAATCAGTCTTGACGCCATACCCGCAGTCCAGCAGCAAATCATCGGCATGCTTGGCCCGAAACCGGATGCGCAGGCAGGCGCCGTCGCCTCCGCGCCAACATCCGCCTCCACCGTCCGGGAACCCGGGGCCGGGCCGGCATCGGCTGAGACGCCGGGGCCATCCGAAGACCAATAGGCCATTGTCTTCGCATACGATGGAATTGCTTGCAGTTGGCGGCGCTTCATGCGATAATCCTTTCATGAAAATCCTCCATGTTGCATCCTTGCTTCTTGCCGTCGCAACCGTTTTCGTCTTCTGTGGCTGCATGACCCCGGTCTCCGTCCAGACAGATCCACCCGGTGCCACGATATACTGTCGCGGCTGGGGACGCCCTTCCTACAAGTGGAAGCCCCGCGGCATGACGGCCGCCGGCAAGCCCGTAACCTTCCGCGTCCCCTACAACACGATCCATACGGTGGCCGTCTGGCCGGCTTCGGATGGCAAGCCAGTCTCCCGCAGCGCCGAGGTCGAGACTCGCCTGCTCTTCCGCGACGAACCCGTCATTACCTTGACGCCGATGACGCGCTAGAACGCCGCGCAATGCATGATGCAGGATGTTGATTGCGCGCGCCAATCCCTGGATTTGCCTCGGGCTGGCCTTTTTCTGGCTCGTCCTGACGTTTTCCGCGTCCACACCTCCCGATAGCCCGCCCACGCTTCCGCAGGTTTTCTGCAATTTTTTTTTCCTGTACATCCTCCTTCTGTCCGCGACTTTCTGCACGGTCGCCACTGTAGCGCCGGAGAATCTGCCTGCGGGGGCGGGGGGCGGCTCGCGCATCTGGAAGGTCTTTCGCGCCGATGTTTTCGACCCGGCGCGCCGCACCAGCCCCGTGCGAGCCTTGTCGGCAGGCCTTGCCACGGGCATGGTTCTGGTGGCGCTATCGCTCTGCATCTCCTTTTTGGTGGGGCGTCTAACGGAAGCTGCGGGCAGAGAGGTCGAACTCCAGGCGCTTGTCGACATTTTTCTTCGCAGCCCATGGCCGGGGCGGGCCGCCCTCATCGTGTCGGCCGTTCTGTTCACGCCCGTCGTCGAGGAGCTGTTTTTCCGCTACACGCTTGAATCCGTCTTGTCCGGAGCGCTCCGAAGCCGCGCGAAGGCCCTGTTCTACGGGGCTGTGCTCTTTGCCTCCATGCATGGGAATCTCGCCGCCTTTCCGTCGCTTCTGCTTGTTTCGGCGGGTTGTTCGCTCGCCTATCGCCGAACCGGGAGCCTGCTGGCGCCGATCGGAGCGCATCTGTGCTTCAACCTGGCCAGTGTCGCACTGCTACTTGCGGGCGGGGGCGACTGAACTCTTTTCCGCGATGACTTCGAAATCGGACAAATTCACATGTGTTCCGCCCCTGGCGAATCTTCGCCGCCGAGGTGAAATGATTTCATCCCTCCGCGACTGGTTCCATCGGAATGGATTTTTTGAAGTCGAGACCCCCGTGCGAATACCGTCGCCGGCTCCGGAGCCGAACATAGACTGTCCGCCCTCGGCCGGCGCGTGGCTCCGTGCCTCCCCTGAGCTGCAAATGAAGCGCCTGCTGGCCGCAGGGGCCGACCGCATCTTCCAGATAGGCCCCTGCTTCCGCGAACGCGAGCGCGGGGCGCGCCACAACCCCGAGTTCACAATGCTCGAATGGTACCGCCGCGGCGCATCGTCCGGCGACATCCTCCTTGACGCGATGGCGCTTTTGCGGCAGGCCGTCCACGATGTCTTCGGCGGCGGCACGCTTGTCCACCGGGGCCAGTCGATCGACATCGGCGGCGACTGGATCTGGCTCACCGTCCGCGACGCCTTCCGCCGTTTCGCCGGCTGGGATCCCGCCGAGATCTGGGATCCCGACCGCTTCGACGTCGACCTCGCGACGAAGGTCGAGCCAGCGCTTCCGAAGAACCGACCCGTGGTGCTTGGCGAGTATCCGGCCCCCGCCGCTTCGCTGGCGCGCCTGAAGCCCGGCGATCCGCTCGTAGCCGAGCGCTGGGAGCTGTACATCGGCGGGATGGAGATTGCCAACGCCTACGGCGAACTCGCGGACGGCGCGGAGCAGCGCCGCCGCTTCGAGGCGGCCCGCGCCGCGCGTGCCGCACTTGGCGAAGCCGACTACGGCGGACTTGACGAGGCCTTCCTGCGCGATCTCGAATCGGGCGCCTTCCCGTTTTGCGGCGGAATCGCCGTCGGCATCGACCGCCTGGCGATGCTCTTCTGCGACGCCGCCTCGATCGACGAGGTGCGCCTCTTCTGTCCGCCGATTGGCGAATGCTGGTAGGCCATGGCAAGGCAGACGACAATCGGAAGGGACTTCACGCAGGGGCCGATCTTCGGGCCGCTCGTCTCGTTCGCCGTGCCCTTCATGCTCTCGAACGCCCTCCAGGTGCTCTACTCGACGGTCGACATGGCCATCGTCGGCCGCTACATGGGCGAGGTGGGGCTCACCGCCGTAAGCAACGCAAGCAAGCTGATCCTCTTCCTCACCGTCATCAGCGCCGGTCTGGCCACGAGCGGGCAGATCTACGTGGCGCAGCTGGTGGGGCAGGGGAGGCGCAGGGATCTCAACACGGCCATCGGCACCCTGTTCACTTTCCTGCTCCTGATTGGCACGGCCATGACGGTCGCCGGACTCCTCTTCGCGCGTCCGCTCCTCGGGTTCCTCAAAGTCCCCGAGGCGGCCTACGGCGGGGCCCTGTCGTACTTCCGCGTCTGCGCCCCCGGAATTTTCTTCGCGTACGGCTACAACATGACCTCGGCCGTCCTGCGGGGCATGGGCGACTCGAAGCGCCCCTTCCTCTTCATCGCGATCGCCTCCGTGGCGAACGTCGTGCTCGACCTGCTTTTCGTGGCCGTCTTCCGCTGGGGCGAGGCGGGCGCGGCCCTGGCGACGGCCCTGGGCCACGCCATCTCCTTCGTCTTCGCCTGGGCCTACCTCTACCGTCGGCGCGAGGACTTCGGCTTCGACTTCCGGCGCACGAGCTTCCAGGTGGACAATGCGGTGTTCCGCGCCTTTCTCCGCCTGGGCGTCCCCCTGGCCGTGCGCTTCTCCGTCGTCAACCTGACGATGATCTACGTCATCCGCTGGATCAACGTCTGGGGCCACGAAAACGGCCTTCAGAACATCGCCTCGGGGGTTTTCAACGTCGGTCTGCAGATGGACGACCTCGTCACCAAGGTCACGCTCGGCATCATGCAGGCGACGACGGGAATCGTGGGGCAGAACTACGGCGCCGGCAAGTTCGACCGCGTACGGAAGACGGTTACGAGCGCCTGGCTTTTCAGCATCGGCTTCTACGTGGTCTACACCGGCTTCCTGCTCTTCCGGACGGAGGGGATGTTCAGGCTCTTCAACGTCACGGATCCGGAGGCGCTGAAGCTTGCCCACATCTTCGCCTGGAGCATTGTGTGGCAGTTCCCGGGCCTCGCCCTCACGCGCGGCACCAACGGCTTTGTCAACGGCATCGGCAACGCCACATTCTCGCTGGTTCTCGGACTCCTCGACGGCGTCGTCCTGCGCATCGGCTTCAGCTGGCTGCTCGGCGACTATCTGGGCATGGGCTTCGGCGGCTATGTCCTGGGCTACGGCATCGCCTGCTACGGACTCTGCGTGCCCGCCATCATCTATCTCTTCTTCTTCCCCTGGGAGAGGCGCAAGACCGTTACGGCGTAGGCAGATAACAGATAACAGATAACAGATAATAGATAACAGATAGTTAATGATGAGGGGAAGGAGGCGGCTAGCGTTCCCGACGGAGCACGACGCGGTCGACGCGGGATTCGCCCCGGCCTGCGGAATGATATTCCAGGCGAAGGGGAAGGAGGCCGTCGTGGCGGAAGGTGATTGTTGCAGTTGACGGGCCATTCCCGTCATCTGCCGGAAGCTTGGCGATGGCAAGCCTTTTGCCTCCGTCGCCAATCGTGCTGGCGACGAAGGCGTCTCCAGCCGCAAAGTTTCCGACAAGGGTCGCCTTGTATTGGTCGGCGGGGAAGGGGAGATCGGGGCCGTAGAGGACGATGCCCGTCGCGTTGCGCTTGGCGGAGAAGGCAACGGAGCCATCCGTGGGGGAATGGGCATTGGTAGAGGAGTAGCCGAAATGGAAGAGATCCGCCGCCCGCCATGAGAAAAGCCGATTTGTGGAAATGTCGTCGATGCCGGCCGTGATGAGCGCATGGTGTGCCACGGGATTTCCGGAGACGACCGTGAAGGCCTCGCCCAGTAAATTCGTGAAGGGGACGGAAACCCATGTCGGTTCCCGAGGAACCATGACTTCATGTCCGCCGTCGCCCAGGAGTTTCCCACCGCCGGAGAGGAGGAGACGGTAGCGCATTTCCGGGGCGAGTGGAACGGGAGCGCGCACGTGGGTGTGGAGGATGCGGGGATGATCCGGCTTGTCGGCGTGGCCGGAAAGCTGCGAAGCGGACCATTGGAATGCGGCGGGGAAGGAAGTCTCCGGACAGGCCTCGCCGTAGCCGTTGCGGGGCGCCGCTCCATCGCCGGTCAGGGCGAAGACGAAGACGCCGTCTCGCGCCGCAATTTGCGTGAGTGCGGGATTGTTCCGCAAGAGGCGCAAGGCGACTGCGGAGGGGAAGGGGCTTACCTTGGAGGGGTAGGGCTGTTCGTGGAAGACGAGAAGGTTTACGCCGATGGAAAGGAGAAGTTGCCTCTGGTATTCGTCGAGGACGCCCTGGTTGAGGGAGCTGAGTTGGGAAAAGACCTTTTCGCAGTAGTTCTCCGGTACGGCGGGGGCATAGCCGTTTACGAGGCGGATGCGGCTGCTGAGGGCCCCGTATTCGTAGATGGACGAGTAGTGCGAGTCGCCAGGCCAGAGCGGAAGGCAGACGGCGTGGGGATTGGCGATGCCGTTTTCGCGGGCGTAGTCCGCCGCCTGTGCGTAGGCGGGGAGGCTGGGAGGCAGTTCGCAGAGTGCCGGGCGCAGCCAGAGGCTTTGTTCGCCGACCGCGGCGATGGCGAGAATGAATGCGGCCCCCTTCAGATGTGGACGGGCCTTCGCGATTCGACGATAGAGGAGCGCAAGAAGTACGCAGAGGACGGGGGGGAGGATGCAGAAGATCTTGATCGGCTGGCGAATCATCGTGTACTTGGGAATGAGTTTGCGTGCGGCGCGAATGGGCAGCGCGTTGCAGGGGCCGTAGGTGCCGAGGGCGAGCAGGACGATGGCGGCGATGGCCAGGGAAAGGAAGGCCGTCAGCACGCAAAGGCGGGTCTTGCGTGTCGACGGATCCTTTCGAAGGTCGATGCCGAAGATGAAATAGCCAAAGACGAGCAGGAGGGAAAGGCCTGTGCCTGCAAAGAGGTGGTTGGAGGGGCCGAGGTGCTGCCATCGGAAAAGAGCGCTTTTGATAGGGGAAAAGAGTTTGACTTCCTTAAGCGTGCGTCCACCCGCCATCGTCGACCTGGCCAGGGCGTCTTTGTCGGACATGGAGAGGATGACGGCGAAGCCGGCCAGGAGGATCGTCGGCAGAAGCGCGCGGAAAACCTTGCGGACGCGCGAGGCGTCGGGGCGCAGGGGAAGATCGTCGGCAAGCCAGGAGAAGAGACACCAGACAGGCGTCAGAAGTGCCGAGAAATAGAAGACGTGAAGGTCGGAGCAATAGGAGAAAAAGAGGGAGAGGCCGGCGACGAGGCCGCCGCTCGGTCGCTTGCCGCGGATGGCTTTGTCGAGTCCGAAAAGGAGCCAGGGCACGAGGCAGGAGGCGTATCCGGTGGGGCTGCCGCACAGGAGCGTGATCCAGCGATACGGGAAGGCGGAGGCGACAATGGCGACAACGCCGGCGACGGAATCGGAGTCGAGAAAGCGCCGGGCAAGGGCGAAGAAGCCAAAGAGGCCGAGGAGGACGGAGAAAAGACCCGCGGCGTTCCAGCCGGCGGCATGGCCGAAAAGGGCGGATGCAAGGGCGTAGACGAGCGAGAAGGGAATGTAGTAGGGATTGAATTGCCGACGGGCGGCATCGTCTCCCGTGTTGAACTCGTAGACGTTGGCGAAGGCGGGCGTTCGGCCCGCCAGCATGTCGCGGCAGAGCCAGAAGTGATAGAGGAGCTGGATGTGGTCGCCCGGGACGATTGCGCTGAGGGCGGGCGTGGTCGGGGATCGACGCTCGTTATAGGGAATGGCGCGGCCAAACTGGCACACCAGCGGACGCGTCATGCCAGCCCAGAGGAGCAGGCCCGCCACAAGCAGGAGGATGTATGGCCGGAGTTTCACAATCATGCCTTTATAATACGGGAATTTTACGGGAAAGACAAGCGGACGTCAGCAGAGACTGAGCGCGTCGACGTCGACGGCGAGGCGCATGGCGTCGGGCACGCGGTTTGCGGCAAGGGCCGCGGAAAGGGGCGGGAGAATGCGGGAGGTCGTTGGTGCACGGATGAGGAGCTGGTAGCGGAACTGGTTGTTCGCCTTGGGAAGCGAGGCGGGGACGACTTCGGAGACGGTTGCGCCGTCCGCACCCCGGATGGATTCCGCAATGCGGCCCAGCAGTGTGGCGACGGCCGTTTCATCGGGGCCGCCAAGCGTCAGGCACGCAAGGTGGCAGTAGGGCGGGTAATTGAGTTCGCGGCGGACTTTGAGCTCGCCCGTCGCGAAGCCTTCGAAGTTCTCCGTCCGCGCCATCTGCACGGCGGGATGGTCGGGCGTGTAGGTCTGTACGTAGACCTCGCCGGCGATGGCGCCGCGGCCTGTGCGCCCCGAGACTTGCGCGAGGAGCTGGAAGGTCCGTTCCCCGGCGCGGAAGTCCGGGATGTGAAGGCTCGAATCGGCCATGACGATGCCGACAAGCGTGACGTTGGGGAAGTGAAGGCCCTTGGCGATCATCTGCGTGCCGATGAGGATGTCGGTCTTGCCGGACTTGAAGGCGCCGAGGATGTCGTCGTGGCTCATCTTTCGGGAGGTCGAGTCGGCGTCCATGCGCGCGATGCGCGCATGGGGGAAGCAGGTCGAGATGATCTGCTCGATGCGTTGCGTGCCCGTTCCAAGGCACTTGTAGTGCGGGGCGCCGCAGACGGGGCAGTGGTCGGAGATGCGGCGCCAATCGCCGCAGATGTGGCAGCGGAGGCAGTCG
>JAEEGL013970885.1_pt1 | contig 17303 bp, 14 predicted proteins | sample 9134231 | NCBI WGS metagenome assembly JAEEGL01 (sample SAMN16246548, study PRJNA631951) | gut metagenome | biome: gut microbiome; feature: rumen; material: fiber-attached | host: Bos | place: Iran: Karaj | collected 2018-10
CATCATATTGCCCTTTTCGATCAAACACGTATTTTACGGAGACAGGGGAAGGGAATCGCTCTCTTCACTTTCGGGGAAAGGATATGACTGGGGCAAAACGGGGGTGATGCTCAAATACCTGACCCGGGATACGATAGGGTTGGGAACATGGGCACTCATAGTCCTTTTTGTGATCATTATTGCCACGATAGTGCTTAAGATCGTCAAAGATAAAAAGGTGTCGCCCGAAACCGGCGAGTATATACGTAAGAACCTTGTCATCGCTGTCCCCTGCACGGTGTATGTGCTGGCGGTACCGCAGATGGTACCTTTTCTGACAGACAGATATGTGATGTGTATTTACCCTTTTGTCATTCTGCTTATGATATCGGCGCTTAGATCGCTGGCTGACACCATAGGTAAAGAGACAAAAGCGGGGATCATTACAGCCGGAGTGTTTGCGGCCTGCTTTATGATCGTCGGACATATCGGAAGAACGCCTTGGTATCTTTACCGTGGCGGTCAGGAGACAGAGAGCGTTCCGGAAAGCACCGACTGCGTATATATCATACCTGACGGAACATGGAATTCCAGCCCGGAGGATACTTTGCTCCTTTCAAAATGCAGCCGCGTGGCAGTGGTATTTGACAGTAATCTCGGAACACTGGCTGAGGGGTATTCTGACGGGAAGGCCGATAATCTGATGGTGATAACGCGCGGAGGGCTCGATGCCGACGAAAAGGCTGCGGAGCTTTCACACATAATCGGCGGGGAGAGCGCGGCGGAACTGATCGAAGTATCGAGGGAAGAATCCGCGGACCGCACCAAAATAATATATAAAACATCCGATCCGATCCATTAGGATGGTATATGTACGGGAAAGGTGATAATGAAGACACAATTTGAGAGATTCGACATGAAAAAACCGCCGACGCGTACCAGATGGTACCTGCGTCCGCTAACGTATATACTGAGCATGCCGGATGTGATCCTGCACAGGAACATTCTGCACAAAGAGGGCACAGAAGGGCTTAAGGCGCCTTTTGTGCTTTTGTGTAATCACAATGCATTTATGGATTTTAAAGTGGCCACAAAGGCTATATTTCCCATGCGCGCCAATTATGTGGTGGCGATCGACGGATTCATCGGAAGGGAAAAGCTGCTCCGCGATGTCGGATGTATCTGCAAGCGCAAATTTACGAACGATCCGCAGCTGGTAAGGCAGCTTGTCAGAACGATCAAAAACGGCGATGTGGCCGTGATCTACCCGGAAGCCAGGTATTCCCTGTGCGGAACCACTGCGGTGCTGCCGGAGTCTCTCGGAAAGCTGTGCAGGCTTTTAAAGGCTCCTGTGGCAGTGCTTATCTGTCACGGGCATCATATCAATTCACCTTTCTGGAATCTTCACGACAGAGGGGTAAAGCCGACGGAAGCAGAGTATAAGCTCCTTTTTACAAAAGAGGAGCTGGAAAAGCTGCCTCTTGATGAGATAAACAGGCGTATAGAGGAGGCTTTTCAATATGATGAATACGCATGGCAGAAGGAGAAGGGCATAAAGGTTAAATATAAGGGCAGGGCAGAAGGCCTTCATAAGGTCCTTTATCAGTGTGCATCCTGTAGAAAAGAGTTCAAAATGTCATCATCAGGGACGATCCTTTCCTGCGAGGCATGCGGAAAGAAATGGGAGATGACGGAGTTCGGAGAGCTGAGGGCGCTTGAGGGGGAAACAGAGTTTTCGCATATTCCGGACTGGTATGAGTGGGAAAGAGAGAATGTGAGAAAGGAAATTCAAAACGGGACATATTCATCGGGAGAGCTTCCGGTGCATGTGGATACCCTTCCAAATGCAAAGAGATTTATCAGGTTGGGGAACGGTACCCTGGTGCATGACATGAACGGATTTACAGTAAGGGGAACCGACAGAGACGGGGATCCCTTTGAGATGATAAAGACCGTGCCCTCACTCTATTCCTGCCATATCGAGTACGAATATCTGGGGAAATACGGGGACTGCGTGGATCTTAACACCCTCGAGGACACCTGGTATATCTATCCGGAACCGGATAAATGCGAGTTTTCGGTGACTAAAATGGCGCTGGCTACGGAGGAATTGTATAATAACTGCCGCTGATAAAAACCACTTTGCAATGTAAAAAGTATAACGCGGGATAGCTTTGCCCGACATGAATATGCTATAATATAAGCACTTCCAATCGGAAGATAGATCGTATTCTTTACCGCTCTTATACTGACACTGTTAACTTAATATTGTAGTCTGCGGATTCCGGCAAGATAAAAGATGGTACGGATGTGCTCCAGAATATGGTAAGTAAATATAGACTGTAATATCTGGCTTTTGGGAGCCTGCTTTGCCCGCGCAAAGCAGGCTCTTTTATAAATATTTAATAAAAGGCCGTCTTGACAAAAATAGCTTTTACGCAATATAATTTGACAAAAGAAAATAACTGCGAGGTGCTTACTATGTCGAGAATACTTAACCTTATCGTAGTGATACTTGAAATTGTCGCTTTTATTAAGCTGCACAGGTCAAAAAGCATAAAAAAGAGCTTTGTTTACTATACGTGGATCTCCAATGCACTGACACTGTGTTCCTCTTTGCTGTTTGTGATCCTGGGAAAGAGGACGTTTATTGAGGTACTGAGGCTGACTTCGGCTTCAATGCTGGCGCTTACACTTTTTGCCTCCGTGTGCATACTTGTCCCGCTCACGCGAAATGTAAAGGAAACCCTCTTTTCGGGCAGCGGGCTTTTTCATCATCTGATCATACCGGTGTTATCCGTGGTGTCATACATTTTCACCGAGGATAAGGTTCCTACCCTTTGGGTGATCCTTCCTGTTTCGCTGACACTTATTTACGGGATCATTATTCTGTGTCTTAACCTGCGTGGGAAGCTTGACGGAACTTATCCCTTCTTCAGGGTGAAAAAGATCGGGACAAGGATGACTGCTTTATGGATGGGAGTGCTGATCGTAGCTATGAGCGTATTATCAACGGGAATAGGATATAAAAAGCCTGCCAAAACTGATGTGAAGTACGTGTTCGTACACGGACTTGCGGGATGGGGAAGCTATGACCTTATAAATGATATTTTCCCGTACTGGGGACTGTCAGGCGGCAGCATCATAAGATATCTTAACAACCTGGGATATGAAAGCTATGCCGCATCCGTTGATCCCACGGGAAGTGCATGGGACAGAGCCTGTGAGCTCTATGCCCAGCTTACCGGGACGAGAGTGGATTACGGAAAGGCTCACAGCGAGGCAGCAGGCCATGAAAGATACGGCAGGGACTTTACGGGAAGAGCGCTCATGAAAGATTTTGATTCTTCTAAGGTGGCACTTATCGGGCATTCCTTCGGGGGCGCGACTGTCAGGCTTTTCTCGGAGATACTGCGAAACGGCAGTGAAGAGGAGAGAGCAGTTACCGACGAGAGCGATCTTTCGCCGTTTTTCAAAGGCGGAAACGGAGATAACCTTTTTGCTCTCGTAACTCTTACCGCTCCGACCAACGGCACTACCGCATATGATCTGTACGAGGATGAAAGCTTTGATCTTGATTCGATAAGCATTCCGGAGGAGTATGAAAGGTACAGCGATACCGTATCTAAGGGAACCAAGCCCGATTACGACGGAAGAGAGGATTGGGATTATGCATCCTTTGACATGCATATAGATAATGCCTTTGAACTTAACAAAAGAATAACCACCTTTGACGATGTTTACTACTTCGCATATCCATGCTCGACTTCGGTGGTAAACGCAGACGGAAGCCTGGACCCCGACCCTTCGATCACCGAGGATATCTTTATGAAGGGTGCCATCTATATGAGCAAATATACAGGTTATACAAAGGGCGGTATCGAGTTGGACGAATCGTGGAGATCGAATGACGGACTGGTAAACGAGATATCCGCGGGAGCACCTTTCGGAGCACCGCAGGAATCTTACAGTGAAGGTTCAGTGATAGAGCCCGGCCGCTGGTATGTAATGCCCACTTTTACGGGAGACCATATGTCGTTTCAGGGGGGACTTACAAAAAAGACAGAGATCAAGCCGTTTTACCTTGAGCTTGTTAATCTGCTCGCAGGGCTGAATAAAGCCGGCTGAAAATGAACGCGGACATGCCACTTAAGCACAGCCGCGAGAAAGATCAGGTGTGGGAAACATAGAAATCGGCTATCACCTGCATGCAGTAGTCGATATCCTTAAGGTCGGAGAACGAAAGGCCGAATATGGCAAGCAGAAGCCTGACAAGCACAAACACAACAATAACAAGCACGATGGATATGGCACTTGTGACGATACCCGGTATGTAAAATCTGCGCGCCGCCTTTTCCCTGACCGATGCCATAAGACCTATGATAAGTCCCGGAACAGCGAAGACGGGGAGAAGCAGAAGAGACATTATCCCGAATGTAAGGGAAAGCCTGCTCAGCTTAAAATGACTCGGAACCTCGGATGGCGATACACCGCCTATTTTCGTATCGTTAACTGCCATGATCAATACCTCGCATTATGGTGACCGCGCCTTATGAGCGAAATGTGAAATAAAGGATATATAAATCATATCACAATCTTTACGGAACTTCAAAATTCCTTGCGTGAAAGCCCTTTTTATGCTACAATCATTAGGATTGTGGCTTTATGGAAATACATTTCATAATACTTAAAAGCCGGACTTAAGGAGGATGAACGCAAAATGAGCGTACAGTTAGAAAAATTAGAAGGAAGCATGGCAAAACTTACAATTACCGTGGAGGCCGACGTATTTGAGAAGGCTATGAACGGAGCATATCAGAAGAACAAGGGCAGGATAAATGTTCAGGGATTCCGTAAGGGAAAGGCTCCCCGCGCAGTAATCGAGAAGATGTACGGCCCCGAGATCTTTTATGATGATGCTGCAAATATCTGCATTCCCGAAGCTTATGAGAAGGCATACGACGAGTGCGAGGAGGAGATAGTATCACAGCCCGATATCGAAGTTGTTTCCATGGGCAAGGGTGAGCCTCTTGTATTTACCGCAACCGTAGCTTTAAGACCTCCCGTAACTCTTGGAAAATACAAGGGAGTAGAGGTTGAAACAGCCGATGTCACTGTAAGTGATGAGGAAGTTGACGCTGCTATCGTAAGAGAGCAGGAAAAGAATGCCCGCACCATCGAGGTGACCGACCGCCCCGTTAAATCAGGCGATCAGACAGTTATCGATTTTGAAGGATTTGTTGACGGCGTTGCGTTTGACGGCGGAAAGGGAACAGATTATCCCCTCACCATCGGCTCAGGTGCGTTTATCCCCGGATTCGAGGATGCTCTTATCGGCGCAGAGATCGGAAAAGAGACAGACGTTAATGTTACTTTCCCCGAGGAGTATCAGGAAAAGAGCCTTGCAGGAAAGCCTGCAGTGTTCAAGTGCACTGTTAAATCTATCAAGGAAAAGGAACTTCCCGAGCTTAATGATGAGTTCGCTTCCGAGGTATCGGAGTTTGATACTCTTGCAGAGTACAAGGAGAGCGTAAAGGCCGATCTTGAAGTCAAGAAGCTTTCCGATGCAAAGGCTGCAAAGCAGGATGCGGTTATTGACAAGATCATCGAGGATTCCAAGATGGATATTCCCGATGCAATGCTTCAGACAGAGCAGAAGAACATGATCAACGAGTTCGCTCAGAGAATGCAGGCTCAGGGACTTACTCTTCAGCAGTATATGCAGTTCTCCGGAATGGACAACGAGAAGTTTATGGAGCAGGTTAAGCCTCAGGCGCTTTCAAGGATCCAGTCCAGACTTGTTCTCGAGGAGATCGCAAAGGCAGAGAACATTACCGTAACAGAGGAAGACTACGAGGCAGAGCTTAAGACTATGGCAGAGGCTTATGCACTTGAGCTTGATAAAGTAAAAGATATGGTCGGCGATGAAGGAAGAAAGCAGATCGAGAAGGATATTCTCGTGAAGAAAGCTCTCGAGTTCGCAGCTGACAACGCAAAAGAGATCAAGAAGTAATTAACGGGAGGATAAAAAATGAGTTTAATTCCTTATGTCATTGAACAGACAAGTAAGGGCGAGCGCTCATATGATATTTATTCGAGACTGTTAAAGGACAGGATCATCTTCCTGGGAGAAGAGGTTAACGACACATCGGCAAGCATCGTTGTGGCGCAGCTCCTTTTCCTTGAGGCAGAGGATCCAGAGAAGGATATCCACCTTTACATCAACAGCCCCGGAGGAAGCGTTACCGCCGGAATGGCAATATACGACACCATGCAGTACATCAAATGCGACGTATCCACTGTATGCATCGGAATGGCTGCAAGCATGGGAGCATTTCTCCTTTCGGGTGGTGCAAAGGGCAAGAGATACGCTCTTCCCAATGCAGAGATCATGATCCATCAGCCCCTCGGCGGAGCTCAGGGACAGGCAACAGAGATCGAGATCGCCGCAAAGCACATACTCCGTACAAAGGAAAAGCTTAACAGGATTCTTGCAGAGAATACCGGAAAGCCTTACGAGCAGGTATGCGAGGATACCGACCGTGACAACTGGCTCAGCGCTGATGAAGCATGTGAGTACGGCCTTGTTGACAAGGTCATCGCTCTTCACGACGCAGGCGAAGAGAAGAAGTGATCAGAGGATAAAAAATGGCTGGAAGAAAGATGGGTCCCGGCTCGGACGGAGTGAGATGCTCCTTCTGCGGGAAGACCCAAAGACAAGCTAGAAAACTTATATCCGGACCTGCCGGAATATACATCTGCGACGAGTGTGTGGACATATGCAGGGATATTATCGAAGACGAACTCGAAGATGAGGGAATTCCCAAACAGGAATACAAGGGCGATATCAAGCTCCTTAAACCCAAGCAGATAAGAGAATTTCTCGATGAGTATGTTATCGGCCAGGATGAAGCTAAAAAGGTGCTTTCGGTAGCGGTTTACAATCACTACAAGCGCGTAAAGTACAAGAAGAACATCGATGATGTGGAGCTTCAGAAGAGCAACATCCTGATGATCGGTCCCACCGGATCGGGAAAGACATATCTTGCCCAGACTCTGGCAAAGATCATCAATGTGCCCTTTGCCATCGCGGATGCGACTACACTTACCGAAGCAGGTTATGTCGGAGAGGATGTTGAGAACATTCTGCTCAAGCTGATCCAGGCTGCGGACTATGATGTGGAGCGTGCGCAGTACGGTATCATTTATATCGATGAAGTCGACAAGATCACCAAAAAGAGCGAGAATGTATCGATCACCAGGGATGTATCGGGAGAAGGCGTTCAGCAGGCACTCCTCAAGATAATCGAGGGAACCGTAGCCAGCGTTCCTCCTCAGGGAGGCCGTAAGCATCCTCATCAGGAGCTTATCCAGATCGATACCACAAATATCCTCTTTATCTGCGGAGGTGCCTTTGACGGCCTTGAAAAGATAATTGAGGCACGTCTTGACAGAAAGGCCATCGGTTTCAACACCGAGATAACCAAAAAGAACACCAAGGAATTTGACGAGATCCTCAAGGAAGTGACTACTCAGGATCTTATCAAGTTCGGACTTATACCCGAGTTTATCGGCCGTGTGCCTATCAATGTATCCCTGCAGGGACTTGACAAGGAAGCGCTTGTGCGTATCCTGTGCGAGCCCAAGAATGCTCTTGTAAAGCAGTACAAGAAGCTCTTTGAGATGGACGGAGTCGATCTTTCGTTTGATGATGATGCCATCGAGCTTATCGCCGAAAAAGCATTCGAGAAGAAGACCGGAGCCAGAGGCCTTCGCACCATTATGGAAAAATCCATGATGAACGTGATGTACGAGATCCCTTCAAACGACAACATAAAGAGTTGCCGCGTCACCAGGGAAGCGATAGAAGATGGCAAGGATCCCGAGGTATTCCTTATCGAGGATTTTGAGAACAAGAAATCGAGCTAGAGATAAAGCAGGATCGGTATGGTAATCAGATCAGTTGAATTGGAAACCGTATGTGGTGTTAAGAGTAAGCTTCCGGAAAATCTTTTTCCGGAAGTTGCTTTTGCGGGAAAAAGTAATGTCGGAAAATCCTCTCTTCTGAATGCTCTTGTGCAGAGGAAGGCCTTGGCCCGCACCAGCTCGCAGCCCGGTAAAACTCAGACGATCAATTTCTATAACGTGAATAAGAATCTGTATCTGGTGGATCTGCCGGGGTACGGATATGCCAGTGCTTCAAAGGAGATACGTGAGTCCTGGGGAAAGATGATCGAAAGATATCTCCACACCTCAGAGATGTTAAAGCAGGTGTTTCTCCTTATCGATATAAGGCATGAGCCGTCGGCTAACGATAAGCTGATGTATGAGTGGATCGGATCCCAGGGCTTTGATCCCGTGATCATAGCGACCAAACTGGATAAGATAAAAAGAAGTCAGATCGACAAACAGCTTAAACTCATAAGGACTACGCTGGAATGCGGAAAGGAAACAAGGATCATACCTTTTTCCGCCGAGACCAAGCAGGGAAGAGATGAAATCTGGCTTGAGATAGAAAAAATCATTCAGGAGTAAACCGACATAAAACAAGCAAAAGCATATATAAACAGACATAAATACCGGTAAACAAAAAAACGGAGCAGATGATCTGCTCCGTTTTTAGGATTGCTGATAAATTGTTTATTTAACAACGGTAACGTTCACAGCGCGCTCCTTGCCCTTTGCATCGTCAACTTCGATGTCAAAAGTAACATTTGCGCCTTCGTCAAGAGTCTTGTATCCATCGGAATTGATGCCGGAGAAGTGTACGAATACATCCTTTCCGTCAGCTTCATTAGTGATGAAACCATAACCCTTCTGAGCGTTAAACCATTTAACAGTTCCCTTGTTCATGTCCTTGGTGCCTCCTTGGTGGTCTGCGGGCATATGCCCAATTTGCGTTATCATAATCCGAACAGATACAAAAAATTCACATATTTTTGTAAATCATCAGGAAGGGCTAAAGACTTACAAAAATATGTGAATCAATGCGTCCACTTCGAATTACAAGCGTAGTATAACATTACAAAACAAGAGGTGTCAATATATGTAGATAATTTTTGTCAGAATATTTTGACATCGGAGATAGGATCTACTAATATCTAGTATAATTCGCATTTTTGACTTTGGGACTCTGGTATCATTTTTTTATAATTTTTTAATGATTGAGGGATTGATATTTTGAATATCGGTGTTATAGTTGTAGTAGAACAGAAATGAGAGGAAGATCATAGAATCAAGGGAGGAAAACATTATGAACATCAACAAATTTACACAGAAATCCGTTGAAGCGGTCAACAATCTTGAGAAGATCGCATACGAATACGGAAATCAGGAAATAGAACAGGAACACCTTTTGCTGTCGCTTCTTACGATAGATGACAGTCTTATCCGAAAGCTCATCGAAAAGATGGAGATCGATGCGCAGCATTTTACAGACCGTGTTATAAGCGGGATCGAAAAGAGGGTAAAGGTGAGAGGCGGCGACCTGAGGATCGGCCAGGCGCTCAATAAGGTGCTGGTAAGTGCCGAGGATGAAGCTCACGCTATGGGTGACGAGTATGTGTCGGTGGAGCATCTCTTCCTTTCCATGCTGAGGAATCCCAACCCTGAGATAAAGGCCATATTTAAGGAATACGGGATCACAGTAGAGCGATTCCTGCAGACACTTTCAACAGTACGCGGAAATCAGAAAGTGGTGAGCGATAATCCGGAATCTACCTACGACACACTTGAAAAATACGGTCAGGATCTGGTGGAAAAAGCCCGCATGCAGAAGCTCGATCCGGTCATCGGACGTGACAGCGAGATACGAAACGTGGTAAGGATCCTTTCCAGAAAGACCAAGAACAACCCCGTGCTCATCGGTGAGCCCGGAGTCGGTAAAACGGCGGTGGTAGAGGGTCTTGCCCAGAGGATCGTAAGGGGAGATGTTCCGAATAATCTTAAAGAGAAAAAGATATTTGCCCTGGACATGGGAGCGCTTGTGGCCGGTGCAAAGTACCGCGGAGAATTTGAGGAAAGACTGAAAGCAGTTCTCGAAGAGGTGAGAAAGAGTAATGGACAGATCATTCTGTTCATAGATGAGCTGCATACCATAGTGGGTGCGGGAAAGACTGATGGCGCACTGGATGCCGGAAATATGTTAAAACCCATGCTTGCCAGAGGCGAGCTGCACTGCATCGGTGCCACCACCCTCGATGAGTACAGGATGTATATCGAAAAAGACGCCGCACTTGAAAGACGTTTCCAGCCTGTAATGGTGGATGAGCCCACCGTGGAGGATACGATATCGATCCTGCGCGGACTGAAGGAAAGATATGAAACCTACCACGGCGTAAAAATAGTGGACAGCGCACTCGTATCGGCAGCAGTTCTGTCGAACAGATATATCTCCGACAGGTTCCTCCCCGACAAGGCGATCGACCTTGTGGATGAGGCCTGTGCGCTTATAAAGACCGAGATGGATTCCATGCCGGCCGAGCTTGATGAGATGAATCGTCACATCATGCAGCTTGAGATAGAGGAAACTGCCCTCAAAAAGGAGGACGATCAGTTAAGCCGCGACAGACTCGCAGCCCTTCAGAAGGAACTCTCCGAGCTCAAGGAAACCTTTGCGGGACAGAAAGCCCAGTGGGATAACGAAAAGGGTGCAGCCAAGAAGCTGTCCGATATCAGAAAGGAAATAGAGGAAGTAAAGGACAGCATTGCCATAGCACAGAGGGACGGTGATTATGAGAAGGCATCCGAACTCCAGTATTCAAAGCTTCCATCCCTTCAGAAGGAACTCGAGGCAGAAGAGGAACGTCAGGAGAAGGCCGGCGGAGAAAAGCTCGTGCACGAGCGTGTTGAGGAAGATGAGATCGCAAGGATCATATCACGCTGGACGGGCATTCCGGTTACCAAACTTACGGAGAGTGAAAGAAGCAAGACACTTCATCTGGATGATGAGCTTCATAAACGCGTCATGGGACAGGATGAGGCCGTTACCAGAGTGAGCGAGGCCATCCTGCGCTCCAAGGCGGGCATAAAGGATCCCAGAAAACCCATTGGATCGTTCCTGTTCCTGGGCCCTACCGGTGTGGGCAAGACAGAGCTCGCCCAATCCCTTGCGGCATCACTCTTTGATGATGAGAATAATATCGTAAGGATCGACATGTCGGAGTATATGGAGAAGTTCTCGGTATCGAGACTTAGCGGAGCGCCTCCGGGATATGTGGGCTATGAAGAGGGCGGACAGCTCACCGAGGCAGTGCGCAGAAAGCCTTACAGCGTAGTGCTTTTTGATGAGATAGAAAAAGCTCATCCCGATGTTTTCAACGTGCTTTTGCAGGTGATGGATGACGGAAGGATCACAGATTCCCAGGGAAGGACAGTCGACTTTAAGAACACGATCCTTATCATGACATCCAATATAGGAGCGCAGTATCTGCTTGAAGGCATCGATGAAAATGGCGAGATAAAGCCTGATGCCGAAAGCATGGTAATGGAGGATCTGAGAGCACATTTCAGACCGGAATTTCTTAACCGTCTTGATGAGACCATAATGTTCAAGCCGCTCACCAGAGAAAACCTTTCCGGCATCATCGAGCTGATCGTTAAGGATATCAACAAGAGGCTTGAGGAAAAGTATATCAGGATCGAGCTGACAGATGCAGCCAAATCCTTTATAGCGGATGAAGCTTACGATCCCGTCTACGGAGCAAGACCTCTTAAGAGATATGTTCAGAAAAATGTTGAGACCATGGCCGCAAAGCTTATCCTTTCCGACGAAGCGGGAGAAGGTGATACCATAAGGATAGATGAAAAGAACGGATCCCTTGTGGGAGAGACGGTTAAAAACATTGCCCGGAATGATTAAAGACATTGCTGATCCGCGGAACTAAAAGAAAGAACATGCTAAAGATATACCCCGTCATTTGCCGACGGGGTATATTTGTGTTATATTTGTAATGGTGGCGTGAAGCCAAAAAGAGGTCACATCATGAATGTAAACGATATAGCGTATATGTACAATTCCGCAATGACCGATTCTTCGGTCGGAGCGGTTTTATCATCAACTAAAACAGGCAGGATCACCGAGGAACTCCGGGCTCTGAAAACAGAGATGGAGAAAAAGGGAGTAGATAAGGATTCCAGATTTTCCGATGCGCTGGGCGAGGAGATATCCAAGATCACCGAAAGCGGAAAGACATCGGAGCTCAGCTCGCAGGAGCTGGCAAAGGTTTCGGAATTCAGGGCGCTTGCAGGCGCACTTGATCACTCCGTGCTCGGAAACATGGTGGAGGGAGCAAGCGATAAAGAACTTGCGCAGCTTTCCGAGGAACTGCTCGGAAGCTCCAAAGGAAGGGATACTCTGTCCAAGCTTGTAGAAGGCCATTTTACAAATATGGTGCTGGATACTTCGGATGATGATAACGATCACGGGTTCTCCGATGCGGCCGAATCGCTTAATGATACGGTAAACAGATCTCAGGAATTGATCGACAGGCTTGATGCCGTGGCCGATACTTTAAAAACCGCGGAAGGTGACGAAGAAGACGCTTGATATTATGAGCTTTTTTAAGAGTATTGCAAGTCATATACACAGATGCAGGGCTTATGTTTTTATCTCTTTGGCGGCGGTGATCTGCTGCTTTCTGTTATCCGGCTGCGGAACAAAAGTTATTCTCACGACAGGATTTGCCAAGGATGAGGTGTTTCATATAGCCGATCAGAGCTGCACACTGTCCGAGATAATGGTGTATCTTACGGATATCCAGAATCAGTACGAGACGGTGTACGGAAGCGGAATATGGGATGCGAGCCTTGACGGAGTCTCCCTTGAGGATAATGTAAAGGACACCGTTCTGGCCAGGATCGCGCAGGTTAAGACCATGTACCTGATGGCTCAGAGCAAAGGTGTGGAGCTTACGGAAGAGCAGTCTGAAATGGTCAGGCAGTGCGCGGAGGATTACTATAACAGCCTTTCCGAAGGCCAGATAGAATTCCTCGGAACCGACATCGAAAAGCTGACCGGGATGTACAGGGAGTACGCACTGTCAGAGCTTGTCATCGACAAGATGATAGACGAAGCCAACCCCGAGATAAGCGATGATGAGGCAAGAACGGTCACCCTTTTGCATATATATATTTCTACCGGAGTGACTGACGGCAGCGGAAACTTTGTCAGCTATGATACCGAAGAAAAAAAGCGCCGTTACGATATCGCCTGTCTGGTGCGCGACAGGGCCCGGAGCGGGGAGGACTTCGAGACCCTTGCCGCGGAATACAGCGAGGAAGAGAATATCAATCTGTCCGTGAGGAGAAATACCATGGACGCGGCCACAGAAAATGCGGCATTTGAGCTTGAGACCGGCGAGATAAGCGACGTTGTCACCAATGAGTCGGGATATCATATTTTTAAGTGCGTGAGCCCTCTCGACAGAGAGCAGACCGAGCTGAACAAGATAGCTATCGTCGAGGAGCGAAGGCAGAAGGCTTTTGAAGAGGAATATAACGCGTTTGTATCAGGACTTATCAAAAACCTGAATGAAGAGTTGTGGGAAACAGTGACTCTGCCGCGGGATCAGCGGATAGAAGCAGGTTTTTTCAGAATATATGACGAGAAGTTTTCTCAGCAGGGCGGTACGACTGACGACGAGAGATTAGTTATGGAAGAGAACAGCGGGGAATAAGAAGGATGGAAAAGGAAACACTTATACTTGTTGTGGATGATGCCGAGATCAACTTAAAGATCGCGGAGAAAATAATAACACGGGAATATTCCGTCAAATGCGTTCTGAGCGGAGAGGAGTGTCTTGCCTATCTGGTAGACCATACTCCCGATCTGATCCTGCTTGACCTTCACATGCCCGATATGGATGGGTTTGAAGTGATGGAGAAGCTGAACGCATCAAATAACTGGAAGGATATTCCCGTGATACTTTTAACCGCAGACAACGATCCCGATTACGAAGTCAAAGGGTTTTCGCTGGGAGCGATTGATTTTATCACCAAGCCCTTTGTCGCTGAGGTTATGCTCCACCGTGTGGCAAAAGCACTGGAGCTCAGCAGACTGAGGAAGCTTGTATCGTCTTAGATTTATTTCTTTTTGGGATCTGCAGGGATACGCCCGTATATCTTTGCAAATCTCTTTATGTATTTAGCAAGGTCTTTTGTAAAGTCTTTTTCACTCATGCGCCAGCGCCAGTTGATACCAAGGGTCGAGGGCGCATTTATTCTTGCCTCGTTTCCGAGGAACATATAATCCTGTATCGGAATGACACAGCTTTCGGCAGCAGTCTGATGTGCTGCGCGCAGGTAAGCTTCCTGCAGATCCTTGCGCTTTTTGACGTTAAGGTATTTCTTTGCAAATTTCACATCTTCTTTTCCAAGCTGGTCGATCCAGGCTTTTAAGGTAAAGTTGTCATGGGTGCCTGTATAAACCACATAGTTGCGGTAGCAGTAGTGGGGAAGATGCTCGCTGTCTCCGCCGGCATCAAAGGCAAACTGAAGGATCTTCATTCCGGGGTAACCGCAGTGGGCGATAAGGTTTCTTACGCTGTCGGTGATAAAGCCCAGATCCTCAGCTATGATCCTGCCGGAACCAAATTCTTTATTGATGGCTGCAAAGAGTGAGTAACCGGGACCTTTCAGCCATTTTCCGCCTACCGCTGTCTTGTCGCCGTAGGGAACTGCCCAGTACTCATCGAATCCGCGGAAGTGATCTATACGCACGATATCATAGAGCTCAAAGCATTTCTTCATACGATCAAGCCACCATTTGTAGCCGGTAGCTTTGTGCTCTTTCCACTTGTAAAGAGGATTACCCCAAAGCTGACCGTCGGCGGTAAAGCAATCGGGAGGGCAACCTGCTACTGCGGTGGGGAAGCCCTTTTCGTCCAGCTCAAACAGATCGGGATTAGCCCATGTGTCTGCACTGTCGAATGCAACATAGATGGGAATGTCGCCGATTATCTCGATACCGTTTTTGTTAGCATATTTTTTAAGTTTATTCCACTGGGCAGAGAAGAGATATTGCTGGAATTCATAGCATGCTATCTCATCCGCAAGTTTGGTTTTGTAGGCAGCCATAGCTTTTTTATCGCGGCGCCTGATATCCTCGTCCCACTCCATAAAGTTGATCCCGCCAAAGGAATCCTTCACAGCCATATAGAGGGCGTAATCGGGAAGCCAGTAGGAATTTTTTCGGATGAAAGATCTGTACTTTTTATCCTCGAGGAGTCCTTTCTTTTTTGCTCTGTCGTATGCTTTGCGATAGAGCTTAAAACGCCCGAAATAGAGCTTTTCATAGTCTATATCAAGAGGGTTTTCACCAAAATCGGGAAGTTCGCATTCCGCTTTGGTGAGAAGACCTTCGTCGATCAGAGCCTCGAGGTCGATAAAATACGGATTACCTGCAAAGGATGAAAATGACTGATAGGGAGAATCTCCATACCCTGTGGGGCCAAGCGGAAGGATCTGCCAGAGTGATTGACCGGCTTCCTTTAAAAAGTCGATAAAATCGTATGCTGCCTTTCCGAATGTGCCGATCCCGTAAGGGGAGGGGAGACTGAAGATGGGGAAGAGTATGCCTGCTTTTCTCATAAAGTATTCCTCTAAAAAAATGTGCGGTTAGTGAGTTATTCAGATAGTTTGGACATGTGATCGAACACGATATGTGATATTACACTATAATTTAATACTACTACGCATTTAACAAAGTTTCAACAATTTTTTGAAAACGGTTTCCGAGACGGCCTGACATATTAAGAAATATGCAGACACAAAGCGCGGATCCGACTGCACCCGGTCCTGCTTATTTTGTATAAATGTAAATGATGTGAGACCAAATAATTAAAAAAATAATGGTCTCAGAGTTACTATGAATGTATAAGCTTAACTGGACTCAGTTAATCCTAATCTTATTCCGCTTAGTTGACACTATTCAGGCATACCGGCATATGTCAAGGCCTTGCCGCTATGCGGTGCTTTCGCAGCCTTGACATATGTCGGTAGCCTGAAAATCTATTATCAAGCGGAATAAGATTTACAGTGCTTCTAATTCGAAGCGTTTCTCTAAAGGCGTTTTCCATCCGAGGACCTGCATCGGAATGTTGTTAGAGCGCCTTAAGTAACTTTTCATTTGTATGATCAGATCGTCATACGAATAGAATTTAAGGTAGTTGTAAAAACGTTCCTGGTCATTCCTGTGGCTTCGTTCAACTTTACCGTTATGGCGAGGCGTACGTGGCCTGATGAGCTTATGTTTTATTCCGAGGTCATCACAATAGGCATCGAATAGGTGTATGCGGTCGGTTTTCTTAATGTTTGTGAACTCCGATCCATTATCAGTCTGTATTATCTGAGGTATATATCCAAAATAGGCGATCGCCCTCTGGAGAAACAGGACTGTTGAGTATCCGTTTTGTTCTCTGTAAGGGTATATGAAGCGTTCACGGGAAGCTTCATCTATGATCGTATATTGATAGAACTTATCGCCGTTATTACCTGAATAGCAGGCTTTTGGAACATGTTTTACATCCATCTGCCATTTGATGCCGATAGAAGTCGGTGTATCATAAGGCTTTGGCTTATAAGCTTTTTTTGTTGAGATGTGCTTGGTTCGGTAGCCAAGCTTAACAAAGACTCGATATAGGGAACCGGGATGTCTCGAGTAAGCTTTGTCGGTGCGGAGCTTTCCATAAAGCTCGCAAACGGAAATGTTTGGGTTCCTCCGATGGTAATCCATGATCCATTTGAGCTCTTGATCCGTATGAGCGCGAGGATGAGGGGATAGAGGCTTGTGAGACTTGCAGACCAGGGACGCTTTAGTACCATCAAAAGCCTTGTTCCATCGCATGAGAGAGGCTTTGGAAATGTGGTAACGCCGACACACATATGAAACATCTTTCACACTGCGATACAGAAGAACAGCGTGAAATTTTGTTGATAATTCATGTGGCAGATAACGTTGTGAGTATGGTATTGTATTCATGACGGTTGAGCCTTTCTCTATAAAATGTTTTGTTGTGGTGACTTACATTCTATAGAACTCAACCGTTTTTGTATACATTAAAGTCTCACATCAATTGTAACCTTACAATAATGAATAAAAATCTGTTGACAAGGCACTTGCAAGCGTATATAATTACACGGTATGCGCGCACGAGTGCCTTTTTTCGTGCGGAAAAATACTAAACTATAGAAAGGAAAAGGTAAAACGAAATGCCAACATTCAACCAGTTAGTAAGAAAGGGCCGTGAGACCTCCGTTAAGAAGTCAACTGCTCCCGCTCTTCAGAGAAGCTTCAACTCTCTTCACAAGAAGGCTGTTGAGAATTC
>JAEEGL014546245.1_pt1 | contig 17303 bp, 7 predicted proteins | sample 9134231 | NCBI WGS metagenome assembly JAEEGL01 (sample SAMN16246548, study PRJNA631951) | gut metagenome | biome: gut microbiome; feature: rumen; material: fiber-attached | host: Bos | place: Iran: Karaj | collected 2018-10
ATGGGAAATACACCAGCTGACGTGACAAATCCGAAATTAGCAACCTCCGCCCCCACCACAACCTACGACCTTCAGGGCCGCAGGCTCACGGCAGAGCCACAGAACGGAGTGTTTATCCGTGACGGCAAAAAGATAATGAAGTAACGGATAGTTCCCTCTTTGGCCCTTGTTGCCAGAGAGGGAACATTTATCATCACCCTTTTTTCTCTCAAGCATAGGTAGGAGTGGTCACTTGTCACTTGTCACTCCATCATTTATTTGGCTTTTTTGTTGTCTATAAGGAATAAAATCGCCAACTTTGCGGCGCATGTCGGCACATACGTTCTACATAATATCAATTTTGGCATACATCGTCGTGGTGATTAGTACGGCAACGGTGGTTGTGCTGGAGAACCGCCAGCCTGCGAAGACCATTGCGTGGCTCATCGTGCTGGCGGGCGTGCCCATCGTTGGGCTTGTGTTCTTCTACTTCTTCGGGCAGGACGAGCGGCGGCGCCATACTCTGAGCCGCGGACAGTATGCCGACATTGTGCGCCGCATGCGCAGCGTGGCGCGGACATCGGAGACGGGGGCACTGCCTGAGCATTATGCTCCGCTGACGCGCATGCTGGAGGCTAACGACGGCTCTCCTGCCACTGGCGGCAACGCCCTGAGGGTGTTCACGTCGGGCGCGGAGTTCGTCGGCGACCTCGTGGAGCGCATCGGCGCGGCTCAGCATCACGTGCACGTTGAGATGTTCATCATCGAGGACGACGCAGTGGGGCGAAGCGTGCGCGAGGCCTTGATGCAGTGTGCGCAGCGCGGCGTGGAAGTGAGGTTCCTGTACGACGACGTGGGGTGCTGGAACGTGAGGAACAGCTTCTTTGCGGAGATGGAGGCCGCAGGCGTCGTTGTGGGAAACTTCATGCCCGTGCGCTTCCCTAAGCTCACGCGCCGAATGAACTACCGCGACCACCGCAAGATTTGCATCATCGATGGGCAGGTGGGCTACATCGGGGGCATGAACCTCGCTGAGCGCTATGTGCAGGAGGCTCCGCACCCGTGGCAGGACGCGCAACTGAGGGTGGAGGGACCCGCCGTGGCAGCACTCCAGCGCACGTTCCTCAGCGACTGGCTCTTCGCCACAGGGCGCGTACGCTCGGAGCAGACCTACTTCCCTACCCCGAGGACTACTGCGGGGGGCAAGATGGTGCAGATTGTCACCTCGTCGCCGATATCGCCGTTCCCAGAAATCATGTTCGCAGTGACGTGGCTCGCGCAGAACGCACGCAGATACCTATACATGCAAACACCATACTTCATGCCAACGGACGCTGTACTGCAAGCCCTGCAGACGGCAGCAATGGCGGGTGTGGACGTGAGGCTCATGCTGCCGGTGAAACCCGACGTGTTCTGGCTGCGGTGGGCTAACGATGGCTACTTTGACGACGTGCTGACGGCGGGGATTCGCGTGTTCCTGTACGCAGAGGGTTTCCTGCATGCCAAGACGCTCGTCACCGACGACGAGTGCCTGACGATAGGCTCTGCGAACATGGACTTCCGCTCCTATGAGAACAACTTCGAAGCCAACGCCATCGTCTATGACCGTGACATGGCGGTAACGATGCGCGAGAAGTTCCTCCAACTGCAGGGCTCCTGCGAGGAGGTGCACCTCGACGAATGGAAGAAGCGTCCGCTGTGGCGCAAATATCTCGAATCGCATACGCGAATACTCTCGCCGCTATTATAAAGTACTAAGGAAAGCATGGACACTGGGATTTTTACGGACTTCAAGAGACTTGGCAGCATACTCGCAGGAGTGTGCCTTGCCGCCATCGTGCCCATAGTATGCGCAGCGCAGGGCGTGAGTCCCGAGTTGGCAAGCGCGCGGGCGCAGGAGTTCCTCGGTGCAACAGGCAGACTGCGTGCGGCAGAAGTGCCGCTGATGGTGGAACATAACGCTGCGGCATACATGTTCTGCGGCAATAGCGGCGACTATGTGGTCGTCGCGGCTGACGAGAGGCTCCCACAGGTGCTGGGGTATGGTACTATGGCGCGGGGCGAACGCCCGCAGGCGATGATGGACTTGCTGCGCTCCTACGAACGGCGGCTGAAGACGATGCCACCGCTATGGCGCGTGCAACGAAGGGAGGAGAAGCTGCCACCCACAGGACCACTGCTGACGACAACGCGTCACCAAGAAGCACCATATAACGCACTGTGTCCATACTACTGGACTACAGACTCTACGCACTCTGAGAAACGATGCGTCGTGGGGTGCGTGGCAACGGCGCTGGAGCAGATACTCACGTACTACCGCAGGGATTACGTACTACAAGACACCTTGCACGGCTGGAAGACAGATCACTATACCATCAACGACGTGATGCCAGGGGGGCACGTCGACGCGCGTATCATCCTCGACAACTACGACAATGCCCCTGACGCCTCGCAGATGGAACTGGACGCCGTGGCGCGCCTGAGCCTATGGATGGGAATGGCGGCGCACATGAGTTGGGGGATGGGCAGCAGCGGGGCAACAACACACCAATGTGTGGAACCACTGATGCGCGCGCTGGGCTTAGGGTACGTACACTATGCCGACAGCTATAAATACTCGCCCGAGGACTGGCACAGGATGTTGCGCGCAGAACTGCGGGCAGGGCGCCCTGCATACTACGCGGCAAACACGATGCGCCTGAATGGGCACGCCTTCGTCATCGACGGCAACGACGAGGACGGACTGTACCACGTCAACTGGGGATATGGTGGCCACTATGACGGCTATTTCGACCTCGCAACGCTATACTCGGCGGAACCCGCATATGACCGTACGGAATACGGCTACGAAAACGGATTCATCTCTAACCACGAGGCCATATTCCTGCATCCTGACAACATTGCGCCCGCCCTGCCCGATACGCTGACACGCACTGGCGAGGAGCTGGAGGTCGTAGGCTGGGAGATTACGGAACAACCCACGACGGTGGCATACACGCCGATGACGTTGACCGTTAGGAATACGTCGGAACTTAGGCTGACAACGCCGATAGAACTCTTCACAAACCTGCCGACTGACACGGCGTACTTTTACCAAGGCGACTACGTGGCGCTGACCACAGCGACCCTTGACCCCGGCGAAGAACGCGAACTCGTCGTACACCTGCGATTCGACGAGATGGGTGAACGCATACTGCGACTATCTACCGACGACATCCACTACCAGACCCTCGGGAGCGTGAGTGTCGGGGCGTACCAAATGCCCAACATGAGTTTCGACAATCTCGCCCTCAGCTTCCCCGACGGTCAGCCGACGGCATCCTTCGCCCTCGACATCAGCAATGCCGAAGGTGCGGGGCGCGTGGGGCGCATCGTTACCTACGAACTGGGATACCCCAGCGACGGAGGGGTATACGGCATCGCAGCACATGCACATTATATATATATGCACGCAGGCGAGAGCATCCACGACTCCATCAGCTTCCGCGGGCTGCAGTCTGGAAAGGACTACGAGCTACGAGTGCGCTGCCCGTGGGACGTAGTGAGGACATTGCAATTCCAAATGCCTGTCACCGAAGGCATCAGCGAGTCGGTAGTCAGCCAACGCGACGAACCTATCTACGACCTGCAAGGACGACGCGTCAACATGCCCCGAGGACGAGGCATCGTCATACAAGCAGGGAAGAAAATAATGCTATGAACCAGAATACACTCTCCACCAACGTACAGGCGGCACAAATCTCCGAATACGACTACCCACTCCCCGATGAGCGCATCGCAAAATACCCACTCGCCGAACGCGATGCCTCAAAACTGCTGCTCTACCGCAAGAGCGAAATCGGCGAGACCATCTTCCGCAACCTTCCTGAATATCTGCCGAAGGGCGCGCTGATGGTGTTCAACAATACACGTGTCATCTTTGCACGCCTGCATTTCCAGAAAGCTACGGGCGCCACAATAGAAGTTTTCTGTCTCGAACCGCACACCCCCACCGACTACCAGCTATCGTTCAGCTCGCGGGAAAGCGTGTCTTGGACATGTCTAATAGGGAACCAGAAACGATGGAAGGAGGGAGTGCTGACACAAGTGCTACACATCGGTGATAAGGACGTCACGCTATGTGCCGAACGACACGAGCCAAAAGGTACGGGATTCGAAGTTCGTTTCAGCTGGAACGCTCCAGAACTTACCTTTGCAGAAATTCTCGACGCAGCCGGACAGCTTCCCATACCGCCATACCTCAATCGCGCAACAGAAAAGAGCGACTTAACGACATACCAGACGGTGTATTCGCGAATAAAGGGCAGCGTGGCTGCTCCCACGGCTGGTCTTCACTTCACGCCGCGCGTACTTGAAGCACTTCGAGAGCATGGCATCGAGCAAGAAGAAGTTACACTGCATGTGGGCGCTGGTACCTTCCGCCCCGTAAAGAGCGACACAATCGGCGGGCACGAGATGCATAGCGAACAGTTCGAGGTGCGCCGTGAGACTCTGGAAGCACTGCTGCGTCACGACGGGCACTGCATTGCCGTAGGAACCACAAGTGTGCGGACACTCGAAAGCCTATACTTCCTCGGTGTGAAAGTCGCAGAGAATCCCAACCTTGAAACCGAGAAATTGCATGTAGAGCAATGGGAACCCTACAATCGCGACTATACACTCCCGACATGCGACGCCCTGCGGGCCATAATCACTTACATGGACCGCCATGAGCTGAACGCCATCCATGCCCCAACACAGATTATTATTGCTCCTGGCTATACATTCCGCATTGTAAAGGCTATGCTCACAAATTTCCATCAGCCGCAGTCCACGCTCCTGCTACTCGTCTCGGCTTTCGTAGGAGACGAAAAATGGCGTAGCATATATCGCTACGCCCTAAATCACGATTTCCGTTTCCTCAGCTACGGCGACTCGTCGCTACTTATGCCGTAACGGAATCTTCGGAGATTCTAAAATTCCCCATATTACTTAATTAGCTCTATGACCTTTTCCACAGCGGCATGGAGTCCATCGAGGTTCTTGCCACCAGCTGTTGCGAAGTGAGGAGCACCACCGCCGCCGCCCTGAATTTCGCGTGCTGCCTCGCGCACAAGCTGACCAGCATTGAGTCCACGTGTCTGCACGAGATCTTTGCTAATCATCACAGTGAGAAGCGGTTTGCCCTCAAACTGACTACCAATTACGCACAGCATCTTCTCAGGAAGCTGTCCCGAAATCTGGAACGCCATGTCCTTGACAGCATCAGGGGAGATTGGAGTGGGAACAACGCCACTTACGAGGCGCACACCATCGGCGAGTTCCTCTGATTGCTTTATAAGTTGCTCCTTCATCTGCTGCACCTTCTGCTTCATGAAGCCCTCAACTTCCTTCTTCAGGCCGTCGTTCTCCTCTATCATCTTTTGGATAGCGACACGGAGGTCTTTTGCGTTGTTAAAGAACTCGCGCAGCGTTGCGAGCATATCTTGCATGCAGTAAATGCTTTCCTCGGCAGCCTCGCCTGTAATGGCCTCAATACGACGCACTCCAGCTGCTACGCTGCTTTCGGAGAGAATACGAATCATCCCGATACGACCCGTGCTCTGCGCGTGACAGCCTCCGCAGAACTCAATACTGCGTCCAAACTGTACTACACGCACTAAGTCGCCATATTTTTCACCGAAAAGTGCCATCGCGCCCAGCTTCTTCGCCTCTTCGAGGGGTACGTTGCGATGATCCTGAAGAGGAATGTCTTCGCGGATACGATTGTTAACAAGGCGTTCCACCTGGCGCATTTCTTCGGGCGTAACCTTTTGGAAATGCGAGAAGTCGAAACGCAGATAATCGGGAGTTACGAGTGAACCTTTCTGCTCCACATGCGTACCGAGAACCTCGCGGAGTGCTTGGTCGAGGAGGTGGGTGGCGGTGTGGTTTGCCTCGCAGGAGCGGCGAGCCTTTAGGTCAATGCTTGCATGCCACGTACCGCCGAGTTCAGCAGGAAGTTCGCTGGCAATATGCACAGCCTGACCATTCTCGCTCTTTGTATCAATGATTTCGATTACTATATCACCTTGAACTAGCTTTCCCTTGTCGCCTACCTGTCCACCCATTTCAGCATAGAATGGTGTGCGATCAAGGACTATCTCGAAGTAGGCTTTGTTCTTCTGCTGCATACGGCGATAGCGGAGGATGTAGCAGTCCGTCTCGGTCTCATCCCATGCGACAGAAACACTTTCGCCCTCTGCAAGCACCTGCCAGTCACCAGTTTCTACTTGTGCAGCATTGCGGGCGCGCTCCTTCTGCTTCTGCATCTCTGCTTGGAAGCCAGACTCATCGACACTGATTCCTGCCTCGGAACAGATGAGCTGCGTGAGGTCGAGGGGAAATCCGTATGTGTCGAAAAGCGTGAAGGCCTTCTCGCCAGCCAGCACGCCACCCTTAGGCATGGACTCGATCTCTTTCTGCAAGAGACTGATACCTGTAGCAAGCGTACGGAGGAAGGAGTCCTCTTCTTCCTTAATTACGCGCGTGATAAGTTCCTGCTGAGCTGGTAGTTCCGGATATGCAGCACCCATCTCCTTGATAAGCGTTGGGAGAAGACGATACATGAACGATTTCTTTTGATCGAGGAAGGTATAAGCATAGCGCACGGCGCGACGCAGTATGCGGCGGATAACATAGCCAGCTTTTGCATTGGAGGGAAGTTGTCCGTCAGCAATGCTGAAAGCGATGGCGCGAAGGTGGTCGGCAACTACACGCATGGCAACGTCCGTCTTTTCGTCCTGTCCGTACTCCTTGCCACTGAGTTCACCGATTTTTCGTATGATGGGCTGGAATATGTCGGTATCGTAGTTCGACGTCTTGCCCTGCAAGGTGCGCACGAGACGCTCAAAGCCCATGCCCGTATCAACAGTGCGCTTGGCAAGAGGCTCCAACGAGCCGTCAGCCTTGCGGTTATACTGCATGAATACTATGTTCCATATCTCTATGACCTGTGGGTTATCCTTGTTGACGAGCGAAGCTCCTGGAACCGCAGCCTTCTCCTCGTCGGAACGGCTGTCGATATGTATCTCGGAACAAGGGCCACAAGGACCCGTGTCGCCCATTTCCCAGAAATTATCATGCTTGTTGCCATTGATGATATGGTCGGGAGAGAAATGGCGTGCCCATATTGCAGCCGCCTCATCATCGCGTCCGAGACCATCGTCATCAGAACCCTCAAAAACAGTGACGTAAAGGTCTTTAGGATCAATATGAAGTTCATCTACGAGATAGCCGTATGCAAGTTCGATGGCCTCCTCCTTGAAATAGTCGCCAAAGCTCCAGTTACCAAGCATCTCGAACATAGTATGGTGATAGGTGTCATGGCCTACCTCCTCAAGGTCGTTGTGTTTTCCGCTCACGCGCAGACACTTTTGGGAATCCGTCTGGCGAGGGGACTTCGGCTCTCGGTTGCCGAGAATGATGTCCTTGAATTGGTTCATACCAGCGTTGGTGAACATCAATGTTGGATCGTCCTTAATCACCATTGGTGCACTTGGCACTACGAGGTGTCCGTGGCGCTCAAAATACTTCTTGAATGATTCGCGAATTTCGTTTGCTGTCATAGTCTTATACTTGTATTTTCTTGAAAATTTGTGCGCGAAGATACGGCAAAGAGCGGGAAGAGAGAAGAAATTAAGCTTTTTTTGTTAAAAAACACTGGAATGTTTGCTCTGTCGGTAAAAAAACGTTTACTTTGCTTCGCCAAAAGTGTGCATTTATTATGAAATAATACACTAAATACAAATCAAACACCTATTCAAATCTATGTTAAAACCTAAGAAATCAGCAGGTATGCTGCTTTTGCTTTCCTTGCTCTGTGGAGGAGTCCATGCTTCCTCACGAGTTGCGGGAGCACCTGTTTATGGTGTAGAGCAGATTGCTGAAACCGTACAAGGTACGGTAGTAGATCAAGACGGCGTGCCCGTAACCGGTGCCGCCGTTGTTGTTGTCGGTGCGAAAAAAGTTACTTCCACTGACGCAAATGGCTTCTTCAAAATTGCCAACGTAGAAAGGGGAGCACAACTTCGCATATCCCTGCTCGGCTACAAGACGCAGACTGTGAAGTGGGAAGGACAGCCCCTCAACATCACACTTGAAGAAAGCGACAACGTACTGGAAGAAGCAGTCGTCACCGCCATGGGTATCCGTCGTAAGGAAACCTCTCTGACGTACGCCACCCAGCAGATTAAGGCCGAAGACCTCATGAAGGTTCAAGACGTCAATGTCGCCAACCAACTTGAAGGTAAAATTTCCGGTATTACTATTACGCCAAGTGCCGGTGGTGCTGGTGGTGCATCAAAGATTATCCTTCGTGGTAACAAATCCATTATGGGTAATAGCGCTCCGCTTATTGTTGTAGATGGTGTTCCTATGACGAATAACATTCGTGGACAACAAGGCATGTTCAGCGGAGAAAACATGATGAACGTTGCAACTAGTGAAGGTGCCGACCCACTCTCCATGATTAACCCCGACGACATCGAAAGCATGAACGTCCTGAAGGGTGCAAACGCCGCTGCTCTTTACGGATCAGCTGCCGCCAATGGTGTCATCATGATTACAACAAAGAAGGGTAAAGAGGGCAAGATTGACATCAACTATACAACGAATGTTAATTTCGAAAGCCCACTGCTTACTCCAAAAATTCAAAACGTATATGGTGCAGGCCTGTCTGCTACTGGCGGTCTAAATGCCAACAGTTGGGGGCCACGTATCGGCGACCTTGGTGTGACAACTCTGCCTGGTGGTTCAGGTAACCCATACATCAATACTTTTGATGAGGTTCATCTTCGCAATTCTGCAAAAGATGATGTGGCAAACTTCTTCAACACAGGTGTTACGTTCAACAACTCCATCTCGCTTGCCGGAGGTACAGAAAAGATCAAGACATACTTCTCATATGCCAATTCCCATGCCAATGGTATGATTGAGAACAACAGCTACAATCGTAACACTTTTGCCTTCCGTCAAAGCTACAAGCTATGGAATCGCGTTGAGATAGATGCCTCTCTAAACTACGTACAAACCATCTCCCGGAATCGTCCAGGCGGCGGTAAACTTTACAATCCCATCTACCACTTGTATATAACCCCTCGCAACATTGACATGGATTACTACAAGGACAACTATATGATTGAAAATGGAGAATGGACAAATTCCGCAGACATATATCGTTATGTTCTTGACCGTCAAACTGCAGAATACAAATGGACAAATTTGTCCAAGGCTAATGGTAATGGCGTGATACTTCGTGGTCCGATGCAGAATTGGGCTTATATGCAAGCTATGCAAAACAACCCATACTGGTTGACAAATGTAAATAGAGGAAAGAATAAGACTGACCGTGTATATGGAACCATAAGCGGTAAAGTTGACATCTACGATGGACTTTCTTTCCAAGCTCGCGTAAGCATAGACCACACGAAATACAATAGTGAGTCAAGACGTTATGCTACCACATTCATACAAGCTGGTTATGATATGGAAGATTTTGGACGCTATTGGCAAGGGAATGACCGCACCGACGAAATCTATACTGACTACCTTCTCTCCTACAACAAGCAGGTTAATGAGGATTGGAGTGTGAGTGCTACGGCTGGTTGGGTCGGTCACCTTATCCGCACGACCTCTAATAGTTTCAGCGCTACTGCCACTTATGTTCCCAGCAATCTACGCTACGACCCCGTCCACGATCCAGAAATGCGCGTAAACTTTTTTGACTCCCGTGCAGGCGGCGGCAATCCCCTTTCCACAGGCACGTCCACTAACTGGGACAAAGCCGCCCTATTTACTGGTCAAGTAGGTTGGCGCGACAAAATCTATGCAGATGTATCTTATCGTCAGGACTGGTATCGTGCCTTCAAGCAGTTCCACAGCAAACGCGAGACGCCCCTTAGTTATGGTTACTTCGCTTTTGGTGGTAATGCTATCATTTCCTCCCTCTTTGAAATGCCAGATTGGATAAACTACTTTAAATATCGTGCATCATACTCTCAAGTAGGTAACTCTATCCCCAATATTGTATTCACAAAGGGTTCCGAGAATCTGGCAACTGGTTCTGTTACACCTAGTGCTTATTCCCAGTTCAAAAACCCCAAACCAGAACAAACGAATTCTTTTGAAACTGGTATTGAGATGCTCTTGTTCAACAACAATCTGCAGTTTGACTTCACATTCTACAATGCTATCTCCAAAAACCAGTACATGATGGCAACGAATGCTTCCGGTAAGACGGAGCCTGTAAACTCAGGTAGTGTGAGAAACCGTGGTTTTGAGACAACCATCGGCTATGATTTCCGCCTTGGACAAGATTTGCGTTGGAAGACTGCGCTGAATTTCTCATACGACAACAATAAGATTCTAAAAACAGCTTATGAAGAAGACGGCAGCGAGAAAGACGTGAGCCAAACAATAAGCGGTGTACGCGTTCGCTATCGTGAAGGAGGTTCCATGGGCGATATGTATGTTACGGATATTAAGCGTGATGAAAACGGCGTACTTCTACTTACGGACAACATGCTTCCCCAGTCTGAGACGGAAAAGGCAAAACTTTACACAAAGTTTATTGGGAACATGAACTCCAAGTATCAGCTCGGCTGGAGCAATACATTCACCTACAAGGACTTCCAGCTCTTCTTCCTTATTAACGGACGCATTGGTGGTAAAGTTGTTTCCATGACGGAAGGATATTTGGACTACTTCGGACAGTCTCAACGATCGGCTGATGCGCGCCTACAGGCAGAAGCGAATGGTTTATATACGGCGGATGGACGTCAAGCTATGCAGATTGTAGGTCGCAAACAAATTGGTCAGGACGCTAACAGAAACCCAGTCTATGAAGAGAATGCCCAAACTTATTTGGTAGCGCTTGACGACTACTACCGTTATCTTGGCGGTGGTCTCCATCCTGAAGAGTATGTTTACGATGCCACTAACTTCCGATTACGCGAACTTTCGTTGAGCTATACGTTCCGCAATCTTCTTGGCGAAGGCAAGAATTTGTCCCTCTCATTTGTAGGACGTAATTTGTTCTTCATCTACAAGGATGCCCCCGTTGATCCTGATGTTTCCCTCTCCACTCAGAACGGTCTTAGTGGTTTTGAACTTTTCAACATGCCTTCCGCCCGTTCCTTCGGTTTCTCAGCAAAAATCAACTTCTAATATATTGCACCTACAAAATGAAAACGTATAAATTCATTATCGCAGTAACTCTGCTATTTACGGGTTTTGCCACACAGTCCTGTTTGGACTACGACAATCCCACCGACGATTTCCGTGAGGATGACATCGAATTTGAGGATGTAATCCTATCTGGAGATGCTGATAAGATTGATTATATGAAAGAAATCTCAGAAGAGGGATTCGACGAAGCACAATCCAGTCTTAATAATTATATTAGGATGCTCATTTCTGGCCAGTATTGCATGCTGGGAGGAAAAAGTGGTGGTGCTCCCGTTGAGCATTCTTATCAGTACCACTATGTTTGCACAGATGGTTATGCCCAGTATGCCGTAGTGCCTCACTACTACTTCGCATATTCTGAAGACCATAACTACATGTCCACATATTACATCAACAAGAGTTTTAATGGAGGTCCCAATGGTAGATACACAGAAGCCAAAAACAATTTTGCCCCACTTCTCAATCACCCTAAAGTTGACTCCATACCCGAATTGAAGGCTATGGCTCTTCTGCTCCTTGATTGTATATCAATGGAACAAGCCGACACTTATGGCCCTTTCCCTTACCAAGACTTCAAGAACAACAAAGAAACTGGTTCTGAATTTGTCTATAACGACGTAAAGACCATATATCATTCGATTGAGGCAAACATTGACACAATCCTTGCATGCCTTCACCACTATGAAGCCCGACCTGACTGGTACAAAACAAAGCTTCAGAAAATTATGGACAGATACATGCAGGTGACACAGGATGCTTTCATCGGCAATACAGGTGTTGACACATGGATTCGCTTTGCAAACTCGCTGAAACTCCGTCTTGCTATGCGTATCGTCAAAGTAGAACCTGAAAAGGCTAAGTTATGGGCCGAAGAGGCTGTGGCTGATGGCGTAATAGAATCACGCGATCATGAAATTGGTCTTTCTCCGTTAAATATTGGCTTTACCAATCCCATTCTTCAGATTATAAAATGGGGAGATACCCGCCTCAGCGCATCTCTCGAAAGCCTGTTGGCCAGCCTAAATCATCCTTATATGCAATATGCCTTCAACAAGAACAGCGGCGTCATTATTAACACACAAAACGGCGAAACGATGGCGGAAGAAACAAAAGTTGTAGGTCTGCGTGCAGGTGGGCATTTTGGTGAAGACCAACAGTATGCTGGTAACCAATTTATCGCTTATAGTTGCTTCAAGCCTGAATTCATCGCAATGGCACCTCTTTATATTATGAAATGGGCAGAAGTTGACTTTTTGCGTGCAGAAGGTGCTATTCGCGGCTGGAATATGGGCGGCGAAGCAGAGTACTTCTATAATCGAGGTATTGACAATGCCTATATGGCAGACCCGATGATGGAAGACTATGACTATGCCGACCTTGTCAATGCATATAAGAATTTGGCAGAGCCCTTGGAGTATACATATGTAGATCCTTCAGGCGAAACGCCTAATATGCCCAGCGTAACAAAGATTGGCGTAAAGTGGAACGACGGTGACAATCTGGAGACGAAGCTTGAAAAGATTATCACTCAGAAGTACATCGCTCTTTACCCAAATAGCTATGAAGCATGGACTGAGCTGCGCCGTACAGGTTATCCGAAACTCTTCCCCGTGTTGAATCCTGGCGACGGCGATGGCAGTCTGGGTGAAGGAGACATCATTCAACGTATGCCCTATCCCGGAACATCTGATTCCGATATCCGCGATATCACAGCCACAGGTATTCCTGCGCTTGGCGGTCCCGACCAACAAGCCACACGCCTCTGGTGGAATCCTGCTGGCGTAGGCAACTTCTAAACAAACACTTTCTACGAGTTGCAGGATTCTTGTAATCCTGCAACTCGTGGTTTTTTCTACTTACACATTATTATATTATATAACCTAAAACCACACCTATGAAAAGAACTACACTTGCGTGCCTGACGATTCTCGGTTGTCTGACTTTGGGAGTTCCCACCGCTGCTCAAGCACAGTATTCTCCCTCAGCATCTTCCGAAATCTTCGACTTTTCCCCATTCGGGGATGAGGCTATGCTGAACTTGTTCTACGATGCTTTGCAGCAAGGCCGCCAATACCCCACAGAAGCAGAGTTCGAAGCCGCTGGCTTCAACATGACAGATGTTGAGTTTGTTCGTTCCCATGTGCGCCGCCGTGCACTTATCGACGACCAGAACAATCAGCTCAACAAGAACATCAAGAACACACGCCGCGTATGGATGAACCTCCCAATGGGTTCAGCACGCGGCATCGGAGGATATCCAGGCACCAACCCTGGTGACGACACCTACAGCCTTTGGAACTACACTCACCTCTTTGGTTCCTGGAATCATGGCGTATTCCAAGCCCCTGGCGCCTGGATTGACGCTGCTCACCAAAATGGTACGGACATCATGTCTGGTATCAAGTTCTTTGAAAGTTGGACAGCTTCCGCACAGCCCACAGGCTGGCAGAAGGTTGTAACTACGAAGAACGGCGATGGCTCATATAAATATGTAAAGCCCCTCATCAACCTCCTACGCTACTTCGGAAGCGACGGCATCAACTACAACTGGGAGGCACCTGGCTATAACGAGGAAGACGTCATCGCCTTCCACAAGGCCTGCTACAAAGAGGCTGCAGCACAAGGCTTTGACAGTTTCCACATAGGACTCTACACAAGCATCAGCACACTGACTGCATCCAACGCTAATGCCCTTTTCGGAAATTCCGAAGGGCGCACAGCCGACCTCATGCTAAACTATCAGGGTGACGACTTTGCCACTACAATACGCAACTCCCAGCAGGCTGCCATGAATGCGATGGGCACAACCGACGGCATTTACGCCAGCGCATGGATAGTTACGATGAACCGCAGCTGGACCCGTCTGAATGGCAACGACCTCGGTTGCTGTCTTTGGGGCGAACATGCCAACAGCCGTTTCTGGACTTACAATATAGGTAACGATGCCCAAAACTTCCAGGCAAACTATCAGGCCCTGCTTGAGCGCGCCTTCTCTGGTGGTAACCGCAACCCAGCCAAGCTGCCCACCATGAGCAATTCTGGCAACGAATGGGGATGGAGCGGTACAACTCCGCCGCTCTCAAAGTTCGGAGGACTGGCAACTTACTTCCCCGAGCGCAGTACTATTCAGGGAAAACTCCCCTTCCATACCTACTTCAACATTGGTACTGGTGAGTTCTACAACTACAAAGGAAAAGAAACTCACGGAAACTGGTACAACCTTTCCACACAAGACCTCGTTCCCACATATCGTTGGCTCGTATATAATGCAGGCACAACAACTGTCAGCACAGACATCCAGCCCGAACTCTCTATCGAAGATGCTTACAACGGCGGTTCTTGTCTCGTACTCTCTGGAAAGGCTACAGCAGCTGGCACGGACATAATTCTCTATCGTACAAAACTGACAGGTAGCGAAGGACAACCTTATGCCAAGATTGCCGTTAAGACTGGCAAGGAAGGTACAACAGAAACAGGTCTCTATCTTATCGTGAAAGTTGGCAGTACATGGAAGGAGTTCCCCATTGGCGCAACAGAAGGTAAGACTTGGGAGGAGAAGAAAGTTGAACTCACTGGCATCAGCAGCACAGACCAAATTGACTTCGTAGGTCTCCGCGTTAAGGGTAATGCTAATGACTACAAGCTCCTTGTTGGCGAACTTCAACTTAACGACGACGTGAAGACCGTTCCTGCCGCAATCAAAGATGTTACGGCTGAAGTTAAGCGTGAAACCACGCGCATGTTCAGCGTAAAGCTTGTTTGGACAGTTGACGCTGAGATCCCCGCCAGCGGCAACCTCAGCAATGCAGATGCAAACATCGACCACTTCGAAGTTCTCTACAAGAACGGGGAGAATGGCCGCGTAAGTGTTGTCAGCCACGTTCAGGGTTGGTCTGCATTTGTCGGAAACAAACTACTGGCTGAGGAAGAAGACCCCTATTATGGTGTTCGCGCAGTCTCCACAGACATGAAGACTTATAGCGACCCCGTATGGGTACACGTTGCTCGCAGCACGAATGTTCCCGAAGGTTCTTCCGCAGGCGACCTCCTCTATCCTGGTGAGAGCATCATCAACGAGAGCGCCGATGGTTACCAAACGGCAATCACATCGCGCTTCATCACAAGCATCACAACAACTGGTGCAAGCGTTGAGAACTTGAACTACGTAGGAACCAAGGATGAGGACAATGACCGTTCCGATGGTAAGAACGACAACTATATAGACGCTCACTCAACAGCAGTCCTGAAGGTTAAGCAGGGCGACGTCATCAATTTCAACTACGTATACAACGACGCCACCGACGGTTTGCAATGGTGTGTTATGAAGGCTTATGCCGACTGGAACCTCAATGGTTACTTCGAGGGTAGCACAGACGAGCTCCTTGTAGAACAGGGCACACAAAACACCAATAACAGTATCGAGAACACGCCTGAACACAGCTCAAGCCCACTCCACGCGAACGGCTACTCAAACAACCCTCTCGTACCCTTCACCTTCAAGGTTCCCGAGGATGCTGTCTGCGGTAAGGGTCGCATCCGCATTGTATTCACAGATGCATGGGCTGCTCACCCTGGTCCTGTAGGTCTTACAGCCAAGGGCTTCAGCCTCGACCTCGGCATTGAGATTTCTGGTGAAAGCCCCGAGCGCATTGTTGTCGTAACACGCGACCAAGGCGAAGCCGACGAACCCGAATGCCTACCCACCGAGGATGGCATCATGGTTGTTCGCGATGGTGCAGCATCTGAAGCTTTCGTTGCAAATAATGCTATTGACTTCCGCAACGTCGAAAAGGCTTGGATATACACTGCCGATGGACGCCTCGTAAAGTTCGCTGACAAGAATCCTGCCAGAGTAAACACGCGCGGCTATGCCCCTGGCACCTATATCGTAAAGATGCAGAATGCCAACGTTATCCGCACTCAGAAGTTTGTGGTGAAGTAATCCATACTGCACTATAACTATACTTTTAGCAAGGCTTCGCAATTGCGAGGCCTTGCCGTTTTGTTTTTCTCAGAGAAAAATGTATTTTTGTCCGCAGAAAAAAAATAATTACCGCACGTCCTTTTATGCGTCAATATTTCTTCTATACCATATACCTACTCTTGCTCAGCCTCTGCGCTGAACATGTTGCCGCGCAGACAACCGTAACGCCACCCACCTCTGAAGATGGTTTTAAGGTAGCACTTCTCTCCGACATGGATCTGTCGAAGACTATATGCGGATGGAGTACCATCACACCCAACAAGAGTATCGACGGAAATGTGCTAACACTTAACGGAACGCGCTACGCCAACGGAGTCGGCACACATGCCACGGCACAGATTATCGTGAAACTTAATGGTAGTGCGCTGCGCTTCCGTACCATTCTTGGCATTGACGACGAGACGGGTGGAAAAGGCGAAGTGGACTACACCTTCACAGGACAGGGTGAAAACGGGCAGATTTCCGTGCTTGCGAGTGGAAACATCAAGGGAGGGGCGACGCCGAAAGGGATTGACCTCGATGTGAACGGTTATAAATATCTCATAATGGACTTTGCCGAAGGCACAAACAACTGGGACGACCACGTGGACCTCGCCAATGCGCGTTTCCTCTGGGACGACGATGAAGGTGCGGCTTCCCCACCATTCATTATTTCGAATGATGAGATGGGACAAGGTCTTGCCTGCGCCACCAAAGTATTCTCACAGCCTGGCATTCGTTTCATGCACCGCTTGAAAGCTGTCAATAAAGACGCCTATATTAGCGTAGGCGATCTGCCCGAAGGCCTTACTTGGAATGCAGCCAAGCAACGCGTGGAAGGCGTTGTAGATACGGAGGGAGAATACACCTACGTTGTTACTGTGACCGATGACGGAGACACATTTAATGAAACCGTCCACCTTACCGTTTCCAAAAACCTCATCCAACCCATACCCTTCATGGGATGGCTCTCGTGGAATGTCTTCGAGGAAGAAATCGACGAAGATAAAATGCTCGCCGTAGCAAATGCTGCAAAAAAATATGGTCTTGACACCCTAGGCTACCGCTATCTCTGCCTCGACGACTGGTGGCATGCCTGCAAGGAGCGTCCCTCTGGTGGCAAGCCCGACTACGACCATGCCAAATTCCCGCATGG
>JAEEGL010657637.1_pt1 | contig 17302 bp, 14 predicted proteins | sample 9134231 | NCBI WGS metagenome assembly JAEEGL01 (sample SAMN16246548, study PRJNA631951) | gut metagenome | biome: gut microbiome; feature: rumen; material: fiber-attached | host: Bos | place: Iran: Karaj | collected 2018-10
GGCGAGTACTTCGACAAGTTCTCCAAGATCAGCTCCGACGACAAGGCCCGCGAGGAGCTGAGAGCGCAGACGATCAGGGATTACGTTTCGGCGAACGGGCTTGCCGTTTCGAAGTATAAGGACTACGGATGGGATCCGGTCGAACTGTAGGAACGGCGGGGCACAGGCCTTGCGCGGGCTGACGGTCCGGGCGGCCGCGTCAGCTGAAACCGCATAAAGGATGATACAACTCGGCGCGTGAATAAAACTATTCGCGCGCCGATGTTTATTTTATTGTATTTTTTCCTGTCTTTTGATAGAATAAATACGATATATGCACGGAGGGAGTCTATGGCTCAGAAAGCGCTTTACACCGGTTCGTTCGATCCTATAACAAACGGGCATCTGGATATCATCAAAAGATCGGCGAGGCTGTTCGATCATCTTGTTATCGGCATAATAGCCAATCCGAATAAAAAGCCTCTGTTTACTATGGACGAGAGGATGGAAATGATCCGCTGCATGACTTCGGATATTCCGAACGTGGAGGTGGACTGCTTCAGCGGCCTGCTGGCGGATTACGTCAACGTCAACGGCTTCAGCGCTGTCGTTCGGGGTCTCCGCGCCACCACGGATTTCGAGTACGAGATCCAGATGGCGCAGATGAACGCGAGACTGTTCGCGCCGGGGATCGAGACTGTGTTCCTGATGACAGATCCGGAGTATTCGTTTATAAGCTCGAACGTCGTAAAGGAAGTGTTCCTGCTCGGCGGCGACGTCAGCGGCCTTGTGCCGGACAAGATCCTGCGGTATATGAACAGCAAAAAACGCTGATTTGGAGGTAGAAAATGAAGGTTCTCGAATTACTTGACGAAATCGAAGAAATTGTGGACACCGCGTCGGGTTTTCCTCTTACGGGAAAGATCATGGTCGATTCGGCTGAACTTCTTGAAATAGTAAAAGAGATCAGGGCTGCTCTTCCTGAGGAATTCGAGCAGGCAAAATGGATCAAGAACGAGAGACAGCGCATTCTGGACGAGGCGAAGCAGGAGTACGAGACGGTGCTCAAGGACGCTCACAGACAGGCGGACGCGCTCGTCGAATCGAACGATATAACCGTCAAGGCGAAGAAGAGGGCGGACGAGATAACGAGACTTACGGAGGACAACGTAAAGCAGCTCAAGCTCAGCACCTACGACTACATCGACGGTCTTCTTTTCAACTTCCAGAACAAGATGGACGAACTGAACGCCACTTACTTCGGCAACATGTTCAACAACCTCGAGCAGACGTTCAACAGCATCGGCTCGACGATCGCTTCCAACAGGGAAGAGATCAAGGATATGGCTTACAGGACGCAGATGGACAGCGATACCGAGCTGTAAAGGCTGAAACGCGTTCAACTGACTTCAGCGGAAGAGTTTGGCCGATATTAACAATAATTAGATTATGTAAACGAATCCGCTCTTTACGGGCGGATTTTGATTAGGACGAACGCATTATGAAAGTGATCGGGATCGCGGCTGAATACGATCCGTTCCATAACGGACATGAGTATCATATAAGGCGGTCCGTCGAAATGACGGGCGCGGACGCGGTCGTCGCTGTAATGAGCGGAGATTTTACTCAGCGCGGCGAGCCCGCGCTGGCGGACAAGTGGACGCGGGCCCGCGCCGCCTGCGAAGCAGGCGCGGATCTGGCGCTCGAGCTTCCGTTCATCTACGCGTGCAATAATTCCGACATGTTCGCGCGTGGCGCGGTCGGAATTCTGAACGGACTCGGATGCGTTGACTATATGTCGTTCGGAAGCGAGAGCGGCGACGTCAGCCGGCTGGCGCAGGCCGCCGAAGCTCTGGCGCGCGAATCCGACGACTTCAGGGCCGCGCTCAGGAGCTTCGCCGCGGAGGGATACTCGTATCCGCGGGCGAGGGCGGCAGCCCTCGCGGCCTGCGGCAGGCCCGACCTTGCGGAACTGCTCGACAGTCCGAACAACGTGCTGGCGATCGACTATATTCGTCATCTGATCCTTTCGGACAGCAGAATAGAACCGATAACGGTTAAGCGCGAAGGAGCTCCTTACGACAGCGCGGCAATGCCCGGACCGGCCGGAGATCTTTCGGAAACTCAGTATCCGTCGGCGACAGCGCTCAGAAGAATGATCTCGGGGATGCCGGAGGCGACAGTCGGCGAGATACTCTGGAACGACCTCTCTCAGTATATGCCGGCCGGAAGCCTCGAGGCGTTCGGAAACGCCGAAAGCATTCTTATTTCGTGGCAGGAAGCCGCTTTTGACCTTATCAGAGCGAAGATACTGACGTCGTCGGAAGAGGAGATATCCGCGATATACGCGTGCGGAGAGGGCATGGCGAAGCGGGCGAAGGCGGCCGTAAGGCACGCGGAATCGCTCGCGGAGCTTTCTGAGGCGATACTTTCCAGGCGCTATACAAAGACGCGCGTGTCGCGATTCCTCGCGCAGCTTCTGATCGGACTGAAGCGCGAAGACGTTCTCGAACTGACCGGCACTTATTACGCCCGCGTGCTCGCGTTCAACGAAAAGGGCGCGCAGCTTCTCAGGCACATCAGAAAGACCGGATGTGCGTCGATACCGGTGATAACGAACCTCAACAAAGACATTTACGCCGTACCCGGATTCACGGCCGCCGCGGATAACACTCCGGCAGCGAAGATAACGCGCGCTCTTGAGTACGACGTTGCGGCTAACGATATATACGGCCTGATCTCGGGCCGGAACCTTTACAGCTTTGCGGACCGCGTCCGCGAACCTGAAAGAGCTGGAGCTCTGTAAAATAACGATATGAAGAATCTGATCGGAAAAAATGAATCGGGGATCGCGGTGGATTACAGAGAATTCACCAGATCGAACCGCGTCCGCATAAACAGGTATCTCAACGCGGTGCTGTGCCTGTTCATTATAGCCGGTCCGGCTATAGCATTCGGCATCAGACGCGGTTATTTCCAGGACATCAGTTACAGATCCTGCGTTATTGTTACTATAGTCGTGTTCGCGCTTGTGGCGGTTCACATGCTGATGATAAAACGCATGCCGAACTCCGCGGTCCCGGGGCTGTTCGTGCTGACGGCGCTCGACGCGCTGCTGCTGTTCATGGCTTATTCCGGCATTACCATCCACATAACGTGGTTCCTGGTGCCTTTCCTCAGCATTCTGTTCTGCGAAAGATTCATCTATCTTTACGCGGTCATAGTCAACTATATCTTTATGGTAGCCGCGACGTGGGTGACCGCGCCGTATTACGACGCCGTCAGAACGAATATCAGCACTCCGGAGCAGTACTTTGCCGGTGCGCTCGGCGGGCTCACCATAGAGACTCTGGTCATGTTCGCGGTCGGATATCTCATCTGCATCGTATCGGTCGGATACTTCAGAAGACTTCTTGAGCAGCACAACGAGATCAGACACCACGCGATCGGCATCAAGGAGAAGATGGATATCCTTTACTCGATGGCTGAGATATACGACAACGTAAACCTTATAGATTTCGTTGAGAGCACCGAGATGTCGCTGCGCGACGGCGAGCAGAAGAAAATATTCATCGACATGGAAAAGCAGACACACACCGCGATGAACCAGCGCATCAAAAACTCTGTAATGCCCGATCAGCTCGGCGAGTTCCTGAGATTCACGGATATAACGACCGTAAGATCGAGACTTAAAAACAGAAAAGTCATCAGCTCCGACTTCCTGAGCATGGACGCGGGCTGGTTCCGCGCGCAGTACATAACCGTCGATTCCGCGGAGGACGGAACGCCTGACGTGGTCATTTACACGACGCGAAACGTCGACGACGAAAAGCGCCGCGAGGAATACCTGCTGAGGATCTCGATGACAGACGAGCTCACAAGGCTCTTCAACCGCCGCCGCTACGAGGAAGATCTCGACAAGCTCAGAAACTCCGAGATCCCGGACGACTTCGTGCTTTTCTCGATCGACCTGAACGGTCTGAAGCGCGTCAACGACAACAAGGGCCACAAGGCCGGCGACGAGTTCATCAAGGGCGCCGCGGAGCTGATGATGCACGCGATGCGCGACGTAGGAAACGTATACAGGGTGGGCGGAGACGAATTCCTGGCGCTCACTTATACTGCGAACCCTGAAGCGGTAAAGAAAGACATGCAGAACAGGGCGAAAGAATGGCGCGGCGTATACACCGACAACATGAGCCTGGCCATCGGATACGCGGCCTTTAAGGACCACGGCGACGCGACTGCGGACGATCTCGAACGAATAGCGGACGCGAGGATGTACGAGGAAAAGGAAAAGTATTATCTCGAGAACAATATCGACCGCAGGAAATCGTAGCGATATGATATGTTCCCCTTGAAATCCCAACGGGAGCGGTTATATAATATTCGGAGTTACTTTTGACTATTTTATGGAGGTACAAATATGAAAGTTTTAGTTATCAACTGCGGAAGCTCTTCGCTGAAGTATCAGGTACTCGACATGACGAACGAGACTCTGGAAGCAAAAGGCCTCGTTGAGAGAATCGGAATGGAAGGTTCCGTTATCACTCACACAAAGACGGGCCAGGACAAGTTCGTTCTTGAAACTCCGATGCCTTCGCACGCTGAAGCTATCCAGAACGTAATCGACGCTATCACAGACAAGGATCACGGCGTAGTAAGCGATATGTCCGAGATCGGCGCCGTAGGCCACAGAGTAGTACATGCCGGCGAAAAGTACGCTGACTCCGTACTCATTACGGAAGAGGCTATGGCTAACCTCGAGGCCTGCGTTCCTCTCGCACCGCTCCACAATCCGGCGAACCTGCTCGGAATCAGAGCATGCCAGAAGATCATGCCGAACACTCCTAACGTAGCGGTATTCGACACTGCGTTCCATCAGACGATGCCTCCTGAATCATATATCTACGCTCTTCCTTACGAATACTATCAGAAGTACGGCGTAAGAAGATACGGCTTCCACGGAACGAGCCACAAGTACGTTGCTCAGAGAGCGGCCGATATCCTGAACGTAAACCTCGACGATCTGAAGCTGATCACCTGCCACCTCGGAAACGGCGCGTCGGTTTCGGCCATCAAGAGAGGCAAGTGCATCGACACTTCGATGGGTCTCACTCCTCTGGAGGGTCTCGTAATGGGTACTCGTTCCGGCGACCTTGACCCGGCTATCATCAAGTACGTGGCTGACAAGGAAAACATGGACTTCGACCAGATCGACAACGTTCTGAACAAGAAGTCCGGCGTACTCGGAATCTCGGGCGTTTCGAGCGACTTCAGAGACATCGAAGCCGCTGCCGAGGAAGGCAACGAGAGAGCGATGCTGGCGCTGAAGGTATTCGCTCACAGAGTAAGATTCTACATCGGAGCTTACATCGCTGAAATGAACGGCGTAGACGCTATCGTATTCACCGCCGGCGTAGGCGAGAACGACCTCGGCATGAGAGAGATCATCTGCGACAACCTCGGAAACCTCGGCATCAAGCTCGACGTTGTAAAGAACAAGGTAAGAGGCAAGGAGATGGTTATTTCGAGAGACGATTCTCCTGTAAAGATCCTCCTGATCCCTACGAACGAAGAGCTGATGATCGCGAGAGATACGCTCCACATCGTAACTAAAAAATAATTCCGACAGATATTGACATCGGCTGATCGCTGTCGTATAATTCCAATGTTCGTGTTTTAGAATATTTGACGCGATAGAGCGATCGGATATATTGCATTCGCGTAAAGAAGGAGGTGTAGAAATGGCAGTTCCAAAGAGAAGAACATCGAAAGCGAAGAGAGATTCGAGAAAATCACAGAACATGAAGATGACCGCGCCGGGACTCTCGATTTGCCCGCAGTGTCACGAACCTAAGCTTCCTCATAGAGTTTGCCCGAATTGCAATTACTACGATGGTAAGGAAGTTGTTTCTTCTGAAGCATAGTTTGGTTTTCGAAGAATGATGTGATGCCGGATTGGTCTACAGTCCGGCATTTCTTTTAATCATAAGGACCCGGAAGAAAAGCGCGTTTTAAGCGCGCGGGCCCCGGAACGGAGGTAAAAGAGATGAGCTGCTGCAGCTGCAACAATGAAAAGTTTAAGGTTGGAATCCTTGGAGCTACGGGTATGGTAGGCCAGCGTTTCATAACGCTTCTGGATGGACATCCGTGGTTCGAGGTCGTAACTCTGGCCGCTAGCGCCAGAAGCGCCGGCAAGACTTACGAGGAAGCCGTAGGCGACAAGTGGAAGATGACCGTGCCTATTCCCGAAAGGATCAAGGGCATCAGGGTCATGGATCTGCACGACGTAGAGGCCGTAGCTTCCACAGTTGATTTCGTATTCAGCGCCGTTGACATGACAAAGGAAGAGATCCAGGCTATCGAGGAAGAATACGCAAAGACTGAGACTCCTGTAGTTTCGAACAACAGCGCTCACCGCTGGACACCGGACGTTCCTATGGTAATCCCTGAGATCAACCCTGAGCACTTCGAGGTCATAGCAGACCAGAAGAAGCGCCTCGGAACGACCAGAGGTTTCATCGCCGTTAAGCCGAACTGCTCGATCCAGAGCTACGTTCCGGCACTGAACGCGTGGAAGGAATTCGAGCCTTACGAAGTAGTTGTAAGCACTTATCAGGCTATTTCGGGTGCGGGCAAGACCTTCAAGGACTGGCCTGAGATGATCGAGAACGTTATTCCGTACATCGGCGGCGAGGAAGAGAAGAGCGAGCAGGAACCGCTCAGAGTATGGGGCCGCATCGAAAACGGCAAGATCGTAAAGGCTGAGACTCCTAAGATCTCGTGCCAGTGCTACAGAGTAGCCGTTGCGAACGGCCACACCGCTTCCGTATTCGTAAGATTCCGCAAAAAGCCGACCAAGGAGCAGCTGATCGCGGCTCTCGAGAACTACAAGGGCTTCCCGCAGGAAAACGATCTTCCTACGGCTCCTAAGCAGTTCATCAAGTACATGGAAGAGGACAACAGGCCGCAGGTCAAGCTCGACGTCGAAAGAGAAGGCGGAATGGGCATTGAGATCGGCCGTCTGAGAGAAGATCCTACCGGAATGTTCGACTACAAGTTCGTAGGCCTTTCGCACAACACGATCAGAGGCGCGGCCGGCGGAGCTATCCTCTGCGCCGAGACGCTCGTAGCGAAGAAGTATATCGAAAAGAAATAGTTTTTCGCGTCAATATAAAGAATATCGCCCCGTTCGGCGCATTTAGCGCCGGCGGGGTTTTGTTTTTGCGCGCGATATGTTATAATATTACGGAATATATACATCTTAAGGGGGACAGGATAATGACTGTTTTACAGGCGGTGATCCTCGGACTTGTCCAGGGTCTCACGGAGTTTCTGCCGGTGTCGAGTTCGGGACACCTGGCGCTCCTGCAGAATTTCTTCGGGATCGAATCGGGCAGCGTGCTGCTGTTCACGATCATGCTCCACATCGGTACGCTCGTATCGGTATTCGTGGTCTACTGGAGAGACATACTCGGTCTCATAATCGAATTCATCGAATTCTTCGCAGATCTTTTTACGGGTAAGGGGATCCGTATCGACTGCAATCCGATGAGAAAGCTTCTGTTCCTGATAATCGCGGCTTCGATACCGACTGCGATAATCGGGCTTCTGTTCGAAGACTTCTTCGAATCGCTGTACAGCACGCCTGTCGCGATAGCGATAGGACTTATAATAACAGGTACGCTGCTGTTCGTGATCGAAAGGATCAGTTCGGGCGACCGCACTATCAAGGACATAGGCTTCAGACACGCGTTTCTGGTAGGCGTATTCCAGGGCATAGCGATCTGCCCGGGCATCTCGAGATCCGGCTCCACGCTCGCCGGCGGACTCATTTCCGGTCTGAAGAGAAAGATCGCGGTAAAGTTCGCGTTTCTGATCTCAATACCGTCGATCCTCGGATCCGCGCTTCTGGAGCTTCCGGACGCGCTCGAGCAGGGCATCGACAAGAGCCTGGCGATGCCGATGCTTATCGGTATAATCGTCGCGGCCGTTTCGGGCTTCGCGGCGATCAAGCTTATGATCAGACTCGTTTCAAACAAAAAGCTTTTCTACTTTTCGATATACACCTGGGCGCTCGGAGCTCTCGTGCTCATACTGACGCTGCTCAGATAGCGGGTCTCCGGACGATGCCGTCCGGGACATTTGGGAACGGCCAAAAAAGAGTGACAAGGAGAGACAAATGGCTGACACTAAAAACACCCGAAGCGGTTCCGCCGGCGCAAACAAGAGCGGCGCGAACAACGGAGGTCAGAAAAACAGAAACGGTTCGGGATCGGGCTCGAGGCCGCGCACCACGAATTCCGGCACTCCGGTAAAGGTAGCCGGCGTCGGAAGCGTTGTCAAGGACGAGATATTCTCGATAATCATAATCGTTATCGGAGCGTTTCTCATACTCGCGCTTATGACGTCCACCGCGGGCAAATTCGGCGAGAACGTGAGCGATTTCCTCATGGGGCTTTTCGGCCACATGGCGTACGTGCTGCCGTTCTACCTGATAATCTACGGCCTGCTGCTGTTCCTGCGCAAGATGACGCACATAAGCAAGCGGTCGTTCCTGCTGCTGGTGCTGATATTCATTTTCATCTGCATCGCTTACTCGACAGCGCTGTATATAAAGGCGGGATCGGTGGTTACGGCGTTCTCCGAGTGGAAGAATCTGTACGCTTCCGGAGTTATGCTGAAAAACGGCGGATTTATAGGTATGTTCATCGGCGGACTGCTGGTGAACGCCATGGGTAAGGGCGGAACGCTGCTGCTCTCGTTCGCCGCTATAATAATTCTTTTGCTGCTCATAGTAAACACGCCGATCCACCAGTTCATCGAGAACAGAAAGATCGACAGGGCTGTGGACGCCGCGAACAGAGCGGAAGAAGAGCAGATCAGAATAAAAGAGGCCCAGGCCGCCGAAGCGGCCAAGAAGGAGGCCGAACGCAAGAAGTTCGAGGAAGACAGGCGCAGGCTGGACGAAGAGCGCAAACGCTTCGAGGAGGAGCGCAAGAAGGCCGCGGAAGCCGCCAAAAAGGGCGAGGATCCGGCTGTCAGCGCGCCTGAGAGCATACTTTCCGGAGTTCATCCCGGCGGAATCGTCGGCGCGGCGAAGGAGGCTGCCGTTACAGCTCCTCCGGGAGCGGGATACGTTCCGGGCAAGATGTCTTCGGGACAGCGCAACATAATGGATCTGATGAACGACGACGAGCTGTTTACGGACGCTCCGAAGCAGGCGGGCTACGGCCTTGACGGTACTGGCATGAGCCCTGAGGAAGCCGCCGCGCTCGAGGCGGCGGGAGAGCAGCTCGGTATGACCGGTGTTTCAGCGGGAGAGGCGGCCGCGGGTATTGCGGCGGGTGCCGCCGCGGCAGCGGGCGCTTCGGGCACGTCGGCAGGTACCGCGGGAACCGCAGCTTCGGGAGTTTCGGGCGCGGGCGGTTCGGCGAACGCCGGCGCGGCGTCTTCGGGGACGACAGAGGGCTCCGGTACGACGAGAAAGCCTGTAAAGACTCTCACCAACAAGGAAGCCGCGGAGGCGATGCTTTCCGACGATGAGCTCAACAAGACGAAGGTTCCTCAGTACGTTTATCCGCCTGTCGATCTCCTTAAAAAGTCTCCGGCAGCGAAGAATTCGTACGCGCAGGAGAATATGCTCAGGAACAAGGCCGCGAAGCTCGAGGAGACTCTCAGAAGCTTCAACGTCGACGCGAGAGTAATAAACGTAACGAAGGGCCCGGCCGTGACCCGCTACGAGATACAGCCGGCAGTAGGCGTAAAGGTCAGCAGCATCGTGCGTCTGGCCGACGATATAGCTCTTAACCTCGAGGCCAAGAGCATCCGTATCGAGGCACCGATCCCTGGCAAGGCGGCAGTCGGCATCGAGATCGAAAACGACGCGGTGAACATGGTAACGCTGCGCGACATAGTAGCCTCGGAAGAGTTCAGGGACTCGAAATCGAAGATCACGTTCGCGGTCGGCAAGGACATCCCGGGCAACAACATAGTTGCGGATCTCAAGGGTATGCCGCATCTCCTGATCGCGGGCTCCACCGGCTCCGGAAAGAGCGTATGCATAAACAGCATAATACTGAGCCTTCTCTACAAGGCTTCGCCTGATGAAGTCAAGCTTCTCCTCATTGACCCTAAGGTCGTCGAGCTCGGCAATTACAACGGTATCCCGCATCTTCTGATACCTGTTGTGACCGATCCTTCGAAGGCCGCGGCGGCCCTGAACTGGGCTGTGGCCGAGATGATGGACCGCTACAAGAAGTTCGAGGAGGAGAGCGTAAAGGATCTCAAATCGTACAACGAATGTGTCACCGCGAAGGGCGAGGCAGACAAGTTCATGCCGCAGATCGTTATAATCATCGACGAGCTGGCCGACCTGATGATGGCGGCTCCGTCGCAGGTAGAGGAATCGATCCAGAGGCTGACACAGATGGCGAGAGCCGCGGGCATGCACCTGATCGTAGCGACGCAGAGACCTTCCGTAGACGTAATCACCGGCGTTATAAAGGCGAACATCCCTTCGAGGATCGCGTTCGCGGTATCGTCGCAGGTCGACTCGCGCACTATAATCGACATGGCCGGCGCAGAGAAGCTCGTGGGAAAGGGCGACATGCTCTTCCATCCGCAGGGCTCCGGAAAGCCGCTCCGCGTTCAGGGCACGTTCGTGTCGGATGAGGAAGTTCATTCGGTGATCGAATTCGTGAAGTCGCGCAACGGCGGGGCTCAGACGTATTCGGACGATATAAAGCAGGCTATCGAAAAGGTCGGAACCGCCGGCAGTCAGGGTTCTGCCGACGACGACGGCGACGAGCTGCTGCCTGAAGCTATCGACATGGTAGTACACGCCGGTCAGGCTTCCGTTTCGATGCTCCAGCGCAGGTTCAGGATCGGCTACAACCGCGCGGCGCGCATAGTCGACATGATGGAAGCCCGCGGCATCGTGGGGCCTCAGGACGGCGCCAGACCTCGCCAGGTGCTTATGACCGAGACCGAGCTGTACGGAATGCAGCACGGCGTCGACAACGACAACGGCGTTGAGATAGAGATTCCGGAAGGCGTTCCGGACGAGATTTAGCGCGGATCTGCGGGTTCGCTTACTGAAAACATGAAGATTTACATTGAGACGCTCGGATGTCCCAAGAACTTCGTCGATTCCGAGCTCGCGGCCGGCCGTTTCAGGGCGGCGGGGCACGAGATCACCGATGACATATCGGAAGCCGACGCGGTGCTCCTGAATACGTGCGGATTCATAAACGACGCGAAAAAGGAGTCGATCGACAGGATTTTCGAGCTTCATGAACTGAAAAACGAGGACAGCCTGCTCTGCGTGTCGGGCTGTCTTTCGCAGCGCTATTCTGAGGAGCTCTTCAAAGAGATGCCCGAGATAGACGTGCTCGTGGGCGTGAACGACTACGATTCTCTGCCGGAAATGGTAGAGAAGTGCAGAGCCGCTAAAACGGCCGTTTCCGCTCCGGACGCATCAGATATCGGACGCGGCGGAAAACCCCCGGAAAACGCCGATAAGAGGCTTATGAAGGCATCCGCGAAGCCGTGCGGATTCAGCGAGGATACCGAACGCGTGCTGTCGGATAAGCCGTATTCGGCGTACCTCAAGATCGCCGAGGGCTGCAGCAACACCTGCGCGTACTGCATAATACCGGCTATCAGGGGCGGATACCGCAGCAGAAAGCCGGAAGACGTTCTGAAAGAAGCGCGGGCGCTCGCGGCGGCAGGTACGAAGGAACTGATAATCATAGCGCAGGACGTTACGGCGTACGGCACCGATTTCAACGGCGGCAAGCCTTGTCTCGACTCGCTTTTAAAGGAACTCTGCGCTATAGACGGCATCGAGTGGATCAGGCTCATGTACTGTTATGAGGACCGCATAACCGACGGCCTTATCGAAGTCATGGCGTCCGAGCCGAAGATCTGCCACTACATAGATATACCGATTCAGCATTCGAACGACGCGATACTGAAGGCGATGCGCAGGAGGTCGACGAGAAAGAGTATTACGTCTACCATAAAGAAGCTTCGCAAAGCCATTCCGGACATACACATCAGAACGACTCTGATCGTCGGATTCCCTGGCGAAAAGGCCGCCGAATTCGACGATCTGTACGACTTCGTCGAAGAGATGCGCTTCGAGAGACTCGGAGTTTTCGAGTACTCAAAGGAAGAGGGCACCGCGGCCGCCTCTATGAAGGGGCAGGTGCGTTCCGACGTCAAAGCTCGCCGCAAGGACGCCGTAATGAGGGCCCAGCTTCAGATATCCGCGGAACAGAACGCGGCCAAGATCGGAAGCGTCCAGGACGTCTTCGTGGAAGGCGTCGACGAGGAAGGCGCTTACATCGGAAGGACCCGCTACGACGCGCCAGACATCGACAACGCGGTAGTGTTCGCGTCCCGCAGACCGCTGAACAGGGGCGACATCGTGCGCGTACGCATAACCGACGCGTTCGATTACGACCTAGCCGGAGAGATCGCTGACTGAAAGGAGAACGTACTTCGCATATGAATTTGCCTAATAAATTGACTCTCGGAAGAATTTTCGCCGTACCGGTATTCGTGATCCTGTACGTCACGGGCCATCCGGTATGGGCGTTCATAGTGTTCGTGCTGGCGTCGATAACCGATATGCTCGACGGAAAGATCGCCCGCAAATACGGACTTGTAACTAACTTCGGCAAGATTATGGATCCGCTCGCCGACAAGGTGCTCGTGTATTCCGCGTTCGTGCTCATGGTCGCGGACGGCAAGGTTCCGGCGTGGATGCTGATAGTAATACTGGCGCGCGAGTTCATAGTGAGCGGAGTGCGCACCGTGGCCGCGGCCGACGGCACAGTAATAGCGGCCGACATATACGGCAAGCTCAAGACGGTGTTCCAGATGGTGGCGGTACCGCTTCTGGTGCTGGGAGAGTGGCCGTGGCCGTTCGTGGCGGTCATCGCGAATATACTGCTCTGGATATCGCTGATACTCACCGTGGTATCCGGCGTCAACTACTGCCTCAAGAACAAAGACGTGTTCTCGATGTAGCGGCACATCGCGATGCGGAACGCACGTCGAGCCGCGGAAGGCATCGCGTACGGCGCGAACGGCTGCCTGAACCGCACGCCGGTAATTGACAAATAATGGAAATTATGATACTCTCAGAGCAAGCCGATGAGATCTGTCGCTTTTTTCGGCGGCAGATCGTTTTTTTACTTGACCTGTCGCGTTCAATGGGGTATTATGAATACGAACAAATGTTCGCATTGAGTTTTAAACGTTTACGGAGGTAGTGACGTGGCAAACATTACTGATGAAAGAGATAGAGCTCTGGAAGCGGCTCTGCTGCAGATAGAAAAGCAATACGGCAAGGGCGCTATAATGCGTCTGGGCGACGATTCAGCGAAGCTTAACATCGAAGCGATATCGACCGGTTCGTTCTCGCTTGACCTCGCGACCGGAATCGGCGGTGTTCCGAAGGGAAGGATCACCGAGATATTCGGCCCGGAGTCTTCCGGTAAGACGACTCTTACGCTTCACATTATCGCCGAAGCGCAGAAGAAGGGCGGCAGAGCGGCGTTCATCGACGCGGAGCACGCGCTGGATCCGGAGTACGCCAAGAACCTCGGCGTAAAGACCGACGAGCTCTTCGTTTCGCAGCCGGATACGGGCGAACAGGCTCTCGAGATCTGCGAGATGCTCGTTCGCAGCGGAGCACTCGACGTAGTCGTTATCGACTCCGTAGCGGCTCTCGTTCCGAAGGCTGAGATCCAGGGCGAGATGGGCGATTCACACGTGGGACTTCAGGCGAGACTCATGTCGCAGGCGCTCAGAAAACTCGCCGGTGCGATAAACAAGTCCAGGACCGCGGTCATCTTTATAAACCAGCTCAGAGAGAAGGTCGGCATTATGTTCGGCAATCCGGAAGTCACCACCGGCGGCCGCGCTCTCAAATTCTACTCGTCGATGAGAATGGACGTCAGAAGAGTGGAGCAGATCAAGCAGGGCGACACTGTGCTCGGAAACCGCACCCGCGTAAAGATCGTGAAGAACAAGGTTTCTCCTCCTTTCAAGGTTGCTGAGTTCGACATCATGTACGGCAAGGGCATCTCGAAAGCCGGAGATATCGTTGACTGCGCCGTTGAGGCCGGAGTACTCGAAAAGGCCGGCTCCTGGTACAGCTTCGAAGGCAGCCGCATCGGTCAGGGCAGAGAGAACGTCAAGGCGTATCTCGAGAGCAACCCTGAGGAAATGGCTAAGATCGAAGACCTGCTGCGCGAAAAATTCGCCAAGAAGCCTGATTCGGACGACATAAAGGTCGACGAGGACGGAGTCGTTATCGAATAGAACGCGCGTCGTTTAAAAAAGAACAAGCGGCGGTTATACGTTCTGACACGGACCGCTCAGCAAAGCCGAAGAGCCCGGAAGGTATTGACCTTTCGGGCTTTATTGTTATATCTTTTTCCTATGGATAAGTTGGTTCTATGCCTGTTCTGCGCGGTTCTGATCGTATGCGTGGCGCTCGACGTTTCCGTAATAGTGGCGCTCATCATCGGTCTGTGCATCTTCCTCGCGTACGCGAAGAAGAAGGGCTTCAGCGCTTCGCAGATGGCCGCTCTGTGCATGGGCGGCGTAAAAACAGTACATAACATACTCATAACGCTTCTGCTGATCGGTATAATGACCGCGCTCTGGAGAGCGTCCGGCTGCATACCGGCCATAGTTTCGTATTCCTCGGGGCTTATAAGCCCGGGGGCTTTTCTGCTGCTCAGTTTTCTTCTCAACGCGCTGATCTCGACGCTTACCGGATCCTCGTTCGCTTGCGCGGCGACGATGGGCATCATAAGCATGAGCGTCGGCAACGCCATGGGTATACCCGCGATCTGGACGGGAGGCACCATACTGTCCGGAGCCCACGTCGGAGACAGATGCTCGCCGGTATCGACGAGCGCTCTTCTGGTCAGCGCCGTTACCGAGACTGATATCTATTTCAACATAAAGACGATGATACGGACCGAACCTGTGCCGATCGCGATGTGCTGCGGGATCTACCTGATCGCGGGCTTCTTTACGCGCGCGGAGGGGGCGGTAAACGATATCCGGGCAATGTTCGAGAACGAGTTCGTTATAAGCCCGCTGTGCGTACTTCCGGCGCTGATCATTATAGTCGCCGCGTCTTTCAGGCTGGACGTAAAGATTTCGACGCTTCTGAGCATAATCGCCGCGTTCATAATCGCGGTGGCGGTTCAGGGCGCGTCCGTTAAGGCGCTGTTCGGATTCATGATGACCGGCTTCGTCTCCGGCTCAGACGAGATCGCCGCGATGACTGACGGCGGCGGGATGCTCTCAATGATATCAGTCATCTGCATAGTCGCCATAAGCTCGTGCTTCTCGGGCCTCTTCAGGGCGACCGGGCTTCTCGATTTCATGAAAGATTTCGTGAGCGGATTCGCGGAAAAACACGGCAATTTCAGAGCCGTTCTCCTCGCTTCGATACCGGTATCCGCGATATCCTGCAGCCAGTCGCTCGCTATAATGTTTACGAGGAACGTCGCGGACGGAATAGACGAGCCGGAAGAGGAGCTCGCGATAGACCTCGAGAATTCCGCTGTGCTCGTGGCTCCGCTTATACCGTGGTCGATTGCCGGAGCCGTGCCGATCGCGATGTCGGGAGCGTCGACTTCGTGCCTTCTGCTCTCGTGCTACCTCTATATTCTGCCGCTCTGGTGCGCTCTCCGCGAAAAGCCGATGAAGCGTGTGATCCGCGCCATGATCGAAAAGGAGAGGGGACGCATCGCACGCGTGGACGAATCCATAGACTGATCTCAAAAACTGTTGATTTACATCGCAAAAAAATGTAATCTAGTAGAGGTATAATTGCTCAGAATTAATATACTTTTTGGAGGGAACTATGGGTAATCAAAGGCGCATCATTCAGGTCGAAGAGAAGGTGCCTCTCGTAAAGGGGATACCTCTCAGTATCCAGCACACTTTCGCGATGTTCAGCGCTTCGGTGCTCGTGCCGTGGCTGTTCGGGATCAACGCTTCGATCGTTCTTCTGATGAACGGTATCGGAACGTTGATATTTATTTTGGTCACCAAGGGCAAGTCGCCGGCGTATCTGGGATCGAGCTTCGCGTTCCTGTCGCCGACGTTCATACTGCTTGCAAATCCGGATTACGGTTACCAGTACGCGCTGGGCGGATTCGTTGTCACCGGTATCATATTTATGGCTGTCGCGATACTTATTAAGTTCGTCGGCACCAACTGGATCGACATCGTTCTACCTCCGGCCGCTATGGGACCTGTTGTAGCGCTGATCGGACTCGAGCTCGCGGGCACCGCGGCTTCGAACGGAGGCCTGATCCTTTCCGACACATACACCGCGCTCGACCCTAAGTTCATAGCCGTATTCATCATAACTCTCGGCATGGCTATCGTGGGGCAGGTCATCTTCAGAGGCTTCGCGGCGGCGATAGCGATCCTGATCGCGATCGTGACCGGCTACGTCGTATCGTTCGCGATGGGTCTCGTAGACCTGACGCCTGTAGCTGAATCAGTTCCGTTCGCGATTCCGAACTTCATGTTCCCGAAGTTCAGCATCGAAGCGATCCTCGTAATCGTTCCGGCGTCGCTCACCGTAATATCCGAGCACATCGGACACCAGGTAGTAACGAGCCAGATCGTCGGCAGAGACCTGATCAAGGATCCGGGACTCCACCGCACGCTCCTGTCGGACGGTATCTCCACTACGCTGTCCGGCCTCTGCGGATCCGTTCCGACCACCACGTACGGCGAGAACATCGGCGTTATGGCTGTCACGAAGGTTTACAGCGTATACGTTATCGGCGGCGCGGCGATTTTCTCGATCCTGCTCTCGTTCTTCGCTCCGGCTTCGGCTCTTATAAGCTCGATACCGGGCCCTGTAATGGGCGGCATCAGCTTCCTGCTCTACGGCATGATCGGAGCTTCCGGCATCAGGCTCATCGTTGACAGAAAGGTCAACTACGGCAAGGCGAGAAACCTCGTAATGACGGCGATAGTATTCGTAGTAGGTCTCTCCGGCGCATTCATCCAGATCGGCAACGTACAGCTCTCCGGAATGTGCCTCGCGACGATAATCGGCATCCTGCTCGGAATCGTATTCTTCATCATCGACAAGCTCGGAATTTCGAACGACAAGGACGAGCCGGACACACTCGAATAGGGAAGCGCGGACCGGTCCGGCCGGCAGTATCGGCGTGAGACGGAATGGCCTCCGGAGGGCTCTCGGGACATATTGTATTCATCCGCGGCCACGACCGCAGATAAACGCCTGAAACCTCCTGAA